>Ga0134126_10000650_pt1 | contig 43898 bp, 40 predicted proteins | sample KB31752_FD_96881 | JGI IMG/M metagenome (GOLD analysis project Ga0134126, IMG submission 96881) | Terrestrial soil microbial communities with excess Nitrogen fertilizer from Kellogg Biological Station, Michigan, USA - KB3-175-2 | ecosystem: Environmental > Terrestrial > Soil > Unclassified ...
AGGAGTGAAAGGAGCCTTGAAAGGCATGGCGGAAGACTTCTCACGTCATCTCGGCGAACTCCATACCGATCTGGACAAGCGACTGACCGCTCTCAAGGGTAAGGTTGAATCGTCCGGGCAGTCAGAAGACAAGAAGTAGGGAGCGGCATATGGCAGGACGAGTGAAGGACAACAGCGAAGCATCTCGCCGTTCTCACAAGGTGCTGGTGATCGACGTGGGCGGAACCCACGTGAAAATCCTTACAACCGGCAAACGGACGCCACGCAAGGTCGCTTCCGGTCCGGACATGACTGCGCGGGACATGGTCGAAGGGGTGCGAAAACTTGCCGTCGATTGGTCCTATGATGTCGTCGCACTGGGCTATCCAGGAGCAGTACGGGCTGGTCGGCCAGCTGTAGAACCCAAGAACTTGGGCAAGGGATGGATAGGATTTGATTTTGAAAAAGCCTTTGGTTGTCCGGTAAAAGTAATCAACGATGCCGCGATGCAGGCTCTCGGCAGCTATGATGGCGGTCGCATGCTGTTCTTGGGGCTCGGCACCGGTCTGGGCTCCGCATTGATCACCGATGGCGTGCTGGTGCCGATGGAACTTGCGCATTTGCGGTATCGGAAAGGTCGCACGTACGAGGACTATGTCGGCTTGCGCGGGCTTAAACGGTTCGGCAAGAAGAAATGGCGTCGATACGTCATGGATATCGTGACGGCGCTGAAGCATGCGCTTCAGGCCGACCACGTCGTGCTGGGAGGAGGCAATGCCAAGCGGCTCAATCGTCTGCCGAAAGACGCGCGCCTCGGCGACAACGAACATGCCTTCGCCGGGGGATTTCGCCTCTGGGAGGAGGCTTGGAAGGATGAACGTCCTGCCTCTGTGGTGCACCATGGTCATTAGAGCGTGCCAAAATGTATATGTGGGCAGAATGTCCTTAAGATGCACTGCTTCGCTCTGTTTGTCGGTTTATGAGGTGAGAGAGTTGCGTTTCCCTTCAAACATCTAGATACTTTCTACTCCAAAAAGCAAAATATCGCGGGTGTTCCTCTGGCAAGGATCTTCCGGAGGCCGGAGTGGTGGTTCTATGTATCATGGACACGAATCGAAATCTTTAACCAGCAACCAAGGAGGATACTGTGAACGGTCGAATTCAACGGTCACCGGAATGCGCGGGATACATGAAATGGAGAACGCACATGCGCAAGATGATCATTCTCGGTTCGATGGTCCTGAGCTTGTCGATGTCGGCGCCCTACGCCTCGGCCGACCAAGGAGGAACGCACAGCAAGGGGACCCACATGAAGGTCATCGGCGCAGTATCGGCTATTCAATCGGATCTCATCACCGTGAAGACGGCGTGGGGTCAGATCAGGATTTCCTCCGCCACCGCGCCGAAAAACATGGAGGTCGGTGAAGAGGTCGAGATACAAGTGAATGAAAACAATGTCGTGGTCGATGTCCATCGTGTAGGAGACCCGTCCCATTCCCATCGCTTCGTCGCCGGCAAGTTGGCCTATGCGTCAAAGGACAAGAAGGAGATCAAGCTTTGGACACCGGAGGGTAAAAAGAAGTTTGATGTGCAAACCGGCCGGTCTCAACTCTCAGGCATCAAGGAAGGCACCCCGATCTCCATCGAACTGAATGAAGCCGGTAAAGTCATCGATATCCATCGCATGACGGTGGAGATCGAACTGGACGAGCATCCCCACACCCTATCGGGCTACCATCTGACGTTGGACGGGGTCGTGACGAAAATTCAGTCCGGTCTGGCGTTTGTGAAGACGCCGGTCGGCCAATACACCATTCCTATGAAGCAGGCTCCACCCGATGCCGCCGTCGGCGACAAGGTGACGTTGTGGCTCAACGAAGAGAACATGGTGATCGATCATCACGGAAAGCATAAGAACAAGCCGGGGAGGCACCGTCTGGTTACCGGCAAACTGATCTATGCTGGCTTGACAAAGAAAGAGATCAAGCTCTGGACCCCGGAAGGCGAGAAGGTGTTTCCGCTAGATCGGATGGAAGTGAAGACCAAGCCGATCGAGGAAGGTTCGATGATCACCGTTGAATTGGACGAGAAGGGAACCGTCATCGATCTCCGAAAGGTGGAATGACAGGCGACATGGAAATCGGCGCGCGCATGTACATGCGCGCGCCGATTGATCGTCATGGGCATGTATACCGTCTGGTACGTTTCGCGCAGCGGTTCTGTGAACGAAGGACCCCCCGCTCCTACAGTCTGATTACCTGAAGAGGAGGACGGTATGTCGATCCCGCGATGGTTCTTCTTTGTGTTGATAGTCGGATGTCTGTTGGCTTACGGCCAGACGGTGTCGGCACAGCAATCCCGGCCGGACGATGAAATCACCAAGCTGGCCGATGACGTCTATCTGTACCGGCACCAATTTCACCAGGCCATTTTCATCACGACGCCGAAGGGCGTGATCGTGACCGATCCGATCAGTTTCGACGCGGCGACCTGGCTCAAGGCCAAGATCAAGACCCTGACCGATCAGCCGGTCCGTTATGTAATCTACAGCCACCACCACGCCGACCACATCACCGGCGGCAGCGTCTTCGCCGACCAGGCGCACTTCGTCAGCCATGCGGCGGCGCGGGAAAAAATTCTCCAAGCGGGAGATTCGAAAACACCCGTCCCGGATCTCACGTTCACCGACCGGATGTCGATCGACCTCGGTGGGAAACATGTCGAACTGATCTATACCGGCAAGAATCACTCGGATAACAGCCTTGTCGTCTTGCTCCCGCAGAACAAACTGCTCTTTGCCGTCGATTTCATTCCGGTCGAGACGGTGGCCTACCGAACGATGTCGAGCGATTATCCGGACGACTGGATCGAATCCCTCAAACAGGTCGAGCAATTAGACTTCGAGACCCTGGTCCCAGGCCATGGCAAGATCGGCAGGAAAGAGCACGTGCGCATGTTTCGCGGCTACCTCGAAGACCTCAGAGCGGCCGTGGAGGAGCAAGTCCGCAAAGGCGCGAGTGTGGAAGAGACGAAAAAGGCTGTGCGGCTCCCCAAGTACGAGCAGTGGCAGCACTACGCTGATTGGTTCCCGGAGAATGTGGAGGGGATGTACCGGTACCTCTCTCAGCAGAAGGAAAATCGCTGAACGCCATCTCCGCTCATGATGAGATTAGGGTTAGTTTCTCCGAACCTCATAGCCACCTACGAACGGACTGCTTGTAAGAGGAGATGAGGAGTCTCCATAACACAGTCGGAGGCGTTCGGGGTATGATGTTCGAGGTACCTGCTTTCTTACGTTGGAGCCCTGTATGGCGAGGCGGTGTTCGAATCGTGAGAGGGGTCGCGTTCACCCTGCTCGTGCCCGTTCTCTGCATGGCCTTTATCGGTTGTCAGCAAGAGAGATCTTCGGCGGCTCCCGCTCCCGCGCGAGCGGTGGAGGTCGTGGAAGTGGTCCAGAAAGATGTGCCGATCCACTCCGAGTGGGTGGGGACGGCGGACGGGCTTGTGAACGCTACGATTCAGGCGCAGGTCGCCGGATATGTCATGAAGCGGGCCTTCATCGAAGGCGCCTTTGTCAAGAAGGGCGATCTTCTCTTTGAGATCGATCCCAGACCCTTTCGCGCCGCGCTCGCCGAAGCCAAGGGCCAATTAGGGCAAGCACGGGCGCAGTATGTCAAAGCCGAACTGGACGTCAAGCGCGATGCGCCGCTGGCGAAGGCCAAGGCCATCAGCCAAAAAGAACTGGATGATTCCATTCAAACTATGGTGGGGGCCCAAGCGTCCGTAGCGTCTGCCAAGGCGGCCGTTGAACGGGCGGACCTCAATCTGAGCTATACGAGAATCGAAGCGCCGATCGACGGCATCGTGGGCATTGCCAAGGCGCAGGTCGGTGACTTGGTCGGACCCGGCACCGGAGAGTTGGCCTCCGTTTCGACGGTCGATCCCATCCGGGTGTATTTTCCCGTCAGCGAACAGGAATACCTCGAAGCGGCGGAGAAGGTCCAAGAACACTATAGAAACCAAGGAAAGGAACGCAACGACAAGCTGGAGTTAATCTTGAGCAATGGCGCAGTCTATCCCCACAAAGGCAACTACCTATTGGCAGACCGGCAGGTGGACGTGAAGACCGGCACCATCCGCATCGGCGCCTTGTTTCCGAATCCGGGCAACGTGCTCCGCCCGGGACTGTTCGCGCGCGTACGGGCGGTGACGAAAACCAGAAAGGGCGCCCTGCTGGTTCCTCAACGCGCGGTGACGGAGTTGCAGGGGAATTACCAGGCGGCCGTCGTGAACCAGGACAACAAGGTCGAGATCCGACAAATCAAGGTCGGCGAGCGGATCGGCAGTCAGTGGGTGATCGACCAGGGGCTTGAGCCCGGCGAGCGCGTCATCGTCGAAGGGCTGCAAAGCGTGAAGGCAGGCATGGCCGTGACTCCCACACCGTTCGAAGCACCCGCGCCGGAACCCACCCGCGCCCATCCGTAAGTCTATGGCGCGATTCTTCATCCATCGGCCCATCGTCGCGATAGTCATCTCGATCATCATGGTGATGGTCGGCGTCATCGCCATGATTCAGCTGCCCATTGCGCAGTTTCCTAACATCGTGCCGCCCGAAATCATGCTGCAAGCCACGTACGTCGGCGCCGACGCGGTCACCCTGGAACAATCGGTCGCCACGCCGATCGAGCAACAGATGAGCGGTGTCGACAACATGCTCTACATGTACTCGGTGAACGCGAGTAACGGGCAGATGACGCTCCGTGTGGATTTTGATGTCGCGACCAGACCCAACGACGACCAAATTTTGGCGCAGATGCGGTACTTGCAGGCGGAATCGCAATTGCCCCAGGAGGTGAGAAATTTCGGAGTCACGACGCGAAAATCGGTATCGAGTCCGCTCGCGATCTTCGCCCTATATTCACCCAACGGCACGTACGACAACATCTGGTTGGCCAACTATGCCTACGTCAATATCAACGATCCGATGACGCGCGTCCCGGGCGTGGGCCAAGTGTCGATCTTCGGGGCCGGGCAATATGCGATGCGGTTTTGGGTTCGGCCCGATCAGCTCGCGAAGTTCGGCATCACGGTGACGGAGATTCTCACGGCCATCCAGGCCCAAAATACCGTGAACCCGGCCGGACAGATCGGCGCCGAACCGGTTCCGCCCGGGCAGGAGTTTACGTATACGGTTCGTGCCAAAGGCCGGCTGCTGAATGAGGAAGAATTCGGGAAGATCGTGATCCGGGCCAATCCGGATGGAGGCATCGTCCGGTTGAAGGATATCGCGCGGATCGAGCTGGGCGCCCAGACGTACAGCATGATCGGCCGGATGGACGGCAAGCCGTCGGCGATCATCTTGGTCTATCAGCTCCCCGGCTCCAATGCGATCGAGACGGTGGACCGGGCGAATCAACTCATGGAAGAAATGAAAGCCCGGTTTCCGGACGATCTCGATTATGTCGTGTCGCTCGATACGACCCAAGCCGTCCGAGCGGGCATCAAGGAAATCGTGGAGACCTTGGTGGAAGCGCTGGTACTCGTCATCCTCGTCGTGTTCGTTTTTCTCCAAGGATGGCGCGCCACGATGATCCCGCTGCTGGCTGTGCCGGTCTCGTTGATCGGGACGTTCATGGTGTTTCCTGCGCTGGGCTTTTCCATCAATACGCTGTCGCTCTTCGGGTTGGTGCTCGCCATCGGTCTGGTGGTGGACGATGCCATCGTGGTCGTGGAGGCGGTCGAGCGCCATATCAAGGAAGGGCTGGCGCCGAGAGAGGCGACGCTCAAAGCCATGGAAGAAGTCTCGGGTCCCGTCGTGGCCATCGCCCTGATTCTCGTGGCCGTGTTCGTCCCGACGGCGTTCATTCCCGGAATCACGGGCCGGCTGTATCAACAATTCGCCGTCACGATCGCCGTCTCGGTCGTGATCTCGGCGTTTAACGCCCTGACCCTCAGCCCCGCCCTGTCGGCGCTGTTGCTTCGGCCGAAGACGCCGGGACGAGGACCGTTGGATCGCTTCTTCGGGTGGTTCAATCGGGGATTCGGACGGCTGACCGATGGCTATGTGACCCTCTCCGGCGCGTTGATTCGAAAAGCCGGTCGCTCCATGGTGTTTCTCGCGCTCATGGCCGTCTCCGCGGGCGCGTTCGGTTGGCGGCTTCCGTCCGGCTTTCTCCCGCTCGAGGATCAAGGCTATGCCTTCATCAATGTGCAGTTACCGGTCGCGGCGTCGCTTCAGCGGACCGATGAGGTCTCCAGGAAAATCGAAGCGATTCTTCGCGACACCCCCGGCGTGCAGCGCATGACCACGGTGGTGGGGTTCAGCTTACTCAGCACGGTGAGCACAACCTACAACGCCTTCTTCTTCGTCACGCTTGCGCCGTGGGAGACACGCACTGCGCCCGAGGAGCAGCTTCTGGCGATCAGTGCGCACGTCAACCGCGAGTTGGGCAAGTTGCCGGAGGCGCAAGCCTTTGTGTTCTCTCCGCCCGCGATTTCCGGTATCGGCACGGCAGGCGGAGTCATGTTGCTCCTCGAAGATCGCGCCGGCAAAGATATCGGGTTTCTCGCCGAGCACGCGCAACGATTCATCGAGGCCGCGCGCAAGCAGCCGGAAATCGCGTTGGTGAACTCGACCTTCATCCCCAGCGTGCCGCAAGTGTTCGCCAAGGTGGATCGAGACAAGGTGTTGAAGCAGGGTGTGAGTCTGAGCGACGTCTACCAGACGTTACAAACCTTCATGGGCGGCGTCATGGTGAACTACTTCAACCGGTTCGGCCGAGTTTGGCAGGTCTATGTGCAGGCGGAAGGCGAGTTCCGGACGCGCGCGGAGAATGTCGGGCAATTCTACGTGCGCAACGGTGCCGGGGACATGGTGCCGCTATCGGCCCTGGTCGCAATGGAGACCGCCTATGGTCCGGAGTTTACGATGCGCTTCAACGAATACCGATCCGCGCAGCTCGTGATTGCCGCCGCCCCGGGATACAGCTCAGGTCAGGTCATGGCGGCGCTGGAGCGCGTCTTCGCCGAAACGATGCCGGCCGAGATGGGGTTTGACTACATGGGGATGTCGTTCCAGGAAAAGGTCGCCGCGCAAGGGGTGCCGGCGACGGCGATCTTCGGGCTCTCCCTCCTGTTTGTCTTCCTCATCCTGGCCGCCCAGTATGAGAGTTGGTCGCTGCCGTTCAGCGTCCTGTTGGGGGTACCGGTCGCCGTATTCGGGGCGCTCGGAGCGCTCTGGTTGGTCGGGATGGAAAACGATGTGTACTCGCAAATCGGGCTGATCATGCTGATCGGGCTGGCGGCCAAGAATGCCATTCTGATCGTGGAATTCGCCAAGGTGGAGTTTGAGAAGGGCCGGCCGCTCGTCGAGGCGGCCCTCACGGCCGCGCGGATCCGCTTTCGCCCCATCCTCATGACGGCCTTCGCCTTTATTCTCGGCGTCGCTCCGCTTGTCGTCTCATCCGGATCAGGGGCAGTGTCCCGGCATATCTTGGGGACGACGGTGATCGGCGGGATGCTGGCGGCATCCGTCATCGCGATCTTTCTCATCCCCGTGACCTTCTATGTCGTTGAGAAACTCGCGAACCGAGGAAAAGAGCCGAGGACCGGAGATCACTGATGCGACGTCTGTTTATGACTGCGTTGGCTGTGCTGATGCTTGCTGGGTGCAAAATGGGGCCGAATTACGCTCGCCCGGAAACTGCGACTGGAGAGTCCTGGAAACTCTCCCCGGCTACGTCGGAGTCGATAGCCAATCTGCCGTGGTGGGAGCTGCTGAAAGATCCGGCCTTGCAGCAATTGATTCGCACGGCGTTGAAAGAGAATCAGGATGTGCGCGTCGCTGTGGCGGCCGTGCAAGAATTCCATGCACAGGTGATCATCTCTCGATTCGATCTGGCGCCTTCGCTGGAGTATGGAGCCACCGGTTTGTACTTCAGAACTCAAACGAACGCCGTTCCGATCCCTACTCTGGGCAATGCGCCGGTTCTGATCCCCGGGCTGGCGGGAGGGTCGCAGAGGCTTTCCGCGGAATCGGGACTAGGGATGTTGAAATGGGAACTCGATCTCTGGGGAAAGATTCGCCGTTCCATTGAAGCGGCGCAGGCTCAGTTGCTGTCACGCGGAGAGAATCAGCGCCTGGTGGTCCTCGAACTCGTCAGCGCGGTGGCGCAGGCTTATTTCGATCTGCGCCAGCTCGACCTTCAAGTGGAGATCAGCAAACGGACGCTCGCATCCTGGCACGAAACTGTATCGATTTCGAATATCAAGCTGCAGCACGGAGTCATCTCCAAACTCGATCTCGATCGGTTTGAGGCGGAGCGCGCCAATACGGCGGCGCAATTAGCAGACCTGGAGCGGCAGGTCGTTCAAAAGGAAAACCAGTTGAATCTTTTCCTGGGACGAAAGCCGACGGACATTGTGCGCGGCGCAGCACTGACGGAGCAAGTCATGCCGCCGTCCGTGCCGGCCGGGTTGCCGTCCGATTTGCTGGCGCGTCGTCCGGACATTCTTCAAGCCGAGCAAGAATTGGTCGCTGCGACCGCCAATATCGGAGTCGCGCAGGCGCAGCGTTTTCCTTCATTTTCCCTCACGGGAGCGCTCGGCGCTTCCAGTACGCAGTTGTCCTCAGTGATCATCGGACCGACGTTCACGCAGGCGGCCATCGGTACCTTGTCCGGACCGTTGCTCAATGCAACGGCCTTAGGGTTTCAGGTGAAGGTCGCCGAAGCACGAGCCGAACAAGCCGCCGTTCGATATAAGAAAACCATCATGACTGCGTTCAGGGAAGTGGAAGATGCGTTGATCGCCGTGCAAAAAACTCGCGAACAACGGGAAGCGCAAGAGATCCAGGTCACCTCCCTTCGGTCCGCCTTCACGCTGGCAGAGATGCGGTATCAAGGGGGGCGAGCCAGTTATCTCGATCTCCTGACCGCTCAGCGGGATTTGTACAATGCGGAACTGGCGCTGGCGCGGACGCGGGGCGCTCAGCTCGTCTCTGTGGTCCAGCTCTATAAAGCCCTCGGCGGCGGATGGTCGCCCGAGAGTCTCGATCAGACGGCGCCGGCGGCCGTTGTCGGCAAAGGCGACGAGTGAGGCCGTCGAATCGCTTTGAGGAGGAATCGCCGCCACCGCTTCTACGGCGGGACCGACTAACGAAGGAAAAATTAACGATGGAGATCCGCGATGCGCTCAGAGGACGCTGGTAAGATCGCCAGTACAATTCGAATCATCACGGGCCGGAATAGTTTCCGACGCTCACGTGATGTAGGAAAAGGAGGTCCCCATGCAAGCAGGTAAGACCGCAGCGCTCTTGGCAAGCCTGGCCATGCTCGCAGGCTGTTCATCGTATATCAAAGCGAGCGACGTACAACGGCAGCTCGCCGACCGGGATAAAGAGATCGCTGCGCTTCGTTCCAATGCCGGCGATTCTGCAAAACTCTCGAGCCAACTTTCGGCGGCACAACGCGACCTGACCCAGTCGCAAGGAGAAAAGGATCGGCTCGTCGCGGAATTGGGAGCGGCGAAGCAACGCAACACGGATCTTGAGGGTCAACTAGCCGATCGGGACAAGGAACTCTCCGGTCTTCGCGGGGACCTCTCCGCAGAGATGGCGAAATTGCAACAGGCGCAGCGCGGGTTGATTCGGGCTCTCAGGCCGCAAATCGACGAAAAGAACATCACCGTCGATCTCAACAGCGAGCGGTTGCTCATCAATTTGGCGACGGACTATTTGTTTGGGTCCGGTGAAGACCAGCTCAAGCCAGGCGGAGCAGATGCGCTCAAACAGGTCGGCGCCATCCTCAAGGAGTTCCCGGAGTATAAGGTCCATGTCGAAGGCCATACGGACAATCGGCCGATCCTGGGCGCACTCAGGACGAGGTTTCCTTCGAACAAAGAATTGTCCGAAGCGCGTGCCATGAACGCAGTCGAAGCGTTGGCAAGCGGTGGCCTCCCCGGCGCACATGCCATGGGGGCTGCTGATACCAAGCCTGTGATGCCGAACACAACGGACGCAGGACGAGCGAAGAATCGCCGCGTGGAAATCAGTGTGACGAAGTAATCGTTGAGTACTGACTTTGAGCCGTTAGTTAGATAGAGAGGGGATCGCAACATCCTCGCCGTATGAATGTAAGGCGTATAACCACGCGATGAGGAAACTGATTTTTGCAGTGGCATTCGCGATACTGATCGCTCTGCCCGTTGAGAGCTTGCGGCCCTTCCGATGTCCATTCAGCGCACCATCTATGTGTCAATCGGGATAATGCCGACGGTGCGGCAGGGAAATTTGGGAGGTATCATCAGGATGAACTGTTGAGCCTTTGTGCAAAGGAAGAACCAGTCGCGCACAGAAGGGCTTCCATGGCGGACTGATGTAAGTATATAAGTATAATGGAGAAGAAGCACAGCCGAGCTGCGCGAATTTCACGTGCCCATGAACCAGCGAATTCCACTACCTCTTCTCGCCAACCTTCCTTTCGTGGAGGATCTGTATGTGGAGTTCCTGCGGGACCCTGCCTCGGTCTCTCCGGAGTGGCGGGACTATTTTAAGGATGTGGGGAACGACGGCGATAACTTCGTAGCTCAACGGCGCGGCCCCTCTCGATCGCCGAAATCCCTCTTCGACCCCGAACGCAGTCGTGTTGTCGAAACAGGTATCAGTCGGCTCGCGCGAGACACCATCATCAGGCAACAAGATCGTGTCTCCCATCTCGTGCAGGCGTACTTAATCCGGGGGCACATGGCGGCCGCCATCGACCCGCTGGAGATGCCGCGTCCGGTTCATCCCGAGCTGGATCCTGCGTTCCATGGGTTCACGGAGAACGACTTAGACGGGCGATTCTCCACGCATGGAATCGCAGGAGCGGATTTTCTGACGTTGCGCGAGATCCTGGACCGCCTGCGGGCCGCCTATTGCGGATCGATCGGCTCGCAGTTCATGCATATCGCCGACTCGGAGCGGCGGGCCTGGGTTCGAGAGCGGATGGAGAGGCCGGAGAGCCATGCCGGCCTCAAGCGGCAGGAGCAGATCCGTATTCTCACCCGGCTGACCGACGCGGTCATCTTCGAAGAATTCATCCAGCAGAAGTATCCCGGCGCCAAGAGTTTTTCACTCGAGGGGGCGGAAAGCTTGATCCCTCTGCTCGACCTGGCGATTGAAACCGCCGGCGAGCAGGGTGTGGAAGAGATCGTGTTGGCGATGGCTCACCGAGGCAGACTCAACGTCCTGGCGAATATCGTCGGGAAGCGACCGCGTGAGATCTTCCATGAATTCGAGAACGTGATCGATCCTCTTCGGGAGGGGCGTGGCGACGTCAAGTACCACTTGGGTCATAGCACGGACTGGGTCACGGCATCAGGGCGAAGGGTGCATCTGTCCCTCTGCTTCAACCCAAGCCACTTGGAATTCGTCAATCCGGTCGCGCTTGGACGCATGCGCGCGAAGCAAGATCGGACCGGTGATCCGACTCGCGCGCGCCGCACGGCGATTCTCATCCATGGAGATGCGTCCTTCGTCGGAGAGGGTGTCGTGCAGGAGTCGCTTAATCTGAGTCAGCTTGAAGGGTACAGCACGGGCGGGACGCTGCATGTCGTAGTCAACAACCAGATCGGCTTCACGGCGTCACCGAAAGAGACGCGGTCATCGCTCTACGCGACGGACGTGGCCAAGATGCTTCAGATCCCGATTTTCCACGTCAACGGCGAGGATCCCGAAGCCGTCGCTCGAGTCGTGCGGCTCGGGATGGATTTCCGGCGGACCTTTCACAGTGACGTCGTGATAGACATGTACTGTTTTCGACGGCGCGGTCACAACGAAGGGGACGAGCCCAGCTTTACGCAGCCGCTCATGTATGGAGTCATCGACAAGCGCCGGCCTCTCCGCGAATACTATCTTGGACATCTCTTGCGCCTCGGCGAGGTGGATCATGACGAGGCGGATCGGATTGCGACGGAACGCCGGCGTGAGTTGGAGCGGGATCTCACCGAGGCCCGGAGTCATGCCTACATTCCGCTGCGAGAGAAGTCGACAGGGATATGGGCTGGGTACTATGGAGGACTCGACGGAGATGCCGAAGAGGTCGGCACCGAGATCGAACGAGGCAGGCTCGTCATGATGATGGAAACGCTCACCCGATTGCCTGAATGGTTTCATCCCCATGCGAAGATCACCCAGTGGCTGCAGCGCCGACGCGAAATGGCAGTCGGCGCGCGTCCCCTTGACTGGTCTGCCGGCGAAGCCTTGGCCTTCGCCACGCTGGCTGTGGAAGGGCACCCGGTCCGTTTATCGGGCCAGGACACGCCTCGTGGAACCTTTAGCCAGCGGCACGCCATCCTGCACGATATCGAGGATGGCCGGATGTATGTGCCGCTTCAGCATCTCGCACCGGATCAGGCGTCGGTGGAGCTTTACAACAGTCCCCTCTCCGAGGCGGGTGTGCTGGGTTTCGAGTATGGGTACAGCCTGGACTGCCCCGACGGGTTGGTTCTTTGGGAGGGCCAATTTGGAGACTTCGTCAATGCGGCTCAGGTCATCATCGACCAGTTCCTTGTCAGCGCCGAAGAGAAGTGGCGCCGGCTGAGCGGGCTCGTGCTTCTCCTTCCCCATGGGTTCGAAGGACAGGGACCGGAGCATTCGAGTGCGCGTCTGGAGCGCTTCCTGGAGCTTGCCGTCAACGACAATATCCAAATTGTAAACCCGACGACACCGGCCCAATACTTCCATGTACTCAGGCGCCAGGTGCTGCGCCGCTGGCGCAAGCCTCTGATTGTGATGACGCCGAAGAGCCTGCTTCGCCACCCGCAAGCCATCTCGACACTCGAAGACCTCGAACGAGGCCGTTTTCGGCGAATCCTCTTCGACAGAACGGTCAAGCCGGAGCGGGTCGAGCGCGTCTTGCTCTGCAGCGGGAAAGTTTATTATGACCTGGTGGGGTTGCGGGATGAACTCAAGCGCAACGACGTCGCGATTCTGAGATTGGAGCAACTCTATCCCTTACAAGATGAGGAATTGCATAAGGGCCTAACGTCCTATCCGTCGAAAGCGCCGGTGGTCTGGGTTCAGGAGGAACCGGCGAACATGGGGGCATGGCGGTATTTGTTTGCACGATTTGGCGACAGACTGATGGGCGATCGGCCCTTCTCTGCGGTCTGTCGGCCGGCTTCGGCCAGTCCCGCAACCGGATGGCATGATCTCCACAAGATCGAGCAGCAGAATCTGCTCAAGGCGGCGTTCGATGTCCATTGAGCTGAAAATTCCGACGATTGGAGAATCGATTACGGAAGTCCAGATCGACGAGTGGCTGAAATCGCCGGGTGAGACCATCCGCCAAGATGAGCCGATCGTCGCGCTCGAGACGGAGAAGACCTCACTCGACTTGCCCGCGCCCGTGTCGGGCGTCCTGGTCAAGGTGCTCAAGAAGAAAGGCGAGATGGCCCACGTCGGCGAAGTAATCGCATATATAGATGAGACAGCGGTTCCGAAAGATACGGCAGCTCCCGCAGCATCCGGCAAGACAGCTGCGAGCGCACCGACTTCCAAGCCTCTGCCGGTCTCGAAGCCCGATACGACACGAGTGATGCCGGCCGCGCGCCGGCTCTTGAACGAGCACCGGCTTGGCGTCGAGGAGCCGACGCCGACCGGGCCCGGCGGCAGAATGCTCAAGGAAGACGTCCTCCGCCGCCTGGAAGAGCATCCATCGCAAACGGAACCAGCCTCCGCGGTCGAGACGGTTTCCGAAGAAGAGGCTGCGCCGCCTAGGTTCTCGCCGCGCCAGCCGATGGGCAGCCGCGACGAAGAAGCGGTACCCATGAGTCTGCTCCGCCGTCGAGTCGCCGAGCGGCTTGTAGAGGCTCAACAGACTGCCGCCTTGCTCACGACGTTCAACGAGATCGACATGACGGCAGTGACGGCCTTGAGGCAAGATCTTCAAGAAAGCTTCCAGCAGCGTTACGCGGTGAAGCTTGGCCTCATGTCCTTCTTCGTAAAAGCCGTGATCGAGGCGCTCAAGCTGATTCCTGAGCTGAACGCCGAGATCCGCGGCGCGGAGATCTTGTATCGTCACTATTACGATATCGCGATCGCGATCGGAAGCGGGCGCGGCCTGGTTGTGCCCGTGTTGAGGAACGCCGAGCGCTTGAGTTTTGCTGAAATCGAGACCGCTATCGCCGATTTCGCTCGGCGCGCGCAGGCCAACCGGCTCACTCTGGAGGAGTTGCAGGGAGGCACCTTCACGATTTCGAACGGCGGAGTGTACGGCTCGCTGCTATCGACCCCGATCGTCAATCCGCCTCAGAGCGGCATCCTCGGGCTTCATGTGATTCAGGACCGACCCGTGGCTCGGGACGAGCAGGTCGTGCTCAGGCCCATGATGTACGTCGCCCTTACGTATGATCATCGGATTGTGGACGGCCGCGAAGCGGTGACGTTTCTCAAGCACATCAAGGCCTGTATCGAAGAGCCAGCCCGCATCCTATTAGAGATTTAGAGGAAGGTTAAGGTGAAGGGAACGCGAAAAGATGGCTGCTGAGCGCGAGCATGATTTGATCATCATCGGCGCCGGTCCTGGAGGCTACATCGCCGCCATCCGGGCTGCGCAACTTGGAATGAATGTAGCCTGTGTGGAGCGAGAACCAACGCTCGGCGGGACCTGTCTCCGTGTGGGATGTATTCCGAGCAAGACACTTCTCGAGTCGAGCGAGCTCTTCGCCGCTGCCAAGCTCGCGGGAGGGCGCGTCCCGACGAGCCGGGGTTCGGCGGGTGAGACCAGTAGCTTCGAAACACACGGCATTCGACTTGTGGCCGTGACACTCGACCTTGCGACGATGCTGGGCCGGAAGAATGAAATTGTGGATCGTCTCACGAAAGGCGTCGACGGCCTCTTCCGGAAGCACAAGATCGTTCGGTATCTGGGGCACGGGCGGATCTCGGGCCCTGGAGCAGTCGTCGTCGAGACCGGCAAGGAAACCGTGGCTCTAAAGGCCCGCTGGATTCTGATCGCGACAGGCAGCACAGCGGCAAACCTGCCTGGAGTCAGGCTCGATGGCGAGCGCATCGCCACGAGCACCGAGGCGCTCAGCTATCCCGACGTGCCGGACCATCTCGTGATCATTGGCGCGGGATACATCGGCCTCGAGCTCGGGTCCGTGTGGCGTCGGCTCGGCGCCAAGGTCACGGTCGTTGAGTATCTGGACCGCATTCTTTCGGGGATGGACGTGGAGATTGCCACCGAGGCGAAACGGATGTTCGAACGGCAAGGCCTCGACTTTCGCCTCGGCAGCCGTGTGACGGGGGCGCGGGTTGAGGGAGATCACTGTATCGTGGAATGCGAAGGAGCCGAGCCCATCAGCTGTAACCGCCTGTTGGTGGCCGTGGGGCGCATCCCGATGACGGAACATCTTGGATTGGAAACCGTCGGCATCACGCCTGACGAGCACGGCCGCATCCCCGTGGACGAGCACTTCGCCACGAGCGCCACCGGTATCTACGCCATCGGCGATGTCATCCGAGGCCCGATGCTCGCCCACAAGGCATCGGAAGAGGGAATCGCCTGTGTGGAGGCGCTCGCAGGCGGCTATGGTCATGTGCAGTATGAGACGATCCCCAGCGTGGTCTATACGCACCCCGAGATCGCGTCGGTTGGAAAGACGGAGGAGGAGCTCCGAGAGGCGGAGATCGACTACCAAAAGGGCGTCTTTCCGTTTTCCGCGAACGGCCGTGCGCGAGCCTTGGGCCAGACCGAGGGGCGCATCAAGGTGCTCGCCGACAAGAAGACCGATCGCTTGCTTGGAGTCCACATCCTCGGGCCTCGGGCCGGTGATCTGATCGCCGAAGCGGCCACCGCGATGGCCTTCGGCGCGAGCAGCGAGGATATCGCCAGGACCTGCCACGCGCATCCGACCTTGGCCGAAGCGTTCCGGGAAGCAGCGCTCGCGCTGCAGGGTCGAGCGATTCACATCTAGGTAGGCCTTACGAGATGCAGACCATGCATTAGTAACGACCTGACCAACAAACAATCTCGTGCAGGCGCTTGGTGACGCGCCCGTGCAGTGATCTCTGAAGGAGGAACGATGAGTAGCCAAAAGAGAGTCGACATGCGGAGTTGGATGCGAGCACTCGTGCTCGGTGGTTGCTTGGCAATCGGCCTTGCGGCCCAGACCGATGCTCAGACCGAGCAACGGATCGATGTGCGGATTCATGACTTCACCTTCATTGCGACTCAGGCTCCGTTGGTGTTGAATGTCCCCGCCGTCATCACAATTCGCAATGAAGATAGCGAGCGGCATAACTTTGAATCGCCGCTCTTTCAAGGTATTCTGACGGAAGTCGAGGCCGGTGGAGTGACGGCGTATGGGCGAGGAGTGGGAGGAGTGTTTGTGGATTCCAAAGCCAACGCGGTGATCCGCTTTACGGTGAAGCGTCCGGGTCGGTACGAATTCAAGTGCTCGATTCATCCGAACATGAAAGGCGAGCTGTTGCTCCTCAACATACAAGGGGTGTGACGACCGGCCGTGCATTCGATGTAGTGGGACGGCAGACAATGCCGAACGCCGGATCGAACGGTCGGCTTGTTCGGCGGGTTATAGGCTGGGTCCCACCGTCAGAAGCGGATACAGATGAGGGAGGTGGATATGGAAGGCACACGAAATTCGCGCGTACGTCCCATGAAAAGTTTCCTCATGCGGCAAGGCCGCAACTTTACAGGTTCGCCCTTTCCAGGCTGGGTTCCCAAAACGCTCAAGCGGAAGTCCGGCCGTACGGATGTACCGCTGGTTCCGGCGCATATCCGCACGTTGGGAGCTGATCTCAGCAAGGAGCAACGAGCGTCTATTCGGCAAAAGCTGGGTATGAAGCTCGGAAAGTTTGCAAGCTCTATCGAGCGGGTCAGCGTCCGTGTGAAGGACGTGAATGGTCCGCGCGGCGGCATCGATCATGTTTGTCGAATCAAAGTGGTCCTGAGTGGTCTTCCGAGCGTGGTGTACGAAGCGCAGGACGAATTCCCGGATGCCGCGATCGGCAGCGCCCTCGTTGGGACGGAGCGGGCCGTACGCCGAATCCTGAAGCGCAGACGCATGAAACCGATCAAGGTCGGGGTGCGGTCGAGAACCAGCGCCAGCCGACCGCCCAGAACATGAGGAGTCTTGAAATGTCCATCACATGGTATCGGAGGCCGCGCCTCATGGTACTCAACGTACTCAACCCGAACCTTCCGTGCTCGACCTAACCCCTGGCTACCGTTGAGGCCACCGTTTCACAGAGCGTCAGCAAAGCCGGTGTGCCTGAGGAAGTCGTCGCCGACAGGACAGCCGGAAAGCTGAACGTCCGAGGGAAGCGGCGCGTGCGGAGTGCTGTACAGCGGTGAGCACGATCGATTCGACAAGCGAGGACTCTATGAGGACAAAATCTGAAAAGGCGAAGATGCTGGCCGGTGAGCTCTATCGCTCGACTGACCCAGAGCTCGTCGCAGACGCGGAACGGGCGCAACGCCTGACGGCTCAGTACAATGTCACTCCGAGCGAGACGACGGAAGCCCGCATGACCCTGCTGCGCCAGCTCTGTGGTTCGGTCGGGGACGGCGCGATCATCAGGCCGATCTTTTCATGTGATTATGGCTATAACATCCGGCTTGGCCGGAATGCCTTCATCAATTTCAATTGCGTCTTTCTCGACTGCGCGTCAATCGAGATCGGCGATAATCTCCAAATGGGACCGGCCGTGCAGATCTATACTGCGGCGCACCCGCTTGAAGCGGATGTACGGCGATCCGGTCTGGAATATGCTCGCCCGATCCGCATCGGAAACGATGTGTGGATAGGGGGAGGCGCGATCATTCTTCCAGGCGTGACCATCGGCGACCGCAGCGTCATCGGCGCAGGCAGCGTTGTGGTGCGCGACGTCCCGGCGGCCAAGGTCGTTGTGGGTAATCCAGCGCGCATCATTCGCGCCCTTGATGTCCGTAACGATATGGAGGTGTGATGGATCAGGATGTCTGCTTGATTAATTCGATTGCCGCTTCGTTTCCATAGATTGCCGGTATTGTTCCACATAGTCCAGAATGCGGTCCTTCGGTACTCCGTACCAAGTCAAGGCATGCCGGATCAATGTCGCCGACGCCTCGACTTCAGGCTGAATAACCTCGGTCGCTCCAACCACACCGAGTCGTTCCCCTTCCGCTACTCCATGTGCTCGGGCTAGGATCGGAACTTTGGAGTTGAGATCTCTGATCCGACCCACCGTCAGTGCAGCGGGCTTGATTTCAGGCAGCGCGACGATGATGAGAGACGCATCCGCTGCTCCGGCCTTCGTGAGTAATTCACGATGTGAGGCATCGCCATAGAGACAGGCAGTGCCCCGGCTTTGTAGCCGACGAATGATGTCCGGATCTCGATCGATGACCACATAGGGAAGATTGAAGGTCTCCAACGCTTTCCCGAGGGAGCTGCCGACCCGGCCGAATCCGCACAGGACGACGTGCTGCCGGAGCGATTCGCCTTCCGGAAACCCGTGCGCCATGTCGTGCTGATCATGGACGAGACGCCGTTGGACGAACCAGCCTGGTACATACCTCACAAGAGCCGCATTCATGAGAATGGTGATGACGGAGGCAGCGAGCGTCGCATTGTATACTTCCCTGCCGACATAGCCTGCCGATTTTGCGACCTGCACAAGGACAAACGAGAATTCGCCGATTTGAGTGAGGCCGATTCCCACCAAAAATGCCGTTGTCCAAGAGTAGCCGAACAGCCGCACGACGGTCGTCCAAATCACGAACATCCCGGCCACGATCAAACCGATCATTGTGGCAAGGAGAGAAAGGTTTTCGATGATCACGCGTGGGTCGATCAAAATGCCGATGGTCACGAAAAAGAGCGCGACGAAGGCATCGCGCAGCGAGAGCAGCCGGGCCAAGGCCTCATGCCCATACTCGGATGCGCTGATAATAAGGCCGGCCAAGAAGGCTCCCAGAGCGAGGGAGAGTCCGACCATCTGCGTGACGGCGGCGGTTCCAAGACTGATGGCTAGCGTCACGAGTAAGAACAGTTCATGGTTTTGCGTTCTGGCGACGTGCGTCAGGATCGCCGGGATGACTTTGGCGCCCAAGTACCCCACCGGCGCCAGAATCAGCAGCGCCTTGGCCAAGGCTTTGCCGATCACGAGTAATCGTCCCGAATCGAACTCTCCGAGGGCCGGCATGAGCACTGTCATGACGACGACTGCCACGTCTTCGACCAGGGCGATACCGATCATCACCCGTCCGTGTTTTGAACGAAGCTCCCCCCGATCGACGAGCATACGGGCGAGTACCATGGTACTCGCTATGGAAATGACCGAGCCGATCACGATGCTTTGGGTCATAGACCACCCGATCAGGCTCCCCGTTAGGACTGCCAATCCGATGGCCATGAGAATTCCCAGCGGTCCGCCGGCGAGAGCGACCCATTTGACGCGCATCAGGTCCTTCACGGAAAACTCAAGTCCGATCGAAAACATCAAGAGAATGACGCCGATCTCTGCCAGGAGATCGAATGTGTGAGATTCCGCGATAATAGGTCCCGGAGTAAACGGACCTATCGCGATACCACCCAGGACATAGCCGAGAATCAACGGCTGCCGGGTAAGCCGGGCAAGTACGCCGCCCGCGACGGCGGCAAGGAATACTGTGGCGAGGTCTCTAAAAAATACGGGATCTGGCTGCACGTCACACCTATGTTAAGGGAGTTCTATATTGGCCTTGCCATGGCCGATTGGTAGCAAGGCCGCAAGACCGGGGAACAAAAATATCATAAAGGACGTGAATAATACCGTCGGCTTACACATCAATTTTCGCTCAGGTCAATTGCCGGGAGGGGATACCTGCCGCCGTACCCTCGAAGAGAAGTGGGGGCTAGTGGCGTAAATCTTGGAAATCTTCCGGCAGCGGCGCGCGCGATGGAAGACGCCGTCGCAGGGCGGCCTGTCCCACCAAAAAGGCGCTCACCGGCGCGGTGATGAACAAGAACAGCGCGATGAGTGTCTCACGGAGGCTCAGGCCGTCAGGGATGGAGGACAGCACCGCCGCCAGCAGCATGCCGCCCACGCCCAAGGTCGTCGACTTGGTTGGGCCGTGCAACCGCATAAAGCAATCCGGAAGCCTGCCGAGGCCGATTGAGCCGACCAGGAGAAAAAAACTGCCGACCAGAAGCATGGCGGAAATCAGGAGTTCGAGTAGCATGGCTAATCCGTGACTTTGCCGCGGGCGAGATATCGCGCGAAAGCGGCCGTGGAGACGAAGCCGGTCAGCGCGATCACCAGCGCCGCTTCGAAGAAGACCGAAGTGGAGTAATAGATGTCCATGACGACCATGAGCGCGATCGTATTGATGTACAACATATCAAATGCCAGCACACGGTCGGGCGCATGGGGACCTTGCACGAGACGTACCATGCAGATCGCGAGCGCCGTGGCGATGGAGATGAACGCGATGTAGAGAGCCGCGGTCAGCATTCCAGGATCTCCATCAAGGGGCGCTCATATCGCTCTTTGACCTTGGCGATGAAGGCCTCTTCGTCTTCCAGGTCAAGTACATGCACCAGCATGGTGCGTGCATCCGGCGAGAGCTCCAAGGGGATGGAGCCGGGCGTAATCGAAATCATACTCATAAACAGCGAGATCACGGACGGGTGGGTCACGGTCACCGGAACTTTCACGAATGCAGGTCTCAGCCGCGACACGGGCCCCAGCACGAGACGAGCGACGGTGATATTGGCGATGACAATATCCCATACGACATGTCCTGCCAACCGTATCGCCCCGGGTACCGACCGGATGCCGGGTAGTCCGCCAAGAAGGGGCGCGATGACGAACGGAATGACGATCGCGAACAGGCATGCTGACGCAAGATGCAGCGGCGAAAACCCTTCCAGCAGGCGCCAGGCGCTTGCAAGTGCCATCGAGAGCATCGGAAACGGGCACAGTTTCGTCATGGCGTCACCTTTCCCTTCGCATACGGACGGACGAAATCACCGGACCCAGATCCCAGAACGGCCTCGATATAGGATTCACGAGAAGTGAGTTGCGTCCCTACTTCGTCTGCATACTGCGTAACCGGCGCCGCGAAGATGACAAGACCCATGCTGCAGCCGGCCAGACCGGCGAGCGCGATCCACTCACCGGTGCGAGGAGGTCGGTCATGGGTGGGCTGATCCGGTTCAACATAATTCCACAGCACGATGCTGCCCGCGCGCGAGCAGGCAGCCAAGGTCAGCACGCTCGTCACCAGAATCACGGTCCATATCAGGACGACGCTCAGCCCATTCATGGTACTCTGTAAAATTATGAGCTTCCCTAGGAATCCTGATGACGGCGGTATCCCGGCCACAGTCGAGCCGGCGAATAAAAAGGCCAGGCCCAACGGCGCCGCATGCCGCAACGGCGGCCCCGGATGGAGCTGGTCTCCCGTCGCTCCGCGGCCGCGCCTCAGCAGATCGCCGACGAGGAAAAGGACCGCAATGACAAGCGTGGAATGCGCCAGGTAATAGAGCGCGGCGGCGAGGCCCTTGCTTCCACCAGTCGCCACACCGGTGAGGATCATGCCGACCGACGCAATGGTGAGATACGCCGTCATGGTGGCAAGGCGCTGGGCGCCGAGCGCACCCAAGGTGCCCAACGTTAACGTGGTCAAGGCGACCGGCAGCAGCCAGGGAGCAGTCAATTCCATCACGGCGTCTTCTCCACCGGTAAAGATCAGCGTCGTGACACGGATGATTGCATACACGCCGACCTTCGTCATGATGGCGAAGAGGGCGGCAACCGGCGCAAGCGCATGGGAATAAGCGGCAGGCAACCAGAAATAGAGCGGAAAAACCGCGGCTTTGACGGCAAACACGCCGAGCAGCAACAAGCCGCCGGCTCGCACGAGCCCCACGTCTTCGGCCCGCACCTCCGCGACACGTTCGGCCAGATGTGCCATGTTGAGCGTTCCCGTGACGCCGTACAGCAAGCTGACGGCGATGAGGAATATGCTGGAGGCTGCGATGTTGATCGCGGCATAGTGAAGGGTGGCACGCAGCCGCTCGACTTCCAAACCTTCCATCGCGAGCCCGTACGACGCGATCAGGAGGATTTCGAAGAAGACGAACAAATTGAATAGGTCTCCTGTGAGAAATGCGCCGTTCAGGCCCATCACCTGAAAGAGAAAGAGCGGGTGGAACAATTTTCCTCGGGCATCCCATCCCTGCACGGCATAGAGCAGTACAGCGAGCGCGAGCGACGCCGTCAATAGCAGCATGAAGGCGGAGAGACGATCCGCGACCAGCACGATGCCGAACGGCGACGGCCAATTGCCCAGCCGGTAGACGAGTGGTGCCCCGGACCGCGCCTCCGCGAAAATCGCGAGCACCGCGATGCCAAAGGTCACCGTCGCTCCTATGCCGATCGCACGTTTCATCACGATCGGCGCGCGGTGCAAGATCAGCAGAAGCGCCGCCGCCAGCGCGGGCACAATGATTGGGACTGCCGGCAAATGGGTCATGGGCCGTGCTCCGGTCTGCGTTCCAGTACCGGATCGAGACCATCCACATGATCGCTCCCGGTCTGATGATGTATGCGTACCGCGAGCGCCATGATAAAACCGGTCATGCCGAACCCAATCACGATGGCCGTCAATACCAGAGCCTGAGGCACCGGATCAGCATAGCTCTCCGCGCCGGCCGCCACGATGGGCGAAGCCCCTGGGCGAAGGCGTCCCATGGAGAAAATAAAGAGATTGCCGGCCGTGGACAACATCGACAGTCCCAGCACCATTGAGAACGTCCGCCCACGAAGAAGGAGATAGACGGCGCAGGCCGTCACGATCCCGATTCCAACTGCCATTATGAGTTCCATTGTTGATTCTCCTCTGTCTTTGACGTCTTGCGGTGGACTTGTCCGATGGAGGTCAGAATCAGAAGCGTGGTGCCGAGTACCGTCATGAAGACGCCGAGGTCGAATCCCATTGCGCTGACAAGGGGGATCTCGCCGAGGAGCGGCACAACAGGATGGCGCGTGCCACTGGTGAGAAAAGGGAAGCCGGCCACCACGCTCGCGAGACCGGTCACCCCGGCAATTACCACGCCGCCTCCGATCCAAAGCCAGAAGTCGATCCGGATATGAGCGAGCATGCGCCTCAGACCCTCGCCCATGTACTGCATGATCAGCGCGAGCGCGGCGATGAGTCCCGCGACAAAGCCGCCTCCGGGGAGATCGTGTCCTCGCAGGAACATGTGGAGCGCCACGAGCAGCGCAAAAGGCAGTAATATCCTCGCCGCCACGGCAAAAATCATCCGGTCGGCAGCGGGGCTTGGCCGCTCGGCCTGCCTCTCACCCCGCAGCCCATCCATCAACATCCACGTGCACATGGCCGCTATGCCAAGGACGATAATCTCTCCGAACGTATCGAAGCCGCGGAAGTCAACGAGAAGCACATTGACGACATTGTGACCTCCACCGCGCGGCAGACTATTCTCAAGAAAGAACCACGCGATGGATTCCTGATCCCTCGTCAAGACGGCCCATGACAACACCGCCACCCCTGCGCCAGCGGCGGCTGCCAAGGCTGTATCGCGCATCTTGCGCCGGCGCGTCGATTCCCGCGGTGTTGAATGCGGCAGGAGCGCCAACGCTATGAGCAACAATAGGGTGCTCACGACTTCGATGGCCAACTGGGTCAGCGCGAGATCAGGAGCCGAGAAATAGGCAAAGGCGATCGATGCGGCAAGCCCGACGACACCAGCCAGTACGATGGCAACGACCCGCGTGTGATGGAACCATACGGCGCCGAGCGCGCCGGCCATCGCCGCGCCCCCCACGACGATGCCTGGCGGCGTCAGTGTTGAAGACGTCACTTTCCCAATGTCAAGCCCATGCTCCACGAACGGCCATGCCCCGAGCCCGAGAAACGTCGCAATGACAAGCGCGAGGGAACGCTGGAGCGAGCCGTTGTGCAGTTGGTTCGTAAGTCGGGCCGCCAGGACGATTGAGCCGTCGTACGCGTGCTGAAAGAGCAGTCGTCCCGTGTAGTGCGCCGGCACGTGCAGGTGCAGGTCGTAGCGATGACGCAGCAGCCAGTAGATAACCGCGCCGCCGACGAGAGCGACCGCACTCATGGCCAGAGGCAGTGAGAACCCGTGCCACAGCGCGATGCGATAGGCCGGCAGGGCGTCCCCCACCACCGCCCTCGCCGCTACGTCCACCAGTGGAGCGACGGTGTAGCCGGGCAGTACGCCGACCGCGATACAAACGACCGCCAAGACTTCGGCTGGCACCTTCATATAACGGGGCGGTTTGTGCGGCTGATGAGGAAGGTTATGCGGCTCGTCGAAGAACACATCGTGGATGAACCGCACAGAATAGGCGACGCTGAACATCGAACCCAGCATGACGGCGACCGGCGCGATGTCCTCCAACAACAGCAGGTCATGGAGATCGAGCGCCTCGGCGAAGAACATTTCCTTGGAGAGAAACCCATTAAATAAGGGCACACCGGCCATCGCCGACGCCGCGACGATGGCCAACAGTGCCGTCTGCGGCATCTGACGCCAGAGGCCGCCAAGCCGCCGCATGTCGCGGGTTCCGCACTCATGATCGATGATGCCGGCCGCCATGAACAGCGACGCTTTGAAGGTCGCATGGTTGCCGATATGAAACACGGCGGCCAGCGAAGACATCGGCGTGTCGAGACCCAGCAGGAACATAATGAGACCCAGATGGCTGATGGTCGAATAGGCGAGTAATCCTTTCAGATCGTGTCTGAACATCGCCACATAGGCGCCAAACACCATCGTGGTCAGACCGACGGTGGTCGTCACATACTCGAACATGGGATTCCCACCCAGTAAGGGGTAGAGTCTTGCGAGCAGGAACACCCCCGCCTTCACCATCGTGGCGGAATGCAGATAGGCCGACACCGGAGTCGGCGCGGCCATTGCTGCGGGCAGCCAGAAGTGAAACGGAAACTGCGCCGATTTCGTAAATGCGCCCAGCAGGATCAATCCGAGCGCGACATTGAATTGAGGATGATTGCGGATCGTCTCCCGCGCCGTAAACCAGGCGGACAGTTCGAAACTACCCGCGATGTTGCCGATGATCAACATCCCGGCAAGCAGGGCGAGTCCGCCGCCGCCGGTGACGGCAAAGGCCATGCGCGCGCCCTGTCGAGCCAGAGGGCTGTGAGTCCAGAAGCCGATCAACAGGAAGGACGAGAGGCTCGTCAGCTCCCAGAACATCAGGAGCAGGAGGGCGTTCTCGGAAAACACGATGCCCAGCATCGCACTCATAAACAGCATGAGCAGGGCATAAAATCTGCCGATGGGTTCTTGCGCGGACAAGTAATAGCGAGCGTAGAGAATGACGAGCAACCCAATACCAAGAATCAGCAGCCCAAACATGAGGCCTAGTCCGTCGAGCCGGAACGAAAAATTGAGCCCATGGTCAGGCAGCCACTGCCAACTCTGGAGAAATCGTTCGCCAGCCAAGATGGTCGGCGTTTGGTAAGTGAGCAGCGCAAGGCTTGCAGCGGTCGGCAGGGCGGCAGCCCATGCGGCGGCGGAGAAACCGCGACGCTGCAGGAGTAACGTGGCGGCAGTTCCGGCGAGCAAGGGAAGCAGAATGATGATCGGCAACGTCATGGCGGGAAAACGACGGCGCTAGACCCGTTCTTGGACAACAAGCACGTCACATTCCGAGCGGGCGAGGACATGATGTGTGGTGCTTCCTAGGAACAGGTCTTCGATCCAAGATTGACCGTGTTTGCCGATCACGATGAGGTCGGACAAGAGCTTCTCTGCTTTGGCCAAAATCACAGGAGAGGGATCGCCGCCTTCAACGGTATACGAAACCAGCTCCGAATCGGCATGGGATTCACGGATCAGCTCCCAGATCTTCTTCTCTGCGGCTCGCTGGTCCTCTTCGCGATATTGACGGATGTCCTCCTCCGACGCACCGACAATACGGAGTCTTCCTTCAAATGGAACGTTGAACACGTGAAGGATCGTCATGCGGGCGTTGGGAGCGATTCGGCGCGCCATCGTCAAGGCGGAAGCGGAGTATGGGGAGAAGTCGACCGGCACGAGCACGCGTTGATAGCGCGCCTTCGGGGGGCACTTCGCGACAAGCACCGGTCGTTTACACTTGCTGAGTAGGTGTTCCGCCGTCGTGCCGAGAATCAGATCGTGCAGGGAATTCTCTCCATGAGCGCCCAAGACAAGCAGATCCGCGGACTCGGTCGCCGAGAGGATTTCGGCCTGCGTTTGGCCGGTCTTGACGTCGGTACTCCCCATCACTCCTGTTTTCAGGCTGATGGCTGCGGCTACTTCGCGCAGCATGCGTCCGGCATCGTCGATCAGCTTGGCTTCTACGTCGGTCGGTGTCCGAAAGAATTTTCGCACATCGTCCAAGGCCGAACTGCTCATCACATGTAACAGACTGAGATGCGCACGTTGTTCCTCGGTAATGATGGCGGCGCGCTCCGCAGCGTGCCGAGCTTCATCAGAGAAGTCGGTTGCTGCGATGATTGTCTCCATGTTTTAGGTTCCCTTCTTACAAGGGCAAAATCGATCGATCGGCCTGACCGACGGATGCGTAATGAACGACGTTTCTGCTGAAGCAGCGAACGATCGCTTTTTCCACTTCAGCGAACGTAAAGACGAAGGTTCCTACCAGCACGACCGTGAGCGACTCCTCGAACGTCAGATGGGTCGAGAGGAAGACTACCTACATCGGATCAGTATGTACATAGGCAATCTGCAGAAGAGCACAAGCTGCAATAACAATCAGAACCACAAGGCCGGGGAACAAAAATATCATAAAGGAGGTGAATGATATCGCCAGGGTGAGGAAGTTTGGTTGAGGATCTCCGTCGGTAGAGCAACCCGGTAGAGTTATCGATCAAACAGGTGCAGGTGTAGGATCGGAGTCTTCCCGGAGGAGCCCCATGGTTTGATGGAAGCTCCTCCCGTCGGACTGCCTGAAAACAGTGAGAGAAATAGGTGATGATTACCCTAGGGCAACGTATAGGTCAGATTCGGCCAGACTGCATACCCAATCGCTTGACCGGTTTTCCCTTCTTGCTGCTCAAAAATGATACTGGTCTGAAAAGGAGTGGTTCCTGACATTCCGGTCCATCCTCCGGACCCTCCCGTAAACGTGAAATCACCCGTACACTCTTTCAGATTTCCAGCGCACTTCCAGTGGGCATATCCGATGTCCTTGCCTTCATGCGCCACGATCGTGCAAAGGCCTTCTATCGCCTGAGAATCTTTGTTTCTGTTGAGATTCACACGCACTGGACAAGTCAGCTTGGATGAATGGACAATCATCTTGCCTCCATCCTTATGACGGGAGATCAACATCCCTTTGACAACTCCATTGACGACCTGGTCTCCATTTCCAAGTTCCAAGAACTCACCGGTTCCGTTCCAACTCGAACTGGAATCGCCTGCATCAACGGTCTTTGCATCAGCCGAAGATGCCGTGACATGACTAAGGGCCAAAACGATTCCGATCACACCTGCTACGAAAAAACTATTCTTCATATCATACTCCTTCAATGATGGAACTCGCCGAACCCCAGCTTGCGACATGAGGTCAAACTTATATAACGAGCAGTTAAGCTCTAGCAAGAGGACGTGCGAAATTCTATAGGGAGAGGATATACTCAGCCGCGCGATTTCATCTCAATCATCCAGAGGGAGGAACACTCATGGGACAACCACGCATTGCAGCCAAAGAGCCGGCCGTGATTACGTTGGAGCCGGGAACCCACTACTGGTGCGCTTGCGGGCGCTCGCGGGATCAACCGTTCTGTGATGGGTCTCATCAGGGAACCGGATTTGAACCGCTTGAGTTTACCGTGGATGAAAAAAAAGAAGTCGCGTTGTGCCGGTGCAAACAGACCAAAACCCCGCCGTTTTGCGACGGGACGCACCAGACGCTTTGATGGCGCGTGTTCGTGCCCTCGCAGGTTAGCCCAGACGAGCTCTTGAGCTGTCGTGAGTCGATGGGTCATACTTGGCGGATGGGTCAGTCATCCATACCCTCCTGCGAGGCTTTGACTGAGCGATATCAAGCTTTGTTGGAAGTGGCGCAAGCCATCTCTTCGCATCGCGATCTCGACGATCTCTTTCGAGAGCTCGCACAACGTCTTCCTCGCGTCGTACGGGTCAACTATGTGGACCTGTCCCTCTATGATCCCGCTAAAAAAATCATGCGTCTGCAAACCATCCAGGCCAATGTGCCGGCTGATCTTGTCGGGGGCCATGAAGTTTCGATTGATGATTGTCCTTCAGGATTGGTGTGGCAAACACAGCGACCAATTGTCGTGTCGGATCTTGCAGAGGAGCGTCGCTGGCCGAAGGTTATTCAGTTCATGACAGAGGACAACACGAACTCGTTTTGTTTTGTTCCGCTGACGACGGCGGTGCAGCGGTTGGGCGCCATGGGATTCTTAAGCTTGCAAAAGGCGGCCTATAGCGACGCCGACCTTGAGTTTCTTCAGCAGGTCGCCAAGCAAGTGGCTGTCGCGGTGGAGAACGCGTTGGCATTTCAACAGATTGCCGAACTCAAAGATAAGCTGGCGAAAGAGAAGCTGTACCTCGAAGAAGAACTTCGCATCGAGCACGGATTCGAGGATATCATCGGTGACAGCAACGCCTTGAAGCAGGTGCTCAAGCAGGTCGAGATCGTGGCTCCGACCGATTCGACCGTATTGATTCAGGGAGAAACGGGCACCGGAAAGGAACTCATCGCCCGGGCTATCCATCGACTCAGCGGCCGCAAGGAGCGTACGTTCGTCAAGCTGAACTGTGCCGCTATTCCGACCGGTCTGTTGGAAAGCGAACTCTTTGGGCATGAGCGCGGGGCTTTCACCGGCGCGATTGCTCAGAAAGCCGGACGATTCGAGCTGGCCGATAAGGGCACCATCTTTCTCGACGAAGTGGGGGAAATCCCGCTGGAGTTACAGTCCAAGTTGCTTCGTGTCTTGCAAGAGCAAGAATTCGAGCGGTTGGGCAGTACAAAGACCATTCGCGTGGATGTGCGCCTGGTAGCCGCCACAAACCGCGACCTCAAGAGTTTGGTGGAGGCTAAGCAGTTTCGGAGTGACTTATACTATCGTCTCAATGTCTTCCCGGTCACCTTGCCTCCTTTGCGCGAACGACGAGAGGACATTCCGATCCTCGTACGCTATTTCACGCAGCATTATGCCGTTCGGATGAAAAAGAATATCCAAACCGTTCCTGGCAAGACGCTTGAGGCGCTCTCCCGCTATGTGTGGCCGGGTAACATCCGCGAACTGGAAAATTTGGTGGAACGATCCGTCATTCTCACGCAGGGAACGGATTTACAGGTGCCCATCAGCGAACTCGAAACCGCGAACCACCGGACAGGCTCCACGGCAACAACACTGGTAGATGCCGAGCGCGAGCAGATCTTGCGGACTCTCCGTGAAACCAACTGGGTTCTTGGGGGACCTGCAGGCGCTGCCGTAAGATTGGGGCTCAAGCGAACCACTCTCCAGTCCAAAATGCAGAAACTCGGTATTTCCCGTCCCTCTAATCTTCCTGATCACTTGCCTGTGTAGATTGATCCAGACATCGCGCCGACTATTCGGTAGCGCGACGCTGGATTGGTCGCACAGGCTTGCAATAAGCACAGGAGAACTTTCGCCTGTTTAGCAGGAACCCCACAGCTGTGAAGCCGTGAGGTTCCCCTCGTGAACTGGGTTGGGATCTTTCCAACAAGTCCCAGGCCGTCGTCTAAGACATTGCTTATCAGTAGCCGCTACGCGCGCTTGACGTAGCTATCTGGCTGGAAAATGGATCAAGGATGCTTTTAGGAGCGTTGTTCCAAATCACATCCGCCAGGTTAGACATACGCGAGACAGTCTGTGCCGCCACGCCTCCGGCGCCGCCGAACAACCCGAACCAGCCCAGCGACACGAAGCCCCAGTGGAGCGGAGCCGCGAACATCTCGTCGACGAACCAGAACGCATGCCCCCACTCGTTCAATCCCACGTTCGGCAGGATGAACATCGGCCCCACCACCGCCGCCACCAGCGGAAACGACGTCGCCTGCGCATAGAGCGGTAGACGCGTCTGCGCATACAGATAGCTCGCCACCGCGCAGGTAATGTACAACGGGAACGTGCCGTAGAAGGCTACGATGTGGCTTGCCGTAAAGCTCGTGTCCCGGATGATCACCTGATGCCATGCCGCATCCTGTTCCAGTGTCAAGCTGCCGGCGAAGTAGACGCCCAACATATAACAGGCGAGCCAACCCATCCAGTAGAAATACCGTTTCAATTCCAGTTTCGGGTTCAAGTCGGCGAGGTTGCGGTCACGCGTCATCCAGATCCATCCAATTGCGACCGCAAAGAAGCTCGCGTTGGCCAGGATATTGAACCGCCACAACCCCACCCACACTGACTCGAACTCAGGTGTCATGGAGTCCAAGCCGTGCGAATAACCATGGACCCGCTGGTACAAGAGCCAGAATATTATGATCCCCACCATCGACAGCCAGCCGATTTTGGCCGGTCTTGAGTCATACCACTGAGAGATATCATATCCCTGATCGCTAGTCGTTGATGTCATGTCCCGGATCTCCTTCTGACACAATCTGACACAATGTGAATAAATTCTGGCAGGTAACGAAATAGACCCGACCATGACATCGAAGACGAGTGCCGCTCGCAATCTCCCTCTTTGGAATGAAGCTGTAACGGATTGACTTCTTTCAGAGGCAAATCTTTTGCTGTTGTGATCGTCTGCTGAATTCTGAAATAGGCTCATCGTGGCTCAAATATCCTAAAAGTACAGGTACAGCATAACGACCTGACATGAACCGAACATGAACGTATCATGAAGATGCTCTCATCCAATTTCTTGTTAGAAGATGGTTTTGAGAGGTGCGGGTTTTTTAAAAAGACAGAAGTGAAGTTCGCCGATCACTCGGCACTGTGCCGTAAGCTCGGCAGCGTCGTACCGTCTCCAAAACGATAAAATCTCTGTTCTGCAATGGCACTTCTTAATTAATTCCACAACTTGGATGGTATCCGTCGCATCACGTTTTGCTGGAATATAAGTTGCCATATCGGATGAATGAACCCTTACACGAGGGAGGTCGATCATGGCGACAGCGGTTGAGTTGAGGAAGGACGAGCGAACCGGGCGTAATCGACTGGAACGGGACACGCTCTCCGAGTCCGTCCATTGTTCCAGGTGCAGGGGACTCATGGTTGTGGAACAGGGTTTCGATTCCATGCTCGGGAGCAGTGAAGCCGATGTGGCGCTCCGACGGTGTGTGCAATGCGGCGAAGTTGTTGATCCGGTTATTCTGCGGAATCGACGATTGCAGCACGGAAGCGAGCGGGAACGAATTCAAGAGTGAGCGAGCCGACTGAGAGGGGACATCATGACGACATTTTTCAGAACGGATGATTCATGGGCCGGTCTCATTCTTCGAGTGGGGCTAGGAAGCGTGATGTTCGCGCACGGCGCGCAAAAATTATTGGGCTGGTTTGGTGGAAATGGTTTCGAAGGGACGATGGGATTTTTCACCCAGAAGATGGGGCTCCCCTGGCTGGTGGCGTTCCTGGTCATCATCGGGGAGTCGCTCGGCAGCCTGGGATTGATCGCCGGGTTTCTGACGAGGTTTACGGCTGCGGGCTTCATCGCCATCATGATGGGAGCGATCGCAACCGTGCACTGGCCACATGGGTTTTTCATGAATTGGTTCGGTCAGCAACAGGGAGAGGGTTTTGAATATCATCTACTCGTGATCGCGATGAGCGCCGCCCTGGTAATCATCGGCGGAGGGAAGTGGGCTGTGGATGGTGGTATCGCCCGTTGGCTTCAGGAGCGCGAATGAGCTCCTTACTATCCGATGAGGCAGGTCGCTCAGAGGGCGGAGGCGTCCGACGAATATGTTGAAGATCACCGAACAGCGGGGGACGGAAGTAGATGCTCTGACGCTTGTACTCGAAGGGCGACTGGCAGGCCCTTGGGTCGAAGAACTCCAGGCCAGTTGGTATGCGCTGTCTGCGAACGAACACCATCACGTCGTGATCAATCTGGCAGATGTCACCTACATCGATGCCCATGGCAAGACGCTGTTGGCTCGTCTGTGGAGGCAGGGGGCGGAGCTGCGGGCGTCCGGCTGTTTGACAAAATGTATTGTCGAAGAGATCAGAAGAAACGAGCCAGGCGGACCTTCAGAAAAAACGCGACGAGCTGATTGAGGAGTTGATGAAAGCGGATGTCGGCAATTCATCGTCGGCATATGCAAATGTCTGTGTTCGTCCGGACTTGCCGCTGTCTCCCTGTCTAGGTATAATGGCACGTTTGTCTTGCAGTGGAAACATTGTGGGGGTTGCAAAGTAGGGTGGGTTGTTATGGGGAAGGATCATCAGTCTATGGGGTATGTCGCAGCATGGCTTGTCTTTGTGGCAATGGCAGTCTCAGCTGCTTGTAGACAAGAAGCCGATTCGATGCCAGCACCGGAGGTATCGCAGGTCGAGGTCGTCACTGTGCAAACACAAAGCATCCCCGATGAACCGGAGTTTATCGGTCAGGCCGAAGCGTCTCGTCCAGTGGAGATCCGCCCGCAAGTGACGGGGATTTTAAAGGCGGTCTTATATCCGGAAGGACGCGACGTGAAGCAAGGAGACCGTCTGTATCAGATTGAACCCGTTCCCTTTAAGGCGGCGGTTGCGAGTGCCAAGGCCAAGATTGCGCAGGCGGAGGCTCGCGTGGTCCAAGCCCGGCAGGACCTGGCTCGAGTGAAACCGCTGCTTGCCGAACAGGCGGTCAGCCAGAAGGATGTCGACGATGCCGTTGCCGAGCAACTGTCGTCCAAGGCTGCGATGGAAGGCGCGCAGGCGGACCTCATCAAGGCCCAATTCGATCTGGATAACACCCTCATCACGGCTCCTATCAGTGGGATTATCGAGCGCAGCCGTTACTATGAAGGACGGCTGGTCTCGGCTCAGACCGATCTGCTGACCATGATCCATCGTGTCGATCCGATGTACGTGGTTGTGAACGTTCCCGAGCTGTTCATCCTACAACGGCGGCGGGACATCGAGGCGAAGAGAATTACCCATCCAGGAGACTACAAGTTGCGAGGTCGGCTGACGTTCATGGATGGGACGGTCTATCCACAAGAAGGGGTCCTTGATTTGTTAGAGCCTGGTTTGCGAACGGAAACCAGCTCGCGTCAAATACGAGTCACATTCTCCAATCCAAAGCGTACCCTTTTGCCGGGACAATTCGTGAAGGTTCGATTCACCGGTGATACAAAAACAGACGCGGTCCTCATTCCCCAACGAGCCGTGATGCAAGGTCCACAAGGCCCCTTTGTCTATGTGGTCAACCCGGACGAGAAGGTTGAGATTCGAGATGTGATGGCTTCTGATTGGAAAGGAAGCCAGTGGATCATCGACAGAGGTCTGCGCGCGGGCGATCGGGTGGTCGTGAATGGCTTAATGAAGATCGGTCCGGGGGCTCCTGTAAAGGCGGTTCCCTGGGTCGCGCCGAATACGGAGTCTACCCCCAACCTTCCTCAGGATAATTTGTGATCTCGAATGTTTTTATCGATCGGCCGATTCTTGCGTCGGTCATCTCGGTTGTCGTGGTCGTGATGGGGCTGCTCTCCGTGCAATTCCTTCCGATCGCGCAATTTCCTGAAATCACCCCGCCGGTGGTGCAGATCGACGCGGACTATCTCGGCGCCAGCGCAGAAGTCGCGGCTGAAGGGGTTGCCCGTCCCATCGAGGTCCAGCTCCCGGGCGTTGATAATCTACTGTATTACGAATCGTCCAGCAGTAACGACGGCCATGTCACGATCAAGCTGACATTTGAGATCGGCACAAACCCGGACATCGCTCAGGTTCAAACCCAGAACCGTGAAAAGCTCGCCGAGCCGCAGCTTCCTCCGGAAGTGGTTCGTCAGGGCATCTCCGTCAAAAAGATGTCTCCCGATCTCGTGTTCGTCATCGCACTCAATTCGACCGATCCACGGCACGACTCCATATTCCTCTCGAACTATGCCACGCTTCGGCTTGTCGATGAGTTGAAGCGCCTCAAAGGCGTGGGGGATGTCGTGGTGTTCGGGCAGCAAAATTATAGTATGCGGATCATCCTCAATCCGCTGCTGATGGCAAAATTGGACCTTGTCCCGAGTGATGTCATCGCGATCATCCGTGAACAGAATCGCGATAATCCCTCCGGCACGATCGGGAGGGAACCGGCGCCGAAGGGGACCGAACTGACGATCCCGATCATTGCAAAAGGCCGTCTCACGGAGGTGAAGGACTTCGAAGATTTGATCGTGCGGGCTCTGCCGGACGGCTCGCTTGTGAGGCTCAGCGATGTGGCGCGCATTGAACTGGGAGCCCAGGCCTATGGACTGGAAGGCCGACAGAACGGCAAACCGACGACGTTCATGCTGACGTTCTTGTCTCCCGGAGCGAATGCGCTCGATACAGTGCGCCGCACGAGAGCGAAGATGGATGAGCTGGCCCAGAATTTTCCTCCCGGCGTGTCGTATGACTCTCCGTACGATACGACGCGTTTCATCGAAGTCTCGATCAAGGAAGTGGTCAAGACATTGATGGAAGCGATGGTGCTGGTGGTGTTCGTCGTGTATCTGTTCCTGCAGACCTGGCGAGCGACCATCATCCCCACTGTTGCCGTGCCCGTCTCCTTGATCGGCACCTTCAGCGGGCTCTATGCCCTCGGCTTCTCCATCAATACGATCACCCTGTTTGGGATGGTTCTGGCGATCGGGATTGTGGTGGACGACGCCATCGTAGTGGTTGAAAATGTTGAGCGACATATGCGTGAGGATCAACTTCCTCCAAAAGAGGCGGCCAAGCGGGCGATGAGCGAAGTCACTGAGCCGATCATCGCAATCGTGTTGGTCTTGGTATCCGTCTTCGCCCCAGTCGGGTTTATCGGCGGGATTACAGGGGCCCTCTACAAGCAATTTGCGGCGACGATTGCGATTTCCGTTACCGTGTCCGGATTTGTGGCGTTGACGCTGAGCCCCGCGCTCTGCGGCGTCGTCCTTACGCCGAGGCCTGAGAGGAGGAGCGCGTTCTGGGAACTCTTCGATCGCCTGTTCGGCCGGACACAGCGTGGCTATACGAATGCGATTGCCAAGCTCATTGTCAGGCCGCTTCGTGTCATGGCGGTCTTTGCCTTGCTCGTCGTCGTGTCCATCGGACTCTATCAGAAGTTGCCGGGTAGTTTTCTGCCGGAGGAAGATCAAGGCTACTTCATCGTCATCACACAACTGCCGGACGGCGCATCGACGCAGCGGACGGAGGCGGTTCTCGAACGGGTCGAGCGGTTTTTTCAGCCGATCCCGGCGGTTCATTCAACTGATGCCTTGGTCGGACAGAATTTCGTGTTCGGCACCAGAGGGCCGAACAGTGCGACGATGTTTGTTCCGCTGGTGTTATGGGATGAACGGCCTGAGCCTCAGAATCATGTGAAAGCGCTGATCGGCGCTGCCTATGGGGAGTTTGCAAAAATTCCAGAAGCGCTGCTCCTGGCATTCAACGCGCCCTCGATTCGCGGAGTGGGCGCCGTCGGCGGCTTTTCGGCGCAGATCCAAGATCCGAGCGGCGGCGATTTCAATAAATTCGCCATGGTGGCGCAGCAATTCGTCGAGCGGGCGAAAAAGGAACCGGCGATCGGACGCGTCGGGACGAATTTTCGTGTCTCCTCGCCCAGGCTCTATGCCGACGTGAATCGAGAACGGGCGAAGTCGTTGGGAGTTCCGATTTCGGATGTCTTCGATACATTGCAAGCGTACTTCGGCAATTATTACATTAACGACTTCGTCAAATTTGGGCGGGTGTATCACGTGCAGACTGAAGCAGACGCCGAATACCGGTCGACGCCTCAGGACCTCTCGAGAGTCTATGTGCGCGCGCGAAGCGCGAAGGGCGTCAATATGATCCCGCTCGATACCGTCGTGACGCCGAGGTATCAGAGCGGGCCGGACCCTGTGAATCACTTCAATGGTTACAACACGGCGCTTTTGCTGGGTGCTGCCGCCCCTGGCTTCAGTTCAGGTCAAGCACTCGAAGCGTTGGAACGGGTCGCGGAGGAAGTGCTGGATCCGCAAGGCTATACCATCGATTGGAGCAATATCTCGTTTCAGGAACGTCGGGTCAGTGGTCAATCAGGCCAAGTCTTTGCCATCGGGTTATTGATGGTCTTTCTCGTCTTGGCTGCACAGTTCGAGAGTTGGGTGGTGCCGTTTGCCGTGATTCTCGCCGTTCCGTTCGCCGTGTTCGGCGCGCTGACGGCTGTCTGGCTTCGCGGGTTCGAAAACGACATCTATTTCCAGATCGGTCTCGTGACGTTGATCGGACTTGCCGCTAAAAATGCCATCCTGATCGTCGAATTTGCCAACACCCGTTATGAAGCGGGGCGACCTCTCATTGAAGCAGCGATGGAAGCGGCGCGTTTGCGGTTCCGTCCGATCATCATGACGTCACTGGCCTTCATCTTCGGGATGTTCCCCTTGGTCATTGCTTCGGGCGCCGGGGCTGCCAGCCGCCAGTCGATCGGGACCGGGGTTCTCGGCGGGATGTTCGCGGCCACTTTTTTGGCGATCTTCTTCGTGCCATTATTTTTTGTGCTGCTGAGAAAGATGACTCGGCGTAACACGCAACGGGAAGCAAGGGAGAACCAAGCCATGGTGCCGAACTTCACATCGGAGGAGAAGCCCTAACATGCGTACGTACTTGGCCATCGGACTTGCATGTCTCCTTTTATCCTGTGCCATGGGTCCGGATTACAAGCGGCCACCGGCCGATGTGGATGATCGGTTTCGCATGGCGGAGGGTCGATCGGACCTGCCTTCGTTGGCTAATCTGCCATGGTGGGATCTTCTGCGTGATGAGCAACTGCAACAGCTCATTCGAACGGCTTTGGAAGACAATTGGGACCTCCAGCGCGCCGTCGCGACCATCGATGAATTTCGGGCGAGGGCCCTGGTCGCCCGAACCGACTTTTTGCCGCAAATCGCGACTACAGTGAACGCACCGGCCCTCCGCCGCACCGTCTTCTTGGTTCCCGGTTTTCCCAATATATTCGACTATTACTTCCTAGGCAACTTGTCGTGGGAGCTGGACCTGTGGGGTCGCATCAGACGAGCCACCGAGGGGGCTCGCGCCGACCTGTTGTCCAAGGAGGAGAACCGTCGTGCGGTGACGATTCAACTGGTCAGCACAGTCGCCGAAACCTACTTCAATATTCTCCAGTTCGACCTCCAGCTCGACATCGCGGAGCGAACGGTGCGAGCATGGGAAGAGTCCGTGCGGATCGCTCAGGCACGGTTGCGTCAAGGGATGACCTCGAAACTGGATGCGGATCAGTTTGAATCGGAACGAGCGAATGCCGCTGCCCGCGCGGCGGAACTCCAGCGGCAGATGGTTCAAGCCGAGAATCAATTGAGCGTGCTGCTGGGACGCAAACCCTTTGCCATCGCCCGTGGCCGCCCATTAGACGAGCAGATACTGGTTCCGGACGTTCCCGCAGGCTTGCCGTCCGAGCTGTTGCAGCGCCGTCCCGATGTGTTGGTTGCCGAACGACAGTTAGCGGCCGCCACCGCCCGTATCGGAGCCGCCAAGGCCGAACGATTCCCAAAAATCACGTTGACCGGGGTGGCCGGCATGGCTAATCCCGCATTGCAAGCGATCTTCACAAATCCGGGCCACTTCGGTGTGTTCGGCGCCGCGTTGGCCGGCCCTGTCTTTAATGCTCAAGTACTGGGTTTCCAACAGGAAACGGTGGAAGCTCAAAGCAAACAGGCATTGGCGCAGTATCAACAGACGGTGTTGACGGCCTTTCGTGAAGTCGAGGATTCGCTCATCGCTGTTCGGACGGCTCGCACTCAGAGCGCATCACAGCAGCAACAGGTCACGGCGTTGCAGTCGGCGTTGAAACTTGCCGAACTTCGCTACAAAGGAGGGCTGGCCAACTATCTGGATGTCCTCGTTGCCCGACGAGACTTGTTCCAAGCAGAGTTGTCGTGGACCAGTACACGTCGGTTCCATTTGGCGTCCGTCGTCCAGCTGTACAGAGCACTCGGCGGCGGTTGGTCTCCTGATGGGCAACCGGCCCAGGGAGCAAGCAAGGATAGTGACCATGGAGAAGCCCGCGCACACCCAATTTCCAATCCATGAGTTGGTCGCCCGTCGTTGGAGTCCGCGCGCCTTTGATGAGCGACCTATAGGTCTGGACCTATTGCGAACTCTTTTCGAAGCGGCTCGCTGGGCGCCTTCGTCAAACAACGAACAGCCGTGGCGATTTGTCGTAGCCAGTAAGGAGAATGAGACGGACTGGAACCGCTTGTTCGATTGCTTGACCGAGGGGAACCGGAGATGGGCCTTCCGCGCGCCGGTGCTGATACTCTCGGTTGCAAGCATCAATTTCGAGGATGACGGAAAGCCGAACCGGCATGCCTTTCACGATACAGGGTTGGCGGCGGAGAATCTCGTCTTGCAGGCAACGGCCAGTGGGTTGGTCGCTCATCAGATGGCAGGCTTTGACGTGGAGAAGGCGCGGGTCGATCTCAAGATTCCTTCGGGCTACGAACCGGTCGCGATGATCGTCATCGGCTATCCAGGTGATCCAGCTGTTCTTCCTGAACGGCTGCGAGAGCGCGAATTACGGCCAAGGAGTCGCCGGCCGATTCAAGCATGGACATTTTTAGGACAATGGGGGAATCCCATAGCATAACAGGATGAAAGAGGAGTCGAACGGATGAAATCCTTGAGCGGGAAAGTGGCGATTGTGACTGGAGCTTCCAACGGCATCGGTCGAGCGATTGCGGAGCGATTGGCCGAGGAAAGCGCGATCGTCGTGGTGAACTATTCGAAGAGCGTGGAAAAAGCTCAACAGGTCGTTGCGGGGATCCAAGCCAAAGGCGGCAAGGCGTTAGCGGTCCAAGCGGACATGAGTCAGGTGGCCGATGCGCGCCGACTGGTGGTCGATACGGTCAAACAATTCAATCGGCTGGATATTCTCGTGAACAACGCCGGGAAATTCATGCCGAAGCAGCTTGAAGAGACGACCGAAGAAGACTTTAACGGCGTGATCGCCCTGAATGCCAAGGGGCCATACTTTGCCATGCAGGAAGCGGCAAGAGTGCTGAAAGACGGAGGACGTGTCGTGAACATCTCAACCGGTGGAACACATCTCCACTTTCCCGGAGCCACAGCCTATCTAGGGAGCAAGGCAGCGCTGGAGCAATACACTAAGGGATTGGCGCAAGAATTGGCTCCAAGGGGGATTACGGTGAATACCGTTTCGCCGGGTTTTACTGAAACCGAGATGATGACGGAGGAATACCAACAGATCGGCATTCAGTTGTCGCCGATGAAGCGACTTGGAGTTCCGAAAGATATTGCCGATGTCGTCGCGTTCATCGTGAGCGAGGATGCTCGATGGATGACAGGGCAGACGATCCAGGTCGGTGGTGGGATCGTCATGTAGCTGCCGGCGTCCCGTTTGAACACCCTTCTTGAGAGGATTTCTCATGGCTGAGAAAAAAATCATCGCAGTTGTGGGCGCAACCGGTATGCAGGGCGGGGGGCTTGTGCGGGCAATCGCGAGCGATCCGGAGAAGACCTTTATTGCCCGCGCATTGACCAGGGATATGAATTCGGACAAAGCCAAGGCTCTCGCCAAGCTTGGCGCTGATGTCGTTGCTGCCGACTTGGATGACGCGGCCGGCCTGAAGCGAGCTTTCGCGGGCGCGTACGGTGTCTTCTGCCTGACCAATTTCTGGGAGCATTTTTCTCCGGAAAAAGAATATGCGCAGGCCAAGAACCAGGCCGAGGCGGCAAAGGCCATGGACGTGAAACATGTCATCTGGTCTACACTGGAAGATACACGCAAATGGGTGCCGCTGTCGGATAACCGTATGCCGACATTGATGGGAAAGTACAAAGTTCCACACTTCGATGCGAAGGGAGAAGTGGAGCGGGAGTTCACCAAGTTGAGCCTACCGGTGACTTTTCTGCTGACGTCCTTTTATTGGGACAATTTGATCTTCTTCGGCATGGGACCAAAGAAGGGGCCGGACGGCACGCTTCTGTTCACCATACCGATGGGAGATAAAAAGCTTTCAGGGATCGCGGTCGAGGACATTGGAAAGTGCGCGTTGGGAGTTTTCAAGAGCGGCAAGGAATACATCGGGAAGACGGTTGGGATCGCAGGTGAACATCTGACCGGTGAGGAGATGGCTGCGGCCATGACCAAGGCGCTCGGGCAAACTGTGCGCTATAATGCCGTAACTCCGGAACAGTATCGCGCGTTCGGTTTCAAGGGCGCCGACGACCTCGGGAACATGTTTCAGTTCAAGCGCGATTTCAATGAGGCATTCTGTGCGGCGCGCAATCCAGCCGTCGCGAAGAGCTTGAATCCGGCATTGCAGACATTCGACGTCTGGCTGGCGCAGAACAAGAGTCGTATTCCGCTGACGTAATGGGTCGTCTCGATTCTGAACCGACCGACTATCTTTCCAAAGTTGACCCCGTCATGCGTCGGTTGATCGAGGAGATCGGCCCTTTCACACTAAAGCCAAAAGGACGCCGCTCGCCGTTCGAGTCGTTGGTCCGCGCGATCGCCTACCAACAGCTCCACGACAAAGCCGCCGAGAGCATCCTTAAGCGGTTTATTGCGCTCTTTCCCGGCCGGAGATTTCCTCGTCCGGATGAGCTGCTCGCCATGCATATGAGACCGGTCAGGAAAGCCGGTTTCTCGCGACCGAAGATTTTGGCGCTTCGTGATCTGGCTACAAAGACCCTCGACGGGACTGTGCCGACAAACCGTATGATCAGGAAATTGGCTGATGAGGCGATTATAGAGCGGCTGATCGAAGTCCGAGGCATCGGCCAATGGACGGTCGAGATGCTGCTGATCTTTCAGTTGGGGCGTCCTAATGTGCTGCCGGTCGATGATTTCGGCCTGCGCAACGGCTTCCGCATTGCCTATCGTCGGTCGACGATGCCTCTGCCGAAAGAGATGTTACAGTATGGCGAACGATGGAGACCCTATCGCACGGCTGCCGCCTGGTACCTTTGGCGCGCCGCCGATCGAGAAAAACAGGCTATGGAAGTGTTCTGATGGCTGATCGAAACAAACGCCTCGATTCCAACGTTCCCGGCAACTTCTACGTGGATGCGACCTGCATCAATTGTGACACCTGCCGCCAATTGGCGCCGCTGAGCTTCGAAGAAGTCGGCGACTATTCCGCTGTCAGCCGCCAGCCGGATCATGATCTGCAGATTCATCAAGCGTACCAAGCCTTGCTTGCATGTCCCGTCGGCTCGATCGGCACTGAACACAGCGACAAGGCACGATTGCAAACAGCCATGGCGAGCTTTCCCCTCCGGATTGAGAACGGGGTGAGTTATTGCGGTTTCAATTCAGAGAAATCGTTCGGAGCGAATAGTTTTTTTATTGAACATCAGGACGGCAACTGGCTGATCGACTCTCCTCGGTACATCAAGCATCTCATTGAAGCCTTTGAGCGGCGGGGAGGCATCGCCCAGATCTTTCTGACACACAAGGATGACGTGGCGGATGCGGATAAGTATGCCGCGCATTTCGGCGCGAAACGCATCATCCATCAGGCGGATAGCGATGCCGCTCCGACTGCAGAATGGGTGATTGGAGGGGAGGAGACGGTTCGAGTCGGAGCAGAGTTTCAAATCATTCCCGTGCCGGGCCATACAGCTGGCAGCATAGTATTGCTCTACCGAGAACGGTTTCTTTTCACCGGCGATCATCTCTGGTGGAACCAGCACACAAGATCATTGGAGGCTCCTACTCGTTTGATCTGGAGAAAATGGGCCTTGGTTGAGTCCATCGAAAAACTCCTCGACTACCCGTTTGAATGGGTACTGGCTGGACACGGCGATCGGATTTATTTTCCACGGTCAGAGATGCAGGCGCAACTCTCGGCTTTGGTAAAGCGTCGGGGAACAAAGGGCGGCGTATTGCGATAGAGATGTTCATATCCGTCGCTCATTGGATTGATCGTAATATCCTCTCTCTCGGCCGCGAGATGCGGTTGTCCTATCTGCCGCCGCTTATGGTCTACGTGGCCTACGGTATTTCGGGTCTCACCGGTATTGTCGGGACGTTCTTCGTCAAAGACTATCTCGGACTCTCAGCTGCATTTCTCGCCGCGCTCGGTTTTTGGGCCGGGATTCCCTGGGCCTTGAAGATGCCGATCGGCCACACGGTCGATCTCGTGTGGCGATGGAAGAGCTGGCTCGTTGGGTTGGGCGCAGGGCTGTTGACGATCAGCCTCGGGATCATGGCCCTGTTGATCGGCGAACGCGAAGCGATGACGACTATCCTGCCGGCGGAAGTCTGGTATGTCCTCAGCGTTCTGCTTGCCCCTATCGGATATGTCATTCAAGACGTCGTTGCGGACGCCATGACCGTCGAAGCGGTTCCTCGTGTCAACGATCAGGGACACCTATTCGATGATCAAACCCGCAAGCTGATGCACACCACGATGCAGACACTCGGACGTGTTGCGATTGTCGGCGGTGGGATTCTCGTGGCGCTCATCAATGTGTATGTCTTCAGTGGGACGGAAGGGCTGCCGCAAGACGAACTCGTTCGGTTGTACAAGAACATCTATCTGATGGCCATGGTGATCCCGGTTGTCTCTGTGGCAGGAGTCGGATTAGCGTGGCGGCTCAAGCGACGGCAGATGCAGCGACTTGTTCAGGAAGGATTCTCGCCGGAGCAGGCCCGGCAGATGGTGGATGTACGTGATGTAGAGAACGAACCGACGAAACCGAATTGGTGGATCCTCGGTGGAAGTTCAGCCTTTGTTCTCTTCACGTTGACAGTGGGATTGGGAGGATTTCCATATCGAGAGGAGATCGTGTTCGCCGGTTCGATGAGCATCGTGCTGTTCTTGATGTCGAAACTTGTTCGGGAACTAGAGCACGATAAACGGCTCACCTTGGTCGGCACCGCCGCGGTTATCTTCGCCTTGCGCGCGATTCCAGGACCTGGCCCAGGATCGACTTGGTGGATGATCGATGACCTGAAGTTCGACCAACAATTCCTGTCTGTCCTCTCCTTGATCGGCGGCATTTTGGCCTTGGTGGGCATGTTCGTCTTTCGACGCTTTATGGCCGAACGTTCGATCATGTATGTGGTCGGATTTTTAACCGTCGTCGGGACCATCCTTTCTCTACCGATCGTGGGTATGTTCTATGGAGTGCACGAATGGACGGAAAAAGTGACTGGCGGAGTAGTCGATGCAAGGTTTATCGCCCTGGTCGATACGGCGCTGGAATCGCCACTCGTGCAGATCTCCATGATTCCGATGCTGGCCTGGATCGCGAATTCGGCTCCAGCCAACCTGAAAGCCACCTTCTTTGCCGTGATGGCCTCCTTCACCAATCTCGCGCTTTCATTCAGCCAGCTCGGCACCAAGTATCTTAATGAGATCTTCGTCATCACCAGGGAAGTACGTGATCAAGCGACCAGTGCTCTCCAGACTCCAGCCGATTACAGCCAACTCGGCGATCTTCTTGTTACGCAACTGGTGATCGGACTGGCTCTTCCCTTCTCCGCCATCCTATTTGCCAAACTCACCAAGTTTAAGAGCGCGTGACGGTTTGGCCGTATAGGAGACCGCTGCTAAGCGAACTTAGCCAAGGAAGGCTCACTGACCTTCCCCTGATTTCACAGACACCTCCAGAAGGAGGAGAATGATGAAATCGGAGGACAGAATAGACCTCTTGCATAACCTCATTTTCAGGATTCCCTCGCCGTCCCAACTGTGATTCCATACCTCGCCAGTCAAGGGAGGACCGTCATGGAGATGCAGGGAGGGGAAGGAATGCCGGAGG
>Ga0134126_10000651_pt1 | contig 43876 bp, 53 predicted proteins | sample KB31752_FD_96881 | JGI IMG/M metagenome (GOLD analysis project Ga0134126, IMG submission 96881) | Terrestrial soil microbial communities with excess Nitrogen fertilizer from Kellogg Biological Station, Michigan, USA - KB3-175-2 | ecosystem: Environmental > Terrestrial > Soil > Unclassified ...
AGACAATAAAGACCGAACTCGCCGAAGCCAAGAACTGGCTCGCCCAACTCAAAGACCAACGTGACAAAGCACTCGCTGAACGCACGTCGAATGGGAAATTGTCTTGAGCGGAGGACACCCAGATATATTCGTAATCGTGACCGCGCCGGAGAACGCGACCGATGCGGAGCTGCAATCGCTGGCCGAAACCGAGGCGATGGCGAAAACCTACATTTGGTCGAAAAAGCGAGTGCGGCCTAACGAAAAAAGCTGAATGAATCGTTGATGAAATAATTATGAGATGGTTTTTTAAATTCAAGGTCTATCGAGCAGGCTGTGAGACGTTCGATGTCGGACATGTCTGCTGCGGAAGCCACTCAGAGGCGTTCGAGCTTGTGCGCAAGACTTGGGGCGGAGACTGGAAATTGATTCCGAATGGAATTGAACAAGTATGAAAACTAAAAAAGAATGTTTCTCAATAACACCCGCTCCTGGTATTGGTGAAGCAGAATCCATGCGGCCAGAAATAAATCTTCAATCTACTGAGACGGATGGAAAACAAGATGATCAAATCATCTGTTGCGGATATGTGCCAGTAGTGCTGATTAAAATGTTTGGTCCACTAATCTTCGCGGATATCCGTATCCGGGCCGAATCAAAAACGTGTGAATGGATAGTCGAGCGCCAAAGAATAGACACCATGCAATGGATTGAGGTTATCCGAATACCTGGACAAGTCGAAGATGAATTTGATGATACAACTACATGAACCCCGATGACTACATGCCGTTTTTCTGGCCCAAGTTCTGGGAGGCTGTCAAGAGCTGGCCATACTCGGCCATAGTCGCCTACCAGAAAGCCCTGACCCACTATTGGTTTCATCTTAAATGCAAAGGTCTGCCGGATGACTCCGAGAAGCTCCGAAAGATTTGTGAGACCGATAAAGATGACTGGGATGAAGTCTGCGGGCTGGTCTTTGATAACGACGAGTTTTTCAGGCAGGACTCGTCCGGCCTCTGGAGGCAGAAGAAAGCGGATAAGGAATGGGCTGTTTGCCTTGAAAAGATTAAGTTTAACAAGGCCCGCGCTGCTGCTGGTGGCCGGGCAAACAAGGCCAATTGGGAGGCCCGCAGGAAGCTTGAAGCATAGCTTGAAGCATAGCTTCAAGATAGCTTGTGGGCTAGCTTGGCGGTAGCTACTAATAGATAAGGCGGAAAAAAGAAGAGTAGAATAGTAGTAATAGAATAAGGATAATGATTATGGATAATAGAATAAGTCTCTTGGAGAAAACTATCTGGTTATGGTTAACTGGAGGAGTTAATCAAGGGTTAAGGTTTAAGAGGCCAAGCCCGCCGGCTTATGATATGGCGTGGGCTTGGCTTATGAAGCAACCGCCCAAAACCTTCTGCGCTGTCCGGCTTAGGTCGAAGGCTTATCGCATTGCCGGAGTAGCTAATAGCACCCTTAGCGCAGAGTATGCTTTAAACGACGTGGCTGGGCTTATGGGCGATTCAAATGGGGAAAGGGTATGAGACTAAGGTTTGGAAATCAAAATGACTTAAATCGAATCCTGGGCGGTCCGGGGAAAAGGAATCTTTTTAGGGTTTTGGGTCAGCTAGATATTTATAAACTCCCGTCCTCTGCCGCTGCGCCAATTTTTTAACCAAAAGCTAAATCAAACAAAATGAACACACCACCAATCGAACTAATCGCTACGGAACTCCAGCGTCAGCAATTAAAATATAATCCAGAACATGACGACCAGCATGCTCAATGCGAACTCCTCGCAGCCGCAGCCAACTATATGTTCTACGGCGCGACCTGCGATGTTCCAGGCCTCGATGGAATTCCGTATCCTTTCGAGGATGATCTTCTTCCGCGTCAGTATCGCATTGATAACCTCGTCTGTGCAGCATCCTTAATCTGCGCCGAGATTGCGCGGCTTCAGAGGTTGAAATAGTAACCTTAAAGTTACCAATTTATGCCACGCAAACGAACAGGCAACGTAGCCACGACGGTCAACGGATGGGCGGTAGAGCTGGCCATAGACCAGCAGACCATCCAGCGCAGGTTGACCAAATACGGGATGCCACCAAAACCCCTTGTGCTGTATTCTGCGCGGGATGTCTTTGCAGCCATCCATGGAGACCGGGAGGCGATGCTTCTGCGCAAGGCAACTGCCGAGGCCGAACAGCTGGAGCGGGAGAATCTGGAGGCTGAAAAGATTCTGGTGAACGTGGCCGAGCTTGAGCCGAGAGTCTGGGGCGAAATCCTTCTGCCCATCAAAGTCGAGGTTGACCTGGTGGCTGACAAGCTGGCGGCTCTGGTCAATCCAGAAAACCCGGACGCAGCCCACAAGATTCTGACCGAGTGGTCGGAGCAGGTGATAAAACAAATCAACGAAAAGAAACCAGCAAAGAAAAAGTAACCTTAAAGTTACCATTTTGAAAACCTCCACCGACAAATTCTTTCAAGTCCTGCTGGACCGGTTCTGTCAAACCAGGTCGAAGGTGCCAGCCTCGACCTGGTGTGAGGAGCATCTGAACCTGAACGAGCCGAAGATTAAGGGCCGGTTCAGTTTCAGTGGGCGTGAATATCTACGCGAGGTTGTGGACGCATGGGGAGTCCTTCCGCAATCTTTGCGCGGCGGTAAGAACTTTATCTTTGTCGGTGGAACCGGAGTCGGAAAGACCATAGCCACGGTTGGAGGTCTTTGCCATCGTATCGGAACCTGGCCCATGCGGGCACTGGTGGTGAAGCCGACATCTGGAGGGCCGGCCGGTGCCCGTTCATTTTCAAAGACCAGGCTTGGAAAAACCATCAGGTCAACAAAAGTTCTGGCCGATAAAATTCCACAAGGCGTGGACCGCTATGACTTCTCGACCATGCAGATGATTATCAATGGTTCGGTGATAGACCTGACCGGAAGCAATTCAGTTGGGCAGTTGGGGGAGAACCGTTGCGACGTGGTGCTTCAGGACGAGATTGATAAATACCCAACCCAGTCGGAGGACTCGAAGGAAGCCAGCCCGATAGTCCTGGCCGATGAGCGCATGAAGAACGTCATCGGCGCGCGCGCTTACAAGATGTCCACACCGACCCTGCCGACGGTCGGGATTTGGGCGCATTTCAAAAACACAGACATGCGGCGTAGGTTTCTCCCGTGCCCGCATTGCAAGGATTTTGTTGTCCTTGCCTGGTCCAAGCGGTTCTCAGTCTTCGAGCCAACCGGAAACGAAGCCTATGTCCATTGGGACACGGAAGCAAAGGTGAATGGAATCTGGGATTATGACCGAGTTGAAAAGTCCGCGCACTATGTCTGCCCGCATTGCCAGGGAAAGATTCGGAACATCCACGTTGCCCAGATGGACCATTTCGGAAAATGGGTGGCGACGGCCAAGAATCCTTTGCCCGGAGAAATCGGATGGCATCTTCCGTCGCTCTATTCCACTTCACCCGATTGCGCAGTCGGCAAGCTCGCGGTCAAGTTTCTGAAAGCCAAGCGCAGCCCAGAAGGCGTGAAGGGTTTCATTAATTCAGATTTGGCCGAACCGGATATGCAGCAGGACATGAAGGTGGATAAAATAGGAACGGCTGCGCGCCAGATTGAAATAACGCAGGAATGGCTGAACCTGATGACTGTGGATTATCAGCAGAACGCACCATACTTCTGGGCCATGATTCGGGCTTGGGATGGAAAGGACAAATGCCACGGATTGGCTTACCGGGCACTTCATCAATGGTATGAACTCGACGAGCTTCAAAAAGAGTTCAAGATTATTCCGCAGGCCGTGGCGATTGACATCGGATTCGACCAGGCCGAGGTTTTTAAAAACTGCGCGGATATTAAATCAGTCAACCGTTGCAACCTGCTCGAAGCCCAGCAGGACGCCCTGCCATTATGCGATGGTTGGTCCCCCATGAAGTCGTATGGGGGAAAGAGACTATACAGGGAGGAGGAGACCGGACTGTTCCTTCCGTATCGTCTGCGCAAAAATGTTGACCCGTATGCTGGAACCGAGCTTGCAGCCAAGATGCAGATTGAGGTTATCGAATTTCTGAATGATGTATTCGAGGACATGATGGAAAACATCCGGCTTGGAAAGTCCGGTCTTCAATGGACGATTGCGCCGGAGGTGGACACCGAGGAATATCACAAACACATGGCCGGAAAGAAACGGGTGTATTCCAAGAAAGACCCAAGGCAGTATTCCTGGGAGCGAATCCGGTCTGGATATGCCGACCACATTCACGCCTGCGAAGTCATGCAGTTGGTTCTGGCCTTCCGGTTGCAGTTGATAAGTTTTGACGCGATTCAGACCAAGAAAAAAGAAAATGAAAATTCCACCACCTAGAAAACAAGATAAAATTATATTTCCAACTGACAGACTGATTGAGGTCTTTTCATCTGGAGGAGGAACTCAATCAATAGCTGCTCAGGTTTTAGTGCTACAAGGCAAACTGCGCAGGCCTGATATTATTGTAATTGCAGATACCGGCAGAGAAATGCCGACAACTTGGAATTATTTTAATGAAGTAACTCTGCCGGCTTTTCAGAAAACGGGTATTCCGATATTTAGGGTTAAGTCTTCTGAGTGGTCGTATAAATGCTATACTAACGGAGGAGCATTTACAGAGCCGACAAAGGAAGGCGTTGATTCACATCTTCAAATTCCGGCATTCTCAAACATAAACGGAGCTGTTTCAAAACTGAAGCCGTTTTGTTCTAAGGCATGGAAGCGGGAGGCAATTCAAAGATTTCTTTCAATAAAATTTGGAATCAAGCGAAGTAAATATAAAACCTGGATTTGTTTTTCTATTGACGAAACTAACAGAGTTTTAAGAATGAAGGAAGGCGGAGACTTCAAAAAAGGATTGGTTTATTTTCCGCTCGTTGATTTGATGATTAAACGTCAGGATGCGATTCAAATTGTAAAAAAGTTTGGATGGCCAGAGCCTCCAAGGTCAAGGTGCTTTGATTGCCCAAATCAAACAGATTATGAGTGGACAGAAGTGGCCGAAAACTTTCCAAAAGAATTTAAGAGTGCGTGCGACAGGGACGACTATATTAGGACGAGAGATAAAAATGCTTTTCTTCACTCTACTCTTACGCCGTTAAGGTCTGTTGACCTTTCAAAAAAGGATGATTTGTTTAGCGGAGGGTGCCCGTCTGGAGAATGCTTTTTATGACCCCACCCCTTTCCCTGCGCCAGGAACAAATCATCCACCTGATTTCCCACGGCCTGACAGACAAGGCGATTGCGGCCAGGCTTGGGATAGCTGAGGCTACCGTGGGGCACCATGTGACCGAGGCATTAAAGAAGCTTGGAGCGCATAGCCGGTCTCACGCTGTGCGCCGTAGGTATCTTAAGTAAAGAGAAGGTTACTTTGTGAATTTTAACTTAGGTTAAGTATCTGTGGTTGAATACCTTATGCCTATATAATTTATAAGATATTGATTTTTAGATACTTACTAAAGTAATTAAAAATTTAGTAACTTGCTCTTTACCTTTTTTGGGCTGGAGCTTTTGTCTAGCTACCAAGTTTTTTTTTCTGGCCTAGACTAGACTCGTGGACATTAGTGTAGAAAAACTACAATTTTTTCTTGAGACGGCCTGGGTCAACGCGCCGAAGGATGCCAATACCCTGCGCGACCAGATGTTCACCTACGAGACCACTGCACGGAATCTGGCCAGGGGCGGTTCAATCGGTTCGGTTTCCAAGAATAATGCTTCTCATTCTTATCGCGGTCCAGGTCTCGGAACTTACACACCGGACCAGCTCGGTGATGCGTGGCGGATGCTCATAAATTTCTACGAAGATTCTCTGCGCTGGGTCAAGTGGGCGATTCTGAATCCTCCGACACCGCTTCCTGATTGGTGGCCGGTGGCTCCTCCAGATGGAGATTATGACCCGGCTACTTATGCAGCAATGAAATGGAAGCTGAAAGGCTGCACAGAATATCAAACTGACCTTTCTGATTTGCGGCTTCACCCGACCCTTGGAAATGGGAGCTTTGTCCAGACATGGTAAAACGCTCACCAATGATGATTTTGATTGCTGCGCAGGTGCAGCATAGCCTTCCGACTTTCCTGAAGGCGACAGTCAATTCGACGCGTTATCTGGCGCAGAAATTTCCGCGCATCAATTCGCTGAAGAAAATCCATCACGCAGCCCGCAATTGGTATGAGGGCGGATGGCCAATCTGGACGGGTGGGAATTATTCTTATCTTCCATCTTTGGTTCAAGACGCAAGGTTCGACCAAAATTATGTCACCCGTCGGGAGATGATGAGGCGGATGCGCTACTGGTCGCAAAATTCCGCCTTGCTTGAATCAATTCTTTCTGTTGGCGAGCGATACACGGTCGGCTCCGGTGGGCTGACGGTTTCCTGTTATCCGGCTGACGGAGGTCTGGATGATGAAATCGAGGAGGACAATTGGTATGAACGCGCCGAACAAGTCATTGCCGAATGGTTCAAAGACTGTGGTTGGAACTGCGAGACGATGGAACGTCTCCTTAAAATCGGCTACCGGTGCCAGAAGGTTGATGGTGAAGTGTTCTATATCAAAACCCGCAAGCTGGGCTTTATTGAATACGACGGCCGGAAAGTTCAAGTCTATAAGCCTTGCCTCCAGGCCGTAGAGGCCCACCGGGTTGAAACCCCGTGGACAAAATTCGATGACTACAATCTGATTGACGGAGTCCAGTTTAAGTTGGTGGATGCCGGAGATGGAAAGGAAAAGCGTCAACTGCTTTCCTTGACCGGTTTCTGGTGCCGCAACGGGATGGGCGGATTCGAGCAGAACGATTCGTGGAATCTGATTGAAAAGGAAAACTGTTTTCACTTGTTCAACATGCACCGCGTGAACCAGTATCGCGGACTGTCTGATTTCTATTCCTGCTCGATGGATCTGCACAAGCTTGAAGACTTGGTTGAGATTGAGTTGAAAGCGCAGAACTCCCAGTCAATTCGGGCAGTCGGGATTGAGTCCAACTCCGGACAGGCAACGTCTCCGCTTGACCCGAAGCTGGAGGCGGTTCGCATCGCACGCGGACAAGGCTCAACCCCGACGAATACCGGAGAGAAGGAATTATTTGCTCGCTATGAAATGTTCCGCAAAGAAACCGGGGCATACGTCTATGGATTGAAGACAGGTGAAAAGGTTCACTTCGATTCTCCGAACCGGCCCAGCGAGTCCACGCTTCAACTTTGGGAGTTCCTTGTGAACTCAGTTTGCGCAGGTGGGAAAGTTCCACGCTGTTTGGTTTTCAATCTCATTTCTGGTTCATCTGCCCGCCCGCAGGGCACGCAGGTTCGAGCCGACCTTGATAATGCCGACCTGTTTTTCAAATCTGACTTTCAGAAGTGGAAGCACTTTTTGATTGATGCCGTCATCTGGTATTTGGAATGGGCCATCAAGAATGATTTGCGCGTGTCTGATCCTCCGGCTAATTGGAGGTCTTGCCTTCATATCCAACAGCCCGAAGCCTGCAATGTTGATGTCGGTTATACCACGCAGTCCAATCTTGCGCTGCTTTCGGCCGGTGCAATGGATTATGAGGAAATCATTGGTCCACGCGGTTCGTCTTTCATAACCGTGGCCAAGCGCCTGGCCCGCCAGCAACGCTTCCTTGAGAAGAACAACATCCGCGTCACGCTTCCGGCCCAGTTGCAGGCTGCGCAGCAACATCAGCTTGATGATTTGAAAACCTCCGTTGACGACTTTGCTTCATCCCAGAAATGAAAATCACCAAGGAAATCAAAAACAAGTTCGGCCGCATGGCGGTCAACTTTGACGACTCGGACAAGTCTCCGGTCCAGGTGATGATTTATCAGGACATCGGCGACGACCCTTTTTCTGAGAACGGTGGATTTACGGCCAAGGATTTCATGGACGCGGTCAAGGATGTTGATTCATCCCGAGAACTGGATGTGCGAATCAATTCTGCCGGCGGTGCAGTCTGGGAAGGGTTCGCCATCAAGACCCGCATGGATGAATGGAAAGGCCGCAAGACAGCCTGCATTGACGGAATGGCCGCTTCCGTCGCCTCCTGGATTTGCTGCGACTTTGACGAAGTCCGCGCTCCCCGCCATGCGCAGATGTTCATTCATCCGGCTTGGGGTATGTGCATGGGCAACGGTGATGACATGCGCAAGCAGGCCGACGAGCTGGACAAGACCACCGACCAGATTGCCGGAATGTATGCCGGTTCAAACCGCAAGGGAAAATCGAAGGACGAGCTTCTCGGATTGATGCGCAATGAAACCTTGATGACCGGCGAAGAAATGCTGGCCATGGGTTTCATTGACAAGCTGGTGGATGACGAGCCGGTTTCAAATTTCACGGACACACAAATTCGCAACATGAAGGCGAGGCTGGCCGTCCTGAATAAATCGAAGACCCCACAGGGGAAACAAGACAACAAACAAAACAAAAACACAATGAGAAAAAAATTGGAATCCCTGCTGAACAAGTGGGGCGTTAAATTCAACTCTGCTGATACTGATGAGCAGCTTCTGGCTTTGGTCAAGGCTTTCAAGCCGGCCAACAAAAAGCAGAAGAACCAAAAGGCGGCTTTCAATTCCCTGTTCGAGGAGGAATCCAAGAACGAGGATGATGATGGCGGCAATCCGATGGATGCCGAGGATGATGAACCGAAGGACGAGGATGACGAGGAGGAGAAACCGAAGAATGCTCCGAAGCCTTCTGCCGAAGCTCCCGGCTCTGACGCTTCCGGTGCACCGGGCGGAGAGTCGGCCGAATACAAGGCTGCCACTGCCAACATGAAAAAGAACAATGCCCGCATGGAAAACTTTCTGCGCAATGAACGCCGCAAGGGAATCCAGAACCGTATTGATTCGTTTATCACCGAAGGCCGTCTGCCTGCTGCTTCTGCCAAGAACTGGATAGCAATGGCCGAGGCTGCTGCCGAAGATGACAAAGGCGAGAATCCGGTGCTGAATCAACTGGCTGAACTTCCGGTAATTCTGCCTGGTCGTGCCCCACTGAATGTCGAGCTTGGAGAATCCGATTCGATTTCGGATTTGGACAAGACCATCCAGAACCTGATGAAGCCGCAGGCTTTTCTATCCCGCAATTCGCGCGGCCCGGAAAACTTGCAGGAACGCATCACGCTCGGCCAAAACTCTAAGACGGTTGCCCGTTTGGTCAATCGCCTGAAGAAATATAACGGGCCGACTCCGAAAGGGTTAACTGGTCCAATGCCGGAGATGGTCGGGCCTCTGCGTGAAGCCTGGGACGCCCAGATGAGTGGATATGGACCTCGCAATGCGAACACCATGTCGGCCCAACTGTTGCGGCAGGTGATTCTGTCCGAAGTCATGCGGGCTTTCCGCCGGCAGTTTGCCAGCTTGGAAATCTTTGCCCACAACTTCCAGTCTGTTCCGCTCGAAGGCACGGACTACATCGAAGTGCCATACTATCCGTTGGACACCACGGCTTCAACCGAGTTCAAGTATTCGGATGGATATGTGGTCAATCCGAATGCCCAGACGCTCTATAAGCAGATTTATGTGGGCGGTATTGGCAATGGTGTGGCAACCCCAGGCAGTGGCAGGAAATACAAGGCCCTGCAATTCTCGGCCTATGAAATCCGCCGTCAGCCCTGGTTGGATATTCAGAAGCTGTCCATCATGGCTGGTGAGCAGTTGGCCATTGATGTCCGTGGCGACATCATGGGAGCTCAAATCAATTCCACCAACTTTGCCAATGCCATCTGGACAGGTGCGGCGAATGGATTTGACCACACGATTGTCGGCAATGTCCTGCTGCAAGCTGCGATTGCGGCCTTCTGGCCTTTGCAGGGTCGCAACGTGGTTCTGGCGCCGAGTTATTACACCAACTTGGCGATTGACCCTGGCATCACTCCGTTGCTGGCTATCGGAACAACTGATGTCCTGCGCGAGGGCATTGTTGGCGGTCTCTACGGATTCGAGAACATCATCCACGACCCGAAAATCCCGATTGCGAATTATATTCGCGGTGGCGACGGCGCAGTGACTGCCGGTTCTGACCCGAACCTGGCTGGCTTTATGGCTTGGCCTTCTGCGGTTCTGATTGCCACGGCTCCGGTGATGCCTCCTCCTGGCGTGCTCAAGAAGCTCGTGGCTTACGAGCAGATTACGGATGACCAGACTGGTCTGGCCTTCACATATCAGTTCTGGGGCAATGAGTCCGCGAACGTGGACAACGAAATCATTGAATGCACCTACGGCTCAGGTCTCGGTGAATTGGCGGCTCTGTTCCGCCTGACCTCGGCCGGCAACTAAACCAACGGAAGCCTGCTGGAATAATCTGGCAGGCTTCCAGTCAACCAAAAACAAAACAACAAATTTATGAACGAACCAATTTGCCTGGCCCGCGCGCGCAAGCCGATGAAGATTGAAATCAAGGCTGGCGACTGGGTCATCCTGACTTCTCCAGACGGAACCTTCTCAGATGCTAATTCCGCATTTGAAAAAGTGAATGGAAATGTAAACGAGGACTTCAGCCGTGTTCTGATTGGAAAGGTGCAGCACTCGCGTCCAGCCAAGAATCCATTCACGAACAAGCAGAACAAAGACCGGCTGTCGCAGGTTTCGGTCCAGGACAAAAAGGTTCAGGAGATTGCGGCTGGTGCCCGCAAGCGTTCCAATGAAATCCAGGAAAAGAAAAATCTGGAAATCAAGAAGGCTCATCTGACCGAACACGAAAAGGTCAATGCCATCGCCGAGCAAATCCGCAAGGCCACAAACTACAAATCTTAAACAAACAAAATCAAAAAATAATACCATGAAAAAAATCAAAAACATTCTAAGCCTTTGCCGGGTGCTTGGCTTTTTAAGCGTCTGCGCAATCCTGTTCTTTGCGATGCAATCGCAGGCCGCTCAATTCACGTTAGTCAACGGGACTCTGGGGACCAATTCGACTGTCACAGTTGGAGGAACGAATTATACAACCGGATGGATGACTCCATCCTCGACTAATAATTTCAATCTGGCTTCCGGGATTGGAACCCAGTCGAACACAAATCAATGGCCGTCGGCCGGATTCACTTCCGTTGGTTATCCAGGAACCTTGTATGGTCCGTTCCGCTGTGCGTCCATTTATGTCAATGGCTCTGCAACGACCGGTTCGACAGCAGCCACGTTTTATCTGGCAGTGAGTCAGGACGGGGCAAACTGGTCAACTAATTATGCGGCCTTTGCCTGGACTCCAGGCTCTCCTTTGGTCACGAACATTGATCTAGGTGCAGCGGCCTATTGTTGCATCAATCAAATCAGGAACCCGAATGCCGGCGGGCTGACCAACCTGCTGATTGAAGTCAACGGCAAACCCGGCCTTTAAAACCGTTTATGAGCGATCCAATTGAAAAAGAGGGTGAAGATACCCTGGAGCAATCAAACGAGCCTGTGGAGGCTTCCAAGGCCGTCCATGAATCCATTGCGGAGGCTGTAATCAAGATTATGCCGGAAGCTGAAAAGGTGGCCGGCGAAGTCTTGATCCTTGCGATGCTGGTCGAGTCTGCGGTTAAAAGCCATCTGTCCTCTCACGCTCAGAATCAATCTGAGCTGACGGTTAAAAACGAACTGGCTGCAAAACTCAACCCGGTTAAAATCTAATGTCTGCAATCAGCGACCAGATGATGGAGAACGCCCTTGAGCCGTGGTTTAATCTCCACGGCCAAAGGGTGACCATCACGTCTGGTGCTGATGCCGGAAAATCTTTCACAGCCACGCTGGTTATTTCTCCTCCGACTATCTTGAACGGAGAAATTGTTCAGGACAATCGGGAGGAGGCTCTGGCGGTGTTTAATAATAACAGTTATCCGAACGTGAAGCCGGGAGACTACATGAAAGACGAATCGAATCAGGTTTGGAAGTTCGGCGAACGGGAAAATAATCCGGTTGATTCGACCGTGGATTTCAAAATCATCAAAAAAACTACACAGGACAAATAAAATGAAACGATTGACAATTTTTAAGAATGCCAGTGACTTTGCTTTTGCATCCCTGGAAACGGAAGATTCATTGCAGCTGGACATTGATTCGGCCGCTGCGTTCAAGGCGGCAAATCTTCCATCTGAAGATTATGTTTATTGGAAGCAATGCTTTCAGCAATGCCGGCAGCAATTCTCAATGCTGAATCAGCAACCGTCTCCGAGTGATCAGCTGAAGGCGCGGGTCGCATCGCGGCAACCCCAGGCTCCGAAGTAAAATGCTTCAAGTCACCAACATTGATGTCAGTGGAGTCAGCCGATTGATTGGCGGACTCCATAATGCTTTGATTGGGACTGGAGGCAAGGGTGACATCGGAGACGTAATCAGCGACGAGACGCGCAAGCTGTCGCTGGAATGCGGTTCGGCCCCAAATGCCCGGCGTAGGAAGAAAATCGAGGCATCAATGCGCCGGGACATTGGAAAGGTGTTTATGAAAGCTCCGGCCCATCCGTTCACTGGAACGAAGCGCAAGGGTGATGGAATTGAATGGCTGAATGCCGGCCCAAATTTTCTGCTCGGAGTCCCAGAAGACCGGATGCTTGGTGATGCCGAGCTTTCAATGGGCGGTGCAAAAAAATTGTTCTACATTGCCAAGGGCAGGCTTCCGGCAGAACGATATGCTGATGGTGGAATGCACGGACAGCAGCACGTCCAGATTGCCAACCGTTTTGTGGTCAAGCGCGGAATTATTTCCAAGCTGTTCAATGAAATAAAAAAGCGAATCGGCCTCCGTGACGCATCATTTGCCGAGACAGCCAAGAATCTTGGTGGGAATGTTCCATCAACATCATCAAAGCATTTCCCGACCGGAAAGAATATCACGCAGGTTAAAAACATGAGTTCGGCCAGCCCGGAGATTGTTTTTGGTTCGCGGGCAACCGGAGTGGTCGGGCTGACCGAAAAAGTAAAACGTGCCGTGGCCATCCGCGAAAAGAAAATGCTGCATCGGCTTGGCTTGATTCTATCCGGTTACGCGCGGGACAATAATTCCGGCGGTTCAATTAAAAAGCACTCGAAATCGTAATGCCAAGCGAAATCATATATCGGTTGCGCGAGGAGCTTGAGGACAAGGACAGCTCCCAGTCCGGTGGATTGAATGCACTGATTACGGCACAGGGTTTGGTGGTTTACACTCGAATCAATGCCACCGGAGACTGGTATAAGGAGCGTCCGCGAGTGGATTTGAAATGCTCCATCGGCAATGCCACCGGTCGCAGGTTTGCCTGCGCGGATAATGTTCCGCGCTATGATGCTTTTCATTTTGCGTTGGCCATCCAGGTGGTAACCGAGCCAAGAAATACTGCGGCCAATAATGAACTGCATGAGCAGATGTGCGGAATTGTCCGCAATACAATCAGTTCTGTCGGTGGAAATAATTCGCTGGCTGATGTTTTAAATTTTCCGAATGTGCTGATACCTGAAGTTCTGAAGGACTCCGGCGTATCGGATTCTGCGGTGGATGAAAAAGACGGGCTGGAATATACCACGATGTCCTGGGACGGAATCGTGGCCATCCGTCCAACAGCTTGGAACAACTAACAAAATAAAAAATTATGGCTGATGCATATAATGAAGGTGTGGGTCACGGTGGCATAATCGTGAACATGTTGAACGGCTCTGCCCAGCAGGGCGTCGTGATCGACCCGTGGAATCTGGACCCGGAGACAATCAAGCTCAAGCAGCCAGACCAATACGGAACCTCGCAGAAAAAGGGTGGCCGTATTATAAACCTTTCGGCCACCGGCGAGGCGCAGCTTCCTACGGTTGGGGGACTTGGTGTGGCTCCGCTTCCGCTAGTGGCCGGACAATACTTTCTCGACCCGTTATCAAATTATTATTTCTGGATTGCCAAGGCTGGTCAGGCTTACCAGTCTGGCCAGTTTTGGAAGCAAGCCATTGAATGTGAACAAAAGTTGAACTAAAAAGGTAACTTTAAGGTTACTCTTTTATGACGGGAATCGCTCTAAATCAAGTCCCCGGTTGGCGCGAGGCGGTAAAAAAGGCTCGCGCCAAGCAGGAGCGCATTCGCGAGAATGCGTGGAAGAATCTGGCATACGAAATCAATGGATTCAAGGTGCGGCCGATGACCGTCTTGGATTATTTGATGCTCGACCATTTCGGTTCTCCGTTTCTGTATCGCCAGCAACCGCAACTTTGTGACCTATCCTGGATTCTTTGGGCATTGAGCCCTCAATGCCTGAAATGGAACCAAAAGAACATCCAACTCGGTCGGACTCTGGCATCTTTTTTCTATTCTCGAAAGGTTAGTAAAAAACTCGGCCGTGATGGAATCTTCCAGGAGTCCTGCACAAAAGTCTTTGAGTATATTGATGACATGTTTATGGATGCCCCGGCTGGTATGCAGGGCGGCAAGGCGGCAGTCTGTTATCTGGCCTCCTGGTTTGATATAATCCAAAGCCAGTATCATTGCAGTGAGGATGCGGTCAGGTTCATGCCGTTGCCGCAGATGTTCCAGAGGATTCGCGCCATCCAGGAGCGCAACGGAAATGAACAGCCAGCCTTCGACAAGGTTGAAGACCGGTTGAAGCAATTCGTTCAAAACGGGATTTCATCGCGCAAGTTTTCCTACGATGATTTGGTCAATGGAAAAGTTTCATTTGAATTAAACTGATGACCACCGAACAAATATTGATTCGCATGGGAGTTGATGCCAAGGCCGTCGTGGTCGGGCTCAACAAGGTCTCGGCTTATGTGAAGGCATGGGGAACCGGATTGGCTTCCAGCCTGAAAAGCTCTTTTGGAAAGTTTCTCATTCCAGCTCTGGCGGTTGGCGCATTTGTAAAGCTGCTGTCCTCCATCAAGGACAAGATAATCGAAATCAAAAACCTTTCCTATGAAACCGGAGCCAGCACGAATTTTATCCAGTCAATAATGATGGCGGCAGAGCGCGCAGGAATGAGCGTGACCGCATTCACAGAACCGTTGAAGAAATTAAACGCCCTGATTGGTGATGCCAAGCGAGGGATGCCGGATGCGGCCATCAAGCTGCATGATTTGGGAATCGTAACCAAGGCAAATGAGATTAAGACGCTTTCCCTGAATTCTGCGCTGGCCAAACTTGCTGACAAGTATCGTGCAACCGGAGACGCCCAGCTTCGGGCAAATCTTTTAGAGCGCGCTGGTCTCGACCAGGGATTCGGAAAGGTTCTGGAAGGTGGTTCTGCCGGCATCAATTCAATGAACAGCTTTAATCCGTTCACAAAGATTTCCGCCGGGGCGATTGGGGATTTTGGCGATGCCTGGAAAGGAATCAAGGCGACCACCGGAGTGGTTTTGGCGACCGTGGCAAACATTATTGATTTGCCTGCACTTGGGGTCAGAAAGTTGTCGCAATTTTTCGGAGCATTATCCGGCGGCGCGCGTTCATTGAAAGACATCGGAAAATCAATGTCTGAGGCCGAGGAGAAAAGAAAAGATGAGGCGGCAGAAGCTGCATTGCAGAATCAGGCTGACCAGGAGGGGATTTCTGTCCAGGAGAAAAAGGCTCAAATCATAACGACCCAAAATGAACTGCTTTTGCGCCAGAAAGAATTGACTGCCGAGATTTCCGACAGGAACAAGACTTCGATTCAAGAAATGGCTGACCATGCGCGGAAGTTTCTTGGAATAATTGACCCGAAGCGTTTGAACTTTACCGTCTCGCAACGCGACCGCATGGCGCTGAACATTGACCAGAAAGAAAAGCAGGCTCAGGTGGCTTTCGAGCGCGGGGATGACAGGACATTCCGTCGCCTGACTTCCGAGGCATTGCAATTGCGGCATGGATTTTCTGCGGCTTCATTCAAAGACCGCGAGCCGATGCTGAAGACTGAAATCGAATTGCAGAAGGTGAATCTTCAGCTTGCGCCGGTTGCACGCATGGCCGAGTTCGTCAACCAGGAGCATAAGACACCAAAATGAACGCTCCATATACAGGCGGATTTGCGCCAGGCAATCTTCAGTTTGCCGTGGATGGGGATTTTTATTCCTGCGACCCATGCGGGCCTCCGAAAATCACTTTCCCGATGAAGGGGGATTCGGCTTTCAGCAACGCCGACGCGATATTCCTTTCTGGCGGGAATTATATTCCGTTCCCGCTCGGTTCATATCCGAATTTACAACCGTGGTCGGCCACCCAGCAGACATTTATAATCGAGCAGGAATTCATGGTGGCAATGGAGGCTTATCAGCCGCTTCCGCTGAACTCTCCGTATCAGTGGCAATGGGCAATCGGCTGGCAATCACAGCTGACCAATGGTCGGTCAATTCCAGAATTATTTTATGCTGTCTTGGTCGAGGAGGGTCCAACCGAGGATGCCGGGCAAGGTATAATCAAACTTACCCGCAGGTTTGCGATTGTTCCGTTTACCAGAAATGAGATTGAACAATTTACTTACACATATCCCGGAATTGCCAACGGCCGCTTGATGCGGAGCATTACGGTTCAGTCCCGACTGCAATACGATTATTTTATTTTTGATGACGCTGGAATTTATCCATATAGCGCGCCGTTTCCATCTGGCTCGGTTTTGAATACATCCACCGGACTTTATCCAGTCGGCTTGATTCTCCAGCCTCAATACTATTATGCGCCGGTTGCCGATGCAGTTGCCCAGAATTATTTTCTGCCGCCGGACACGGTTATCATTTCAGATGCTGATGTTGATGCCGGAACTCCGGCCAGCATCCCATCGGCAAGCGATTGGCTGAATTGGATTTCCGGTGCCGGAACTTCCAATGGACTTGTTCCGGAAATCGTGGCTGAAGCATCAACCATGCGGCGCTGGATGGGCAACATTTGGGAGCGGCGGACAAGATTCGTGCAGGTGATATGAACAACCGCAAAACAAAATTTCTTGAGCCGCTGAAATCCGTCATGGATTTTCAGGGGCAGCAGCAAATGTTGGCTGCGGTCAATTCACTGCTGAACGGTAGGATGACCAACGGGCAGGTGATTTATTCCGACTCGAATGTGGTTTGGGACAATCAAGCATCCGGCTCGAAACAGGATTTTGTAATCGTTTCAGATGGCGGCGATTGGTATAACTGCAACATGTTTGACGGTGTGAATCCGTCTGGCGGAATCGTAAAGGTAGCCAAGCATCAAGATATTCGTTGCATCCTTCCAACTGCCAGCCCGGCCGGCGGCGCATGGCCATCCAAGACGATTCGTGGAATCACTTACACTTACACCTACAACGCCGTAGCTGGGTCAACTACTGACGGAGTAAATGTGGTTGAATATACCCGCGATGTCACAGGTTCTGATTCGTCTTCGGAAACGGATTATATTACTCCGTGTCTGAATGTCGGTGATATAATCTCTGCGCTTCCGGCTTCATTTGCCGGACCAGCCACATTGGTCGGTGTGGCTTGGCAGGCAATGGCAGATGGCCGCGCATGGGCTGCTCAAGTTCCACCAGTATGAACGAAAACTTTCAGCAATCCGGCTGCCAAAATTTTAATCAAAGCCTTTGCCAAAACAGGCAGTCTGGAGTATCGGTTTCGACTCCGTTTACATTTCTTGCATTAGCAGCGGCGACCTCGGCTGGAGCAACGGTCGGATACGATGGATTGTTGGTTGCGCTTGATACTTTTCATGGTGATACATATAGCGGAGTCCTTAATTCAATAACAACTGATGGAAGCGGAAACGCCATTATTTGGAACATAGACTGGACAACTGCATTCTTTGGTGACGGACAGCCGCCAGTTGTGAAATCTGGCCCATATAATGGGTTTTATACATATCAATATTACAATTTTGCGCTTCAGGGAAAGCCGTCAAAAATATACGGAACATTGGCATGGCATAAGGCTGTGGTATCTCCGGGGCCGGGAGTTTTATATGAGCCCGCCTATTCATCATATCAGGCGGATTGGTCAACTCGGTTCGACATGCAGAACACATCGCTTTTAGCCCTGCCACCGTCTGCCTTTCTTTACGCATTGGCATTTTGGATTGGAAAGACTCCAGCAGACTTGCCGGCCTCAAATTTTATTTTTGAGGATTATGGGTTCGGGAGAATTTAATATGAAAAAAATCCTTTTACTTTTTGCGCTGCTTTTAATTTCAGTCACGTCCCGCGCTGCGATGATTTCGTTTTCCATGACGAACTCAATCACCCTTGCGCCGGATACAAATGTCCTGAAGGTCTTTGCCTGCGGCCCTGTTAATTCTGATGGGTCGGTTTATACCACCGGAGTCCCGATTCGGATTCAGCCGGACACCAATGGCTATGCGGTCCACCAATTTGCGCAGAACAATTATTTTGTGACCAATGCCTTCCTTGGGAGCGGATATATTTTTCGTGCCCCTCTTGATTCAAGCACAAACAACATCTATGCAAGTGCCGGGCCAAGCTGTTTTATTTCCGGTTTGAATTATTTTGTAAACCTTGTGGTTGGAGACGCGACGAACCAGGCCGTTACACTGAACCAAATTACGAATGCGACTGGATTTCCGCTGCTGTCTCCAACCCAAATCACTAACATCGCGCAGGCAACCACAAACGGAATGACTTCAATAGTCTATTCCAATCCGGCTGCGTTCACATCACCGCAGACCGTGACCGGAATTGTTCAGAGCCTTGCACCGTCTTTTTTGCAGCTTACAAACGTGGCGCAAACCCAGGCATCGAACATAGTTTCCGGCTATACAACCACCAACCAATTTGTTGCCGGAACAAACTCAGCCTATGCTTATGCGCAGGCTCAGGCTGCATCTGCTTTGCAGGGTTCGACCAATTATACCCTTTCGGCCTCGAATAGCCTTTCAGTTGGTTTAACCAGCCTTGTAAACGCCTCATCTAACGCCCTGGCAGCCTCCCAGACCGCTTCAAATGCCGCGCAAGCCTCTTTAGTAGCCTCGACCTCGAACGCGCTGTGGTGGGGCAAGCAGCCAGCCTCTGGAGTCCTGTCCAATCTTTCTCTTACCGGAGCCTGGACAAATAATCTAACGGCCGGAACGAATGTGGTTTTATCAACCAATCTTTCGAGTCCGTCAATCGTCTATGTGAACGTTCCGCTGCAAACCCAACTGACAAATGGGATTACCTCATTGGCCACCACGAATCCGCTGGCAGTTCTTTACACTAATTCGCTTCCGGCGCTGACTAATGGATTTGTTTCTTCCGGCATCACAAATGGGTTGGCCTCGTATCAGAGTTTGACCAATTATGCTTATCCAAATTCAAATCCGTCAAACTTTGTAACAGCTTCGATTACGAATGGATTGGTCCAGGCATCAGTCACCAACGGACTGGCAACCACAAACTGGGTGGCGCAGAATTTTCTGACCAATGCGGCTGTGGCCAGCAATGCTCTGAATTCTGCCAAGCAGCCAGCCTCAGGCATCCTTACAAATCTGGCTCTGACCGGAGCATACACGAATCCGATTGCATCCGGGTTGAATACCTATCTGACCACGAACACTGGAATTGTTTCAATCAATGCGAGCAACCAGACATGGTTGACCAATGGATTGGTCATTCCGAGCACGAACGGGTTTGTGACTTCGTCCATAACGAACGGACTGGCATCTACGAATTATGTCCAAAGCTATTCCGATACCAACGGTGCGGCGCAGGCGGCTTTTGTTTCATCCACTAATGCGGCTCAGATTTACCTTTCCAAGACAAACGGTGCAGCCTATTCGCTGGCGGCGGTCAATCAGTTTTCAATCGGAACAGCCACCAATTTTCTGGTTTGCACAAACCTGATTGGAGTCTCCGGCGCAGGTTCTGGAATAGTAAATGGGACGTATCAATTCGACCCATCCGGGTTTGCAAATTCATACACGAATACGGTCAACCCAAATGCGATTATTTTGATTTCTGGCGGTAGTTTTTATATCCAGACCAATTCGGTTTCACTTTATTCAGCCAGCTCGGTCAATGGGGCATGGTCGCAAGTCAGTGGTTCGCTTCCAAATCCATCCTGCGCGTATGGTTCTTATTGGAACATGAACGGAACCATTCTGACTGGATTCATAACTGGAACGAATCTTCCAACTGGTGGAGGAGGCTCTGGAACTACAAATTTCACTTTAACCGGCGTTGTTCAAAGCTGGACTACGAATAATCAATTTTCGACTTCCGGCTCAAACGTCATAATCAATTTGATTGCCCAATATGCTTCCAGCCCGACGAACGGAATCAGCTCCTCGACGGCATCAAACATTGTCCTGAATTATGGCGGAACTTTGTTTGACCCGCTGAATGCAGCCCTGAACGCGACGAACACCGCTTTCGCAAAACTGATTGGAACTAATGCTTGGAATACTTTAACAAACGGGCTGACGGCCGGAAATATGCCGCCGTCTCTGACTAACCTGCCAAGTTCGGGTGGTGGCAGCGGCATCCCAACACTAAACGGCTCTGGCACAAATACAACTTTAGTGACTGCAAAAAGTGTGGCCGCTACGAATCTGACCGCTTACGGAACTGCATGGTTGAATAATTCAAATTTGGTAATTTATGCAGATTCTTCAACTACAAGCTCAAATCAACTTGTTCAATCTTTTTCTACGAATAACTTTTTTACGCTGTCAAATTCAGTTGTCGGGGCTGTGTTTGAAACACCGACAAATGGAGACACTGTTACAATAACATCGCTAGGTTTTTTTAATTATAGCTGGACTAACTCTCCAGTTTCATACGAGATGGATTTGTTTGCAGGAAACTCTGCAACCAATGTTTTAATTTTGAAAACAAATATAACATTCGGGCCATTAAATTCTGGAACATATTGCTATACAAATATAATTCCAACCACACTTGCGCCGGGTTCTTTTTATACCATGTGGCTTAACGCGCCATCTACAAATACATTTATTGTAACATCTGGAAATCCAATAAATAGTTACTTTCTTAATGTTGGTTCTGCCGCCGGTTATGGTGGCTCCACGAATTATTACAATGCCGGGTCTTCTCAGTATGGACCGCCAAACTTTTTGTTTAGCGTTAAAAGACCCATCAACACACTTTCAAATTCGTTTTTATTGGAAGTTATTTCAACGAATGGCATTGGAATAAACACGAATATCTCTGCAGGATTTACACTGAACGTGAATAGCAACATCAACGTCTCGGATAATTATTACATCAACGGCGTGCCGATTAGCAGTTCCGGGCAGTCTCAAACATTCTCTCAAATTTTTGTATCTGGCGGATTTGGGGTAGCCACTAATTATAATGGAATTTACCAGCTTGAGCAGGCTGGTCATGCTTATACCAATATCACGACTGGTGCGGCCCTGCTGCTGAAAGGAACTTATCAGCTCCCCGGAACCGGGCCTGATTTTGCCATCATAAGATTCTATGAGTTCATCACCGCCTATAATGCCGCCGTTTCCACAAACCTACCAATCTATACCGGCTCGTCTTTGTTCGGAAATTACCTTCCGTATCTTACGTCACCTACAAACCAGTTGGTTGTCAGTCCGTATTATGGGCAGAATTCAAGCGGCCTTGGAACAATGGCCTACCGCAGCACTAATGACTTTCTTGGTGCAACCTCAACGGCGGTGGCCTCGTCCAGCGTGGTCATTTCCGGTTTCAATACAAACATCCTTGAGCATTGGGGTTGGGGTTTCGCCCAAGGTGGCGGCTATGATGATACACTGCACCACTGGGTCATAAACTCGACGGCACAGATGTCTTTATGGGATGATAATCGAAACAATATCGGGGTTGTCAACGGTGCGCCGTTCTCAGGGCTTCCTGGCACTACGGGTAATTATACTCACCTTGGAGATGGTGATTGTTTTGCTGGATACTACTTTGTTCCGGCAGAAAAATATCTTGGTGGAATACCACTCGCTTCGAATGCCACCATCGCAGTTTTTAGCACCACCAACCTGGTTCTTGGAACCTATCTGGTTGTCAGCAATTTAATGCCCGAAATTTCTTCGCTCGTGTTAGCTCCGTTGACCGGCTCCACGGCGAGCCTTTACGCCTTCGGTCAGGACACCGTGACGAATCGTGCTTATTTTTATTCCGTCACTGGCACTACGAACATGACCTTTGTAAGCAGCAACACCATCACCGGGATGCCACTTGAATTGATTCAGGGTTCTATTTTTGCGAGTGGCAACCTCTATGTCATCGCGAATGTCGCGACAAACTTAGCTTACAACGATGTGTATCGGGTGGATACCAACACCTTTGCCGCGACGTTCATTGGAAAAGCCTATGTTCCGGGCGGCACAGAAGGTGAAGGGGCCATTTTCCATGATGGCTGTCTCGTTTTAGCCGAAGGAGCTACCGGGACATTCTACTGGTTTAATCTCGGGCTGACTCCCGTTGTTGCGACGAATGGTAATGTGGTTGTAAATAATTTGGTTGGTGATCTGCCGAAAGGCGGGGTGCTGAATCCGAACCAAGTTTCAACGAATACTATAATTGATGGCCGAAGTGGCAGCGTTTTTGGCTGGAACAATTTTTACAATGCAAACGGACAGTCTTTCCCGTTCATGGTTTTTAATGTAGATGGTGGCGGTGGTGGTAATTATCCCGCTTGGGGTGAAGGATTCGGACGTTTTTCTGGCATCACCGACCAGTTGATTCTTGGTTCGTCCAATACAACCACAAATTCCCCCGGAACCGGAAATCAAGCCTTCGCATTCGGCACTTACTATGGCGATTTCGGCATCAATACCACAAATCCGGCGGCGACGGTGGATGTCATTCAAAAAAATCGCCCAACGACATGGATGAATCGTCCAGTCGGAATCTTTACTCCGCTTCCAGGTATTGCAACGAATAGCTGGCAGGTCAACGGAACCAACGGTCAGCCAGTGGCCGGAGTTAATTCTAACGGAGTATTTTTTGCAAACGGCGTAAACATAACCGGCTTGAACGCCTCACAACTCACCGTCGGCACGGTGCCGGTAACCACACTGCCGGCCCAGACCACCAATAATGTCCGGCTGTTAATTTTCACAAACGCGCCCAGCGGGCCGGACTTCACCTATTCAACCAATGGCGCGGTCGTAACGGTAATGATCGCCACGAATAAGTTTTCCGGTGGCGGAGGCTCCAGCTTCCCGCTCACCTCCGATCAAAGTCTCGGCGGATATTCGCTGAACAATGGCAACAAAATTCAAGCCAATGAAGTGGACGCTGGAACGCTGCTGGTGACGAATGCAGTGACCTTCACCGGCACATTCATCGGCACGAATATCGTTTATACGAATACCACGACGCTACCCGCGCCGCAGTTGAATAGTTCCATCGTGTGTTTTTCGAACGGGGTTGGCTATGTCGTCAGCGCTGGAGCAAGCTTGCCGGGGGTGACGAATCAGTTGGTTTACAATAATTCGTTTGACGGTGTTTCGATTGCCATTGGTCATGCGGCTTCGGTAGATTCCGGATTAAGCTCCATTGCCATTGGTTCGACAAGCGCATCAAGCGGCGGCGGGACATCAGTTGGAACTGGAACAGGTTCATCCAACGGAGGAACAGCCATCGGAAATAATGCCTCAGCTTTATTAGCTGGCACTGCTTTAGGAGATGATACAGATGGCGATGACCGTGGTTTGGCGGCTGGTCAAAATTCATTTGGCGACCAACTTTCAGTCGCCCTCGGCTACTATTCTTTTGCCACTGGGAGCAATAACGTGGCACTTGGACCTTATGCTCGTGCGGCTGGCCCTTCCAATACTTTTACAAACACTGTCGAAATCGGGACTGGCACTGCCTCATTGCAAGGAGGGTTGAATTTCAAAGGAGTTGGGCTATTTGACGCCAGCGGTAATTTACAAGACGGACGACTTGGTTCTCCGATAAATGGAACGCAAATTACAAATCTCAACGCCTCGCAACTGACCAGCGGCACGGTTCCAGATGCTCGTCTGGCCACAAATACCCCGACGCTGGGCGATGTGTTGACGCACTCTGGTGGCACTGATCGGAAATGGGCGGCTCCATCCGGCGGCAGTTCGACATCCAGCCAATTCTATCTGCTCACCACAAATTTTAACCTGACGGCGATTGGCGCGACCTTTGTGGCTTCACCATTGCAGGTGACGCTGACCTCGAATCTTTGGGACATTTCATGGGGGATCACAGCGGATGGAATCAGTGGCAACGGGGCATATCCTTTTTCCAAACTGACCTTCAGCTCGCCAGTGGATTTTTACAGCGGATTCCGAATGTTTGGTGACAAAATTCCGGTGACGGATTTGCCGATTTTTGGTGCGACAAACAACCTCGAAGTAGGTAGCACCGGCAACCCTTTTCCGCAAAGTGAAGTCTCGCACTTTCTGGTCAAGGTGACCAACACTGTGACCTGCATTGTGTTTATGCGTCAGAACGTTTCTGGCCAGAACACGACGAACAAGCCCGGCACTTATCTCCTTGCGAAACCGCAATGAAGTTCTCGTTATCCATTTTTATTTTTGCCCTGATTGGTCTGACCGCCTCGGCCCAGACTTCGTTGAACGTCACCAACTACGGCGCGACTGGTGATGCCGTCCAGTTCTACGTCAACACAGTGAGCAATTCGGTGATCGTGAATCCGTCCGGCACGAATGTCTTTTCCAGTGCGGACATCGGCAAGACGATTGAGATATTCGGTGTCGGTAATCCAACAGTCGGTCCGGACACGGTTCTCGGCTATACGGATATTGGGAACTGGACGCCACTCGGCAGCGATTTGTTTGCAACGATTGTTTCGGTGGACACTACCGGAACAAACATCACTCTGCATAACGATGGCTCAGGAACAAATTTGACGGTCGGAATTTATTCCGGGACGCCGGGCCACCTCGCCACGATGACGACGAATTACGTTGGGAAGGTGATGGACATAGTTCAGGGCCAAGCGGTGGCAATCGTTTACAGCAGTTATGTTCACGATCACCAAGACTTCATCGGCACGGTCACGAATGTTTTGCTGACGACGAATCTTTACGTCTCGGTGAACACTTCTTTGAATCTCACCAACAAAGCGCCTTCGGCGACCACGAACGCATGGGCAACTCTGGGCACGGATAACACGCTAGCTTTTTCAAATACGGTCATCGCGGCGGCGGCTTATACGAACGTCATCATCAACATTCCAAATGGAAAATATCTCCTGATGCCGCTGGTCAAGGATGGCGTGAACGGAGCTTTTTACGGTTCCATTTGTCTGAATCGCGGCGGCATGGATTTCAAAGGTGAAAGTCAGTCTGGCACCGTGCTGCTGTCGCGGGGAGCGTGGCAGATTAAAAACACCAGCGATGGTTCAGCGTGGAATGGCACGGCGTTTCGCGGATTTCTTTTTCAAATGGTGGCTCCCGTGACCAACAATTATCCAGTCACTTTTGAGAACATGACGTGGGATGGCGGAATAATGCTCGGTAATTTTGGCAGCCGCGATTACCCGGTCAACAAGGTGACGGGCCAAGGCTGGGATGACCAGCACGGGGCTTATTTGACCTTTGATTCCACCAGCGCGGGCGGCACGGCGCAGAATACATACTTCACCAACCTGACGGTGATTCACTGGCGCGGAGAGATGTTCAAGAGCATTGACGGAAATACGAACGGACACATTCATATTCACAACTGCACTTACACCGATGGCAATGCGACGGCGCTTAACATTTACGGAACGTGGGATGTCTCGACGAACTACTTCAACAACCTTTTTCAGCTACTCGAATACAACCAACCCTACAGTTCTGGCCAGACGAATTATTTCACACTCAATACCATCACAAATTTGAGCGCGAATGGAATTTCGTTCAACGGTGGTTCCATCAAAGCATCGAGAACTATAGTGGCCAACAACTCGCTGTGCGACACGAATGGCGATGCGATTTTGTTTAACACGGGTGTAGGGGTGAGCGTCATAAGCAACCTGATAAACTGCGCGGCAGCACCGCTGGTTTTTGGAGATGCCGGTGGCGTCGGGAACCTGATTGTCAGTTCAAACATTCTGATCGCGTTCAACACTTTCACGTCACCTAACGGCACGATTGGCAACTGGTTAACGCTCGGCAGTGGAGACTTGGGAATTGTTGATGGGCTTACCGTCGTCAGCAATAACTGTCCCGGTGTAACTCAAGTTAATCCGGTTTATCAGCAGGCCGGACTCGTAACGAATGCAGTTTTCCGTTTCAACAATTTCCCCGATTCAACTCTCGGAACGGTAAATCTGGCCGGTGGCACGCCGCTGATAAACTGGGAAACGAATAACTTCTACACTCCATATGGCATCTGTGGTGATTCGGGCGGAACTCCGCAGACTTTCAAATATGGTTCAGGCTTCTCGCCGAACTCTTACGGAGGCTGGAGGATGTTGACCTATGCACCTCTGCAATGTGGCTATGATACGACTGGCTACGTTTTTCGTATGGACACAAATCAACCGCTCAATCCTGCTTCCATCATTGTCGCCGACAACACCGGCAACTCGCGTTCGGTTGACGTTCTATTCGGGTCGCTCGACTCCAAGCGAGTGACGGTGCCAGCGGATTCAAAAGTCACATTCGACCTGAACCCTGGCAACTACTGGGAGACAAATAGTTCATTCACGCCTTCGGTTTACCATCTGACGGTGAACAACGGCACCGGCACCGGCGATTACGGTGCGGGGACATCGGTGCCCATCGTCGGCAACACCGGCACCGGCTACTGGTCAGCCGATGCGAACATCGCCAATACGGCATTGCAGACGACGACCTACACGATGCCCGCAGCGGACTCCAGCGCAACGTGGAATGACACGACACCCGCACCGGCTGGAGGAGTAGTCATACGAGGAACATTCATCGGAAGAATTTCGACGCAATAAATTTTATGACGATTCTTAAAAAGAAAAACGGCAATGTTTCGCCAACTAAAATTACACTGTTCTGCACGATAGCCGCGACGGCTGCCACCTGCATTATTGCCATGCCGACCGCCCTGGATTATTTCTCAAAAGCCGCATCTCCATGGACTTCATTGCCAACGAAAATTGACAGCATTCAACATGACGTAAAAATCATCAAAATGGCCATGCCGATGGTTGATTTTTCAGAAGACCAAAAGCAAGCAACCAACAAATTTGCCCAAACAAGAAAATGAAAACATCAACTCAAAAATGGATTTACGGGCTTGGCGCGGCGGCTATCAGCGGCGGCAGCAGCTCCGTTGTGAGCGGATTGACCAGCATGGGGATTGCGCCGGATAAGTTCAACATGAACAGCACGTCCGGGATGATCCATCTGTTTGCAATGATGCTCGCCAATTTTGCAATCAGTGGATTTTTGGGGACAATGCTTTATCTGAAACAGTCTCCGCTGCCACCAGAAGATTCCAACAACAATCCGCCCAAGCCATGAACAAATCCATTCTCATCGCCTTGGCCATGATGGCTGCTTCTTCGACTGGCTGCACTGTCCTGTCCTATGACCGCGCCATGCCGTCGCTGACCTGGTATTGGAGCCATGATGCCCGCGAGCAACGCGCCGAGCGCAAAGCCGAGAAGCAATGGGAAGAATCCCTTCCGACCAATTCACCCGCAAGATAAACAAACAACAAAACACCATGAAAAATAAATCAATGTTAAAAGGAGTCTTAATTGTCGTGACCATCGGCCTGATTTGTCATGCCGCTTTTGGTCGGGACATCTCTGTTACAAATGTTCCGCCGAATCCTGCGCCGTCTTTATCAAGCGGCTTGCAGCAGATTTACGATTCCATCAACTCAACCAATATCGGCGTCGTAATCGGTGGCGGCCGCGCCACTACCGGCCAGCGAAACCTGGCCTTCGCCGACCTTCTTTACAGCTTCACACCGAGCGTCGGGGCCGTCATCGGCTACGATTATCTTTGGGCTGGAAAATCGCAGGGTCACGCATCGCAGGCCAATCTCGTCAAAGGTGGCATCAACCTACAAGCCGACATTTTGCCGTTCAAGGGATTCGGGCTGACAAATGTTGTCGTCACACCATTCGGTTCGGCAATGGTGGCGTCCGGCAATGGCACCGTGAGCGAGATTTATGCGGCTGGCGGCAAGATTGCCGTCTATTCAAAGTGGGGATTAAAATTCAACCTTGGCGCGATGGTCGAGAAGCGCACTGGCTCCGGCTATTGGGATGCAACTTATCCCTGCGGATTCTTCGCCGTCACGAAGGGATTTTGATGAAACCTGGATTTCATCGGGATAAAATCCGCGTCTGGACTGGAGACGGTTTGGATGACGTGATAATTGACCAGTTGGATTATTGTTCCGAAGCAGGCATCCTTTACCGGGTGCCTGCTGGGGGAACCACAGACGGCCTTTCTGTTCCGCGAATCGTGCAGAACATAATTCCGGCCTCTGGAAACTCGTCCTGGATGGCCGGAGTCCTGCACGATTCGGCCTATCGTAATCAGCTCCTCCGCTTCGACGGCCTGGCCTTCGTTCCTGCGCTGCTTAACAGGGCCAAGGCTGACAGTTTGATCTTTGAGGCCATGAAAGCCCAGGGAGTCGGATTGATTCGCAGGTGGGTCATTTACGGAGCTTTGCGGGCCTTTGGGAGCAAGGCATGGTTAGATAATAGGTCTGCTGCCGGAATCCTCCGAAACCAGCTTCGATCATGTAAAAAGTAACCTTAAAGTTACTCTTTTCCGCAGGCGCACAAAAATAATTTCGTGCGCCTTTTCCTTTCAAACATTAGCTGATTCAGTTTCCCAGCAAGATTTTTGAAAATAGTTGTAGACTTACTAGTAAGTCTTTGATAGTCTGTTCTCAGGTAAGGCGCAGTCGAAGGGCAGTCCAAGAGACCAGCAAGGCTCGCCAGCCAGAAAGCGGAATCCCGGTAAAAGCCCGGCGCAGGTCCAGCGAAAGGAACGAGGAGAGAGAAGGAAGAAATTTCCGGTTCAGTCCGGTTCTACTTAAAAAAGTATTCCTCCACCAGATAGGCAAAAGCGCAGACTCCCCCAACTGCTACTTACCGAAATCGGTTCTGGCCAATTTCCAAACATCCCAATCCACCGACAAGCTCTTTAGAACTAAAGGCACTTCGATGCGAGTCTGAATTAAAGTAGGCACTTTGCAGAAAGCCGAAAATCAGGTAGCAAGATAAGAAGATGAAGCTCAGTTCCACGATAAGAAAGCCCGGTGGCCAAGGGTCGGTTCAATGCAGCCTTGCGCAATATCCTTTGCGCAAGTCGGTGACAAGCCCGAAACAATGCAGAGTCAAACCTAGAACGCAAAGCTATGAAAACTCAAACTGAAATCAATTTAACTACCTTTAAGCAACGCCTTGCCATGCTTCCGAATCCTCCGGCGGCTCCGGTAAATGGGCGTGGTTTCGTTCGCAAGCTTCTGACTGATGAGTCAGAAGTGGTTGATTATGCAATCGGTCTAAATAATCCCCACATTGCCTGCGTGTCTGAGCGCAAGGCGATTAATGGTTGCGGTAAGATTGGCTATCCGAAATCAGTCTTTGTTAGCCCTGAATTTTTTGAATTGTTTCAATTTCCAGTTGCTTGAATTTGCGTTCTCAACTGGCGCAGGAAGTTACTAACTGCGTAAACTTTTTTAACCAAAACAAAATTATGAACACACCAAATTATTCTTACACGAACCACGGGCACAATCTTGTAATAACTAAAGGAGGCAATGTTATTGCCTCAATTATAGCAGGGAATTTAATGCTCGAACAGCAGGCCGGAATTGCAATGCAAATTTGCAAATCACTCAACGAACACGCCGCACTCGTGGCCATGGCGGAGGCGGCTTTCCTTCTCGACTTGGTAACGCCACGCCCAACTGATTCACGGATAGCCAGTGAACGGGTTGACGCGCTGCGCGCAGCCCTCGCCAACCTCGAAGCCATCCGCAACGGAGGTGGAATGAATCCGGCTCCCCGCGAACATCTCGGTTTTATCGAAGAATACTACGACTCGCAAACCATGTCGGCCTTTGGCCAATACCTTGGTTCAAGAGTTGTCCAGGACGCCCCGCAACAGCTCGGAACCGAAGGAAGGCAGATTATTACTCTTTCTGCGCCTCTGGAGCTTAAACGGTCGTTCTCGCGCAATATAACTATTCCTGCCGGTAAGATTATAGTTCGGGTGGTTTATCCGTTGCAGGGGAAAGAGCTTACTATTAAGTCCAGCTAAACCTGTTTCTAAAATCTTCAACTTGCTACTAACTATGGTCACCGTGAATCGCAAGCTCGTCATCTGCCGGAAGTGCAAACGCCCAACATTAGAATCGAAGGATGCCTGCGGCTTTTGCGGGCATCCGACCAAGGCCAAGATGTTCGAGTGCCCGTCATGCGGGAAGTCCCAGCCGTGCCCGACAGGAAAGGAGAACAATTCTTTCCGGTGTGTTCACTGTCGCTCAGCCATGTGGTTTTCGGATGGCGGAGGCAAAAAGACTGTTCCTGCCAAGGGGAGCGTAGCAGCCACCCCGAAGCTAGTCTCAACGCCTCTTCCAGCCACCAAATCTCCGGTCAAGGGTAAAACTACCCTTCCGCCATTAAAACGTCCTGTAAACGATTCTACGAAGCCTGTTGAGGTATTAAAGAGTAACCTTAAAGTTACCATTATGGACCGGGACGACATGGATATTCCTCCCGGCCAGGTTCGGCGCAGCATCGGAGACGTGTTCATGTGGGACCACTGCGAATATGTCGTGCAGAGGGTTTCCCCGACTAGCGCGACAGCCGTCTGCATGAATCGAAACCGGCAGACTGTGACCAATAAGTTGACCGGAGAAACAGCCACCTTTGAGAAGTCTGCGCGGGAAATCCGCATCAGCTCCTGCTGCGACCGACAGGATATAATCCGCCGTGAAGAAAATTTCCAACCGCAAAAGCCCGGAGCGGTCGGACCAACCAACAAACAATCCGGCACGAAAGAAAATAGTATGGCAAAAATCAAAGCACCGAAAACAACCCAGGGCACCGTCCTCGACATGATTGTCAAGATGGCCAAGGCTGGTAAATCAGAAAAGGACATCACCTCGGCGGTCAAGTCGAACTACGGTGGACCGACTCCGAGCGTAGCCTACCTCATTGGCCGTGAATGGCGTCGGGTCAACAAGGTCGGCCGGCACTTTGCTGTTAAAGGCAAAGCCGTCAAGTCCGCTCCCAAGGCTCCGGCCAAGAAAGCACCTCCGGTGAAGCAGGTGGCCGCAAAAAAGCCGGCACCGAAAGCCAAGGTTGTGAAGACAACTCCTCCGCCTCCGCGTGCAGTCGAATCCGAACCGACGCCGGAACAGGAGTCTGCGCCGGAATAATCATCAAAAGGCTGGCAGAGAAACCTGCCAGCCTTTTCCGATTCTATGTTTCCAATTTATATCCCAAGCAAAGGCCGCGCAGAATTGAAAGGCGGAACCATAGACACGCTTGGAGGCTTACCGTTTAAGATTGTTTGTGAGCCTCAAGAATACTCTGCCTATTATGACAGGGTTGGTCCGGCAAGGGTTATTCGGCTGCCTAAAAATAATCAAGGACTTGCGTTCTCTCGCCAGTTCATAAAACAGTATTCAACTGATTGCGGAGATGAGTATCATTGGCAGATGGATGACGATATTCGTTCGTTCTTATTCCGCAAGAAAGGCGGCCACGAAATCCTTCCTGCGCAGGAAGCCTTGAAACAAGTCGAGCAAGAAGTCCTGCGATATAATAATATCGGCCAGGCAGGGATGAATCAAAACTCATGGCCTCCGAACTGCGATAGGCCAATTGTGGTGAATGGATTGCCGGTTCAGTCTTTTTTGGTTAATAATTCAGTGAAAGCTGAATTTAGGCTTCGCCGCCTTAATGACATGGATTTTACAATGCAGATTCTAAGGGAAGGGTGGTGTAGTCTCATGTTTGATCTTTTGCGGACAAATTGCCCGCCGATAGGAACTAATGCCGGTGGGCTTCACGATGTGTATCAGAAAAAAGAAATCCTGCTTGAGTCAATGCGGCAAATTGTAAAAGACAATCCATCAATGTCCATTGAACAAGACGAAAAAGGATGGCACCTGAAAAAGAATCGAATCTTTTCAACATTCAAACAGCAGCCAATTCCAGTCAACCTAGAACCATTTAAGCTTACTTACTAGCAAGTCTTTTCAAATCTATTCCAAATGCGTCAGGACTTGCTAATATGTCCCCAATGAAAAAAGTCCAGCTCGGAGTCAAAACCACAAAAGAAATGGAATCGGCGGTTCTGGCTGATGCTTCCGAATTCGACCGCTCAAAGGACGGCATCGTTCAGGCCGCGCTTCAGAATCATTTCCTTTTTAAAAAAGAGGAACGCCGCAGAATCTATTCCGCAATCCCAAAGAAAATCTTTGGCCGTCCGTTAACCAAGAAATAATTTTATGGAAATCGAAAACCTGAAACAACAAGTGAATGTTGCCCAGAGGAGCTTTGGCTCGGCAATCGAAATTGCTGACTATGAAACGGCGCATATTTTGGCTGAACTGCTTCAGCTTTTGACCCGCCATATCCTGCTCTGCCAAAAACAACAAATCGAGGAGGCCGCAAATGACTAAGAAGTCAAAAGCAATCGTCCTTGAGCTCCAGTGTAACTGCGGGAAGAAATGGACAGCGGCTTATCCATCAGGCAAGGTCAAGAAGGTAGCCAGGTGTCCTGCCTGCGCAAACTTTATCAAGACTGATGGCTCTGGTCGGTCGAAGGAAAAGCCAAGCAACTGCACCGGATGCAATCGGCCGTTGTTTAATAACCACCATTGCACTTACTGCGGTCGGCCAGTTAATGAAAAGGCTGCGCAGAAACAGATTTCAAAAGATGCTCGGATAACTTTCTGCACGGAGGATAACGAAATCAAACTTAAAAAAGTTGCATGAATTTTGGCAGGAATAGCAGAGACGTCTGGTTCGGGATTTATGAAAAGCATTGTAAACCGAACGGGGAATGCAGTTAAATAAACTCCACCTATTCCTGACCGCTTTATATTATGAACAACATCATCACAGCTTCCCGGATGAACTCCCTGATGAACTGCCCGCGCAGTCATTTCTGGGCTTACGAGGTCGGGCTGACCAAGGAGGATTCTGCGCACGCCTTGCGCTTTGGCTCTGCGTGGCATAGGGCTATGGAAGCCCGATGGAACGGCTGGACTTATGACGAGGCTCTGGCCTTTGCCATTCCCGAAGGCATAGACCTGGACGAGTTTTCATGCGCTACGCTCGCAGGACTCCTCGCAGGTTACTACGACTATTATGGCCAGCGTGAAAACGTAGGCAAGTCTGAGCCTGAGCAGCAGTTTGATTTTGAAATCGAAGGCACTCATTTCACAATGCAGGGCAAGATTGACAACATCGGACTGCTGAAAAATAAAACCCATGCGCTGGTCGAATCGAAGACCACCTCGGACCAGTTGACACCTGATTCAAACTACTGGCTTCGTCTTGCGTTCAACCTCCAGGTGTTTCAATACTTCGATGCCGCTGCCAAGCTCGGCTATGAAATCACTCAGGTCTATTACGATGTTTGTCGTAAGCCGAGCATCCGACCGCTGAAGTCAGTGAATGAGCTTGATTCCGAAGGCCGCAAGATTGTGGTGAACAAGCTCGGCGAGCGCGTTTTTAAAAAGAAACGCATCAAGGAGAAAGTTGGCAAGGGCAAAAAGGCCAAGGAGGAAATCCGCGAAGTCGAAGACTTGGAAAAACCAATCCAGTCTGCCAACAAAGAAAACGGCTGGGAACTCAAGCAGGCACCGGAGACTCCAGATCAATTTTCTGAACGCCTCTGGCGCGATACCATTGCCCGTCCTGACTTCTATTTTGCGCGCCGGGAAATCCCAATCCTCGAAGACGAACTGCGCCAGTTCTACGTCCAGCGCTTGTCGCTAATCAAGCTGATTCAGCACTATCGTTCCCAAGAAACTACAGACATTAACCTAGGCGTGCGGGATGCAGAAGCCTGGCCTCGGCATGTCTCAACAAACACCTGCGACTTCTGCCGCTACAAATCATTCTGCCTTTCAAACCTGACTATTGACATTGATAATCCTCCGCAGGGATTTGCCGTGAAACCATTCAACCCAGAACTCGAAGTTTATGCCACAACCACCGAAACGAACGACTCTACCATCTAACCCAGCGCCAGCGCAGGTTGGAAAAAAGATTGCCTTCGGCCAGATACCGGAAAGCAAAGGCCACCGCATCCTGCTTTACGGAACCGGAGGCATCGGGAAATCAACACTGTCCTGCATGGCTCCTGGGCCGATAGCTTTTATTGATGCCGATGAATCCCTCGGCATCCTGAAAAGCCAGCTCAAGGAATCAGGAATTGAACTTCCGAAGGTGGTCTCGGTTCACGATTGGGACTCGCTCCGAGCGGCCATTCAGTCTGATGGTTGGGACTCAATTAAGACCATCGCGATTGATACCGTGACGATGGTCGAGCAGTGGACTTCCGAATGGGTCATCAAAAATGTTCCTCATGAAAAAGGTGCGCAGGTTAAAATCAAACGCATTGAGGATTACGGATTCGGGAAAGGGTTTCAGCATATCTACGACACATTCCTGAAACTGCTGGCGGATTTGGAAAGACACAACCGCGCAGGCCGGAACGTGATTCTGATTGCGCATGAATGCACTTCGACCGTTCCGAATCCTCGCGGCGAAGACTATCTGCGTTATGAGCCTCGTTTGCAAAATCCAGGTTCAGGCAAAGGCAGCATCCGGCACAAGCTGAAGGAATGGGCCGACCATGTTCTGTTCCTCGGCTACGATGTAGTTGTGGACGATAAAGGCATCGCCCAAGGCCAGGGGACTCGCACACTGTATTCGGCCGAGCTTCCGTTTTGCATGGCCAAGAGCCGGACCACTAACGAACAGTTTGATATTGTCCTCGGGGAGAGTCCTTGGGGAAATATCATAAAATGATTTGCTGGCTACCACCTGAGGCGCAGGGACGTGTGCGTAGTCGCTCTACGCTATGCAGTAACAAAAATCGTCTGCAACGTTCGGAAAAATCCGATTAGCCAGTCCAAACTCTCGCCCTTTCGGGCAGAATAAACAAAACAAACAAAGGAAAAATATGACATATAAATGGATAATGACTCCCGAAGACAAGGCACTCATCCGCGTCCGTCACACGAACGCCGATAAAACCACCATCAGCGAGAAAATCAAAGACCGCGTCGGAAAGCTATACGCTAAAATGCTGGACGGCAGCATCCGCCGTCTCGACCCGCTAAAACCGTGGCATGGCAAATCCGAACGCCGGCAGGTTTTAAAGCAGCGCAGGCTAGACCGAGCCGAAAAATAAAATTTCTGCATAACGCAGAGAACTAAACAAAACAACAAAGGAAAAACAAATGAGCAACCTACCAAGTCCAGGAAAGTATCGTGCGCGCTGCACGGCCAGGCCGTTCTATCCCGAGCCGGGTGAAAGCGGTTCAATCATGATTCACATTCCATGTGAGTTGACTAACTCCGAAGTTCCATATTCAGGAGTCGCCAAGACGGTCTTCGTCAAGAAGGATGGAAGCCTGATGAAGAAAACGATTCAGGCCATCGCCCTGATTTTCGGAATCGAACAGCCTGCCAACCTGTTCTTCGTGGATGACATCGAAGACGAATCCGAACTAATCGGAAAAGAGTTTGAAGTGGCCGGCACAATCGGTGAGTTCACTCCAGAGGGTGCTGAGTCTCCGATTCAAACATTCGAGCTGAGCTGGCCGACTCCAATTGGTGGCATGGGCGCAAGTCCAATCACGGCTGAAACCCGGAAGGAGATGCTGACCAAATTCGGGAGCAAATTCAAGGCATTGTTCGGTTCAGCCGCGAAGCCAGCCTCGACTCCTGCCAAGTCTGCACCTTCGGCACCTGCAAAGCCGGCAGTCAAGCCTGCTGTCTCTGGGCCTCCTGGCCGCAAGTCCACTGCGGTCGTTGCGCGGACTTCAAGCCAGAACGAAGTCTGGGACGCATTGGACGAACAGAACAAGGCATCAGACGAACCGCTAGGCGAAGACGAAGTCGCACAGAAGTATTACGATGCGATTGATGCTGTCGTGCCGGAAGGTTCGACTAAGCCGGAGACATTGACGCCTGCGCAATGGGGCAAGGTGGCCGAGTCTCTCGGCGTCTAAAAGAGTAACTTTAAGGTTACTAAAATTTTGGTCGCTCAACACAACGCTAGGCCAAAGCGCAAACTTACGATTGGGAGCAATAGACCCAATGTTGATGTTGAGATAATTTTAATGAGCGCGTGGCGGAATAAGACGCTTGCGACTAAGGATTCAGTCAGTCCGATTGACCTCGGCGGTAGCACAGGAAACAGAAAGTAACTAGTCAGACTTTCAATGAAGTTCCTTAAATGAATCCATGCAGGTATGAAACAACCCTGCCGCGCTCACCAATTTGATGGCAATGCAACAAAGGCAAGTCCGTATAAGGCTATTATGTTTGTGCTATGCACAGATTTGCTAGGGTGTATCCCGTATCGGTAAGAAGTCCGTGAGTATTGCCATCAATTCAATTTACTACCGAACAAGCTTGGCGCTGACGAGCAAGAAAGGAACAAAATGAAAACAGCGAAAGAATGGACAAGCGAAATAATAGACTATGAGCTAACTCACTACGACGGCTCATATACAAAGCTAATAAAACAAATCCAACTCGACGCAATGAAAGAAGGTATGCGGAGAGCGGTAAAAGTAATGAGTGAATGCAACTCAATAGGCGATAATGAGTATGAAGAATATAAACGGTTATCACAAGCCATCCTCACCGCAGCCGAACAATTAACAGAGAAAGATTTATGAACACAACACAACCCACCGATACCCAACTAAAGCAAACTCTGGCGAAGATGTTGCCGGAGTATTGCAGATGGTCTGAAAACTATCTAGCCTTGATTGAAATCAAAGAACCACACCTTCGCGTCCTCGACACCGAACTTCTCCATCTTTGCTGGTTGGTGGAGGAGACGTTCAACGACAAGGAAATTGATAGTTACCTGTTTCGACTTGATGATATTGTTGAACAACCGCCATTCAGAAATAGGATTAGTGCGTTTCGTTATCACGCCACATGGCAGCAACGCGTTATCGCTCTAGCCAAAGTTAAAGGAATTGAGATTTTATGAATCAAATAACAGCACCAGAAATAACCAGGCTCAAGCAGCTGGAAAAAATCATCAAGGCCGGGGAGAAAACCTTTATTGAAGTCGGCCTTGCGCTGACTGAAATCCGCGACGACAAACTGTATCGGGCCGAGCACGGCTCTTTCGAGAAATACATGGACCGGGCTTGGGGTTGGAGCAAACAGCATGGCTATCGAATCATCGAAGCTGCGCATGTGGCCAAGGCAATCCCCGAAGTCAAATCCCAGAATGCAGCCAACGCCCTGGCCAAAGTTCCGCCTCCCCGTCGGCAGAACGTGGTCGAGAAGATAGTCGAGACCGGAAAAAAGGTTACGGCTGCGGCCATTAAAGCCGTATCCAAGCCGCCTACAAGGCCCGCCAAGACCATTTTAGACGGAACAGGCCTGGAAGTGCCTAAAGAGGCTTTGACTGTCTGGAATCGAATGCCTGAAGCTCAGAACCTTTTGAGCAAGGTGTCCGATATTCGCGGGGCATTAAAGTCTGCGCAGGACAACGAAGACAAGTTGTTTGCCGAGGTTGATTTTACCGACTGCCTGGCCAAATTGAATCAGGTTTACATAGACCTGCAACGCGCCAAGCCTTTTGCAGTCTGCCCGAGCTGTTCAGGAATAGATTCCGAAGGCTGCATGACTTGTTACGAGCGCGGACTTGTTTCAGAGTTCTATTGGAAGCACAACGTCGCACAGGAAACCAAGGATTTAACCGGAAGGAAATAATTTTATGCCAATCGAAATAGCCAACGGAAAATGGCGTGAAGAAACTCCGCACGGACGAATCTGCCAAATCAGGTCGGAAGGAATCCACGTCCAAAGAATCACAGACCTGCCGGACCAAATTATTGCGCATGACGAAAAGGTGGTTTCGTTTGAATCCGTCTGCGACTTGGCCGATGGTCAGAAAACTCTGATATGAAAATCATCATTGCAGTTGACCCCGGAGCCTCTGGCGGGATTTCGTGGAACGACATCACTGGAACCAGAATCACTTCCATTCCAATGCCAGCGACCGAGGGCGACATCGTGGCGTTCTTTACGATGCTGGCCCCAAGTCATCCGACTCTGGTGATTGAACAGGTCGGAGGCTTTGCCGGGAAAGGTCAGCCAGGTTCGGCCATGTTTAATTTCGGCATGGGATTCGGGTTCATTAAGGGCGTAGCGCAGGCTCTCAAGGTTCAAGTCATTCTGGTGCGTCCTCAACAATGGCAGAAAGACCTTTCATTGGGCAACAAGAAATCCTACGAGAAGAAATGGAAAAACCATCTCAAGGAACGCGCCCAACAACTGTTTCCGCATTCAAACGTAACCCTTAAAACCGCAGACTCATTGCTCATCCTTCATTGGGCAATCAAGTTCGGAAAGATTTTGTAGAATGAATCTATTTGTCCTAAATCGGGCATCTCGGTGGTTGCGGCTATTTACTTGCTGCCATCAATTCAGGCTTGGCGACCAATCGTTCACAAAAATACCTGAACCGGAAATGCCATCGGAGAACGCGAGTTATGCGGCCTGTCTCGAATGGTGCCAAATGCGTGACAAGCACCCATCGCACACGAAGCGAGTTCAATGGCCGTGCGTTAAATGTGGAAAGGTGTTCTATGTTCATTGCGGGTTGGATATTTCCAAGCATGGAAAAATAATAAAACAGGCCGAAAATTTAATCTAAAATTTATTATGACTGAATTTGAAATTGATTTCACCCGCAACGAATTCATCAATCTGGCCATGGCCTTGCGTCACCGGCTGCTGACCAAGCCTTCGGAATTCCTGCGCGACCTGCAACATCGCTGCACGGAGGTGGTCAATGACGGGGACTGGCTTACCTGTTCATCTGCGCGGCTCACCTGGAACATCTGCGATATTATTTTGGTTGAACGTCAGCAAAGAAAGGAGGCGATTAAAAATGAAAGTCAGAGAACTGATTGAGGAGCTTCAAAAATGCAACCCAGATGCCGAAGTCGTATTGGATGATGCAGATAGCCTTGTTGAAGTTGATTACGGAAATCCATCAAGTTGTGCTGCGTCAGTTATTTTAATTGGAGATTCTGAATGAAGCTCAGAAACTACCAACTGGAAGCTGAGAAGTTAACGCTGCAAGCGTGGGAGGATGGGAATCGTTCTGCGCTGGTAGTAATGCCAACCGGCACCGGAAAGACCGTGCTGTTTGCATCGCTCATTCGGTCTCGGCTTCCAGGGCGTGCTCTCGTGCTCGCCCATCGCCAAGAATTGATTTGGCAGGCGCGTGATAAAATCCAGAAGGTGACCGGGCTTATAGTTGATGTCGAGATGGGCGAATACAAATCTCGCACCGATAAAGATTTGTTTCATCCGAAGGCTCAAGTCATAGTTTCTACAATCCAGACCCAGAATGCCGGAGGTGATGGAGGCGGCCGGATGGGCAAGTTCGACCCCAATGATTTCGGGCTTCTGATTGTAGATGAAGCCCACCACGCCACTTCGGTTTCGTATCGCAAGGTTATCGAGTATTACAAGACGAATCCGAATCTGGTCATTGTCGGAGTGACAGCCACTCCGGACCGCGCTGATGAAGAAGCTCTGGGCCAGGTTTTCGATACTGTGGCCTTCGATTATGAAATCCTGGATGCAATCAATGACGGCTGGCTGGTGCCGATTGAGCAGCAGATGGTTTCGATTGAGGACTTCAGTTTTGAGAATGTTCGCACCACTGCTGGGGATTTGAACGGGGCAGACCTGGCCGCAGTGATGACTTCTGAAAAACCTTTACAGGGCGTGGCCTCGGCCACCATAGACATCATCGGGGACAAGCGCGGAATCGGATTTGCTTCGTCGGTGGCCCATGCGGAAATGCTTTCCGAAATCTTCAACCGCCACCGCTCCGGCATGTCCAATGTGGTTTCGGCCAAGACCGATTCTGAAGAACGCAAGAAAATCATTTCTGATTTTGCGCAAGGAAAAATCCAGTGGCTTTGGAATTGTGGAATCTTTACCGAAGGATTCGATGACTCAGGCGTTGAAATAATCAGCATTGCCAGGCCGACCAAATCGCGCGCCCTTTATGCCCAGATGGCCGGCCGCGCAACCCGTCCGCATGAAAGCATAGCCGGAAGGCTGAATGACGTCTTTAATGCCCCTTTACGGCGCGCCACGATAGCGCGCAGCGTCAAGCCGTCCTGCCTGATAATTGACTTTGTCGGGAACTCTGGAAAGCACAAGCTGATGACTACGGCCGACATTCTCGGCGGAAATTATTCAGATGAAGTAATCGAGGCTGCGGTGTTAAGAGCCAAGAGCCTTGGCCAGCGGTTGCGGATGGATAAAACCATCGAGGAGGAAGAAAAGATTCAGGAGGAAATTAAGACGCGCAGGCTGGCCGAGGAGGCACGCAAGGCCAGACTGGTCGGCAAGGCGCATTATAAGACTACTGCTATCAATCCTTTTGACCTTCTGCAAATCAAGCCGATTACGTCAACGCGCGGTTGGGACAAAGGCAAGGTGGCCTCTGAGAAAATGCGGAAGGTGATGCGGGAAAATATCAAGGTGAATGCAGATGATTATTCCTACGCACAGACTCGCCAGCTCATATCTGAATTTTTTCGCCGCATTGAAAACAAGCTATGCACAATCAAGCAGGCTGCAACCCTGAAGAAATTCGGAGTCGAGCCGAAGGATGTGACTTTCGATAACGCTCGTTCCATGCTCGACCAGATTGCCAATAACGGCTGGAAGAAACCTGCGAGCTTTGCGCTTCCGAAAATGAAGTGTCCTCCTCCAAGAAATCCGAATCTGGTCGGAGCGCTGGTTGATGCCGATGTTCCATTTTGAATTTATGAACCATCCAAATAAAAAACACATGGACCTGCCGAGCTATAAAAACCACAGCGCATACATGAAAGCGTGGCGAGCCAAACGCAAGTCTCAAGGCATCAAAACAAAAATGTATCGCAAGAAACCAAAGCAGGTGATCGAGTTCGGAAAATATGCCGACTGGTTTTCTGAATTTGCATTCGGATGCGGAACTAAAACCAATCCAATCCTTTCATCCTGAATGCCGAACCCGTTTAACCAAGGCGACTACGAATTTATGCCACCTCCGCCACCTAAAAAGAAACTACCGCCGAAACGGCAATCTGCGCCAGCCACTGGATTCGGCCTGGCCTTTCAAATCAACCAGCATTTCGACACCGAAGATGAGATGAACCAATACATCGAAATGAACCTTTCAGAACACGGAACCAGGAAGGTCGAAGTCATCAATACATGGAAAAAAGAAGTCATCTGCTGCCGGGTCAGGCTGGCCGATAAACAGAAATAAATTATGCCACCTCCTCCTCCGAGAAAGAAGTCTGCCCCGCCGGCCAGGAAGCCTGAACCGGTTATTCCGAAGCGTGATTTATTCCGCGCCGCTGAACAACCAGACCTGCTATCCGTGGACAAGGCTTGGGAACAAGAATGGCAGGGAATGCCTGAATATGAAAGAAGGGAAATGATGCCGTTTCACACACTTTATGTTCATTTTGAAAATAGGGAGGATATTAAAAAGTTTTCAGAAATGATTGGGCAAAAAATAAGCGAAGAAACAAAATATATTTGGCACCCAAAGAAACAACAACTAAGGGTTGCCAAACTTAGATTTAAATCAGATAAATGAATCCACAATTTCCAGTTTATGTTATCTCAAAAGGAAGGTGGGAATCACTATTAACTTCCAAGGAACTTGATCGAATCAATGTTCCGTATAAGTTGGTAGTCGAGCCTTCGGAGGCAGAGCAGTATTTGAAAGAAGTCTCAGAAGATAAAATCTTGATTGCTCCTGAGGATTTCAGCCTGCGCAAATGTGGCTCAATTCCTGTGCGCAATTTTGTGTGGGAACATTCAATTGAATCCGGCGCAGAATGGCATTGGATTATGGACGACAACATTCAAGCATTCTGGAGGGCAAACAATAACATTCGCGTTCGTGTTGCTGATGGGACAATTTTTAGATGTGTTGAAGATTTTGCTAACAGGTATGAAAATGTTGGGCAGGCAGGACTTAATTACTATATGTTCTGCGTCGATAGACTTTATTATCCGGCTTTTTGGATAAACACGAGAATTTATTCCTGCATACTTCAGAGAAATGAAATTAAACACCGTTGGCGTGGCCGATATAATGAGGACACAGACCTATCAATAAGAATCTTAAAAGATGGGTGGTGTACAATTTTAATTCAGGCTTTCCTGGCTCAGAAAGCCACAACTGGCTCAGTCAAAGGTGGCAACATGGAGCATCTGTACGGAGGCAACGACCAGGTTGGAAACAAGGAGAAAGAATGGATTGAAAAGCGCAGGTTAATGGCGCAGTCCGATTGACCAACATCCAGATATTGCCACCATGTCTTGGAAATGGGACAGGCCTCAGCATCAGGTGAATTATGGAGGCTTTAAGCAGAAGCTGGTCCGCAAGCCGGGCTGGAATTATTCCGGCGTAGATAACTACGGGATGAAGTTGATTCAAATCGAGAAGCCGGTCAAGGAAAAGAGTAACTTTAAAGTTACCAAATCGCCTCCGACCAAGAAAGCCTTCGACCAGGACTATTGGAAGAAACAAGGATTCAATCGAGACCCGAAGGCAGATATTCAAAACCTATGATTTGGCAGCACGCAACCAAAAAGAATCCATGCCCAATCTGCGGCAGGGAGGATTGGTGTTCATTCGGCGAACGCATGATGCTTTGTCAAAGGGTCGAATCTGCCAGGCCGCACTCGAAGGGTGGTTGGTTTCACGGCTATCCCGGCTCGGATGGTAACTTTAAAGTTACTAAATTTATCCCGCCTACGAGGTCTGCTCCGCAGGTCTTGGACGCAGAATCGGTCATGGATTCAGTTTCCGGCGCAGGAGATATAAAGAGCCTGTCGGAGTCCTTGGGCGTCTCTATGGACAGCTTAGACGCCTTGGCAGTAGGTTATAGCCATGCACATAAAGCCTGGGCTTTCCCGATGTCGGACGGAGATGGAAAATATATCGGAATCCGGTTGCGGAACAAAGATGGGCAGAAGTGGGCTGTCACCGGTAGCCGGCAGGGGGTATTCCTGCCAAAGAGTAACTTTAAAGTTACTCCTAAAGTCTGCTATTTGCCGGAAGGTCCAACTGATACGGCCGCGCTGCTCAGCATGGGACTGTTTTCCATTGGCCGACCGACCTGCATGAGCGGAAATGAATTAGTTGCGCAGGCTCTGAAACGGCTCAAGATTTACAAGGCTGTAATCATTTCGGACAATGACGGACTAAAACAGTTTGCAAATAAAGAATCTCGCCCAGGAATCATCGGAGCCAAGAAACTTAAAAAAGAGCTTGGAATCAATTCAGTAATCTGGATGCCTCCGGCTCCAATCAAGGATGTCCGGGAATTTTATAAGCGCGGAGGAACCGCACAACAAATCGAAAACGAAATCAAAAGCAAAGTATGGAGCAAAATATGACCGAACCCAATCAAAACAAGACGCCGAGGACGGATGCACAATATAAAGAATATGCACGTCGAGATAATGACGTGAAATGTGTAAACATTGACTTCGCTCGCCAACTCGAAACCGAACTCGCCGAGGCAAACAAGCAGAAGCGCCTAAACAAATACACATGCAGCGTTTGCTGGACAAACTCAGTTGCTCCGGCTAGTGACGACTTTGATGAGTCAAAACATTGGTTTTTTGAAATAGATGGTGAAAAGCTAGTGTGTCAAGTTTGCTATCTTACTGAAGCAATAAAGACAATAAAGACCGAACTCGCCGAAGCCAAGAACTGGCTCGCCCAACTCAAAGACCAACGTGACAAAGCACTCGCTGAACGCACGTCGAATGGGAAATTGTCTTGAGCGGAGGACACCCAGA
>Ga0134126_10000652_pt1 | contig 43870 bp, 32 predicted proteins | sample KB31752_FD_96881 | JGI IMG/M metagenome (GOLD analysis project Ga0134126, IMG submission 96881) | Terrestrial soil microbial communities with excess Nitrogen fertilizer from Kellogg Biological Station, Michigan, USA - KB3-175-2 | ecosystem: Environmental > Terrestrial > Soil > Unclassified ...
ATTTCTTTTGGACCGGTAGCGTTGAATCGGGCCGACACGGCACACCTAGAATTCACATGTTCTCGTGTCGGCTCGGTGCGGGTGCCTTGGAGAGTCCCGCCCACATGGAAGTTTATCTCAAAGATCACCTGTTACACAGGCTCCGGTGTGTATGGATCTGGGATTATCTAACAAAACCTCCTACTAATAACCACAGACTTACATTTCGGCGGGTCAATTGCGATAGTGAAGCGAAACGACGAGGATTACGCGATATGGGAATAGAAAGGGCGAAACCCTTCTTCAGAGGATACTGACGACACTGAACGAACGTTGTGTTTTAAAAGATGGGGTTTAAATAGAGGCCACATGCTAATTCAAGGTGTACGTTAGTCGATCGAATTATTAACTGGCAACGCGGTGAATCCGCATTGACCGAAAACTTTTTCTAATAACCGGGGCAACTCTTCTTCATTGCAAGTCTCGCTCGATCCGAGGCGTAAGGGACCGACCGAACTCTCCTGAATCCCCGCGAGCAGTCGATGGATATCATTCATGGATATGGATGAGATATGTTCTATCAGCGCGGAGATATACTCCCTAGTGTCTTTTGATGTATCTCTGTCCCACTGATCTGAAAGAAAGAGTTTTATGGTTAAATCTTTTATCTGAGACGCGTTCTCAACTAACACGAGACAAGGGGCGACCGACTCGCCTATGACCATCGGAGCATAATTGAGTACTGTGACTCTGTATATCGTCAAGCCGTCTATTCCAGTTGTTCAAATTCTTTCGACTACTGGGCGTATTTAGACATCTTTTGATGCAATGGCTATACGCTCTCAGTAGCGACTGTCTTTCGATCATTCCCGACACAATCCGATCCAAATTGCCTGGAGTATACCACTGGGCCGGTATTGCCCCTGAAGCGGCTACCGACTTTATTTTCTCCCAGTCGAAACTGAGGAAACGAGCTTCCCATATTGAAATTATGGAGTTTATATCAAGATTGGTGTAAATCAAGGAATCCAAATACAAAGCCTTCGCAGAGTTCGGTTGATGGTCATTCCCTGCCTTAAAAAGGCAGCCTTGATCGATGAAAATTGCCTTGATTGATCGATCCACGACGTTCTGTATGAAGATAGCTTGCCGGTTGTCAGCTTGATTCGCCCATAGATCAAACAGAAGAACCCCGATGAAGTCTTCCCGATTTCGGATGAGTCCAAACCAGCTTCTCGGCAAGAGTTCGTAAAGATTTTCCGAATTACCGGGTATTACAAGGCGAGATCCGAAATGTAGCCCGGCAGGGGGACGCTGATGCCCTGACATACTGGTCTCGAACCATAATCCGGGGTTGCGGTCGATAAATTCATCGGAGATCTCAATGGGACACCATTTAGAAACCGGCAAGCCGGTCTCTCGCATTAGCAGCGTGCCGAAAGCTTCGCTGAATAAGACAGTGGAACCTTGAGGATTGCCAAGTAACTTAACCACGTAATAATGATCATCACTTGCCTGCACGAGGCAACTCTGGGAGCCGCCCCTCATTTTTCTTATGAAACTAGTCGCAATGGGCCGACTGTTTACCTTTGTGCTGTCAATAAATTTCGTCATAATCTACGAGGTACCTACGAGACGATAATCCTTGCCGCACTTCTCAAGATCGTGTCAAATTGTTAGTTTTGCCTACGTGTGTATTTTTTACACAGCTATGCAACGGGTCGTCAATGAACTTCGGGTCTGCTTAGGAACTAATAAGTTACCTTTGTAATCGTGCGTACGTTGACATCACTTTTCATCAAGAGTATGCAGCATAGACAGGATATCGCCAGCAGCTTTAGCGATGTCAGGACCAGGACCAGGATTACAACTGAATGCAGAAACAGTTTGGTTGTCAGAAGGTCGGCGAAACATACTTGGAATGTCAAAACCTTGGCGAACGGCTTATCCGTCGCAGCCTCTCCCGGCTTGTCGAGATGCAGCCGGACGGCGCGGTGACGCTAACCGAAATCGCAGGAGTGCTAATTTTTCGGTAGCAACCGGTCAGAGCGAGATTGGGTCATTATGGTGACCCGTTGGGAACCGCCGTTTGGCTGGACGGCACTTGCACGCTAAACACCGTGAGCGGCCCATTACGCAGATAAATCTAAAAGAAAAACCGCACTCCACAATCCGGAAAACGAGGCATCTGGTACAGTTCCGTATACGGTCCATCAGAGAGTCCGCATGTCCCTGGAACATCACAGTGAGGCATCCACGCATATGCGAGAAAATTCTTACGGTTGAATGCATTTTCCAACCCGGCATAGACCGTCAACACTTTATCCTTTATAAAGAAGTTCCGGTCGATCTGAAAGTCAAGTCGGCTGTAGGCTGGTCCCCGAAGAGCATTTATTTCGTTCAAGTTGTAAATTGGACGATTCTGCTCTAGCGAAGGGGGAAGATCGAACGGTGTATAAGGTCTGCCAGAAGTATATTCGTAGCGGAAGCTGGCGTCATACTTGCGCCCCGATCGCCAGATCCCGGCAGCGTTTAAAATGACGGGAAAGTCGAAGTTTCCAGGGCGGAACTTTTGGTCTAAACCGGAAAATAACGCTCTAGAGTAGCTGATGTTTGCCTGTCCACTAAAGTGGGTTGTCAGCTTGGCCGACCCATAAATACTTCCGCCATATGCCTCCCCTTTACCAAAGCTTGCCATGGGAATCCATACAAACTGTTGTCCCAGAGTATCGACCATATTTGCTAGCGATAAGGTCGGATACTCGGTAGAGACAGGATAGTCTCGATATGTTTTGCGATATCCCTCAACACCAATCCGGGTGGAGCCATTGTCCCAAAGATCTGCACCCACGATTAAATGCCTGGCACGAATTGGGAGCAAGAATCTGTTCTGAGGGTAAGAGACTATATAAACCGGTGGAGGCAATTGAGCATACTGCCCAAAACTTGCATAGACAGACGTATGTCCAGAGAGCCTATAGATTGTGCTAGCGCGAGATGTCGCCGTCACATGTGAGCCGAGGGCGAACGTCTGAAATCGCTCACCTACCCCGACGTTCCATGATTTATTTATGTGGAGAGTCAATTGCCCATACCCTGCTGTTTCACCGCTCAGAAAGTCGGGAGAAAAAGAAGTTGCGTCGGATCGCGCTGGATTCGGGCTCAATGGAGATTGCTGGCCGACGGGCTGGGCGATGTCATAGTTAATTTGGTAAAGGCGAGCAAGGGTTCCTGTCGCTATCGATAGCTTTCCACGTATCGTAGTGTCAAAATCGTAGTTTGCCGTTGTTTGACCGTCAAGGGTCTTCTCCCGGTATACGGACTTTGAACCTTTGATGGCGCAGCTCGCTGCGTTGATATCGGAATAATTCTGGCTTAAAGTTTGGTCCTCTTGCTCAATGTCTTGGGCCTGCTCAGAATTCGCCAGCGTTAGAACCCCAGATGACAGTCCAGAATAGATATGCTGCCAGCGTACGCCATTGGTCGTGCGCCACCCGGAATACTGAGTATTGATCGTGTTTGTTTCAAGCCAGTCACCAGAACATGGATTAATGTTGATTGAGTCCATTCCACTTAGGCTAAGGATGCTCAGATCATCCTTAGCCGTAGCGGCAATTCGAGCCCGACTGAATAGATTCGTATAAATGGGAACTCCGTCAAGTCCGATATTGTCTGTGAATAGATTCAGTAAGCTCCTGTGAGCAGAGATGAGGAAAGATCCTCCATGTGCTAAGGGATAGTCTAGTAGTCCTCCAGCACCTACAAATCCAATATCTACGTCCCGGTACTTGCCGATCCCATCAACATCTCGCGTGTGAATATCCACAACAGATGAAAGACGCTCATCGTATCGTGCATCGTAACCACCTGTGAGGAGGTCGATCTTTTGCAACACTGATGTATCTATCATCGAGACCAGACCGCCTGTGCTGGCAATCGTTGAGATGTGGTTAATATTCGGCACCTCAATCCCATCGACAAGGTAAAGGTTTTCGATTGGGTTGCCGCCCCTGACCAGGATGTCGTCACTTTGATCTTGATTGAAAACGACACCCGGAAACAACTGTAAATATCGCGAAAAGTCTCCATATGTCCCAGCAGAGGCCAGAATATCTGAGGAAGATGCCTCGAAGGGTTTCGACACGGAACCGAACTCCTGCAGTGGATTCTGGGCGGTTACGTGTACGGTTGTATCAGTCGTCTTCACGGCCCTATGCGGGGTTTGTGCATTTGCATAACCGCCCCAAATAGCAACAAAGAAAAGCAGACGCGCGACTGTTCTCATGCAGCTCCTTCGTAATCCTAGAAATTCCCGCCGGTTTAGAAGGGGATACCAGTTCGTCTAGCAGCACAGTTGTCTCGTCGGGATGACGCAGAAATCCAGCGTTGACAACCGTACTGCCCGAAAGAGGTCCCGACATCGTCGTTGTTCGACCACGGGAGCACCAGCATTACTTTGTCTGGGCGCTGGTTATCGCAAAGTTATGTAACTGGATTCGACAACATGCGGACACATGCGCTCGCTAAATTAAAAGCAACGCTTGTTGTAACGCTGTCGTGCGATGACCGTGCGTCAGCTTGCGAGATACTTGTGCCCAGAGTTGCCCGTAATAAATATGCGGTACCTCAGTGTGGTATCGCTCTCATTGAACGGTGATTCCAAAGCTTCCAAGGGGATACGTCGATGTTCCGTTGGCGGTTCGTGCTGCCAACGTTGCGGTATAGGTAGAGCTGCCGAACAGCCCTGCCGGATACCCATCTGCACATCCCGACGCCACTACAACCGTGGCGGGAAGAAGTACCAAGAGCACAATCGCCCCTAGAATCTTATTTACACGGCGTGATTGCTTACCCGTTAACCGAAGGCCAACTAGGAATAACAGTGAAACCGGTGCTATTCCGGCCAACGCAAGGGTTCTTTTAGCCAGTCCACGGTAAAAAGAATGCTTGAGATGGTTTATCAAAAAGCTCTGCTGCGTGACCGATGCCTCGCGTACCTGGAGGGTTTCCGTCACTGAGCCGTTTCCATTGAGGGTGATGATTGGATGCGATAACTGCATCTCCATATTTGGCGGCAAGCCTAGTACGCTCAGGTATAACGTATTACTAAACCCATCCAACGGAGTTAGAGTGATGTTTACAGATGCGATGCGGCCTTGGGCTCCATTACCTTCGTTCACATTTAAATTTGTTGCGCTAAAGGCTGCGACGACAGCAGGAAGTCCAGCCCCTCCCGCGCTATTTATCGGGGAGGACCCAACCTTAGACCCGGTTTGTGCAATATACGCGCCACCATTTGTCCCGAGAGTGATCCCCAGTGGCGCATTCAGTTGCTTCGCAAAGAGAACTGTCGGCGATCCAGATGTCGGGATGGACACAATACGGTTGTTACCGTTGTCGCTAATGTATAAGGTGCCGTCCGAATCAACGGCGACGGCAGTCGGACCCGCTAGTCTATAGCTCCCGGTATCCACGATAGCCGATTGGCCTCCTGCAGCGACCTCAAGAATTCGATTATTTCCTGTGTCGGCGATATATATATCTCCAATGCTATCTATGGCTACGCCGGAAGGCCGGGACAGGGAATAGAGTTGCGTGTTTACCGCAAATGCCTGGCCTTTCTCAATTATTTCGAGGACCCGATTGTTTCCGGTATCGGCGATATAGAGATTGCTGTTACCATCCAAAGCCAGGCCGCGAGGTTGGCTAAGAGGAAACAGACTCCCGCAACAACCTATCTGCGTTGTTAGTCCTGCATTAGACACTTTATAGATGGCACTATGAGCCGTATCTGCGTAGTATGTATCTCCAACGCTGTCAGAGGCGATGCTAGTAGATAAAACCTGCAGATCGACTGATGTCGATGGGGTTTGAGCGTTCATCTGCGCCGGCAATAGCATTGTGATAGCTGCTGCGATGGAAAGAGCGCTCGCTGTCAGCTTCGATATGCAAGGCAGTGCGAAGTAACGATGCCGAAGGATGGTTTTTACGTTGCGGTGAAAAGTCATGTGCGGCTGTCCTTTCCGGTGCTATGGATAATGGCAAAGTATTAGAAATATATGGGGTGCAACATGCGGTTGAGGAAAGATCACTTTGGGGCTTAAGTCGGAGCATAGTTATATAACATGAAAATAGACTAGTTATAACAACACAATGTCTAGTTATAACAACGGTCACATTCAAGTTAGGAATGGGTCAATGGAAATGCCTAGACAATACGCACCGGGAGTTGGGAAGATTCCCATTGTGGAACTAGTTCCGTAATGGGAATGCAATAGTGTCCTTAGCCTTTATTCCGAGAGTCGCAATGAGGCGAGGATATGGGACGATAGGTATGACTTCTAAAACACTATTAAGGATGGAAATATCAGGCAGACAGTGACTGACTTCGGCCTTGATAGGCGAATAAGTGCCCATTACGGATCTGTGCCGTATTGATGAGCCAAGGTGGCATGACAAGATAGCTACGGGGATTTATGTCTTGTTGGGAGATGAAGTTTATATGGAACCGAGGAAGAGTGAGTTTATCTGATAGGGAGACCGCTTATTAAGGGGTCTAAGCTACGATTGGCCTATTGGAATCCGTTGAGGTCGATAGAGAAAAATGCGTTGCTATTCAATAGAGGCGAGAACTGATGGCTGCTACTGACATGATCAAAGAAATTGACGCCACAATTGCCTGTTTGAAAAAAGTCAAGAAAGTTCTTCAAGGAAGCCAAAAGTTAAATCAAATATTTGAGTCAAATGTTCCTAAGAGAAAGCCCCTTAGTGCGGAAGGAAGACGTAAAATCGCGGAGGCTCAGAGGGCACGTTGGAGAAGAGTTAAGGCGGCCATGAAATCTTAGGCGGACTGCGCGCGCGTTCACGCCTGACTCGTCACACAATCGCGGCTCATTGTTCCTGACGTTGCCTACACGCGGATCAACCTCCACGCCTTCATCGTGTCCGCATCGTAAGGCCGTAACAGGTCTACCGGGGGCTGTTCTTCACCCGCGCGTATGAGCCCTCGTGCGTAATCCTTCGGCTCAAGAATGACGGGCATTCGGGTCAGTTGCGATAATCGCGAAGGAATCGACTGGCTTCTCATCTGGTGCTATCCAGCGTTCCCACACTCCAGCGAACGCGAACGGTTCACCATGCTTCATACCAAACGCATAAGGCTGTTTTGTCTTCGAGTCTATTTTCTTCCACTCGTAAAAGGCATCGGCTGGAACCAGGCATCGACGTTTCTTGAACAGTTGGCGCCACATCGGTTTGAGCATGAGCGATTCGGCCTTGGCGTTGATCGTGGACAGGCCTAGCAGCTTTACGTCTTTGCACCAGGCAGGGATAAGCTCCCACCGCGTCATTGCAACCTCGCGCTCCCCGGTGTCACGGTCCAAACGTATTATCGGCTGAAACGAAGTGGGCGCGATGTTGTAAGAAGGCGGGATATCGAAGACAGTTGCGCCCGTGTGGAAGTAATCCACGATTCGTTGTTTGTCCGAACGTCTGACGTATCGTCCTCACATAAGGGCTAGCTTATCGCTCTCCTGATCTCGGCATTGTCTTCAATCGCAAATCCGAGGTCGCGGAGTTGCTTGCCCGTTACTTCGTAAACGGTACTGTTTACGCCATCGTATGCAATTTCCAGTGGCAGGCCGACCGACTCTAAAGCGTGCCGGATGGCTTCGAGTCCGGCATAGCAGCAGATGTATTCCGTCGTGTTGTGGCCTACCTCTCGATAAGTCAACGCGCTACCTTCATGCTTCACGGAAAAACAGACCCTATATCGCATGGGACAAGTCTATTCGCTGTGGATACTTTCCCGCCTTTTTCATTTGCAGGAGTTCATACCCGTTCCACGGCCAACCCTTCCCGCGTTCAATGAGCTGGGCAAGCTGGCGCTCTGTAAGTTGAAGGCCAACCGATGACGTGTTCCAGCGTCGGATGCTGTTCTCATGCTCTGCCATCTCATCTGCTGAAATATTGCCCCACCGCAGAACGGCGCGTGCCTCATCGTGACTGTCCAGTAAGAGCCACTGACCGATGCGAGTGCTGCTGTCGGGGCCGATGAAATGCACGGAACCAATACTCGCCGCGTTGGATATTGACGAGTATGCGGGGCACCTATTCATCGCCTCACGGATCGTAAAGGTTTCCGCAAAAGGTCGAACGATACGCGACCCTGGAAAATCTCGTCAGGCAAGTATCGACGCTTCTCTTGACAGAGCGGACACGTGTGAATGATCCACGATGAGGGCAGCGTTTCGACGGGCGCGGGAATGTGACGCTGACAGCCTTTGCAGGCGATGACGAACGGATGACTTGCCCAATCTGTACTCTGAAACATGACTCCGTCAGGGTAGGCGAACAAACAGCGAATGTCCAGAGGCGCCTTCGCTGAAATGTCCATATTCTAGATAGTTGTTCGTAGAATGAAAACTAGATTCAAATATTCTCAATAATTTCCTTGCCTTTTCGTGCATAAATATGGTTATTGACAGCGCACGATCCTGTGTGTACTTTATGTCTAACCCGGAAGCCGGGTGAGGAGGAACCACCAATGGACCACAGCGCGAAACAGTCAAACGTGACAGAAATTAACCCAACCGCAGCGCAGTCTTTCTTCAACTTGGATGCCCTCAAAAGGTCCGGGCTCGATGACCTCAATGTACCCACGCATCTTTGGCTTTTGTGTGAGGAGCACTCGTTCTTGCTCGGAGAGACGATCGACGAATGCGTCACCGAGGCTTTGACCGATTGGCTCGAATCTCGAACGGGTCTTACAGTCTCAGAACTTCGGGGGACCGAGGGTTGGAATTACGTGCCGCCCGGTATGACAAGAACAACCTAATGACGAAGAAGAGGCTGCCTAAACCCGGCCCTTGGATGAACCTAAATCCCGGGGCCTTCGTCTTTGTCGCCCATCACCCATCTGGCAGACATCACACCCAGTACAAACCAGAACAGAAAGAAAGCCATGATCGAGCCGACCCAGATGGCTAGCAAGCCGCTCACGACCCCGGAGAGCAGCACCATTCCCCAGATGCGTTTGGGTTCAGACTTCTTTCGCGCGCATTCCGCTGCGGCCTCTTCCGGGTTGATCCATCCTGCCAGGTTCCGCAAATCGTTACGTTCATCCATAGAGCCTCCGGCGTCAATTGTAAGTCGGGGATATCTTGATCTAAATACCGCTCCTGACATCGGGAAACCGTCGTTCTAATTACACTGCACTGCACCCACCACAATTGAATAGTATTCATTGCGGGGTGAGAGAGCTGCTGGAATTCTATTTCACTAACCCCCTTGCATCGTCCCGTCTTGAGATTCATGCGTGTGGGATAATCGTGAGTGTTAATAACGATAGGAGATAGGGCGGATGGACTTAAATAGTATCGTCGCGGACATAGATGCGGAAATTTCTTGACTGCAACAAGCTCGGGGATTGCTTGCCGGTATATCCGCGCCTGTTAGCAAAAGTGGCAAAACAAACGACGCGGTTCTCCGAAATCGGAAGCGCACGAAGCTGAGCGCTGCGGCACGGGCGAAGATCAGCGCGGCTCAAAAGAAGCGTTGGGCAAAAACAAAGTTTGCAAGGAAGGCGTAGTGATGCAAGCCCGTTTCACGATTATGGGAAACTAGGGGACCTCATGCCAATTTATGCTGTACGTTTGAATAACGGCAGTTGTCTGATAGGGGAAGCCGACTCAGAATCAGACGCACGAGAGAACTTTCAGGATCGTTGGGATTGTAGTGTTGTCGAACCGCAGCAGGATTTGATTCTCAGCGTTCGCGAAATCCCACGAAATGTTTTCCTAACCCGCTGGTGGCCGTCTACAGTTCCTGACGACGAGAACGCGCCTTTGGGTGATCTAGAGGGATACATCAATGATGCCAGCAACGTGCATGAACATGAATACCCGATGATAAATGCATCTCATTTGGAGGCCTTCAAGATGATGGCCGATTCCACCGATAACGGACCTGTACTGCCATTCCTTGAAAACTGGGAACGACAATCGAATAAGTCTCTACAAGAGGCGGTGTCGGCTGAAATGAATCGCGGCACGATTCAGTCAAAAAACGCGCACTGATACTCTGGCATAACCGACCCAATAGGATTTTCTAACGCTATACAAGGCACATGCGTGTCGAGTAATTTCTGAACGAATATTCGTATCCCCCATCAACCAAAAATAACGGGGTCCGGTGGGGACCCCGCAAATGTACTGCTGTGGCACCGCATTGGGGTGTGATGTCACGTTCCATGGGACGAAGCTCGGAGGAGTCGGGTTGCGCCTCTCACATTACGAAAGTTATGGCTATTCAAAGGCGTTATTCGCCGTGAGAAGCATCGTCGAGTGACCATAACCCCTGCAACCGTCCGCAACTACTCGTTGGAGTTGGCTGCGTAGTGGATGCTGTGCTGTGCGGAGAAACGATGAAAAGAAGCCCCGCGAATGGATTCGAAGCTGCGGTCTCCGGCTAGTGACTAGGCTAAGAGCATTTCCTTATCGACTTCCCTTTCCGCCACGTTCAATAATGAGGAAGCACCCGGGGACACAATGCCACCAGACGGACAGCAACTTATTCGCAGTCTGTTCGATTACGTCATCGCTTACACACGAATTAAATCGCCGTGTGCGCGCAGCAGCCGTGGTTCCAATACCTCGGCGAAATTCCGCAACACGAGACTGTTCAGTTCACCCCGGCAACCTCAAGTGATAGTGCTTCCGGTTGGCAACTGCTAAAGGTCGCACGCGCCAAGCTGGTCGTTCCGCCTCAACTCCCGGAGAGCCTGTTCGATTGGATCGATGGCGACTTGAAGAGCCTGCAGGACCCATCGCCCGTTCTGCAAAGAGATGTGAATGTGGATGGCGAACTTAAAGTCGAGCGCTTCGACGAATCAGTCGGGCGTGTTGCCGCTTTCGAAGAATGGATACAGGGCTTTAGGATTTGGAGCGCCAGCGATCGGAGCGCCCGGGCGGCCCTGAGGCTCTTCGAGAAACTGTATGAAGTTCACGGTGTACTCCAACGCGAAAACGAACTCTGGGAGTTGGCGATCGGTGACGGATTTCTTTTCCACAACCCTAGCCAGGTTGACCATCCTCTTTTCACCCATGCATTGCAGCTTGATTTCGATCCGAAGACACCTGCCTTCACGGTCACCACGACGCTCAAATCACCCGAGATCTATGTTGCCCTTTTGACTCAACTAGGCCTTGACGGACGCCACCTAAATGCCCTCCAGAGCGAGCTGGACGGCGGTCAATACTCTCCTCTCGGAGCGGAGGAAACAACGGCGTTTCTCAAGGGGCTCGTGCAGCGGTTCGGAAACGGCGTCTTCAGCGAGTCGAGAGATACGGCCCCGACGGATGCTCCGGCTCTTTATCGAAAACCTGTTCTCTTCCTGAGGCGTCGCGATACCGGATTTGGACGGGCTCTTTCCGCCATCGCGCAGGCTATAGATGCCGGAGCGCAGGCGTCCGAAGCGATTCTCAAAATTGTCGGAATAGGTGCCGGAGCCGGATACACGGACGCCTCGCATGGGTTCACAGGCGCCTCAATTGCCCAGAGTGAAAACGGCCATATTGCAGCGGAGGTTGAGGGTCGAAGTACGTGGAATGACCGTAACGTGCTATTTAGCAAGGAATCCAATGCAGAGCAATTCGAGATAGCTCATAGGCTGAGGAACCAAAAGACGGTGCTGGTACAGGGACCTCCCGGTACCGGCAAAACGCATACGATCGCCAACCTTATAGGCGCCCTACTCGCACAGGGAAAGACTGTCCTCGTGACCAGCCAAGCCAGTAAACCACTGAGAGTGTTACGCGAGAAAATTGTTCCCGACCTGCAGCCTCTGTGCGTCAGTGTAACTGCCGGTGATGAGGCCGGGAGACGCGAACTTGAATCTTCGGTGAATGGGATTACGACGAGGATGGGTTCGGATTCGGCACAGCATTTGCAATCCGAATCCGTTCGCCTAACGGCAGAACGTGAGCAATTGCTCAATCACATCGACGGGTTGCGCCAAGCGATTCTTGAGGCTGCGGAAGCCGAGTACAGGGCGATTATCATTGGCAGCGAGGAGATCGCCCCGTCGGCCGCTGCCCGCTTTGTCCGTAAAGGGCACGGAATATCGGATTGGATTCCCGGTCCCGTTAACCGACTCACGGCATTGACGTTGGATAGAAGCGAAGTGACCAAGCTCTATGCAACAAATGCAGCGCTTACCGATTCGGATATCGCCGAGCTGCGATGCGAACTTCCTGCCGTTTCGGATCTCCCAACTCCCGAAGATTTTGAGTCGCTGGTCAGTGAGTCTGCGAAGCTCGCCGATATCGACAATCACCCTCTCCTTAGGTTTTGGAGAAAGAACTCAGACGCAGAGCTAGCCGCGAACTTGAAAACGAGTGGGCATCGTGCCGCCGCGGTGAATTCAATACTCAATACGAACCTGGAACCCTGGACCGAAATTTGTGTCCTCGCAGGTATTCGCGGTGAAGCAAGCCAACGTGTTTGGCAAGAGCTAACCAGTTTTGCAAAAGAAGTTCGCGAATTCTCCGTCGCACTGGAAACTGATACAGTGCTCAAACGCCCGCAGCTTACTTCAGACCCGGTCAGGGATCAGCAGCGGATACTCGGGGAGATCATAGATTCCTTGTCTGTTGGCGGCGGCCTCGGGCGCCTTACGCTGCTCCTTAAACGTGACTGGAAGCAGATGATTGGAAACTGGCGAATCAAGGGGAATCCCCCTACAACTCTTGAGGACTTCCAGACCTTGAAGGCACGGTGCGATCTGGAGGGCCTCCGGGAGGACCTCCGCGAAAGATGGAAGGTAATCTCCCCCGTCACGGCCTCGCATAATCTCCCGCGTGATCAACCCGAGTTTGTCGCTTGTCAAGCTATTCCAAGCATAAATAGAGCGCTCGGATGGAACAGTATCGAATGGCAACCCCTCGTGGAAGACTTGAAGCAAAACGGCCTCGACTGGGAACTTCTGGCGATGAATCAGAAAACCGCGCTCAGTGCGGACGGGGAACTGCACACGATCAAGGAATTGGCCGTACTCATTCCTGATTTAATTCATGTTCGCCTTATGCAAGTTCGCAAGGAGGAATTAAAGAAAGCAGCAGCACGCCTGCATGAATTGTCTTCTCATTCGCTCGCTGCCGTGGTCACAGTTTTAAGGCAGGCAGCAGGGAATCTGGATGCCGATCTCTACGCGTCCGCTCATATGCGCCTTGTCACTCTGGCTACTTTACGCTCGACATTCGATTGTCGCTTGGATCTACTCGCGAAGCTTCGTGAAGTCGCACCGGCTTGGGCTGAGAGTATCGTGCAGAGATTCGGCGTGCATGGTGAGTCTCTCACTCCTGGGGATGTCGAATCAGCGTGGCGATGGAGGCAATATAGTCAGGAGCTGGACGCTCGGAACGCGACTTCTGTCAATGCACTTCAGGCGGAATTGGACTCTTCCCAGCGACAACTTTTCAATATTACCGCCTCTCTCATTGATCGGCTGGCATGGAAACATCAACTGACGCGGGTCACAAACCGCCAGGATCAACGGACCGCGTTACAAGGTTGGGTCGATACGATGCGGCGCGTTGGTGCGGGGACCGGAACACAGGCGGCACGATTTCTCGCGGAAGCGAGGAAACTCATGAATCAGTGCAAGAGCGCTGTGCCTGTGTGGATCATGCCGATGTCGCGGGTTGTTGATAGTTTCGACCCCGTCAAGACCTCGTTCGACGTGGTTATCATCGACGAAGCGAGTCAGTGCGATCTCGGCGGTCTGATAGCCCTTTGGATGGCTAAAGAGGTGATTGTTGTAGGGGATCATGAGCAGGTAAGCCCTGACGCTGTTGGTCAACAAATAGCTCAGATCGCCGCTCTTCAGGAGACATACCTGCAGAACATTCCCAACAAGCACCTATACGACGGGCAACTTTCACTTTACGATCTCGCGCGTCAATGCTTTGGTGGCACGGTCTGCCTGCGAGAACATTTCCGCTGCGCTCCGGAGATCATCCAGTTCAGCAATCTCCTCTCTTACAATCGGAAGATCAAGCCGCTACGGGATACGACCTCGATTCCCATCAAACCTCCGCTGGTGACATGTTTGGTAGAACAAGGCCACCGCCGAGGTGATCATAATGACGAAGAAGCGCTCGCTGTAGCCTCCTTGGTAGTCGCGGCAATCAATCAACCCGAATATGAGGGTGCCACGTTTGGCGTCATCGCTATGGTTGGCAATACTCAGGCTCCTCTGATCGACAAGCTGTTGCGCAATAAGCTATCGCCAGCCGTCTACGACGAACGCAGAGTGATGTGCGGAAATCCGTCGCACTTCCAGGGAGATGAGCGAAACGTGGTGTTCCTCTCTCTCGTGGATACGCCTACAACGCCAGGGCTGTTACGCACCGTAGCGTCGGGAGCCCGCGACATGTACAAAAAGCGCTACAACGTCGCAGCGAGCCGAGCACAGGATCAGATGTGGGTGATTCACTCGATGGATCGCCAGACCCATTTGTCGCCGAATGATCTACGTCGCCGGCTATTGGACCATGCAGTCGATCCAGACTCCTCAATGGATGCGTACAGCAGCGAAGAGAATAAGGTGGATTCAGAATTCGAAAGACTCGTGCTGAAAGATTTGGAGACCAAAGGATATAAGGTGACCCCACAGTGGAAGGTCGGAAGCTATCGTATAGACCTCGTAGTGGAGGGGCTTCGAGACCGTCTCGCGGTTGAATGTGATGGTGACCGATTCCATACACTTGAAAATCTCCAGGCTGATATGGAACGCCAAGCTGTGCTGGAGCGGCTCGGCTGGCGATTCATTCGTATCCGCGGATCAGAGTTCTTTCGCGATCCGGAACGCGCACTTATCCCGTTGTACGAACGATTAGAACGAATGGACATAAAACCTCAGATCAGCGCTGCCCTTCCCCTAGACGCGGAATTGAGCAAAAGAGTGATCGCAGATGCACAGAGAATAAGAGCGGAGTGGGAAAGTGAGTCGGATACGATTGACGAGATTCTCGGTCGAACTCGATTGGAATCCGGGACAGAAATTCACGTCGAGGAAGTTTGTGAGGAAGGATTGACAGCACCGGAGCGCATTGTCTTCCCTTAGGGCTTCATCCAATGTCCTGTAAACGCTTACAGTCCTGACTTCTGCTGAATAGGAGCAGCGTGACTGTGGGCCACGAAGTGGCTGTTGCCTTTCCGGATTATTGGTTATACCACTACATGGTTAATGGTGATGTCAAAAATCTCGGCGGCTCTCTTCGACATTTTGGTAGCCTTAACGGGAAAATGTTTGAGCTGACAGGTACGGCCTACATCGACGCGAAGGCGGTAATCTGCCCGTACCCACTTACATCCTGATTCGTGGATAGAAGCTGCGAAAGAACAAAAGAAACTAGCGGCTACGGGGCTAACTTTGGTGCAGCTCTATCCCACTGATTCAATAGCCATTCGACTGCCAATAACTGTTGTTTTAGGGTCGTTTCGTAAACTGTGCGATTGATTCGACGGTACTTAGTTGGTGGTGCCGCTACTCATAACCCAAAGGTCGTAGGTTCAAATCCTACCCCCGCAACCAAAGAATCAATAAGTTACAGACTTCGATTTCCCAAACAAGTCCCCGTTATCCCCCAATCGGAAATGGGCCCCTCCTGACAGTCCTTCATCATTGAAGGACTGTGGTGTTTAAGTCCCCCTTTCTGCCGTGCAGTGTTTCGCCAAAGACCAGCCCAACAACTTGGCTGTTCGCTTTGCGCTTCGAGTCTGTCATCGCTCTTCCGTAGACGTTCATCGTCGTCTGAATAGAGGCGTGACGCATCAACTCCTGTTGCACCTTCATCGGAGCGCCCGTCTCGTCGAGCCACGACCGGTAGGTATGGCGGAAGGTATGCCACCCTATCCCGTCGGGAAGACCGATGAGTTCGGCGACCCTGCGAAGCTGGCGCTTCTTGAGGCTCTCCTGGTGGTACGGCTTTCCTGTCTGCGGATTGGCGAAAACCCAATCCCCATCCTTGGAAAACGTACTGAAGCTCCGCCACCGAAGCAGCAGTTCAAGGCGCTGGTCGAGCGGAACATAGTCTTTCGAGTATTCCGTCTTGGCCTCGTCTATCCGCCCACCCACTGAGCTGCGCTGAACCATAAAGGTGTGATCTTCAAAATTGAAGTCACCCCACTGCAGGCCCAGGATTTCGCTGATGCGAAGTCCCGTGCACTGGGCCACCATGACCATCGTGCGGTATGGTTCGGCTAGATGCTTGAGCATCTCGAAGAACTGTCCCACTTCGAGGATCTGAGGCCGTTTCAGTCGCTTGCTTGCATTCTTGACGCGTACAAGAGTGACGGGGTTCTTACCGATTTCGATAATGCCCCATCGTTCCGCACACTTCAAGACCAGGTGCATCAGGCTCCGTATATGAACCTTCGACTTCGGAGCAAGTGGCAGATCACGCAGCCACTGTTCCATCGCCATCGGTTTCAGCTTGTTTACGGGTTGATCGCCCCAGCGCGGTCGAATGTGTTTCCGAATGTTCGACAGATGCGAACTCCGGGTGGAGTGTCGCTCTGGCAACTCATGCTCGATATACCTATCGAGAAGAGCCCCGAACGTCGGCGCTACCATCTCTTCGCGTGGAGCTTCATCGTTGAGCCGCATGAGAAGTGCTTGCGTTGCCTTCCGTGCATCGTCCTCGGTTCGGTACAGAGCTTGTTCCCCAAGGATCACGCTCTGTCTGATCCGCCTACCTTCCGGGTTGGTCTCGTAGTAACGAAACTCCCACACGTCAGAACCTCGCTCGCGCTTCCGTAGCCGCAGACTGCCATATTGAAACCGTGTCCGAACAAACATGGATAACCTCCTGTTAGTTGCGGGCACGAGTGGTACTTAGAGCGTACCGCTCGGCAGTGTCGGAGTCGAGTGTGGAAGCGAAGCCATCATTCCGGCCCTCAAGGTCGGAGCGGTGGAATCTCCAGAGCTTGCCGACACGGTAGCCGATCACGCGACCGTGTCGGGCCAGGCGTTGCAGGGTCTTGGGGTGAATGCGAAGGATAGCGGCGGCTTGATCGCTATCCAGGAACGGCTCCGTTGAAAACTTGAAATCGGACATGGCTCGTACGCCTCCTGAACAAACAATCAAACTGTGCGTCAGATTTGTCCAGATGCGCGCGGAGCCCTGTGGGCAGAGGTCTTTCGGACTCTGAGGCCCTTATTGTCGTTACAGTGTCTTCTAAGGAATTCTTGGGAACTCTACGGACACGGTTCGCCTGTGGAAAACTAGCAAAAAATAGTTGGCGGTCGATTCTGGAGGGCCGTTCGGGACTGCGATTCAGAGTGACGTCCTATGTCACGTAAACTTATGTCTCAATGCTCCTAACAGTCTCCACCACGCATCAGCCGGCAACAGACCTCGGCTATTTGCTGCACAAGAACCCGGCACGTCTCCAAACGGAGGAGCTTTCGTTTGGAAAGGCCTATGTGTTTTATCCCGACGCTTCTGTTGACCTCTGCACGGCGGCACTGTTGGTCGAGATCGATCCGGTGGCGCTCGTACGGGGTCGCGGCCCAGCCGGTGAGGGGGGTCAGTTGGAGCAGTACGTGAATGATCGTCCGTATGCTGCCAACTCGTTCCTGAGCGTCGCACTGGGGCGGATATTCAGCACAGCAATGAGCGGGCGGAGCAAGGATCGACCCGAACTTGCAGAGACAGCAATTCCATTGACTGCCCACCTACCGGTCGTCGCAGACCGTGGCGGTGAGGATTTGGTCAAGCGTCTGTTCGAGCCGCTGGGCTACTCCGTCGAAATGCAGGGATCGCAACTTGACGAGAAGTTTTCTGAATGGGGTGCGTCTCCCTATGTCGCCTTGACTATCGCAGGCACTGTTCGATTGCAAGATTTGCTTACGCACCTCTATGTATTGATTCCGGTTCTCGACAATGAGAAGCACTACTGGGTAGCGAACGACGAGATCGAGAAGCTCTTGAAGCGGGGCGAGGGCTGGCTTGGCAGTCATCCAGAGAAAGACCTCATCGTCTCGCGCTACCTAAAGCGTCAGCGGAGTCTTACGCGAGAAGCGTTGAGCCGTTTGCTGGCAGAGGACGCACCGAGCGATGAGGCAGACGAGACGCCTTCTGTGGAGTCGCCGGTGACGGAACGCACACCTTCCCTGCATGACCAACGCTTACAGACGGTGTTATCGGTCATACGAGATACAGGTGCGAAGCGTGTCGTCGATCTCGGTTGTGGCGAGGGCAAGCTACTCAAACTGCTCCTATCGGAAAGACAGTTTGAGACCATCCTCGGAATGGATGTGTCATGGCGTTCGCTGGAGACAGCGAAGGAGCGCTTGCGACTAGACGAGTTACCGGAACGGCAGCGCAGCCGAATAGATCTGATCCAGGGATCGCTAACCTACCGCGACCAGCGGCTGAACGGGTTTGAAGCAGCCGCCATTGTGGAGGTCATTGAGCATTTGGATGCACCGCGCCTGGCGACTTTCGAGCGCATCGTCTTCGAGTTTGCGCGACCAACGCATGTCGTCTTGACCACACCGAACGCGGAATACAACGCGGTCTTTGAGACGCTTCCCGTAGGCGAGTTCCGGCATGGCGACCACCGTTTTGAGTGGAAACGTGCTCAGTTTGAAGGCTGGGCAAGTGGCGTTGCAGAACGGTTTGGATATGGAGTTCGATTTGAGCCAGTAGGCCCGGTCGATGCAGAACGAGGGGCACCAACGCAGATGGCAGTATTCACTCAGAAGGAGGTGGCGGCATGAAGATCAGCATTCCTGAATTGTCGCTTGTCCTCCTTGTCGGGCCCTCCGGCTCCGGAAAGTCCTCGTTCGCACGAAAGCATTTCCTGCCCACCGAAGTTGTGTCCTCAGACTTCTGCCGCGCGCTCGTTTCCGATAACGAAAACGACCAGTCGGCAACCGGAGATGCTTTCGATCTAATGCATGAGATCGTTCGCAAACGGCTCGCTCGCGGTCGTCTGACCGTAGTTGACGCAACCAATGTCCAGCCAGAGGCACGAAAGTCTCTGATCGCGCTGGCCAAGGAGTTTCATCTCTTCGCAGAGGCGATTGTCTTCGACCTCTCGGAGCGCGTGTGCCAGGACCGCAACGTGCTTCGCCCGGATCGCCAGTTCGGGCCGCACGTCATTCGCAACCAGTCGCAGCAACTCCGCCGTTCTCTGCGCGGACTGGAACGCGAAGGCATCCGCCACGTCTTCAAGCTCTCAAGCCCCGAGGAAGTGGACGCCGTAACCATCGAACGTCACCCACTCTGGAATAACAAGAAGACCGAGCACGGCCCCTTCGACATGATCGGAGACGTTCATGGGTGCTTTGATGAGCTTGTCGAGCTTATGGCGCAGCTCGGCTACACGGTGAATCAAACCGATGGTGTGTATTCGGTTTCGTCCTCAGGCGAGCGCAAGGTGGTCTTTGTGGGCGACCTTGTTGATCGCGGCCAAGGGACTGTTCAGGTACTTCGTCTCGTTTCAAGCATGGTGCAATCTGGACAAGCATTCTGCGTTCCAGGCAATCACGACATGAAGCTCGTCAGAGCATTGCGAGGCCGAGATGTGAAGCGTACGCACGGTCTTGCGGAGACGATGGAACAACTCGGAAACGAGTCGAATGAGTTCCGCGTCGAAGTCGCCAAGTTTCTCGATGGTCTTGTCAGCCACTATGTCTTCGATGATGGAAAGCTGGTCGTTGCTCACGCTGGCCTCAAGGAGTCCATGCACGGTCGCGGATCAGGAGCCGTGCGAGAGTTTGCCCTCTTTGGCGAGACAACAGGAGAGACGGATGAATTTGGTCTGCCGGTTCGCTACAACTGGGCGGCGGACTATCGCGGTAAGGCACTTGTGGTCTATGGACACACGCCCGTACCCGAGCCGCTCTACCTCAACAACACGGTCAACATTGATACCGGCTGTGCCTTCGGTGGCCAACTCACAGCGCTGCGCTATCCCGAGCGCGAGATCGTATCGGTCAAAGCGCATCAGACATACTACGAGCCTGCCCGTCCTTCCTGCCCGAAACGACCGAGAGTCAGCGGCCCTTGCAGCACGCACAGGATGATGTGCTCGATCTTGCCGATGTGGTCGGTAAACGTCTCATCGACACACGGCTGAAGCCGAAGATCACGATTCGGGAAGAGAATGCGATTGCGGCGCTTGAAGTCATGAGCCGGTTCGCAAGTGACCCCAAGTGGCTCATCTATCTTCCGCCGACGATGTCACCCACCGAGACAAGTAAGCACGAGAACCTGCTCGAACATCCCGACGAAGCATTCGCCTTCTACCGTAAGGAAGGCATCGCAACCGTCGTTTGCGAACAGAAACACATGGGCTCCCGAGCCATCGTTGTTCTTTGCAAAGACGAGACCGTCTCGCAAAAGCGCTTCGGTGTCGTGCAAGCGTCACTCGGGACGGTCTACACCCGCACCGGTCGTCGGTTCTTCACCGATGAAGTCTTGGAACATCAGTTCCTCGCCCGCCTGCAATCAGCAGTCGAGAGGTCCGGGCTATGGGAAGAGCTCGCGACGGATTGGCTGTGCCTGGACTGTGAGCTGATGCCGTGGTCTGCGAAGGCGCAGGAGTTGCTCCAGAAGCAGTATGCGCCTGTCGGCAATGCCGGCGTCCATGCATTGCGAGCTGAGAGTGAACTCATCACGAAGGCACTACTGCGTGTTCCGGGCCTGGAATCGCTATCCGAACAAACCGCTAAACGACTCAGCGCTGTCGAGCATTACACCAAGGCCTATCGGCAATACTGCTGGCCGGTCGGTTCACTGGCCGATCTCAAACTTGCACCATTCCACATCCTGGCGAGTGAAGGAACAGTTCATACAGACAAGCCGCACACTTGGCACATGGAGACGATTGCCAAGCTCTGCGGTGCAGATACGGAGATCTTGTTCGCTACCCCATTCAAGATTGTTGATCTTCAAGATCAGGCGAGCACTGCGGATGCAGTCGCTTGGTGGACGGAGATGACCGCTCAAGGACGAGAAGGCATGGTCGTAAAGCCGCTCAACTTCATCGCGGAAGGGCGACGCGGCATCACCCAGGCAGCCATAAAGTGCAGGGGGGCAGAATACCTCCGCATCATCTACGGCCCGGAGTATCTTCTCCCCGGAAATCTTGAACGGTTGCGTTCGCGGAACGTCGGAGCCAAGCGCTCTCTGGCAAGCCGAGAGTTTGCGCTCGGTATCGAGGCACTGGAGCGATTCGTTCGCAAGGAACCGTTGCGCCTCACCCATGAGTGCGTCTTCGGGGTTCTCGCGTTAGAGAGCGAACCAATCGATCCCCGGCTGTAAGCCGTTACGCTGCATGATCGAGATCGCCCAAACATCGGCCACAACATCGGCCAATATTGGCACGAATATAGCGTACTATCAATAAATACAGGGTGTTTTACTAGAAACACTTCGGCCAACCATGCCAGATATCGAAAGTCCAAGTCGGATCGAACCAGCTCTCATCGGCGAGCCCACATCCGATATCGCCGATGTGGTTGCAGATCTAACGGCAGCCGTATCCATACTCGGTAAGTTTCTGCATCCGCTCACTGCCGCGAATTTGGCCGACGCTGTGCGCATCATGAATACCTACTACAGCAATCTGATCGAAGGCCATAATACGCGGCCTCGCGACATTGAGCGCGCGCTCTCGGGCGAGTTGGATCAGAATGAAGAACGCCGTAACCTGCAAATCGAAGCGGCGGCGCATGTCCGAGTGCAAACAGAGATCGATGAGATGTTTCTCCGGGGAACATTGCCGCCCGCGACATCCGCTGACTTCATTCAGTGGATTCATAACGAGTTTTATCGGGATGCTCCCACGACAATGCTCACCCTCAAGAATGAGACTCGGGAAATTGTCATGGCCCCTGGTCAATGGCGCTCGAGGCCCGAACACGACAACGCAGTCGGTCGTCACCTTCCGCCTTCCAGCGAGCGCGTGACGGACTTCATGCGGTATTTCGAGCAGCGCTATAACCTCTCGCATCTCGGGACCGCTAGCCGAATCATGGCCATCCCTGCGGCACATCATCGTCTGAATTACATCCACCCATTTCCTGATGGAAACGGCAGGGTGAGTCGTTTGGTGAGCCATGCTATGGCGCATCAGACCGGCATCGGAGCGCACGGTCTATGGTCAATCTCACGCGGTCTGGCGCGAGGCCTTGAGAGTCGAGGCGAGTACAAGCGCATGATGGACTTGGCCGACATGCCGCGACAAGGAGACTTGGACGGACGAGGAAACCTCTCCCTGAAAGCACTGAAAGAGTACGTGCTCTGGTTTCTTAAGGTCTGCTTGGATCAAGTGCAGTTCATGTCTGGACTGTTCGATTTGAATGAGTTGAAGCAGAGGCTTCGGCCCCTCGTTGAGAGGGGCAGCACTCTCAAACCTCAAGCGGCTGCGCTTCTGGAAGAAGCGCTCATGCGGGGCGAGTTCGAAAGAGGAGAGGTTGCTCGCATCACAGGCCTTCCAGAACGAACTGCCCGTCGCGTGCTTACCGACGTGACCGACTTGGGATTGCTTGCGTCGTCAACGCCAAAGGGACCTGTCTCACTCCGCTTCCCCGACAGCGCCCTGGAAGAACTGTTCCCGAGGCTCTACCCACAAATCTGACAAAGCCAAATTGGCAAGCGTCCCTCGACTCAAATAGCTTGAACCGGAGCGACGCGCTCATACAGGCCGCTCAAAGGTGTCACGCGAACGGCTACATCCGCCCACAAGTCACAAGCCTGGAATCTCCATAGCTTGCCGACTCGGTAAGCAGTGATGCGTCCTGATCTTGCCAGTCGCTGCAATGTCTTCGGATGGACACCGAGCATTGCCGCCGCTTCGTCGGTATTCATAAATGGGTTACTGGAGATGGAAAGATTTGGCATAGCTCACAACTCCCTAAACCCACAATGCCGCGAATTACTTGAGTTGTCCAGAGGGTCGCAAAGCGTGACGAATTACTCGCTGTTGCACAGGAGTGCAATGCGTTGTTCAGCGTTGCTAGGCATTACGTGAAAATATTTTTGATGGAGGGACGTTACAAGCCCAATCCCATTTCCAACCCGATCTCTTGAGTTTGGATAGAGACTTTGATGTCCTGCTTAAGAACCTGTCCGAGATCTTGCTGAGGCGATGCCTTTGCTTGCGTTATCTCGTTCGCCAGTTCAATCGCAGAAGGACGCGCCATTGAAACGCCCAGCGATTCTCCCAGCCGTTCTACATCTGAAGTGACGATTGCAATCCCTTCACGGCCACGCGACGCGGCGACATAAAACAGTTCCTGCTTCATAGTGTCAGCGGAGATGATGACCTGATCGACAGTCTTGCCTTGGCTGCGATGTGCCGTGACGGCGTAGCCATGCGTTAACTCCCGATAGTTCGCCGGCACGCTTCGACCGTCTTCCAGATTGATAATGCCTTGCTCGACGCTCCGCACAGTCGTTAGCTCGCCGTTCGTTGCCCGGAACCCCGGCTCTTTGCGATTGCCCATCATAAGGAGTTTGTCCCCGGCAGCGACTTCAATCTCCGTGCGCTCATGCACGGAAAACGATCTTGCCTGAGTGAGACTGACGGACTTCTCTTCACCACGCTCGTTCATCGTGTGCATGCTGGAACCCGAAACGCCAGTGACAGTCAGCGCCTCATGCTTCTCTATACCGTGTGAGGCACGATGAAACACCAGCACCTGATCGGGTTGGTAGTTGGAGATGTCCTTCTTTTGCGCTTCCGTCTACTGCAACGGAATATGTCGCTGGAGAGTTTCACCATCACCCAATACAGACCTCTGCTTCAAATCTTCGCGGATTGCCTGCGTTACCCGCCCGATCTCTTCATGCGTGGGCGCGACGACGAGCACCTTGCGACCAGACTCCGCCGTCATCTCTCGGTATACATCGGCCACAGCTTGCGCTCTCTCCAAATAAGGCACTTCACGCACGGCTCCCAAGTCTCGCAGCTTGGCAAAACCTTGATCCGGCGATTGCCGGAAGGTTTCAATAGCCTCTCGATACTCGGGGTTCGATTGGCGCTGGATGCCGGTCAGGGAAACACTCGTCATCCGCGACTCACGCTCCAGGATTCGCAAGGCGTCGGAGGACTCGACACTCTGTATCTGGCGCGTGTCCCCGGAGAACAGAATCCGTGCGTCCTCGCGACGGGCCAGGTCGAGCAGCCCTTCCATCTGCCGCCCTGAGACCATGCCTGCCTCGTCCACGATCAGCACATTTCCCCGAAGACGCTCCTGTGCGGTTTGATCCTCCAGCAAACGAGAGATCGTTATCGACGATCCAAAGCCAACCTTCTGCAGTTCCTCGACAGCGCTCCGCGTTGGAGCCACAGCCAAAACCTCATGCCCCGCCGCGTGCAAGCCGCGATCAATCTCCTGTAACGTCGCAGTCTTCCCGGTCCCTGCGGCACCGCGCAGATTAATGGCGAAATCCTGAGACGCAAGTATGGTTTCTACAGCGTGACGCTGCTCCGCACGAAGGCTCGCCTTGGACTCGAAGTGTTCCCTGCCACCCAATGCCGGGTAGCGATGGATGCCATGATCGACGGCGGCGACCATGCTGCGCTCACGCTCAAGGCTTGTTAGGGTCGCGACGTTGCCGCCTACCTGAAGGAGTTTGCCCCCTGACACTTCAAACTCGTAGCTCCCGCGCAACTCCCCGAGATCGAGCTTGCCCCTGCCATGACGCAAGGCCTCCGTCATCAATTCATGATCTTTGGAGACAGTCTTGCGCTCAAAAAGGTGCTCCTCAGCGTACTGAAGCGATTGGATGTCCGGTGTCCTTTCAGGAATTAGCGTTTCGCTGCGCTCGACAGATTTCCTCTGAAGATCGAACAGTTTTGTATGCTCCTGTGGAGAGATGCGGTCTACCTGTAACTGATGAACTTCCGCCGAGCTAATCTCATGCAATTTGTCCGGGCGGGATTCCCGCACCAGGACGGCGACCTCGTTGTCCGTTGGTTGCCGCCCATGCTCCGCTGCAAACTGCCGAATGGACTCGTCCCGTTGGTCGCTGCGCTGTGAGTAGCGCTCCAGTACGTCTTTTGAAATGCCTTTGATCTCGAATCCGTTATCGACTCCCTTTGCATTCCGCTGACTCTCGATCTCGTATCCCAGCCCGCGCACCTCCCGCGCCAGTTCATTCCGATAGACCTCAGTGATGTAGGCACGGCGCTCATACATTCCCGAGGCCTGGAGCGCCTTCCATCGGCCCTCCACTCCGTCATAACTCAGGTTCGCGGCGACCGCGTGCGTATGGAGTTGCGGATCAAGCTGACGGCTGCTGTCGTGTGTGTACGCCGCGACTACTAGATTTCCGGTCTGACGATCATTGTTCGCGCCATCCAGGCGTACCCTTGCACCGGCATACTGCTCCGCTTCCTGCAATGCCACATTGACGGCGTGGCGATGTGCTTCGAGCAGCCTATCGTCTCCGCCCACCAGAGCCTGCACAGAAACAGACTTCGGAGCCGAGAAGGTCAGGTCGTATAGGGAGCGCGCCTTGCTTTCCACTTCACCGTCAGTCGCAAGCCGGTCCGCACTATGGCGCGGACGCAGAAACTCGCCCGTCTCAGGATGCAGCCCCTCACGGACGGCTTCGAACTGCTCGTGCGTGACCGTGCCATTCAGCCCCAGCAATTCCGCTCCTCGACCATGCCACTCACCCTGCACTGTGCGGTTTTGATCGAAGTAGTCGCTGTGCTCCAGATGCTTTTGTGCATAGCCAGCGCCGCCGGTCATCGCCCGAATCGTCAACATAAGGCGACGCTAAGGCTGTTCGAAATTGCAATGCAAGCCCGTTCCCCTCCTGAAAGCGATAAATCCCAGTTATCACCCGATAGCTAGGAAGTATTGGACACGCTGAGGAATTGCTTACAATCTTGATATGCGGCGATTGCACGGTGATTCGCCGGCTCGTCGAGATTGAGGAGTGTTCGAATGGATATCCCAAAGAAACTGCCCACCAGGGCCGATGGCTACATTCGGGGAGAAATCGAGCCCTTGATCGACACCGAAAGTGCTGCTGCGCTGCTCCAGATTCACCCGAAAACACTACAGCGCATGGCACGACGGGGCGAAGTCAAAGGTTACCAGCTAGGTAAACTCTGGCGTTTTCGCGCCTCCGATCTCGTCAAATGTGTCCGAACGGAGATCGCTTCGTAGGAACAAGACCTTTGCTGCCCCAGTCCGCCTAACCTTTGGGCCTTTTTGACCGGTCGCTTATCCTGTAAAGAGACCCGGAGAGAATAGGCACCCCAGAATGTTCGAACAGGCATTTAAGAAGATCGACGACATCCTCCGCAAAGACGCCGGTGTGTCGTCTGAACTCGATTACATTGAGCAGACCTCATGGCTGCTGTTCCTCAAGTACCTTGACGCCCTCGAACAAGATCGTGCACAGATTGCCGAATTGCACGGCCAACCCCACACATTTCTGCTGGAGAAGCCCTACCGCTGGCACACATGGGCCATGCCACTCACCGCTAGCCGCACCCTTGACCACAACCGCGCCCTTATAGGAGACGACCTCCGCGACTTTGTTGACCAGAAGCTCTTCCCCTATCTGAAGGGTTTCAAACAGCGCGCAGACCGTCCCGATACCATCGAGTACAAGATTGGTGAGATCTTCGGCGAACTCAAGAACAAGTTCCAGTCAGGCTACAACCTCCGCGAAGTTATCGAGTTGGTCGATACCCTCCGCTTCAATTCGCAGACCGAAAAGCATGAACTCTCCGACCTCTATGAGGCCAAGATTCGCTCTATGGGTAACGCTGGACGCAACGGGGGCGAGTATTACACGCCGCGCCCGCTAATCCGTGCCATGCTCGCGGTCGTCAAGCCCCGCATCGGTGAGACGATCTACGACGGGGCTCTAGGCTCCGCTGGCTTTCTTTGCGAATCCTTCGAGCGGCTCAATAAAGAGGCGAAGAACGTCGCCAACCGCAAAAAGCTCCAGACCAGCACCTTTTACGGCCAGGAAAAGAAGCCCCTCGCCTACGTGATCGGATTGATGAACATGATCCTCCACGGCATCGAGGCTCCAAACATCATTCACACAAACACGCTGGAGTTGAACAACAACGACATCCAGGAGAAAGACCGCCACGACGTTATCCTCGCGAACCCGCCTTTCGGCGGTCGTGAGCGCACCGAGGTTCAGCAGAACTTCCCCATCAAGACATCGGAGACGGCGTTTCTCTTTCTTCAGCACTTCATTCGTAAGCTCCGCGCAGGGGGACGCGCTGGCATTGTCATCAAGAACACATTTCTCTCGAACACGGATAATGCGAGCATCTCGCTCCGCAAGCTCCTTCTCGAATCGTGCGAACTGCACACGATCCTCGATTGCCCCGGCGGCACTTTCCAGGGTGCGGGCGTTAAGACGGTTGTGCTGTTCTTCACCAAGGGCTCGGCAACGCGCAAGGTTTGGTTCTATCAACTGAACCCAGGTCGCAATCTCGGCAAGACAAATCCTTTGAACGATGCCGACCTCGCAGACTTCATCTCGCAGCAAGCGGCATTCGCAGACTCCTCGCAGTCATGGTCGATTGACGTGAGCACTATCGACAAGAAGACCTTCGACCTCTCCGTAAAAAATCCGAACGGGAACGATGAGATCGTCCATCGTTCGCCGCAGGAGATACTGGACGAGATCGCCGCGCTCGACCTTGAAAGCGCCAAAATCCTTCAGGGCATCCGAGGTCTGCTATGAGCAAACTCAAAAAGCCGGTTCCGCTCTATGAGGACATCCGTGCTCTGGTTCTGTCGGCCCGCCAGACCATCGCCCGTGGCGTTGACCTGCTCCAGGTTTATACCAACTACGAGATTGGCCGCCGCATATTCGAGCAGGAGCAGCGAGGCGCTGACCGTGCCGAATACGGCAAGGAACTCTTGACGGAGCTGGCCACTCGGCTGACGGGCGAGTTCGGCATGGGGTTTTCACGAACAAATCTTGCATCGATGCGCCAGTTCTATGTGGCCTACTCAAATCGGGTTCCACGAATTGTCCAGACAGCGTCTGGACAATTCAAAGGCGAGTTGCCGGGGTTGCCAATTGTCCAGACGGCGTCTGGACAATCGCCCGATTCCGGGAAGCAATCCCAGCCTGCCTTTACCCTCAGTTGGTCGCACTACGTCTTCCTGATGGGTCTGAAAGAAGCTGAGCGCAGCTTTTATGAGATCGAGGCTGCCCAGCAGGGATGGACGCTGCGGGAGTTGAAGCGACAGTTTAATGCTGGACTCTATGAGCGTCTCGCTCTGAGCCGGGACAAGGAATCGATCCGAGAGCTTGCCCGCAAGGGCCAGTACATCGCAAAGCCGCAGGACCTGCTCAAAGAGCCCTACGTTCTGGAGTTTCTTGGCCTACAGGAAAAAGCCAGCTACTCAGAGTCCGAGCTGGAATCGGCCATTGTCACCCATATCGAAAACTTCCTGCTCGAACTGGGTAAAGGCTTCCTCTTTGAGGCACGGCAGAAGCGGTTCACCTTCGACGAAGAACACTTCTTCGTGGACTTGGTGCTCTATAACCGGCTCCTGCGTTGCTATGTACTCATCGACCTTAAGATCGGTAAGCTGACCCACCAGGACCTCGGCCAGATGCAGATGTATGTCAATTACTTCGACCGCTTCGTCAGGACGGAGGCGGAGAACCACACCATCGGCATCGTCCTCTGCAAGAAGAAGCACACCGCTCTGGTCGAGATCACCCTCCCCAAAGACGCCAATATCCACGCCCGCGAGTACCAACTTTATCTGCCCAGCAAAGAGGAGCTGCAGCAGAAGCTGGAGGAATGGATCGGTGAGCGAGTTGATTAGCCGTCTATCTATTTTGGAGCGTCCGGACACCATCATCAAAACGGCTTGGACAACAAAACGCATTGGCGACGTCGCAAAGACCCAGTATGGACTTTCTGAGCCTATGAATCAGGAGGGTAAGGGATATAAGATTTTTCGTATGGGTGAAGTTCAGGGCGGTCGACTGATTGACACAGGCGTCATGAAATACGCGGACATTGACCAACAAGAATTCTCGCAGTACAAGCTACAGAAGAACGATATTCTATTTAATAGGACCAACAGTTTCGAGCTTGTCGGTAAAACTGGATTATTCGACTTAGATGGCGACTACTGCTTTGCTTCTTATCTTGTGCGGCTAAAACTGGATCATCAAACGCTAATTCCAGAATTTCTGAATTACTTAATGAACTCCGCCCCTTTTCAAGCAAGCGTCAAGAGCAAGGCCTCGCAGTCGATCAATCAGGCAAATATTAATGCAACGATCCTCTCAAATGAGGAGATTAGCTTTCCTATATCTCTTCAAGAGCAACGGCGGATTGTTACAACGCTTGATGAAGTCTTGGGAGCTATTGCTATCGCCAAAGCTAACGCCGAAGTAAATTTGCGAAATACACTAGCGTTGTTTGCAGGCGAGCTGAATTTTCTACTAACCTCGAATACGGCATCATGGAATGAGAAAGCGATCAGTGATGTCTGCCGAATTATCAATGGAAGAGCGTATAAGCAACAAGAACTACTGTCTGCCGGGAAGTACCCTGTCCTACGGGTCGGCAATTTCTTCACCAACAAGCATTGGTACTATTCAGATTTAGAACTAGATGACGACAAGTATTGTGATGGTGGAGACCTTCTTTATGCGTGGTCGGCTTCATTTGGGCCTCGAATATGGACAGGTGGAAAGGTTATCTACCACTATCACATCTGGAAGGTCATTCCGGATGTGACCCTGATCGAGCGGGACTTCTTGAGATGGTTTTTTGAATGGGATGTGGAGCAAATAAAGTCTGCTCAAGGGACTGGGACAACGATGATGCACGTTGGCAAAGGATCAATGGACGCGCGAGTCATTCTGGTGCCCGATCTGGCAACGCAAAGGAGAATTGTCACGGCCATTCAGAAGGCCGAACGTCATCGAGATGATCTGATGAATTTGTACGAGAGGAAGCTTTCTGCGCTCGAGGAGCTGAAACAGTCTCTGCTTAGCAAAGCTTTCTCCGGTAATCTTTAGCCAACCCATGCGCAACGAGTCCGAGACCCGAGCCGAGCTGATCGACCCCGCCCTCCGCGCCGCAGGCTGGGGCGTCATCGCAGGGTCACGGATTCTTCGGGAGTTCAAAATAACCCAGGGCCGGTTGCTTGGAGCCGGACGGCGCACCGATCCCGATACAGCCGACTACATCCTCGTCTATCAAAACCGCAAGCTCGCCGTGATTGAGGCCAAGCGTGAAGACCTCTCCGAAGCTGAGGGAGTCGCCCAGGCCAAGCACTACGCCGGGAAGATGGCCGTCCGGTTTGCTTATGCTACGAACGGCCACAAGATCTACCGCATGGACTTGGGCAGTACGCCAGTTCAGGAGCCCGCCAGCATAGAAGAACCCGACGGCCCGGTTGTCATCCCGACTTCCGAAGGTCTGGTAGACCACTTCCCAACCCCGGACGAACTGTGGGCCGCAACGTTTGCTGTACCGAATGCGTGGCGTGAACGCTTCGCCCAGGTTCCTTTCGAGGATAGGTCCGGCTCATGGGACGTTCGCTACTATCAGGACACTGCCATTCAGCGTGTCCTTGAGGCAGTTGCGGATGAGCGCCAGCGCATTCTGCTGACTCTCGCCACCGGCACCGGCAAAACCGCCATTGCCTTCCAAATCGCATGGAAGCTCTTCCATGCCAAGTGGAATCTCGCGCGCCAGCCTACGCGCCGCCCACGCATCCTCTTCCTCGCCGACCGCAACATCCTTGCCGACCAGGCGTATAACTCGTTCTCTTCGTTTGCGGACGATGCCCGCATCCGTATCGCGCCGGACTCGATTCGCAAGGCAGGCAAAGTCCCGACCAATGCGAGCATTTTTTTTACGATCTTCCAGACCTTCATGTCCGGCACCGGCCCGGATGGACAGCCAGCGCCTTATTTCGGCCAGTACCCACCCGACTTCTTTGACTTCATCATCATCGACGAGTGCCACCGAGGCGGCGCAAATGATGAGTCCAACTGGCGCGGCATCCTCGACTACTTTGCCCCGGCAGTGCAGTTAGGCCTGACAGCCACGCCGAAGCGCCGGGACAACGTGGACACCTACGCTTACTTTGGAGAGCCAGTCTATATCTACTCCCTGAAGGAAGGTATCAACGACGGCTTTCTTACGCCCTTCAAAGTTGTTCAGGTCTCTACGACGCTTGACGACTACGTGTACACCCCGGACGACACCATCGTTGAAGGTGAAGTAGAGGAGGGACGCCGATACACCGAGTCCGACTTCAACCGCATCATCGAGATCAAGGAGCGAGAGGAGAAACGTGTCTCTGTGCTCATGGAACGAATTGACCAGCGGGAAAAGACCATCGTCTTCTGCGCTACGCAGCTCCACGCCGCCGCGATCCGTGACCTCATCAACCAGAAGAAGACGAGCACCGATCCAATGTACTGCTGTCGCGTAACGGCCAACGATGGCGCTCTGGGCGACCAATATCTCCGTGAGTTCCAGGACAACGAAAAGTCCATCCCCACGATCCTGACGACATCGCAGAAACTCTCCACCGGCGTCGATGCCCGCAACGTGCGCAACATCGTTCTGCTCCGCCCCGTGAACTCCATGATCGAGTTCAAGCAGATCATCGGACGCGGCACTCGCCTTTTCGACGGCAAAGACTTCTTTACCATCTACGACTTCGTTCGCGCCCATCACCTGTTCAACGATCCTGAGTGGGACGGCGAACCGCTTGATCCTGAACCAGACCCAGAACCGCGACTCCCCCAGCCGCCAGTTCCTCCCCCGGACGGAGAATTGTCCGACGGCGAAGACGACCCCGCGCCCCGTCGCGAGCGTTTAGTGATTCAGCTTGCAGATGGCAAAGCTCGCGAGATTCAGCACATGACCGCAACCAGCTTCTGGAGTGCCGACGGAAGACCCATCTCCGCCAACCAGTTTCTGGAATCGCTATTCGGCACCCTGCCTGAGTTCTTTAAGGATGAGGATGAACTCCGCAAAATCTGGAGTAAACCCGATACCCGCCGTGCTCTGCTGAGGAGCCTTGAAGGTAAGGGTTTTGATCGAACGCAGCTTGCTGAAATCCAGCGTGCGCTCGCTGCCGAACAATCCGATCTTTATGACGTGCTCGCCTACATCGCATTCGCGTTGCCCCGTGCGACCCGCCAGGAGCGAGCAGATCGTGCGCGCCCCTCCATTCAAGCTACATTCCCGGAAAAGCAGCAAGCCTTCCTTGACTTCGTGCTCTCTCAGTACGTCACTGAGGGCGTGGAAGAGCTCGACCAGGACAAGTTGTCTCCGCTCTTGATCCTTCGCTACAACGCCATCTCCGACGCGATCCTTGAATTGGGTGCGCCCCCAGAGATTCGCGATATGTTCGTCGGGTTCCAGCAGTATCTTTACTAGATCGCAACAGGCATTCCTTCGAGCATGAGTCGGACCATCAGTTCTAGCGCGCGAACCCTCAAGCGGACGCTGCGCGCTGACCAAAACTCGCGACACCGTTGCGAGTTTTGCCCACGACGCCAAGGGTATTGATACATGCGTTAGCCTTCAGGCCTATTTAACTCTGCTCCAAATCAGGCTCCGATCACACGGAATCGACTCCGCTTCCACCGTTCGAGAATGAAGCAGTTTTACGAGGTCTCGGGAGTCACGCAATAGTCGCACCACTGGTGCGAGAATTACCCTTGTTCCATACCCTCCTCTAATGTCGGGAGGATGGCTCCTCCCGGCTGCGGCCTGTTGTCCTCCGCTCCCACCTCGGCGGGCCTGTTCCTGCCCGCAACGCCGACCCTAACATCAGGCGCTCTGACGAGCGCGAATAAGGAAACCAAACCCTTCCTAAGGGCGCTGCCCTCGCGCGGCGCAAGGGCTTCCCCAATCTTCCGCGCTTCGCTTGTGCAGACCTCCGCTGCGCTACGCCTTTTCCGTTCCGCCTTCGGCTCCCTCTCCAAGGGTGGGTAGACCCCTCCCTTGCACCTTGCTACCCCGCCTTCGCCAGGAGGCGTTCGGCATGTAGGTACATGCCACGCATGGCATGAAAAGCAACGGCCAAGGAGGAAGCACCCATGAACACCACCGCAATCACCACCCCAACCCCTGTCATCCCGTTCACCCAAAACCCGAAGAATCCGCAGCCAAAGCAGCAGACAGCGAAAGAGGCAATCGCCGCCAACGTCCAAGCCCTCATCGAGCAACTGGAGCAGGGCCAATCCCAAGGACTGACTGCTTACCTCACCGCTATGGGCCGGTTTCACAACTACTCATTCGGCAATATCCTTGAGATCGCCCGCCAGCGGCCAAACGCAACCCGCGTCGCTGGGCTATATGCGTGGAACCAGCTTGGCCGCAAGGTCAGGAAAGGCGAGCGCGGCATCCGTATCCTTGCCCCTGTCATCGGAGTTCGCCGGAAGAAGGATGCCGAGGCAGAAAAGGACATCCGCACCCAGAATCAAGCCGTGCTGGTTGGGTTCCGTTCCGCCTACGTCTTCGATGTCTCCCAGACCGAAGGCAAAGAGCTTCCCGAGTTGTCAGAACGTGTGACCGGCAATGTCGGGGAGTACCGCGAACGGCTGCTAGACTTCATCTGCGCCCAGTGCATCCAGCTTGAGTTTAAAGAGAGCATTGCGCCAGCACTCGGAATGAGCTACGGCGGCAGAATCGCTATCCTTCCCGGCCAGCAGGCAGCCGAGGAGTTCAGCACGCTTGTTCATGAACTCTCACACGAAATGCTGCATAAGGCCGAGCGACGTACCGCGACAACGAAGACCGTGCGCGAGACGGAGGCCGAGGCCATCGCGTTTGTCGTCGGCAAGACCATCGGACTCAGCACGGGTCGAGCATCCGCCGACTATATCCACCTCTACCACGGCAACGCGGCACTCCTCGCCGAAAGCCTTGAAGTCATCCAGAAGACTTCCGCCGTGATCCTGTCCGCCCTTGAATCCAAGGCCGAAACAGCTCTCTCAGATGCCCCTCAACTGGCGGAAGCCAGCTAGAGCTATCCTCGGCGGGCGGCTTCCGCCGTCCGCCGTCATTCTATGGACTCAAAAGAAATGGGTGGAATTGGGTGTACTTTCGGGTGCCGCAGCGGCCCCGTAGGCATCCCCTTGATTTCTCTTTGACGCGAAATCGCCCGTCTTCCCGCCCTGAAGGTCGCTCTCAGAAGAACGAGAGCGCCTGAATTTGCCCACCCGACGGGCTAAACACCGGCGCGAACTGTAGCCGATCCAGCCGCATCCTTATACTGCGGTTAGGATGCAAGAACTGACCAAAGCAATCGCCACGGAAATCAGTTGCCGGCCTGAAGGGGCACCGATCACGGCGGCAGCGTTTCTCCATCTCGGAAATCGGCCTGCCGTATCCCGGGCACTCCGCACCTTAGCAAAAGGCGGCGAAATTCTTAGAACTGCACGCGGAGTCTACCTTGCCCCCATCGTCAGTCGCTTTGGCCGCCATGCACCCCACGCTCACCTCTTCATCCACCAGCTCGCCGCTCAATCGGGAGAGGCCATCGCTCATATAAGCTGGGCAAATTGACGGTCTACCTCCAGCATGTTCCCGACTGGCGACTCGTCCTTTGGGATGAGCCACCAGGGGAGTTAGTCCGCGCGCTGGCATGGGCTGGCCCCGCCGAGGCCAGCAAAGTCCTCAGCCAGATTGCCGAGAAGGTTCCCGAGGCGGCGATCCGGGAACTCCAGCAACACGCATCCCGCTTTCCTCCGTGGCTTCAGGATGCCTTGCAGCAGATCGGACAGCCGCGTATGCCGAGCAGCAGAGGCGAATGGGATGTGTCCGACTCTGAGAGGCAACGGAATCAGCCGAAGCGAAAAGCTAAATAAAGAAAGAGAGACACCATCCCTAAGCCTGTCGGCTTAGGAATGCGTTTGCAAAGACACAATACGAACAGGCATCGAACAAGGTCGAACACGATCCGAGGCTGTTCGATGTCAGTTCGAGGGATGTCCGAAGGGCCCCATGCGGCCATTGCACCGCCCAAACGTAAGAACGCCCCGTCTCCGGGGCGTTCAAAGGGCGCTCGATGAGCGGAGCCTTACGACGAAAGCTTACTAAGAATAGCCGGGCAATCGCCGCTCAAGTACACTGCCGAAATTCTACGTCCGAAGCCGGGGTACCGTCAATATCCTCATGTACTACACAACAAGACAGCTCGGCCCTTTATATTGGGGGCCAAGCTGTCAATGTACTTGAGCGGAGATCCCGGCTGTCCCAAGCAGTATGAAGCAGTATCTGCACAGAGATGGTGGACCGCAATCTCATTTTCTCATGCATTGCTTCATACTGGGAATCAAAATGTGGTATGTTTAGCCGTATTGATGAACTGCGATCGGGGTTAGAGGCCTCGATCGCAGTGTGGCAGTTCCCTGCCGGCCACCGCTCTTGCGAACGGACAGTTCTTCCTAGCCTAAGCCATTTTAGGAAGCAGCAGCAAGACTCATCGCGAACAAAGGGCAGACATACCGCATTCTTTGGAGTATCGACGATGACCATTGTGCCATTTCCCGCCCCTCCAGGCTTTAAGTGGATTTTTACGACAGAATACCTGGACACGTTGACTGACCGCATCATTCGCGCAAGCGCTACCGGACGACATTCATTCTGTTTGCTCGTTCATGTTGGCAGTACGTCCTGATCGTTGTGGGTGAGTCCAATTTCATTGGATTCACCCGTTCCTTTTCAGAGTTAGCCTACGAAGTTATTTTCCGCATGCTCACTTCGGCTTTTTCACCTGTATGCTGATTTCCACAACCATCTTTAGCTTCTTGAGGTATTGCACTTATGTCCTCTGCCATGGAAACACCGCAGAAATATGTCTTGGGTCTTGATCTCGGTTCTACGTCTCTGGGGTGGGCCATGATTGCCCTAAACCAAGCCGACGAGCCCACGTCGTTGATTCGAGCTGGCGTCCGCATCTTCGAGCCCGGCGTAGACGGAACTGCTCTCGATATCGAACAAGGAAAAGACCAATCAAAAGCTGTCGAACGGCGCACCGCAAGACTCCACCGCCGTCAGCTTCGCCGCCGCGCCGCACGTCAGCGGGAACTTTTTCAGGAACTGCAAAAGACCGGGCTGCTCCCTACCAACGCCGCTGGAACTGGGGCAAGTTCCGAGCAGCGGCATGAACTGTTGAATGACCTAGACCGCTCATTGACTCTGAAGTTTCTCAAGCCCGACGATGACTCGTTCGCACAGAAACCCCTCTATCTCCTCCGCAAACTTGCGCTAGATCAGGCGCTGGAACCCTTCGAGTTAGGGCGGGTGCTCTTCCATCTAAGCCAGCGGCGCGGCTTCAAGTCCAACCGAAAAGAAACCAAGAAGAGTGCAAAGGAAAATGAAGATCTTGGCCAGGTGAAGGCAGATATCCATGCCCTTGAGTTGGCAATACAAGAGGCCGGCGCACGGACAATCGGGGAATACTTCGCAGGTCTAAACCCGCATACCGAAAACGTGCGACGGCGTTGGACTGCGCGCAAAATGTTCGAACAGGAGTTCGCTCTCATTTGGACTGCACAGTCAATACATCATGGTTCACTTCTGACGCAAGAGTTGCACGACAGAGTTTATGAGCTGTTGTTTTTCCAGCGCCCCATATCCGCTCAGAAACACCTAGTGGGAACCTGCGAGTTGGAGCGCGGAGACGACAAGCATCCCCCCAAGCGCCGTGCTCCTTGGGCAACCTTGGCCGCACAGCGCTTTCGCATGTTGCAAAAGATCAATGATCTCGTCGTGATCGACGCAAGAAACCAAACCTCTCGGAAGCTGACCGAGGAGGAGCGCGGCAAACTCTATCAACTGCTCGACCGTGAAGGCACTCAGTCTTTCACGGCGATCCGTAAACACCTGGACCTCAAAGGGACCACCTTCAATCTGGAGGCGGGCGGAGATAAGGACCTTCCCGGCAATCGGACACAGAAGTCGATGCGAAAGGTTTTCGGGATTTTCTGGGACGAGTTTACCGAGGGAAAGCAAAACCAGATTATTGAGAACTGGCGCAACAGTGAGTCCGACGAAGCGCTCATGCAGGAAGCTATCGAGCACCTTGGGCTCGATACCGAGGCAGCCGCTGTGCTGGTCAAGGAGAGTCCGCAGGCTGATTACTGCTCACTTTCATTGACGGCGATCGCAAAGCTTATGCCGCTGATGCTGTCGGGGCGATCCTTTAAAGATGCTGAGACGGAGATTTACGGCAGTCGCTTCTCGGGATTGGCGGTGCATGACACGCTTCCACCAGTACGCGATGCGCTTCCTACCTTGCGGAATCCTGCCGTAGAACGAGCGATGACGGAGCTGCGAAAAGTAGTCAATGCTATCGTTCGCGAGTACGGCAAGCCTTATGAGATTCGTATCGAGCTTGCCCGAGAACTCAAAAAGCCGCGCCAGGAGCGCGTCAAGGCAACGACGGCAAACCGCAAGCGCGAGGCAGACAACAAGGGCATCGCAGCGAAAATTTTGAACGAATGCGGTCTTGCTAATCCATCACGGGCCGATCTCGAAAAGGCAAAGCTCTTTGTAGAATGTGGCGGCATCTGCCCCTACACAGGGCGCTCAATACCGTTTTCCCAGCTCTTTCAGGACTCCGAGTTCGACGTGGAGCATATCATTCCGCGCAGCCGCTTTCCGGACGACTCCTTCCAAAACAAGACTCTGTGCTATCTTCCCGAGAATCGTGAGCACAAACGCAATCAGACGCCTTTCGAGGCTTACAGCAATACCCCTGATGTCTGGGCTCAGATTCTCTTGCGAGTAACGAAATGGTCGAACCCAGGGAAGTTGAGCCGTTTCAAGTTGCAGAGTGCACGCGAACTTTCCGACTTCAGTGCGCGACAGATGAATGACACACGCTACACAAGCGTGCTGGCCGGTCGCTTACTAGCCATGCTTTATGGCGGACGGGACGTTGAGACAGACAACGGCAATCGGCAAGTAATCTTTGCGTCGAGCGGCGCGGTGACCGCAACACTTCGACGCTCTTGGGGATTTGAGCGAATTCTTCAAGCAATCGTCGTTCCCGATCCAGGAGAGAGCCGAGGTAAACCACGCATGGATCACAGGCATCATGCAGTGGATGCCATCACCATTGCGTTGACTCGACAATCCGTGATCCAAGCTATGGCGAACGCATCGGCATTTGAGCCTTGGCAGTCGGGAACCCGGAGTTGGCGACGTGTCCCAGAACCTTGGACCGGACCCGACTTCGTCCGATCATTGACTGAGCAGATCGAGAACATGGTCGTTTCCCATCGTCCTGAACATAAGGTGAGCGGTGAACTGCACAAAGGTTCGAACTTCTCACGTCCCTATATCTACAAGGGCAAGCCCACCGTTCATACACGCTGCCTGCTGGCCGCGTTGTCAGTAGCTGACATTGAGGCAGACGATGTAATTGTCGATTCTGCCGTTAGAGCTGCAGTCCGCCTAAAGTTGAACGAGATTGGTGGCGATCCAAAGCAGTTCGAAAACCCTGCCAACGTTCCGGTATTGAAGACAGTCAACGGGCGCATGATACCGATACGGAAAGTTCGCACCAGAGAAACCAAGAATCCTCTCAAAGTAGGCCACGGGATGAACGAGCGCTTTGTTGACTCAGGGGGAATCCATCATGTGTCGCTTTTTGTGGTGCGCGACGAGTCCCGTAAGGAAAATTGGGAGAGCGCATTCGTACAAATAACAGAGGCATATGACCGACGGCGGAAAAAACTTCCAGTGATCTCGCGTGAACTAGGAACTACCCCTGAAGCTGATTTTTTATTCTCCTTACAGAAGGATGACACGGTGGAACTGGACTTCAACGGGAGGCGAGCAATTGCCCGAGTGAAGAAGTTTTTTGCAACCGGACAAATTTGGTTCACGGATGCAAATAATGCACAGATGGATGCGGAGCAGAAGAAGCAAAAGACTACTTGGTCTAAACGAGCAAACAGTCTGAAAGACCTGAATCCTCGTAAAGTTGTTGTCGATCTTCTCGGAAGGGTACACACGGCAAATGATTGATCGCATCGTCGAAATCGCCAATCCGGCCCGCTTGAGCATCCGCGATGCCCAACTCGTCATCGAGCGTCCAAAGGAAGAGCAGCTCACGCTACCCTTTACCACGCCCGTCAGCGAGATCGCCGTGCTGTTGCTCGCCCACCCACAGATCAGCTTGTCGCAGGCTGTCCTCTCGCGTATTGCTGAGGCTGGAGGTTCCGTAGTCACGATCGACGGAAACTTTCTGCCAGCCTCTATGCTGCTCCCCGTTCAGAGTCACTTCGTCCAAACAGAGCGCTTCGCAAAACAGATGGAGATGACACTTCCGACCCGCAAGCGGCTCTGGCAGCAGATCGTCCGCGCAAAGATCAAAGCCCAGGGAGAATTACTGAGAGAACTCCATGGCAACGACCACGGACTCATTGCGATGGCTGCGCGAGTTCGCACCGGAGATCAGGGCAACCTTGAGGCTCAGGCCGCTCGAAAGTATTGGGGTCTCGTCTTTGGCGATAGTAAGTTCCGGCGCGGCTCTGACAAGGCGGATCAGAATCGCCATCTGGACTATGGCTATACGGTGCTGCGGGCAGCGGTTGCCAGAGCTCTGTGTGCTGCTGGCTTGCATCCTTCCATTGGACTTCAGCATAAGAACCGTTACGACGCTTTTTGTCTTGCCGCCGATGTCATGGAGCCGTTCCGTCCACTCGTCGATAGGCGCGTCAGTCAATGGATCGCCAAAGAAGATGCAGAAGGACCATTCGACTCCAAGACAAAGAGCTGGATGATTGGCGCAACAACATCGCGCTATCTCCTCGATAGAGAAGAACGGTCTCTGTTCGATATCGTCTTGCGGACCGCGAATTCGCTGGCAAAGTGCATTGCAGGGGAGGCTCGCGATCCTGAGATACCAAGCCTACTTATCCCCTGTGCAGAGGAAATCACCATGAGGCGAGGAGTTCGCCGAGTGGAGGCAGACGAGATGAGGGCTGGGGTTGCTGCAGGCTAGAAATTACTTCGTGGATATGGTCGTGGATTGCTATGAAAGGGCAGCTTCTTTCTGCGTATCGATCATTGTGGCTCATTGCCATGTTCGACCTGCCGGTAGAGACACCGGAGAACAAGCGCAACTACACGCGCTTTCGTAAGGGCCTGCTCAAAGATGGATTTATGATGTTGCAGTATTCAATCTATGCGCGGTATCTGCCCAGCGAAGAAGCAGCAGATTCGCACCGCAACACGATCCGGGCGATCATCCCGCCGCTTGGGCAGGTCCGCTTGATGACCGTAACCGATCACCAGTTCGGCAAGATGGAGGTGTTCTATGGAAGAAAGCCGCGAGAACCCGAGGAAATTCCAGACCAAATCTTGCTTTTCTGAAAAGAGAAACCGCGCCAACTCGCTGCTTTTCAGCGAGTTCGGCGCGGCCTAGTGTACTTGAGCGGTGAATCCCGGCCATCCCTAGCGCTCATCTAAATGGCTTCCTTCCAGTTGTGAGTGTACTTGAGCGGTGAATCCCGGCCATCCCTAGCTTGCACCACACTTTCAGGCTGCGCTTGCCAGTGTACTTGAGCGGTGAATCCCGGCCATCCCTAGCGCAATATTTGACGGATATACCGAACTTCAGAAGTGTACTTGAGCGGTGAATCCCGGCCATCCCTAGCGAAGGGGCCGATCTGCGAACGGAAGTGATAGTGTACTTGAGCGGTGAATCCCGGCCATCCCTAGCCTAATCTCGCCGCGCAGCCGTTCGATTTCGCAGTGTACTTGAGCGGTGAATCCCGGCCATCCCTAGCCGCCAACCGTACGCGCGGGCCGCATCAAGCCAGTGTACTTGAGCGGTGAATCCCGGCCATCCCTAGCTCAAACAGTCGACGGCGGCGCAGCAGCGAAGTGTACTTGAGCGGTGAATCCCGGCCATCCCTAGCGCGGAGAAGTTGGTATGCGCCCAGGATCACAGTGTACTTGAGCGGTGAATCCCGGCCATCCCTAGCAGCTGCCAGTCGCTCTGGATTGGCTACATGAGTGTACTTGAGCGGTGAATCCCGGCCATCCCTAGCGAACCGCCGACGCGCAATTGAAGGGAATGAAGTGTACTTGAGCGGTGAATCCCGGCCATCCCTAGCGTGAGCCGCTCGGGCTATCGCTCGACTGGCAGTGTACTTGAGCGGTGAATCCCGGCCATCCCTAGCCCGAACGTTGTGTATGTAGGAAGGCCGACGAAGTGTACTTGAGCGGTGAATCCCGGCCATCCCTAGCCCGAACATGCTGCGCTCGGCCGAGCAGGGAAGTGTACTTGAGCGGTGAATCCCGGCCATCCCTAGCTCGATCGGAATGATGCAAAGCGCCGAATCCAGTGTACTTGAGCGGTGAATCCCGGCCATCCCTAGCTCACTTCGAGATCGTTGGATTCAATACGCTCGAGTGTACTTGAGCGGTGAATCCCGGCCATCCCTAGCCTCTTCTGCGTTGACCCGTCATTGCCGACCAGTGTACTTGAGCGGTGAATCCCGGCCATCCCTAGCGTCGCGCCCACCGGCGCGCACTGAATAAAGAAGTGTACTTGAGCGGTGAATCCCGGCCATCCCTAGCGTAAAGGCACGTCGTTCGCGACCGAATCACAGTGTACTTGAGCGGTGAATCCCGGCCATCCCTAGCTCATCGAGGTACCGCCGATGGTTAGTTTTGGAGTGTACTTGAGCGGTGAATCCCGGCCATCCCTAGCAAGCTCATGCTTGTGGGCTGGCCGAAGAAGAGTGTACTTGAGCGGTGAATCCCGGCCATCCCTAGCGTCGATAGTTCAACATCCGCATCCAAGAACAGTGTACTTGAGCGGTGAATCCCGGCCATCCCTAGCATCAGGAATTAGCTAACCTTCGTGCATTTCAGTGTACTTGAGCGGTGAATCCCGGCCATCCCTAGCAGCAACCGTGTGCGCGTCCTGGGTGCGTGCAGTGTACTTGAGCGGTGAATCCCGGCCATCCCTAGCAGTTCGCCGCGAGCATCAAAGAATAGGCGAAGTGTACTTGAGCGGTGAATCCCGGCCATCCCTAGCCCGGTATCGTCCCGCAATCACCGTCGACATAGTGTACTTGAGCGGTGAATCCCGGCCATCCCTAGCGTAATCACGGTGGGCGAGATGCAGTTGAATAGTGTACTTGAGCGGTGAATCCCGGCCATCCCTAGCCTCGGGGCGACGGATAAGAACTACAAAGTAAAGTGTACTTGAGCGGTGAATCCCGGCCATCCCTAGCCCCGCGATCAGATCATGTCAGTCCTGGCCGAAGTGTACTTGAGCGGTGAATCCCGGCCATCCCTAGCCAACAGGATAAAGAGCGGCTAAGTGATGCAAAGTGTACTTGAGCGGTGAATCCCGGCCATCCCTAGCGCCTTGTGGAAGCTGTATCGATTGACTGAAAGTGTACTGAGCGGTGAATCCCGGCCATCCCTAGCCGATATTACGTGGCATAGATTGTTTCTCCTAGTGTACTTGAGCGGTGAATCCCGGCCATCCCTAGCACGGACAGACGTGCGATTCCCCGATGTGCGAGTGTACTTGAGCGGTGAATCCCGGCCATCCCTAGCTCGTCCGCCAGCCGATAGATAGTCAGCAACAGTGTACTTGAGCGGTGAATCCCGGCCATCCCTAGCGCGCCGCCGACCACCGCAGAACGTAATCTACAGTGTACTTGAGCGGTGAATCCCGGCCATCCCTAGCCGGGATGGACGTTTGTCGGCGAGGATTTCAAGTGTACTTGAGCGGTGAATCCCGGCCATCCCTAGCCTAGATGTGTGCGTGGCCCATCATCGAACGAGTGTACTTGAGCGGTGAATCCCGGCCATCCCTAGCTATGTTTCCTCAATCAAGTGCCCGATGTCAAAGTGTACTTGAGCGGTGAATCCCGGCCATCCCTAGCTAAAGAGCTTCGTTGCATTCTCAGGAGTGAGTGTACTTGAGCGGTGAATCCCGGCCATCCCTAGCGCAGTTGCGGAATTGAATCAACCAACGGAAAGTGTACTTGAGCGGTGAATCCCGGCCATCCCTAGCACAAAGAGGAAGGCGGTCAAACCGTCAAGCAGTGTACTTGAGCGGTGAATCCCGGCCATCCCTAGCTAATTTCAGATATTTGTCCAGACTGTAAAAAGTGTACTTGAGCGGTGAATCCCGGCCATCCCTAGCGAAAATATGGGTTGTGCCAGTAGGTTTCCGCAGTGTACTTGAGCGGTGAATCCCGGCCATCCCTAGCCGTCTCTGGTCGATTGCCTGCAAAACATCGTAGTGTACTTGAGCGGTGAATCCCGGCCATCCCTAGCTGCGAAGCACATCTTCAGCGTTGAGATTCGAGTGTACTTGAGCGGTGAATCCCGGCCATCCCTAGCTCGGTGATGTAAAGGATCTGCAACTTGGTACAGTGTACTTGAGCGGTGAATCCCGGCCATCCCTAGCAGACCAAACTTGCCACCCTGCAAGCCAGCCAAGTGTACTTGAGCGGTGAATCCCGGCCATCCCTAGCGTGGGCATCGCGTCATGCTGACCCGTTCGGAGTGTACTTGAGCGGTGAATCCCGGCCATCCCTAGCAGGAAAGACGCCGTTAAAGTATGGCTAACCAGTGTACTTGAGCGGTGAATCCCGGCCATCCCTAGCGCGAGGGTAAGCCGGGGGAGATCCTGCAGGTAGTGTACTTGAGCGGTGAATCCCGGCCATCCCTAGCCCAATGTCGACGCTGTCGCTTACGTTGTTAAGTGTACTTGAGCGGTGAATCCCGGCCATCCCTAGCCCCGCCGTGTCTCTGCCGGTTGGGAGCTAGAGTGTACTTGAGCGGTGAATCCCGGCCATCCCTAGCTTAGACTCGTGTCCGCACC
>Ga0134126_10000653_pt1 | contig 43790 bp, 28 predicted proteins | sample KB31752_FD_96881 | JGI IMG/M metagenome (GOLD analysis project Ga0134126, IMG submission 96881) | Terrestrial soil microbial communities with excess Nitrogen fertilizer from Kellogg Biological Station, Michigan, USA - KB3-175-2 | ecosystem: Environmental > Terrestrial > Soil > Unclassified ...
ATATTCAACCGGATAATTGCGATCGCGGAGGGCGATAACAATCTGATCCGCCTCGCGTTTGTTAACACGCGGATCGTTGGCGCCCTGGATCACGAGCAGGGGCGTTTTGATCTTGGTGGCGTGATTGAGCGGCGACTGTCTTTCGAGTTGAGCCTTGCCGTCCGCCGTTGCCGGATCGCCCATGCGAACCGCGAACAGTTTCCGAATTGATTCCCAGTATGGCGGAATTGTCTCCAGCAGCGTCACCAGATTGGACGGACCAACGATGTCGACTGCGGCCGCGTAAAGATCCGGCGTAAAGGTAACTCCCGCCAGCGTGGCGTAGCCGCCGTAGGATCCACCCATGATACCGATGCGTTTGGGATCAGCGGTGCCCTGGGCCACGAGGTATTTGGCACCCCAGGTTACGTCATCCTGCATCTTCTGGCCCCATTCATTGTTGCCGGCATCAAGAAACTTCCTGCCGTAACCAGTTGAGGCACGAAAGTTTGGCATCAACACCGCGTAGCCGCGATTCGCCAGAAACTGTGCGAAGCTGTTGTAGCCCCATGAATCGCGTCCCCATGGTCCACCATGCGGAACGATGATGGTCGGCAGATTCTTCGCCGGCACGCCCCTGGGCAGAGTTAGGTAAGCCGGGATCTCGAGACCATCTGACGACTTGTAACGAACTGCGGTCATCGGTGCGAGGTAGTCGCGGTTAAGTTTTTCGCGAATGCGATACTGCAACGTTAATTTCTTCGTGTTGCGGTCAAACAGATAACGCTCGCCCGGTTCAGTGTCGCTGTCGACGACAATCAGGAAAAGCCGCTCATCCTTGGTTCCCGAACCGAAGCCGATTTCCTTACCCGGAAACTTCTTCTGCAAAAGTTTGTAATCAGCTTCGTAGGTTTTGTCTTTCCAATAGAGCCGCTCGCGTTCATCGTCGTAAGTGGTGACGATCAGATCATCGGTCAAGTCAGAGAAGCTAGCGCCTCCGAAGTCGACGCGGTTCATCGGATCCGACTCGACCAACTCTTCTTTGCCGTTAGCGGGATCAAAAAGCTCAAGCCGGGTTAGATCGATGTTCGCGCCTTTGTTCGTTTCAAAGTAAACACGCTGGCCATCTTTGTGGTAACGCACCGGTCCACAGCTTTCAAAGACGCTGCAGGAATAAACTTTGGTAAAGCCGTTGTCGTCGACGCGCAGGACTTCGGTGTCGCCATTGTCTGCGGAGCGGGTCGCCAATCGCAGTTGATCTTTGAGATCAAATATCCAGCCAGTGATGCGCTCGGTATTCTTGCGGATAAGCGTGCGTTCGCCGGTGGAGATTTTTACTTTGTAGAGATCGTGCCAGGCCCGGTCGCGATCGTTTAGCCCGATATACATCGTGTCGGGTTCACTGCGTGGCACCGCATAGATTGCAGCGCGCACACCCTTCGCATCGGTCAGGTTGCGAGCGGCGGGCACGTCTTCGCCGGCGGCGGGGTTCTCTGCCGGGTTGACCGCGTAGACCAGATAATTTTCATCGCCGGCTTTGTCCTGCACGAACAGGATGTACTTACCGTCGCGGCTCCAGAAGTATTGAGTGACGGGACGACTCTTGTCGTTTGTGATCGGCTTAGCGGCAGCGAAGGGTTCTTCGGTACGCTTGACCCAAACGTTGCGCGTGCCCTTAAACGGCTTAACAAACGCGATGAACTTTCCGTCTGGCGATATTTGCGCTCCGGAGATTTCCGGGTCGCCGAAGAATAGCTCCCGGTCGATGATTGGGGGCTGCGCGCCGTTTTGACCAAGGGCGGAGGGCGGCATCGCCGCCAGTAAGCCTGCGCAGAGAATGGCAAACACAAATGCCAGTGATTTGCGGTAGAAACTTTTCATAAAACCTCTTTCATTATTGGGGTTTAAGGGAATAGAGAATCGAAATCGAAATAACTAATACGCGGGGTGCATGCTTCAAGTTTCAATAGGAAACGGTGGTGTTTTGCCGAACCCGACTAATACCCGGTCTCTTTTTGCAGAACCGCGAGCGGTAGCGAGCGGATGCGAGACTCAACTCGTCTGGTTATCTTCGGCTTCAATCCTGGTTTAGTATAGCTGCTCGATATCACTGACTAGATTCAATCCAGTAGATAACGTCCCGTGGTACCCCATCTTCCGGGGGGTTGAGTCTCGCATCCGCTCGCTACCGCTCGCGGTTCTGCATTGTTGGGTCGCTACCGCTCCTCGTCTTGAGTTAGTTAAGCGACGCAAACCCGGCATCGAGCGCAGCGACCATCTCATCAACATGATCCTTAGTCGAGTTTAGCATCAGGCCGGTTCGAATTACGTTCCCGTAGAGCCCGCCCTTGCCAATCAAAACACGCTGGCGCTTAGTCTCCTCAAATACCTTCGCGACCGTTTGCGGGGCCGGCTCCTTCGTCTTGCGGTCCTTCACTAGTTCAAGCCCTTGCATCAAACCCAGTCCGCGCACGTCGCCTATGGCGGTGTACTTTTCTTTCAACTCGTCAAGACGCTGGCGCAGGTAAGCTCCTACCACCCTCGCATTCGTGCGCAGGTCCTCTTCTTCAATCACGCGAATAACAGCCAGCGCTGCCGCCATGGAAACGGGATTGCCGCCAAAGGTTGAAAAAGTCAGTCCGGGATATTTGTCTGCTACTTCGGGCGTGGCAACGGTAATACCCAGTGGCACTCCGTTACCAAGTCCTTTAGCTGACGTAATGATGTCGGGCTCTACGTTCCAGTGTTCTATGCCAAACCATTTATCGCCGGTGCGCCCCCAGGCCGTTTGCACTTCGTCTGCTATGAACAGGCCACCATGGTTGCGCGCGATCTCCACGGCGCGTTCAAAGTAACCCGGCGGTGGCACGATGAAACCACCAACGCCGAGAATCGGTTCCGCCATGAAGGCAGCAATCTCGCCGGTGGTCTGGGTCATGATCAGCTCTTCAATATCGTTGGCGCAGGCGAGACCGCATTCCGGATAACTAAGGTTGAACGGGCAACGGTAGCAATAAGGCGCGCGCGCATGAACAAAGCCGGCAACCTGCGCCGGCAGCGGACGCCAGGTCGAGTGACCCATCGCGGAAAGCGAGGTAGCCGACCGACCGCTATAACTGTGTCGCAAAACCACAATCTCGTGACGCCCGGTGGCAAGCTTGGCGGCGTGAACAGCTGTATCGTCAGCTTCTGTGCCGCTATTGGTGAAGAAAGACTTCTTCAGACGGCCCGGCGTGATTTGATGAAGTTTTTCCGCCAGGTCTGATTGCGGCTTGTTCGCGTAGAGGGTTGAGGTGTGCTGCAGCGTCCTGACCTGATTGATGATCGCTTCGCTGACTTTCGGGTTGGCATGTCCCACACTTACCGTAAGCACGCCGCCAAAACAGTCGAGATATTTATTGCCTTGATCGTCCCAGACGTGAAAACCCTCGCCGCGCACCAGCGCGATCGGTTCTTCGTAGTAGGTGGCGACGGCGGGGAAGAGAAACTCTTTATGCTTGCGGACGGTTTCGGACTGCGTGGGTTTAGTTTCGACTGAGCTCACCGGTGTCTCCTGTTGATGTTGCACTTCCAACTGCGGATAGCAATTGGAGTCAATACAAATTGCCTTCGCGTTTGCGGCCAGTATAATCGACGTATACAACTTTCAACTCTGTGTAGAAATCCAGCGCGGTTGATCCTTGTTCGCGATCGCCAATGCCGGTGCCTTTGATTCCACCAAACGGAATGTGAGCCTCGCCACCGGTGGTGGGAGAATTGATGTGCGTCATGCCTGTTTCAATCTCGTCAACAAAGCGGAAGATCCGTGCCGCATCATTACTAAAGATTGACGAAGACAGTCCAAACTCGGTGTCATTCGCAACCTGCATCGCTTCTTCGAAATTCTTAACGCGCAGGATTGACAGCACCGGCCCAAAGATTTCTTCGCGGGCGATGCGCATGTCCGGCGTCACGTGATCGAAAACCGTGGGATTAACAAACAAACCCTTCTCGAGACCATTTCCGTTGGCACGTGAGCCACCGCACACGAGCGTCGCGCCGTCTTCCCGCCCGATGTCGATATACTTCAGGACAGTTTTGAATTGACCCTCATCTACAGTCGGGCCCATCTCTGTATTTGGATCCAGGCCGTCGCCGATTCGCATTGAACCCGCGCGTTTGGTGATGCGTTCGACAAACTCGTCGGCAATGTCGTTAATGACGACTGCTCGACTGGTGGCGGTGCAGCGTTGTCCGGAAGATCCAAATGCACCCTGCGCGGTCGATTCAACGGCAAGGTCGAGATCGGCGTCTTCAAGAATTACTACCGGGTTCTTGCCGCCCATTTCGCATTGAACCTTCGCGCCACGCCGGGAAACTTCTTCGTAGAGACGAATACCGACTTCATTAGAGCCCGTAAACGAAACCGCTTTAACGGCTCGATGATTGATGATCTCGTCGCCCGCTTCAGAGCCTGAACCGAGCACGAGATTCAATACGCCAGGCGGTATACCGGCTTCGGCGAAGAGTTCCACAATCCGGACGCCAGTGGCAGGCGTGAGCGTAGCCGGTTTGAAAACTACGGAGTTTCCGGCAACGAGCGCCGGCGCGATCTTCCAAACAGGAATGGCGACTGGAAAATTCCAGGGAGTGACGCAAGCTACAACGCCTAAGGGTTGTTTGATCGTATAGGCAAAATTTGCCGGTAGCTCCGATTGAATCGTCTCACCGTTCATGCGTCGAGATTCGCCGGCGCAAAACTCAGCGACATTGATTGAGCGTTGCAACTCTCCGCGCGACTCCGCCAACGTCTTACCTTCTTCCCGGGTGAGAATTGTTGCGAGCTCTTCCTTGTGTTCCTCCAACAGACGGGCCGCACGCGCAACAATTTTTCCGCGCGCTGGTGCAGGCGTTGAGCGCCACCCGGGAAAAGCCGCAGCTGCCGACTCAACCGCGCTCCTCGCCTCGTGGCGCGTGGCTTGTTTCACCGTTCCGATTATGTCGTCGGTATTAGCCGGGTTGATGTTGTTAACCGTCTTTGATGAGGCCGATTCGACCCACTGACCATTGATAAAATTTCGATAGGTATCCATAGCGAAGGAGATTGGGTTTTTGCTGGTTGTAGAATCAAACGCTGCTTAATTGCTTTGCGCGAGATAGACGGTGTTACACCGGGTGCTGACTCGTGGGTCGACCAATGCAGAACCGGGAGCGGTAGCGACCGGATCGAACACTCAGCTGGGTTTGGTCGCAGTACACTTTAGCATTCGAAGTCTTAAGTTGAGTCTATGATCCGGTCGCTACCGCTCCCGGTTCTGTATTGGTCGATCCACTGAACGACGTTCCCACGATACCCACTTTTTGTGCAAAGACCTGCTTAATATATCATCTGAAACGGGTTGGGTCACAATAAGCGAAGTTAAGGTTCAGGCCGCGAGTTGAAAACCTCTGTGCGTCCTTTGTGATCACTGTGACTCTGTGGTGAGTGGTTGCTTAACGTTTATTCACCACGGAGACAGAGAGAACACAAAGATGGCACGGAGGCTGAAACCAGGCCACTGGCAACTTGGGTGAGAGGCAGGACAAGTCAATCGACACGCAGAGCATCACGCACACAAATCAGGCCGGGCCGGAGAGGTCCAGCGAGCCGGAGACTCTGTGCGAGTTGCTGGAGAGTCGTGCGGCGGCGGCTCCTGAGAAATATTTCCTGTTCAGCGAGGCGGATGGCCGGCGTTTCACGTTTGCAGAATTCGATCAGATCGTGAACCGCACAGCGCAGTTGCTGAAAACAAAGGGTGTCGGCAAAGGCGACGTGGTCAGTCTGCTGATGCCAAACAGCGCCGAATACATCATCGCGTATTTCGCCTGTTGGAAATTAGGCGCGGTAGCTGGGCCAGTAAATTCCTTATTGAAAGCGCAGGAGATTTCTTTCGTCATCTCTGATTCGGAAACTAAGACGCTGCTGGTTCATCCTGATTTCCTGCCCACGATCGATAGCATCCGAAACGGACTACCAGGACTGCGCGAGGTGATCGACTTTTCCCACGCGGCCGCCGCAACCAAAGACTTCGAGAGCTCAACTAGTTTGACCGGCGCGAGTCCGCCGGACATCAATCGTGATTCCGAGGCGATAATCATCTACACCTCAGGCACTACCGGCAAACCAAAAGGATGTTTGTTGACTCATGGAAATCTAGTCGCTAATGCCAGGCAAATCAGCCAGTGGCTCGGGTTCACCGAAGACGATCGTCTGCTAACCATCATGCCGCTCTTCCACATGAACGCCGTTTCAGTTACTACGATGTCGGCCCTTTACGCCGGCGGTTCGACAGTAGTTAGTCCTAAGTTTTCGTCGTCTCGCTTCTGGCAAATTATTTCTGATTACGAAATCACGTCTTTTGGATCAGTTGCCACCATGCTGTCGATGTTGCTGACGACTTACCCGGATGGCGTTCCGGCGGGACTCAAGACCGAACAGCTCCGGTTTGCAATGTGCGGGTCGGCGCCTGTTCCGGCTGAGGTAATGAGAAGCTTTGAAGAGACTTTCAATTGTTTGGTGATCGAAGGTTACGGGCTATCGGAATCAACCTGTCGTTCGACTTTCAATCCACCCGACGTGCGGCGCAGGCCTGGCTCCTGCGGCATGCCGATTGGAAATGAGATGCAAGTTGTCGACGAGGATGATAGGGAAGTAGCTGACGGCGAACTCGGTGAAATAGTTCTGAGAGGCGAGAATATTCTGAAAGGCTACTACAGAAATCCAGAGGCAACTGCTACTGCGTTTCGCAACGGCTGGTTTCATACCGGCGACGTCGGCTACCGCGACGCGGATGGGTTCTTCTATATCGTCGATCGCAAGAGTGACATGATTATTCGTGGCGGAGAAAATATCTATCCGCGTGAAATCGATGAAGTACTCTATCAACATCCCGCAGTGGCTGCGGCTGCGACCATCGGAGTGCCTGATCAACTCTACGGCGAGGAAGTCGCGGCGTTTATCGTGCTGAAAGAGGGTGCGGAAGCGAGGGAGGAAGAGATCGGCTCTTTTTGTCGTTCGCGGCTCGCTGATTACAAATGTCCCAAGACCGTTCGCTTCGTAAGCGAGATTCCGAAAGGACCGACGGGCAAACTTCTCAAACGCGAGTTGGCCAACAAGTTTGCTCAGTCTAAGTGACCACCTGCTTCCTTAATGGTCCCTAATGCCGCACATAGGTTTGACACCAGCCTGTTGCCCAAATAGACTGCGACCGCTTACAGATTGTAATTTGCACGGCGCCAGTTTGGGTCTCCCTCCGAAAACGGCAACGTGTGGTGCTTCGAACGAATAAGCCCCCAGGAATAATTTTCCTCGCCGCTTCAACGCCCCGATCCACGCTTCAACAATCTTCTGATTTTAAGCCCCGCTGGCGTTGAAGTGTGTCTCGCCTGCACTGGGTCGAACCAAAGAACGACCTCCCACTATTGACGCTGATTCCATCACGAGTCATGTTTCCTAAAGGAGAATTAATGAATAGAAGAAATATTTTGGTTTTGTTGGTAGCAGTTGTGTTTACGATTATTGCAATTCCGGCTTTGGCTGCGACTCATTACTTCCAAGGCTTTGAGATCGATACGTTTGACTGGAGCGGCGTAACCCGCGTTGGATCGGGCTCCAGCGGTGTGACGTCGGCGGCAGGAGATTTCCATGCACAAGCGGATAGCGTGGCCGCGCCAGGCACCTCTGAGGCCTTTACCAAATTTGGAGGCTATGAGGCGACGTTTCCGGCCGGCGGATATACAACGAGCGTTGATGTGTACCTCAACGTGGATGCAGGCAACCCAAACGACACCCGCTTCGACTGGTCATCCGCGATTAGCAAGCCGGATGGCACCCACCGCCGCGACTTCGTCTTCAACGCCGGGTACTACAACGACACTGATGCCACCGGAACTGGTCCTCGCTTCGTCATCAACGCCGGCAATAACGCGACTCGCAGCGGCGCCTTTCCCAAGAACTCAGGATCTTTCTCGATTACGACAACAGGGTGGTATACGTTCGAGCATCACTTCCGCAATGCAGGCTTGGGTGTCCTGGCCGTAGACATGAGCATCAGCACGCTCGGCGGCGCGCCTCTGCACAGCTGGACTCTGAGCGACGCTACAGACGTCATCGGCTCTACCGTGGGTGGCCACCGTTACGGCTGGCTCGTGATTCAGGAGTTTCCTGTCCTGGCGATCGATAATGTGAGCCTGTTGAGTGTCAACCTGGCTGGCAACGCCAGTGCCTGCAAGAATGGCGGTTGGCAGCAACTCACCCGCGCCGACGGTTCGACGTTCAATAACCAAGGCGACTGTATCCAATACGTCAACACAGGCAAGTAAGGTCGATATCGATGAAACGAAAAGGCTCGTCACGCTGACGGGCCTTTTCAAGAACTGCCAAAACAGCTGATATCACGCTTTAACAAAACTCGCTCATTGAAATAATTTGTTGCCGCTTTACGATTTATTGGTTGCACACCGTCGGCTTTGTCAGAGCCTTGGACGGTGTGGTGCGGTGTTAAGGAACAAGGGGAACAAGGTTTTGGGGATTATTCCTGCCTTCCGCTCTGAATCACCTAAAGAAACCAAGCGAGTCTTGACTTCCAACTGGCGCGTTATTTTGTCGCCGGAACTTGGTCGACGACAACGACCTCCCACTCAATAACCATTAGTTAGCAGGAGATTCATGAAGAAAATTACCAGGAAAACTCTCGTACTTCTGGCCACACTCGCGTTGGCGGTGTTGGCGACTACTGCAGCGTTCGCTGCGGCGGTAAACTACAATCTTTTCGGCGATGCCCAGCTTGTCTCGCCCGGCTACAACTCCCCCACGGCGGCGCAAATTCGATCGGACGCAGCTATCTCACCACAATATGGTGGCGTTGATTTTGTTATCCCGAGCGGCTTGACCGTAGCCGATCTCGATACTCTCAGCACTGACTACAAATTTGTGACCGGAACCTGCGGTGGTGGCTCGCCACGCTTTCAGGTTAACGTAATTGATCCAAACGATAACGCTACCAAGAACATCCAGATCTATCTTGGTACAGCTCCGAATTACACAGGTTGCACTCCGAACGTTTGGTCTAACACCGGCAATCTGGCGTTGGGAACGAATCTGGTTGATGCTACGCAGCTCGGCGGTTTGTTCTACATGCCCTATGCTGACGTTCAAGCCACTTATGGTACTTACGAGATCGTCGGTATTCAGGTAGTTGTCGATGGTTACTGGTCAGGTGGTACGCAGACAACTCAGGTTGATAGCGTACGTATCAACAACTTGAACTACACCTTTGAGAGCGCAGATTCCTGCAAGAAGGGTGGTTATCTGCAGTTCACTACCGCTCCCGGCCCGTTCGCCAATCAGGGTCAGTGCGTTAGTTATTTCGCCAAAGGCGGTCAGTAATTGCGGCGAGCTCTGAAGACCGGTTACCGGCCTCAAGGCTCATTAGTGATAGTTAGAAGTTGATAAGGAAGGGCGAGTTCTACTGGAGCTCGCCCTTAACAGCTGAACTAACTAGTTTGTCGCGGCCGATTTGAATCAACGTCTTTGATTGTGAAAATCTATTTTGACAAAGGCTAACCGTTCGCATAAAGTGTCGACGCTTTATGATTTTCGGTTTACACACCGCCGGCTTGGGTGCGGACGCTCGACGGTAGAGTGCGGTGTTACAAGGAAGAAGGGTCGCGGGAGTCTCCTCCCTTCCGCTTTGTTATTCCATCGACACCTCGCAATTCCAAATCGAGAAACTTTGGGGGCTGAAGTTTATCGTCGCTTTCATAAGCCCCCGGAACAAGACAATTTTGCGCAATACTCCGCGCGGAGTTTTCATCAACATCCTTACAGGAGAAAAACAAGCATGAATAGGAAACAAAGAATCCTGGCCTTTACGTTAGCGCTCATCGTCCTGGGAGCGTCCCAGGCTTTGGGCGACGTGATTTACGACAGCACAGTCAGCCCTCTGCCCGGCAATCTACCCAGTGAGGGCTTTGAGGCATTCGGTCTTAAAGAGTTTGGAGACGGCATAACCTTCGCCGGTACGTCACGAAACCTCGTTAACGTCACCGTGACACTGAGCAGCTTTGCCTGCCAGAACGGAAACTGGTTTTCGGGGAACTGCAGCACTACTCCCGGCTCAACCTTTAGCCTTCCGATCACTTTGAATATCTACAACGCAGGTAATCCCGTTCCGGGTTCACAGATCGCAACAGTCACCCAAACTATCACGGTGCCCTACCGTCCGTCGGCGGACAATGTGAATTGCACTGGGGTCAATGCGGGCAAGTGGTTCGATGCCAACAGTGGACAATGCTTTAACGGACAAGCCGCGAATGTCACGTTCAACTTCAGTTCGCAGCACATTGTGTTGCCAAACTCAGTGGTCTACGGCCTGGTTTACAACACGACGCATTTTGGTCCAAACCCAATCGGCGAATCTCCCGCTTGCTTTGGCACGAGTGCAGGCTGTCCCTACGACGCCTTGAATATTGCATTGGCGCCCGTAGTCACTGTCGGCACCAAGCCCTTCTTCAACACGCTTTATCAGAACTCGGTATTCGGGTCGGAGTATTGCGATGGTGGCCTGGCAGGCATAGGGACCTTTCGGCTCGACTCGCCCACTAGCGCTTGTTGGGTGGGGTTCATACCGGCTGCACAGTTCAACGCCGCCAACACGCCGCAGACAAAGGATGATTGTAAGAATGGTGGTTGGCAGACACTTACGACAGCGTCGGGCGATCCGTTCTCGAATCAGGGCCAGTGTATTCAGTATTTCAACACCGGCAAGTAGCCTGACAATCAAGGGAACGTGCCGCGCACGTTAGTTTAGCTCCAGTAAAAGCCTCCGAGACTTCGGAGGCTTTTTGCTGTCCGGGACAATGCAGATTGAATTGGGGAGGCGAGGCCGCCAGGGAAGCCTTCGTCTCTAATCCGGCCGCAAGCAATGAGATCGTGAGGTTTGTAATTTGGGCTTTGGTTGCGATTGGTACTGGAATATAATGCGCGCCTAATACTGAATGCCCCGCCGGGCAAAAGACGGCTTGAAACTCCCACAAAGTGGACCAGCCGACAATGCAACTCGAGAATCCCGTTCACCTTCTTAAGGGAATTGGAAGTTGCTCGCGAAATAAGGACTCCAGGCCCAGATTAAAAAGTCGTCCATTAATACCCGTTCGGGTTTCCCCCTATGACTAGCCCTGCGTCAAACCAGCTTACGGTTCTTATAGTCGATGATCATTTGATGGTCAGGGCCGGCCTGGGCAAGCTTCTTGAAGCTGCCGGCATGCAAGTGGTGGGGATGGCCGGTAAGCGAGCCGAGGCAATCGCTCTTGCAGCTCGCGAAAAGCCGGACGTGATACTTCTCGAACTCGAAGTCGATGGTGAAGATATGCTTCGCTTTATTCCCGAAATGAGAGAGGTAGCAAGGAATGCTCGCGTGCTTATCTTGACAGAGCCCAGGAAACAGGAGGGGCATCAACGAGCAGTGCAAGCGGGGGCGGTCGGGGTTATCTTCAAGAATCAGGAAGCTGAGATACTGATCAAGGCAGTTCGCAAAGTGCATGAGGGCGAGGTTTGGCTGGATCGCGCAACCATGGGCAACCTCTTTAATGAAATGACGAGGAAGAAGTCGGATGGGCGCGATCCCCATGAAACCCGAAAAGAAAGTCTCACCGAACGCGAGCATCAGGTTATTAGCCTGATCGCCGAGGGTCTGAAGAACAAGCAGATCGCTCAGCGGTTATTCATTAGTGAAACCACCGTCACCCACCATCTCAGCTCGATATTCTCAAAACTAGACGTTTCCGACCGTCTCGAGCTGGTCATCTACGCATTTGGCCACGATCTGGCCCGGCTACCGAAGTAAAAAGCACGTCCTATCACGCTCCATCTGCTCCCGGCTTACACCAGTATTGTAGAGTGCCTAAGCTGATAGCAGGATCCTGCTGCCAAAAAAGGCATTCCCCTCCGATGTAACGATTCTGCAATATAATTATTATGCGACGCGAATAAACAGTTGAAGTGAAGGTTTCAGTTGCCCAACGATTGGGAGCCCCCGATGACGCAGAACAGCGAAAACAAGAGCACGCTCGATCTGCATATCGATGGTTTGATTGCCGAAGGCGAGAGCACTGACTTCGGGTCTCGGACGCAGGAGCGCAGGCAAAAGGCGCGAATCAAGGAACCGTTTCCCGCCAGAATCTGGGGAGTTGACTCAGGCGACTTGCCGTTTAACGCTGACGCTGTAGTCGACAACATAAGTTCAACAGGTTTGTACTTGAAAACACCAATAGCGGTAGGTGCCGGCAGAGAAGTGAAGCTAATAGTTCATCTCCTGAGTGGTCCAGCGTCAGGTGTGACGGCTTCTGTTCAAGGTGAAGTGTTGCGTAGTGAAGTGCAAGCTGACGGCAAGTGCGGCTTGGCCATCACAATTAGCAAACATCGTTTTCTCTGAAGCCTTCGCGAGCACGGCCCAGTGGTTGCAGTCTTTCATGGGTTCAACGGGTTATTGACAGTTTTCAAGGTAGCAAGGGGTTTGAATAGGCTTTCTTTGGGCGGAGTTCGTTATGGCAGTAACGAATGACTGTCTACTTTTGGTTTTTGAATTATCTCTTTGGATAGAGACCGGCTCTGGGCCATTCGATCTAGCGAAACGTTTACCAGCAATGTTGAACCTGTTTAGCGCTGCCGCCGCGTTGGTAGCAACTGTTAATTGAAATTTAGCCGCTTGCTGACGCTCGTGTAAAAACGGATCTCACATCCGTCCAGATTTGGACCGGAGGTCAGCTTAACTTTAACCGACCCCCATGCCCCGCCCGGACAGTCCGGTGGTTAATGGGTTAACCAACCGGCTACCCCGGTGACGAAGGAGATAGATGATATGAGCAAGACAGTTAAAAAATATTGGAGACGCGAAACAATCGCTTTCACCCTATTCGGGTGTTTGGCAATTGCTATTGGCGCGATGGTTATCAGCGAGGCAGCATCGTCAGCCAAATCCAAGGTGAGTACACCGACTATCACCTGCGGCGGTTCCAGTCAGGACTCAATTAACGTAATTGTTACTGCTGGACCAACCGGCGCGCCGGCTGGGTTTTCCCTGCAGTGGATGACTGCCGAAGATTTCGCTGCTAACGGCTATCAGTGGTTCGACTCTTCCGATGACAGACTTTGCAAAGGATCGTTTTCAGGCAATGCCAATCTGTCGAGATACGAGCTTGGACCGGGTGAATCAGTGACAGTGAACGTGGGAGAGTTTCTTTTCGATAACGGCGCCTCAACCAACTGTCCTGGCGAACTGGTCTGCGGAACGGACTACGTATTTCGCGCTTTCGCCCACGCTACCAACAGCTTGAATCGAAGTGATTTCAGTGCGGATCATACCTGCTCAACGCTGGACTGCGATATTGGTGAAAGCTGCACATTCACGCAGGGGTATTGGAAGACCCATGGTCCGGTGCCGGTAGGAAACAATAATTACGTTTGGCCGGCGAGCGTGCAGGCTGGCGGGCTGACACTGGGCACGGTTAATTATACCCCGACACAGTTGCTGGCTATCTTTAACAAACCAGCGGCAGGCAATGGTTTGATTTCGCTCGCTCACCAGTTAATTGCGGCAAAGCTCAATAAAGCTAACGGCGCTGCGAGTACTCCATTCGTAGACAACGCAATTGCTGCTGCGGATGCGCTAATCGGCGGTCTTGTAATTCCCCCGGTTGGAAGTGGCTCATTGCCTTCATCTTCGACCAGTGGTCTTACGGGCACATTAACGAGCTATAACGAAGGCTCAATTGGACCGGGTCATTGCAACTAGTTTTTCCAACACTTTCCCTGCCGAGTTCTCGGTAGGCACAAAAAGGCAGCACCAGTTTTCTGGTGCTGCCTTTTTACTTGCGTTTGATTCTACTTCAATCAACGTGGTCGGAAATCAGAATCGCCCGTTGGATACGCTCCCAATCCCTGGTTATTGCGACCACGTTTCCGCATGAAGTGGCTTAAGTCTCATCCTACTACTTCACACTAAAACTTGTAGTAGCAGATCCAACAACCCCATTCAGATTTGCACCAGCGACAACCTGATATGTCCCAATCGGATCTTTCTGCTTATTGAAACGATACTTGAAAATCGCTGAGCCGTTGGCACCTGTCGTTGCCGTTCCGTTGACTTTGGTCCCGTTTGCTTTTGTCATGATAAAGGTTACGCTCGCTCCGGAAACCGGTGATCCTCCAGCACTAACAATAGCGTTGACCGAAGCGGTCTGGCTACGCGTGTAACTCGCTTGGTCACTGGCGACCGAAAGAGTCAGGCCGGACATTATCGAGCATGTGACTGAGCCCGATGCTGAGTAGTTGGTAGCAGCGCTATTCATAACTGCAACTCCAACATTGTAAAACCCATCGGGGGCCGAGGAAGGCGATGTGACATTGAGGTTCACCGTAACACTACCACCTGCAGGAATGCTTACGGTGGGATTATCAAAGCCCGCGCCCCAAGCGCTAGGCACGCTCGCCTGCAAGTTGAAATTTGAGGAACTACAACCACTGTTATTATTAGTCACTGACAACTGGTAGGTCACCGTCGATCCTGCTGAAGCCCACTGGCTCGCGGAAGAAGACAAGGTCATTGTTGGGTTCGTCTGCACGCACTGCTGGGGGCCGAAACTCACGCTTACAGTCGCCCCGCTATTACTGACTGAAACGGGGGTAATGGTGAGGTTAAGGGCGGGATCATTGTAGCTGCGTCCCACCGTCAACGCGGCATCCGCCCATGAAGCCGTTGCCGGAGTCATGTCCAGAAGGTAATTGTCTCGACCGTAAGGATCGACGCTTGTATGCACGACGACTCCATTCATTAGATTGCTGTTACCCGAGATGAAGCTATCGAATCCAATTGGCCGGCGAAACTCTACGTAATACCAGGTCTGGGCGCCAGTTATTGAGTTGATCGATTTAAGCACTTTTAAGGCTTTATCATTTGATCCAGGCGATTCATAAGGGTCCAGCGAATAAGTACCGCTGGATTGCACGGTTCTGATGCTGGGCGATGTCCCATAGTTCAGCCACCCTAGGCGTTCTTTTTGCGCGGCGTGAGAATGTCCGGTTAATCCGGCCTGACCCAGGATTTCAATGGCGTCGCCGTACTCAATAGTCGAGCACGTGCTGCCGATTACGTCGGCGCCGCAATCCATGGCTCGGGCATGATAAAGGCCAAAACCATGCTCCAGTTCGTGACCTATTGTTCTTAAAGCCATGCTGCCATTGATCCACGATTGTGAAGGCGTACCACCAACTGTGCTTGCCCCAGTGAATCCGCATGCCGATAACGTGGGATATGCAAAGACGAGCCTGGAGTATGCAGTTAAATTAACGCCGGCTGCAGTTGCAGCCTGCGTGGCATAGGAGCCAATTGCTAAAGTGTCACAAGTGGCGCCACTCATAGGCAGTGTGTACCAACCAAAAACATCACCGCTCAGCCACGTCTGCTGATAGGAAGACTCCTGATAGAAATTGTTCACTGTTCCAAACACAAGACTACGAACCTGATCCGTTGTCCATGGCTGCGTCTTGTTATCTTGGAAGTTGACCAATAACACCAGTACCTTTTGTTCTCCAAATGTGCCGGGGGCAACCGCCGCCGCTGTATTAGTCGGGCTTGTGGAGGAGTCTAGTGTATTTGAATCAAGCACTATGGCCTCGCCAACCTGGACTCCTTTTACCCGAACCAGCGCGTCAGTCAAAAGACCCTCAGGTGCGGAGTCGGCAAAGTGAAGAGAGAAACGCTTGTCTGCTACTTTCAAAAAATGAGACAAGTGGCTCCCAGTGTCGCCGCACGCATATAGAACCTCCAGCTTTCCTTCCAAATCAACGTGCTGTTCGATGTTTTGCCGAATTTCGGATGGTAGACTCGCGCCGAAGCCTTCAGGCAATGCGACTCGCAAAATCTCCGCCGGATCGCTTTCGATTAAGGAGCCAAGCATATCGCGACGCCTCTCGGCTAAGGCGATCAACTCTGCCCTCAGGTAGCCGCGATCCGCTTTGCTGCCTAGCTGGTAGCGGGAATTCATGTTAGCGAGTCGAGTGGTCAGATCACGAACGTCACTTTGGCGTTGCTGGCTTTGAGCCGAAGCTTCTTGAGCTGAATTGAAATTCTTTGCTTCGCCCGTGTTGGCTATGGCGAAGGCAGTGGTCAGTGCAAGTGCCAGGACGGAAGTGGCAAAAAGTATTCTTTTCATCGGGCTACCTTTCCTATCTGGTGACAAAAACTTTAGGTGAGATTCGGGGCGGAAAAAATCATTGGGAGCGCGTCAAACGGCGCGCAACTCCGCTCTGGATCGTCGGTAAAGCAACGATCCAAGATCCACGGCTGATCCTTCGGATACTCAGCGATTGCAATGTGAGAGTTTCTTTGCCGGCTCACTTGGGCCAGTGCAGATGCAACGAGCGAATGGGATCCAAAAGTACAACCGGAAGCGGTAACGGTCTGTGCGCTGGCGCGCCTAGCGGTCAGCTGAACACATGAAAACGCAGCCAAAGAACTCAGAAGTCCTCGGACGGCGTTTAAAGCTCGCAATAGCTTCGGTTATGTAGTTGGGTTGGTAATCAGAAGGAAAGGGTCGTGAGGTGGTGTTAATAGAGAAATACCTCGCGATACTGTCCTGCTTTCGGTAACCCAGCCAGGTCCCTTGACCCCCGTTGGCTTTGCGGCCCCCGCTCACGCGAGGTGTGCCTTTATCGCTTCAGGTAAATCTTTCAAATAACTGCGGCGCTGGTGGTCCAGTGCCGCTGAATGGAAGTTAGCGCGGATGGGCCAACGCTGTCAAGCATTGTTTAATCAGATTTCCGGGTATTTGCGGCAGTAGGACGCCAAGGACGACCTCGCGAATACTGCTGTGGCAAAAAGACTTAGGCGGTGAGGTAAATTACTGTGGCAGAATAAACCAGCCAACTGCACGCCTATGGTCCTCACGCAGTAGAACCCGTCTTTCGCACCAGAGTCCAGGATTTACCCTGAGCTTCGAAGCGGGTTGTTTGTCACTTACCGCATTCGCATTGTTGGATCGCCCAGGAGTATCCAGGTGCGCCGTACATCCGGATCGGAGATAGCTCCCTTGGCGTTTTTCATTGCTTCGCCGAGGCGAAGCGGCTGCGAACCAAATAGTTGCAGGTATAGCTCTTTATCCATTGCAAACTGTGGCTGCGCATCCGTGAATCCGGATGAGGCCCAAACTGCCACAGCACCTCCGTCAGGAGCTTTCAACGCCGACTCACCAAGACTATCGACATAGACGTCGTGGGAGTAGCCGTTGAGGCAAGTCATCATCAAGTAGAGTGAGAGTCGATTTGTATTAGTCAGACCAGTGACCGAGTCCACATCCAATAAGGCTTCGCCAGTCCATACTCCCACCGACCCGTGACCGTAGTAGTTAACGATCATAGGTCCCTGGTTCAAGGCGTTGACTATCTGGCCACGCGTCAGATCATCGTTGCCCACCTGCGACCGATTTATTGTTTGAACGTCAATCCCTGACGGCAACAGCGCCGCAGTCTGGCTGCTTTGATTCTCGAAACCGTTGTCCGCAACCATCACCGCTCCACGCAACGGAGCATTAAGTTCTCGCTCCTGTTCGTAGGTAAGAATCTTTGCGACCATCAGGTTAACTTCGGCGGGCGTGCGGGCCGGTAAGCGGCCGATCGCCATACTCGGAAGACCCGCGCTATTGAAGTCTGCAAACCAATCGTCTGACCCAGTCTCCATGTAACCGGTATCGATCAGTTTCGTTGGGACAAAGTCGTTAAAGCCCTGATCGAGGTAGTTGCGGGGATCCCAGGTGCTGTCTCCCACCAGCAACAAATACCCGGGTTTGCGACTCCAGCTTAGAGCAGCCCGAGAAAGGAAGCTCTTCAGGGCCAACGGTGTATGCGCGCCATAGCTGAACTCGTCGTAGACGTCTTCGACATCAACCACAGCCACACTCAAGCCCTGGTTCTGTCGGAGTGTTGCCAACGGTTCAATTGCCTGACGGAAATTCTTGTGTGTGATGATGACCATGTCCGCGCCGTTAGTGCTGGCGTTCCAATTCGATGGGCTGTTAGCTACCACCGATGCGGGATGGCGGCTTAGATCGTCCGTGAAGGCAATAAGCGTTCGGGCCTCGCTGCCTAATGCAGGGACAACTACAGCATAGCCGCCTTGCGAAGAGGCCGCGTTAGTCGCGACTTCCAACGGTGCGCTCGGATTCGTAACATCTATCAAACGAACGTTCGGTGTTGTGAAGCCACCAACACGAACGGCTTGCCCGCCTGCCACACTAAACGCAAGCGCATTATTATCAGCGCGGTATTGATGCGCGTAAGTCAACCGGATTGAATCGATGAAACTAATGTCTAAATCGCCGTTTCCGGAAACGAGAGAAACCTCATTATCGCCCGAGTGCAAGAGCCCGCGATTGACGTTGAAGGTCGCGACCGGATGCTCGACGCCGCTGAAGGTTATTGTGCCGACATTACTTCCATTTAGCTGGACCTGCACCTGGTGTGCTTGTTCGGTCAGCCCTTGTAACGCGACCTCGAGTTGTGCCGGCAAATTCGATTGCCCATCGAGGTTATTAACAGTCAGCATTTGCTGAACGGGTTCGCTGAATATCGGCGCGCCGAAAATGTTATCCGCATCGCCGTTTAAAAGGTGTGAAAGGTAGACGAGCTTCTCACGTTTCTCCGTCGTGTAAGCGAAGCTGCCCGTCGGAGTATCCGTCCAATTCTGATAATCCTCCTTGGGTTTGCCGTGCCTGACGGGTATGCGCTTGCCGGCACTGGTGCCGGTGATCAGCCAATAAGTTCTGGTGTCGGTCGTGGGTGTATCGAGGGCCACACCGTAAAATTCCAGCGTGTCATTGGTACCAAGCTGCGACCCGTTGTTGCTCAACTGAATTGGCACTTCGGTGCCATCTACATACAACTGTAATAGCCGAGCATCCGACGCGGGATCAAACCCGGCAGCAACCAACTCAGGCTGACTAACTCTGTGCCAACCAGTCCGGTTCACTTGTATTTTGATAGCTGAGCCTGAAGCTATCGACTGCTGCACGGCCAACCCGGAGGCCGTAAGATTCAATGCCTCGCGGCGTGCCTCCGCCTTCATTGCAGCCGGCCACGCGCTTTCATCGTTGGTGCCGCTCGCTCGGGCCGAGTCAGCCAAATTGCTCAGAAGTAAGGCCTGTTGGCGTTTGGGTGAACTATTTCTACTTCCGTTGCTGTCGGGATATATCGGTCCGGTCCATTGCCGGGCGCCATTAAGGTCGATGGCTTCGAGGTAGTACGACGTGTCAGCGGTTCCTTTCGGATCAAACCAGGAATAGGAATAGCCTGCCGTCAGACGACTGCCTGGGCCAACAGTCAATGCCGAACCAGCGACTACGGCCGGCGTCACGCGCGTGCGTTTACCCTGGCGCTCGCGATAGAGATGGTAGCCAAGATTGTCGACTTCAAAGCCGCTCTCCCAGGTTAGCTGTACGCCATCGGCATAGCTGGTTGCGCCAAACTTCGTCAGCTTCACCGCCGTTGGGGCCAGTCCTCCGTTGGCGAGTGTCCAGGAAGAGAAGCCATTCACCCCGTTCAGTTTTACCCAGTTATTCGTCCCGTCTCTCGAAGTAAAGCCTTGATCTACCCATAGGGCCGGCGTTCCCTGGGCCCGGTAGAGTGTCAACGAACCCTCGGTATTTCCGTTAAGTTCGCCTGGATCTATGTAACGCAATTGCACTGTTGCACCCGAGACATCCCCGCCGCTTTCGGTGAGCGTGTAGGTACGTAGAACTGCGCTCGGAAATCCTGATGGAGCAGTTCCTTTAACAAGCAGTACGTCAACTTGCGTGGCAGTTCCGCCATTTGAAATCTCAACATTCGGGTTACCAAAATCCTTCGGCGTCCCATTGACATCCGTTCGCCGTACCGTCCCAACTACGTCGCCCGTTCCACTTGAAGTACCGTTCTCAATAAGCACGAAAGAGTTAGTCGTGGTTAGATCGCCACTGAGAGAGAGCACTCCATTTACAGTCACGTCCTGGGTCAACGTAACCCCGGCCGCATTGCTGATGGTTAAATTGTTAGCTGATGAAGGCAAACCACTGCCGGTTACCTGGGCCGAGCTGCCGTTGTAAGTGTAATTCGCACCCGTGCTGTAGCTGCGCGCCCCCGTCAGCTGGATATTGCCGGAAGCGCCGGCAGTTGTTATGCCGTTTATGTTTCCAATCCCGAGCGTGGCGCCGGAATTAAGCGTGAAGCAGCCCGCACCGGCTATTATGAAGTTACCCAGGTTGAGCGTGCCGCCACTATTGACGGTCACACAACCATTGACCGAAATGTTGCCGGTTAGAGTTACGGCGTCGGGGCTATTGATAACGACGTTGTTGTAAGTGCCGGCCGGGAGGTTGGCGTTACCGCTGGAGGAGAAATTCACGATCCGCTCATCGGCACCGATATCAGGCGTTGAGACGTTGCGCGTCTCGCCATCAAAATCGGTCGTAACTCCGGGTATGGGAGTGCCGGCTCCGATGACTGGAGAACCGCTGGAAATGTGCAGATTCGTGGCCGAAGTGAATAATGGATTCGCCGAAATCGAGCTGCCATCCTGATTAGGACTGAATGTAGTTTTCCACGCAGCCAGGTTCGATACGGAAGCAAACGTAGCATCCGTTGGCGGCTCGCCTAGGCCACCCAGGACCATCTGGGAATTCGATGCATTGAAATAAAAATCGTTATTATTCGCTCCGCCTGTTCCCCATGAGTAGCCGCTGGATGGCGCTTCAATCGTGTAGTGTTTTAAACCGGGAGTGTTTGAGGTCACATCAACCGAGAAGATATTGTCCCTCACCGTCAGGTTCGATACCGCCACTGAATTGATACGAACAGCCGCGGCGCTTCCAGTTGTCGCGAGAGTGCCGGCCGGGTCCATATCACCTGACAAAGAAACACTATTAAAGACTACTCTGTCATTATCGCCACTTGAGATGCCAATCCCCAACGTCTGATCTCCACCGGTGCCATTCGAGCGAATACCGTAAATTATGTTATTCGCCACCAGGTTGTTGCTCGGTACGCCCAAGCCGGCAAGTAAGATACCAAGCGCCGAAGATTCCCTTTCGTCCACGATGTCGTGCACTAGGTTCCGTGTGATTGACGAGTTGGTAACGTTGGTTGAAGCCAGGGGCTGCCAAGGTGATACGCCGATACCACCGACAACTATACCCGCGCGAGGATTGTCGAATGCTGTCTGCGCTATCAAACCGCCAACGGACCGCACTTCATTCTGTGTAACGCTGGCTAAGTTCTGGTATTGCAAAGTGATACCCGCCACCCCGATTTGGCTGGTTCCCAACGTTAGCGGGCCAATCACGTTGCCTGAGACAGTGTTGTTATCATTGAGGTTGCTTGAGGCGCCGCGCAGATAAATACCGTATCGCGCCTTGGTAATGAAGTTGTTAGTAAAGGTGTTGTTGTCGTTATCAAGGCCGTCATTGGTCGGGGAGATCGCCGCGCCGCTGCTCAATATCGCAAACGATGCGTTGTCGTTGGTGGTTTGATCTACCCCGGTTGAAATGTTGATGTTCTTGATCGTGTTATTCGTTGCGCCCGCACCAGTGCCGAGACTCGACAGGCACACGGCGGCTGTATTCCCGCCAGTGCTGGTATTTGTAATGGTGAGGTCGCGTGAAGTCCCGCCATTTGTATTCGAGCCATCGATGACAATGAAGTCAGCACCGCTTAACTTCACAACACAACCCGACGACGAACCGGAGATTGCCGGGCTGGCACCAGTATCAGGCTTGATCGTGACTGTATTAGTCGAGCTGGCGCCTAGAATCGGATTGATCGCAATGGGAAAAGTCTCGGGGCCGCTACTGTAGGCAGACGTCAAGTTTAAGGTCACCGGTCCGGAAACGCCTCTCGTGCTCAGGTCGGCGAGAGCTGCTGTCACCGAGAGATATTCCTGGCCAGAGCCGACGGTGTGCGCTCCAGTGACGGGAACAACTAAGGTAATGGAACCACTAATCTCATCATTTAAAGCATAGCCATCGCCAACCAGCTCCGCTTTAGCGAAAATTGTATAGCTACCTCCAGACGCAATCGTAGCGCTGGGGAATGTTGCAGTGGCGGTAGTTCCGAAGGAAAGAGAAGCGATGGTCGCCGTCTGGTTATAGACCTCGTTGTTCCCCGAATCAACGATCCGATAGCGCACGGGCACATTCGTTTGTCCGTTGGTGCCGACGTTGGCGAAAGATGCTTGCGGAGAAAATGCGACCCCCGCCTGTTTGGTGCTCCCATTGGTTGGATTGATAAAAGCTGAGGCTGCTATATCGTTGGCGAAGCCTTGTGAGAATGCGCCTTCGTCTGCCCCAATGTCCGGTGGGCTATTGCGGGACTCGCCGTCAAAATCGTCTGTAACTCCGCTGATCGATGTGCCACCTGATTCAAGCGTGGTCGCCGACGTTGTTGACAGGTGAAGGTCGGTTCCAGAAATAAATGGCGGGTTAACGTTCTGCGAGGATGCATCCTGGTTGGGTGTGAACTGCGTGCGCCATGTGCTCAGCGTTGTCACCTCGGTAGACGGAACAGGCGACGTCCCAAGACCGCCTAAGACCATCTGCGGGTTCGCTACGTTCACGTAGTAATCGTTATTGTTCGCGCTTCCCGTTCCCCATGAATAAGAGGTTGACGGCGCGACGATCGAGAAATGGTGCAAAGTGCCGGTGTTCGAGCTGACGTCCACCGAACTGATATTGTTCGTCAGAGTGAGGTTCGTAGCACTGGCCGCACTAATACGAATGCCGACCGCGCTCTGAGTGGCCTGCGTTGTGCCCACCGGATCGATGTCGCCGGTAAGAGAAACGGTGTTGAAAACGACCTTATCACCGTTGCCGGAACCAATGCCGATGCCCACTGTCTGGTTGGCCACCGTACCGTTGGAGTGCACGTTGTACACTATGTTATTGGCAATTACGTTGGCGCTCGGTGTGCCGGTTCCGGCGACCACAATGCCGACTGCGGATCCGGTTCTTTCGTCAACGATGTCATGAACCAGGTTGCGTGTGATCGTGGAGTTTGTAACTGCAAAGGAAGTCGGAGTCCATGTTTCCGATCCGATACCGATCCCGACGGCCTTCAGGATCGAGCCTCCGCCGGTATTGCGATTAGTAAAGTCACCGCCAACAAAGCGCACTTCGTTTTGCGTGATGGTTGCCAGGTTCTGATTCTGAATGACGATACCATCTGTGCCGATCTCGTCGATGCCGAATGCCGCCGGCCCAATCAAGTTACCTGAAATGACATTGTTGTCGTTGGTATTTGCCGCCAAGCCACGGAGAAAGACGCCGTAGCGGGCTTTGGTAATGAAGTTGTTCGTGAAAGTATTGCCGTCATTGTCGGTGCCGTCGTCCGTAACGTTAATTGTCAGACCCGATGCGAGAATACCGAAGCTGTTGAAAGTACTGACTCTCTGATCTGCACCGGCTGCCAGATTACAATTCTTGACGACGTTATTGGTGGCGCCTGCACCGGCACCGGCGCTGGACAACCAGATGACCGCGGTAGCGGAAGTCGTAGCGGTATTGCTAATGGTCAAGCTGCGGTCTGTGCCGGCGCTCAGAGAGCCATCAATGGTAATGCGGTCTGCGCCGTTTAGCTTGATAAGAGCAGCCGTCGCTGAGCCGGAGATGGTCCGCGGTGCACCCGTAGGTACAAACGTAATTGTGAAATTGCTTGCGGGTTCTTCGATCGTCTGATTCAAGGCAACTGCGCCGGTCTCGGCCGTCAGGTCCGAATCGATATTGATGGTCAGATTTCCGGTGATTATCTTCGCATTGATGTCGGCAAACACGCCGCCCGGATTCGTCAGTGAACCGTAATCACAGGTCGGCGAGCCTGCCGAACAGACTGTCTTAGTGCCGGTCAGCCCACCTACGATGTTGTAAGTGTTGATGGTGCCCGAAATTGGAAAGGCGGCGGCGGTCAGCGCAACGCTGCTCGGAGTGGTGGCGAAGGTGCCGGAGTTTATGCCGACGTTAACTGCCGGCGCAGTGTCTTGAGCGACGACGAAGTATTGGATGATGTCGCCAACATCAACTACACCCGCGCCACTGCCACCGCCACAAGCCGGCAGCAATGAATAATCAATTGTGAAACTAAAGGGTGAGCCACCGGCACCGTTAGCCTCCACGAACTTCCAACCTACAGTAGCGCTGGTGTTGTCGTTAAAGGTGTTGTTTGCATCACAACTCTTCTTGTAATACACGCGCGGCCGAGTACCAGCAGTTATGTTTACTCCGGTGGCGTCAGTTACTGTGACATTTGTAAAGCTGCGCGACGCCACGCCGGAAGCACCCTGGCTTAAGTTTGTATAGCTAATGACGGGTGGGGTTATGTCGATCGCTATTCCTTCAAACTCATCGGCGCCAATGTCGGGCGCACTACCTGTCCCGCCGTAACCGGCGTTGCCCTGGCGCACTTGTCCGTCGAAATCGTCAGTAATGAGCGCTATGTTGACGCCGCGACTTTCAACCAGAGTAGCAATCGCCGGGTTTATATGGAGGAAATTTGCATTTGAGCCGGTGGTGCTTAAGAACGTCGGACTTTCAGTGACAGATGCAGAATCTCGAGGACTAACGCGCGTTTTGTAAGCCGCAATTGTTTGGTCCGAGTTGGTTCCATCATTAAAAATCAGACGGCTTGCCCCCGGTGTTCCGGCGTAGAAATCATTATTGTTTGAGGCAGCGGCATACGTGGTAAGGGTGGTCGAACCGCGGCGATAAGCAACCGTCAAACCGGCGCCGTTTGGCGTGGAGAGGTTGACCAGAACGTTGTTTCGCAACGTAAGCGTTGGTGTAGTTGAAGCGCTGATGGCGCTTGAGCCGAATGTGGCACCGCTGCTCGTCGCATTCAGGTAAACGGTATTGTAATAGACATTAACAGCGGTCCCGCCAGTGACGTTCAAACCAATCAGTGGATTGGTGGCGTTGGCTGTTGTCGTTCTCAAATCACCAATCAGGTTATTTGAGACGGTTTGGGTTCCGGCGGTTACAGCGATTCCGTTAACGGTACCCGCAGCGAGATTGTTTTGCAGGTCATAGATCTTGTTTTTGGAAATTATCGCGTTTGTCGGTGCTGCTGATGTAATTCCGACAACTGAGCCTGCGCCGCCAAACAATGTTCCGATAGTATTTGATGTAACAGTGTTTGTCTGCCCTGTCACTCCTACACTTGTGCCAGTAATCGCACAGACACAGTTAATATTTGTAATTGTGTTGCCGCTAATAAGATTTCCACTACCGCCGTTACCGCCACCGTTATTCGAAGTGATGCCCGTAATAGGACCAGTGCCGCCGTTAATATTGCTGAGTATATTGCCCGTAATGTTGTGATTTACCGAACCGCCATCGGTGTTGCTAATTAAGTTAATTACGGTAGCGCCTGCCGCTGTAATATTTGAAAAATTGTTATTGTTCGAGCTTGAAGTTACCGTGGTCGAAGTCCCCGAAGATGTAATACCAGTAATCGTCCCGCCCGCCCCGGTCTTGGCGAATGCGGTGACGATGGAGTTGCCGTCCATGCTCTGGGTGCCGCCTGCAGGGACGGTAATGGCATTGCTGATGAAGGTGACGTTGCCGGTGGTGTTTACTGAAAGGTTTGTGAAGGTGTTGTCATCGATGCTCGAATTCAAATAAGTACTTCCATTAGTAATAAACGAGATCACGCCCGAGGCGGCGACTGTATGACCAAAAGTATTAAAGTTATTGGCGTCGATATTGATGGTGCTGGTTGCACTCGCCGAACCTGATGGCGAATTTATTCCATTTATTGCACCAGCTGCTACTCCGCTTCGCAGCGAAATATTGTTGCTGTTTATATTGTTTGTAAATGTGTTAGTAGGTGCATTACTAGAGGCAGGAATTTGAATACCGTTTAATGTTCCGGAAGTGGTTCCCCCAACCGAACTTGTAATTGTATTAAAGGAAATGTTGACGCTCGTGGAATTTCTAACCAGTATTCCATTTACGGTTGTCGATACATTTGCATAACCAGAAAAAGTGCCGGTCGTTCCAAAGTTGGTGATCGTATTAGCGGTTGCGACGCTGGCGCCCCCGATATCAACGCCATTGTTGTTGTCCGCAGCGGCTGTCGGTCCAACTACGACGATTCCGTTATTAACATTGCTAATGTTGTTGCTGTAAATCTTTAGTCCGCTGTTTCCACCCGCTGTCGTGGTAGCTGAGGCTGTAGTTGTAACTGCGGTTGCGCTATGCGTGGCGTTGGCATAAATACCAAAAGTATTTTGATAGGTGCGGTTCAGGGTGATCGTGTTGTTCTGGATAGTATTGTTCTGCGCACCGTTGGTCGTTGTCGCATAGAGCAGAGCCACGCCCCACTCCGTCATGTTCTGGTTGACTGCTGGCGTCGTCGTCGTGTTCGCAGGGTTCTCCTGCATTGTGAAGCCTTGGAGGGTGACCCAATCAGTGCCGATTAATTTGAAGATACTGTCGTTGAGCGCGCCGCCCGTAAGAGCCGCTGACGCAGTAATTGTGTTTCCGTTACCTTGAACGATAAGCGGATCGCTCGCCGTCGGCGTTAGCGTGGTGATGGAATAACCTCCCGCCGGAGCTGTCTGCGGGTTACCGGCAACCAGATTCAGCGTACAGCCACCGCCGCCAACCAGCACACCATTGGTGTTTATATCCGTAATAGCAGCAGCCAGCGTTGCATAGTCGCCTGGGATATTTCTCGTGCCTGAGCAAACGCCTGTTACCGGCAACGGCGCCATCGGCGCAAGATAGCTGATCAGAGAATTCGCGAGGCTAGCACTTCTGCGATCAACGAAGAGCGACGCAAACGAATCAGGCTTTGCTGAACTACTCAGGTTAGTCGGCGTAATGGTTCCGATTGACGCCGGAGAGAACGTTCCATTAACGGCGTTAGCGTGCCGCACCAATACCAAACTTGTAACTGCCACCAGTGTGATCGCCGCGAGGAAGGCGCCGGCCCTTTTCAACTGTCGTTGGTCTGGGCGAAGAGCAGAAGAGAATTGGTTCTTCCCTTTTTGGAGGAAGTGGCCGCGCCAAATGGCAGCAGCTAAAAGTGAAGAAAGTCTATTCATAATTGCTTTATCCTGGGGGACCGCAATAAGTGCTTCCACCTTGTTAAGTAAAACGACCAATTACAACTATCCCGGTATTCGAAGGGTCTCTTACGGACCCAAAAGGCGGCCCAGAACTCGTCGGATGGACTCTCAGACTTCTCAGCCTCCGACGCACTTCGGGGGCGCACCCGGATTGCACACACCCGAGCAACATTCGCTACCCGTCGAGCAGGTCACATTGTTGTGTTTGCACGTACCAGCTTGCGCGGGTGTAGGGGCGGTGATGGTAACAATCACCGGCAATGCGATCGCGGCGCCAAGACCGATGCGCTTGATCGCTTCACGGCGCGAAAGAGTTAAACCTCGCGTTGCTACCGACGTTTGCTCGAGCGACTCCATCAATAGATGTTTCCGGCGGAGTTCGTCGAGTCCGAGCCGAATCAGAGCTTCATCGATGGTGCTGCCGGTTTCTTTTGAGAGTAGTTCCGCAATTTCATTGGCTGTGGTTCTGCCATCACAGTGTTTCCAAATCGCGGCGGCAGTTTCATTAAGACAGTGGGCTTCATCGCGAAGTCGGTTGTAAACAAGCAACTCGCCATCGATGCGCTTGGAAATAATTTCCTCCGAGCGCGCTAATGGCAGAAATTCGGGGGGCGAAAATTTCATGCGACTCCAATTTGCCGCGAGGCCCGAAAGGAATTGGGACTCTTCAGAAGACAGTCCTAGCGGGCGGGGGCACTTTCTAAAACATATTGACTAGATAAGAAGTAAATCCAAAGCGGGTGAAGTTCAACGCAGAGCGGTAAAAAACTTTCCCCTTAGCGGCCTCTGGAAGACGCTTCGCTGAGCTCTGGTTTTCAAGGACTACGGGAGCGAGCTCACGCGCTGCAAAGTTGCTGAAGAAAACAGGGCGCAAAGCTAACATTCTTTAGGGTATTGGTCAATATTTAAGGGGCGATCGATAGACAAATTTGTGAGGGTAAACGTGTCCAGGAGTCCTCACGGCTAGATTGCTATTTGAAGCCCCGGCGAAATGGCACTTTGCTGTTAGATAGGGAACCTTCCAATGGCAGTTTCCGACGGGGGTCCCTCCCTGAGATCGAGTTCTCATCAGGTTTAACGATGTTGGCCCTTGGGATTTAAGGTGTGCGGGATTTATCGATTACCGGGCGCGGGCGTTAGAGTCGGGGAAGAGGGTTGTCGGAAACGATCGATTAGCCACCCGCCGATCAACCATAAGGCGCACACGGAAATCATCACCACTGAAAACCATTTTCCGTACACGCCGTCCGGAGAGAATTTTTCAGTTGCGGCGTGCAGCATCTCGCTGTTTGGGAGCAGCTCTGCTTCGGAAAACTCATGGAAGGAATAGATGCCGACCTGAACCATAAAAAGCAGCAGGAAGATTCCGGTGACCTGGAAGAATCTCCGCACGTTAATCAGATGCCCAAATTTTGCCCAGCCCCAGGCGAAGCCGGCCGCAGCGCAGAGACCCAGCAACGCTCCGGTGAGCATTTCTGATCCATGCACCTGCAAAAGCATTAACGCCGTTTCCATTCCTTCTCGAGTGATCATCAGAAACGTAAAAAGGAATACGCCAGCGACGGCCGCCAGGCGGGAACTTCGCGAGGACACCGCATTGAGACGGGTGCGCATCCTTTCCTGAACCTTTGGTCCGGTACGCCACATGTAAATGACCAGACTGCCAACCATCACCATTGCCACCAGGCCGAGAATGCCTTCGCGCAGCGACTCATTTCCAAAAAACTGACTGAGATACCCGCCCACAGTCGTACCGAAAAATCTTTCCAGACCGAGTCCGTCCACCCCTTGTCTGAGTAGATAACCGAGGGCCGCGCTGGCCGTTAAGGCCAGGGCGATGCCGACGTAAACTGCTGAGGTTAGCCATTTTTGGCCGGACTTGCGCAGGTAAGACAGAATCACGGCGACCAGCAGGAAAGATTCAAATCCCTCGCGCAAAACGATAATGAAGGAGTTAAGCATCGATGATGTTTCCAAATTTCGAAGTAAGTTCGACCAGTTGAATAAGTCCCTGGTCACCGCAGCGAAAGTATAGTCTAATTGAAAACAGTTTTCAATTTCAAAAGGGGACCCGAACATGCGGCGGTCACGGGAAGAGAAATGACTATTGGGAAGTAACGGGAATTATCGCCAGGTCAGCACGTATCACGCCGAGTTCAGTCTTCGCGGCGAGACGCAATGGCAGCCGACGCTTATCGTCGCTGATCCAACCGCGGAGCTGATATTTGTCGCTGTCAGCATCGTCGGTGGTCAATGAGAACTGAATCGCCAGAACTGCTTGTGAACCGATTTGCACGCTTTCGCGTTTCAAGGCGGTGATAAAAATCGTCTTGGGTTGGTTGTTGACAAGTAGCGATAACGCCGTGCGCCGGGGCGGAGTCAGGTTCAAAGTGCGCAGCATATAAAAAAACGAAAGGTAGTCGTGTGTGCCAACCGGAATCTCGATCCGGGTACCGGATTCAGTTGTGACCGCGCCGTAGTCCTGATTTATGGTGAGCTTGCCGTTGTAACGGTGCCGGCCCTCATTGAAGATCATTTCGGTATGGAAGGGAAGCAGCGTTTTCGGATCAACGTAAGAACTCATCGTATCGTTAGCCACAAATAGCCGCTGTAGTGCGTTTGTAGTTTGCGCGCTGACTGTAAATTGGAAACCATCGTGATCAAAATACTTCGAACGGGCGCGCACCTGAAACGTCGCCATGCCGACCGACGACTGAATGGTCGGGAGAAACACCTGGAAGTTCAACTGTTCACCGATCTTGAATGGCAGATCTCCCGTTCCCGGATCTTCAGTGGGCGTGCTGGGGATCGCTAGCGGCGGCCTCGGTGGCGTTCCGGCGACCGGCGTTGGGGTGGGCGCTGGCGCTGGAGGAGGTGTCGGAGTTGGAACGAAGCCGGAACCCGCAAGCTCGATCCTGACCTCACCAGCTGAAAGACGCGTGACGATGAGAACTGGTACGTGTCGCTGGTCGTCGCTGAAGTGGGCTTCAAGGGAATAGCCGCGTCCCCCCGCATCGCTCCTTATGCGCACCTGTGCGACGATCGTACTAAATGATCCGACGTTGGTCTTGATCACTTCCCGACCGCTCACCTTGATCTCGATCTGGTAGTTTTGGTTTTCGTCGCGTACGGACAGAGAGTATGTGGTTCCCTCCGCAAGCGAGAGCGCGCGCAGGCGATAGATTGCCGAGAGGAAATCATAGGATCCCGGGACGCTCGCCGTGCGTTTGTCCGGAATGGCAGCAGTCCCGGCCGGCTGATTGAAGTCGGCTGACGTTTCGGTGGTACGTGCTGTTTCGCGGATTGTTTGTTGACCGTGATAAGGCAAACCAGTCGCCGGATCAACGTAGGTTATGTAGTCGTTATTAATGGCAAAGAGGGCTGCATTGATTACGCCGTTAGTTTCGACGTGTCCCTTTAACTGAATGCCTTCGCGCCCGAAGAAAGTTCCTCGAGCCGCCACCAGGAGCTCTATGTGAGCGGCACTAATAAAGTTTGAAAATGAGACGTTGTAGGTTAGACGTTCACCCACCCGGTAAGGTCCGGGTGAAAACGATTGAGAAGCCAGGTCACCTGTTTGTTGAGCGGAAGACGAAAAGACGAACGCGCCCAGGACCAATAAAAGGAAAGCAGTCGGGAATTTCAACCTTTGAGTCACCATTGAATCATAGTGCAAAATGCAATCAGAACAAATCGCGCAGCCTTCGGGCTAAATTGTACACGCAGGCTGGCGAATCCGGTTCCTTTCAAATCATTGCGCTATTTGCCTCGCTCAGCTGGAGTTCATCGAGTATTTGCTGCGCTGCCTGGGCCGGGTCAGGCGCATCAAGAATCGGCCGGCCCACCACAACATAGTCTGCGCCGGCACGGATTGCATCGCGCGGAGTCGTCACGCGTTTCTGATCAAGCAGAGCAGCACCCGCTGGTCTAACGCCGGGCGTTACAACTACAAAGTCAGGCCGTTTCACAACCGCGCGGATGATCCTAGCCTCGAGTGGCGAGGCCACGACTCCATCCATCCCACTCGCTTCTGCCAGTGAGGCCAGGCGAGGCACAAGTTCTCCAGGGGCCGCCCCAAAGCCAACTTCGGCTACCGCAACTTCATTAGCGCTCGTCAGTATCGTGACGGCGATCACCAGCGGGCGAGAGAGTCCCTCGGCGGCCGCGCACTCGGATACACTCTCCGCGGTGCGAAGCATCATTTCGCTGCCGCCGGACGCATGAATGTTGAAAATGGAGACACCAAGCCGCGTCGCCTCCACGCCTGCGAGGGCGACGGTGTTAGGGATATCGTGATACTTAAGATCCAGAAACACGCGTTCACCGGAACTGATGATCTCACGCACTAAGGCCGGACCGGCGGCGGTGAACAACTGCATGCCAATCTTGAACATGCCCGCGACTCCTCGCAGCGCACTAACCAGCTCACGCGCTTTCCGAGTGTTGTCGACATCAAGAGCGACGATTAGTTTATTTGTTCTCATAACCGATCTACCTCAAGCCGCCAGTTCCTTGGCGCGGGATCCCACGGCTTCGTCAAGTGAGACGAATCCTCTCTCTGAGACAATGCGCCTCAAGCCATCATTTATCTTTCCGACGATCGCCGGTCCTTCGTAAATGAACCCAGTGTAAATCTGCACCAGGCTGGCGCCGGCGCTAATCATCTCCCAGGCGTCCTGCGCCGTGAAAACTCCGCCAACGCCAATCAAAGGTAACGAACCTTCCGTCATGTTGTAGAGCGTGGCAATCATCTTGAGGGATCGACGTCGCAAGGGAGCGCCACTCAAGCCGCCTTCACCACAGGCCTCAACCAGGGCACGACTGGTTTTCAACGACGCTCGATCGATAGTCGTATTAGTGGCAATCAGTCCGGCTATTTTATTTCTCCGGGCCACTGCGACAATGCTTTCAAGTTCGTTCTCAGCGAGATCTGGTGAAAGCTTTACCAGCAGTGGCAATACCCCGCGGCCATCAAGTTGATTCGCGAGGCGCTCATTACTTTCCTGGAGCGCCCGCAATAGTAGTTCGAGTTGATCTGTCTGTTGCAACTCGCGCAAGCGCGGGGTGTTTGGTGAACTCACGTTAACGGCGATGTAGTCCGCCACGGGATAGACGGCTGCGAAACTTTTCAAATAATCAGCGACCGCGTCTTCAAATGCTACTGTCTTGCTTTTGCCGATGCTTACTCCCAGAACACAATCCGGGCGCTGTTGCTCAACGCGCTTCGCAAAGGCTTTGGCGCCTTCGTTATTGAATCCGGCGCGATTGATCAAGGCTTTGTCCAGGGGCAGGCGGAACAGTCGAGGGCGTTTGTTGCCGGGCTGGGGATGGTAGGTCACCGTGCCCGCCTCAATAAAACCAAATCCGAGTGCGGCGAGCGAATCGAGCGCCACCCCATCTTTATCGAATCCCGCTGCCAGCCCGACCGGATTGGAGAACGTCAGGCCAAAACGTCGCAGCTTGCCGAACGGGCTGCGCTTGAAACGTTTAGCAAGTGCGGAGGTTATAAAACTCGGAGCTAAGGAAAGGGAATTGAGGGCCAGTTCGTGGGCCGTTTCGGGTGGCAGGCGAAAGAGTAAAGGTCGCAGCAATGAGCGATAGAGCATGAACGGCTCTGACTTAATCTTGCTTCGTAAGTTGCAAAAGGAGGTTACCAGAGCCCGTTAGTTGAAGACAAGGTCAACGACCTAAGCTAGTGATACCGTTTGAAGTTCGTTCCCGGTACGCCTCGCAAATCACAGCGTGAGATGAGGTCAGTACCACCACGCGGTAGCGGGTAGTTGTTTCGGTGTCTCGCTACGAACGATAGAGATTACCCTGTGAAAACTAATGGGATGAGATCGAAACCCACCCGCTGCCGCGTGGTGGTACTGACCTCATTTCAGCCAGCATCCGAAATCCACGAGCTCATAAAGAACGTGGACAAGTGTGGCTGAGTTGGTTTAAGTTTTCTTTCTTCCTGGTTCGAGGCGGCTCAAGTAGTTCTGCAAGTCAACCTTTGTTGGAGGAGAACAACAATGCGATCGAAAAATACCCTGGCTGTTTTCGCGGCTCTACTGCTGCTAATCGGTTCAACCTCGATCCTTAAAGCGCAGCGAGAGTGGAATCATCTCGGAGACAAACACGTCGATGGAAATTCTGACCATGACAAGATCTCTCTGGGAAGTTCCGAAGGATGGTTTCGTCAACTTCAGATTCGGGTTGAGGATGCCCCGGTGAGCTTCAAACGCGTGGTAGTTCACTTTGGAAATGGAACTGACGAGGAATTGCAATTCCGCGAAGTAATAAATCCCGGTGAATCGACTCGTGCGATGGACCTGCGAGGACGGCGACGGATCATAAAGAGCGTTGAGTTTTGGTATGAAAAGGTTAGCGAAAGCTCGAAGCGTCCAACGGTTCGCCTGTACGGACGATAGCTGGCGCTCTTCGGGAATACATCTCTTAATAGCGATGGCTTTCCGGGTAGTGGGTCAGTTTGGATTGCCAGCCAACGATTAGAGACAAAATCAGAACTGGGAGCGCAGCGACCAGCCAAATACTCAACGTTGATAGTCTTCATTTGAAACCAGTTTTCTTTGGATTTTTGGGCTCTTGAGTGTAGGGCTGGTCGCTACGCTCCCAGTTCTGATTTCGTATTAGCGATTCGCTCAACGCTTCGGCAAAAGTTCGAGAACCGCAGCAAACTTTCAAACTGACCCATTACCGCTTTCCGGGTTTGCTTGTCACCGCCCAAGCGTTCTTGTTAGTATCCCGCGAAATGGATTTCATCGAGAAGGCACGCATCATGGACAGTCCGCGGATCAATCGCGCGCTGGCCCGACTGGCTTCCGAGGTTGTCGAAGAAAACCACGGCGCCGGTGATTTGTACCTGGTGGGAATACGCCGCCGAGGGGTGCCGCTCGCGGAACGAATGGCCGACAAGATCGCGGACCTCGAAGGCGATCGTCCGCCGGTTGGCATTCTCGACATAACCCTTTATCGAGACGATCTTTCAACCGTCGGCGCCAAGCCGATCGTTAACCGCACAGACCTTCCCGGTGACATTGAGAACCGTAACATCGTGCTCATTGACGATGTGCTCTACACCGGACGTACCATCCGCGCGGCGCTCGATCAGTTGATCGACTTTGGCCGGCCCAAACGCGTGCAACTCGCCGTTCTGATTGATCGCGGCAAAGAGCATCGCGAGTTGCCGATTCAGGCGGACTACATTGGAAAATTAGTGCCGACGAAAAAAAGCGAGATCATCAAAGTAATGCTCCAGGAGTTTGATGAGGAAGAAGGCGTGGTAATTGTCGAACGACCCGCGGCGGAAGCCGCCGAAGCAGGTTGAACAGGCGGCCAGCGATGGCCGCTTTTTTCTTGTGGTTGCTCTTTGGACTTTGGTCTTTGAAGTTAGCAGCCCTTCGAAACGAAGTATCACCATCAAGAGCTGAAAACCACAGTCCAAAGACCAAAGACCAGATTCTTAATCAATGCAATTCAATCGCAAACATCTACTCGGCATCCGCGAACTTGAGCCCGGCGAAATCACCCACCTTCTCGACACGGCCGAAACATTTCGCGATATCTCCCGGCGCGAGATCAAGAAAGTGCCCGCACTGCGCGGGCGCACAGTCATCAATCTTTTCTTCGAATCGTCTACTCGAACCCGCACCTCCTTTGAAATCGCTGCCAAGCGGCTCTCCGCAGACGCTGTCAACATCAGCGTTTCGACCTCCAGCGTGAGCAAGGGCGAAACACTTTTGGACACGGCCCGCAACCTGGAGGCAATGGCGCCGGACTGCATCGTGGTGCGGCATTCGATGGCGGGTGCGCCGCAACACCTGGCAAGAATGGGCAACGCACCGATCGTCAACGCCGGTGATGGTTCGCATGAACATCCCACTCAGGCGCTGCTGGATGCACTGACAATCCGCGAACACAAGTCACGAATAGAAGGGCTCAAGGTTGCGATCATTGGCGACGTGTTGCACTCGCGTGTAGCGCGCTCAAATATTCATCTGCTCACAAAACTTGGCGCGACGGTTAGTGTCGCCGGACCCGGAACGCTTGTGCCACTGGAATTCGGCGAGCTGGTCGAGCAAGGCCTGCGAGTTGAGAAGACGATCGAAGACGCAATTGAAGGCGCCGATGTCGTGATGATTCTTCGTATCCAGCGCGAGCGGCAAGACGCTGCGTTTTTTCCCTCGATGCGCGAGTATGCGGTCCACTTCGGTCTCAAGCCCAAACATCTGGAACGCGCAGCGGAAGATGCAATAGTGATGCATCCCGGACCCATTAATCGCGGTATTGAGATGGCCTCGGAAATCGCTGACGGCGGTCGTTCGCTCATTTTGGATCAGGTAACAAACGGTGTGGCGGTCAGGATGGCCGTGCTTTACCTGCTCGCCGGCGGCGGTCATGCCGAATTGGATGAAAAGGGCCACTAGCGCAGCAGTAGCCCGACAGTAATGGAGGGCTCTGACTTGCACAACACTCGATCCAAAAAGTAACAGAGCGCTAACACAGCATGAAGCTTCTAATCGCTAACGGCTACCTCGTAGATCCCACTCAAGGAATCAACACCGGACGGGATCTTCTAATTGAAGACGGACGTGTCCTCGGTGTGCTCGAGCGCGGGCAGGAACGACCGGGCGGAGTTGAGGTTTTAGACGCGACTGGTCTCATCGTCGCTCCTGGTTTCATCGATCTGCACACGCACTTGCGCGAACCGGGTGCCGAGTATAAAGAGACCATCGCGAGTGGCGCGGCGGCTGCAGTGGCTGGCGGTTGGGCCAGTGTCTGCGCCATGCCCAACACCGATCCTGTCAACGATAGCCCGGCCGTCACCCGCTTCGTGATCGAGCAGGCCCAGCGCGCACAACTTGCAAACGTCTTCCCGATCGGATCGATTACCAAGGGCTGTGGCGGTAAAGAACTCTCCGAGATGGGTGAGATGAAGAACGCGGGCATCGTTGCCGTTTCTGACGACGGCCATCCTGTACCCACTGCGGGCATGATGCGGCGGGCGATGGAATACGCGCGCGGTTTTGAACTAACAGTAGTTGACCACTGCCAGGACGTTTCGCTTACTGCCGGCGGAGTCATGCACGAAGGCCGTTGGTCGCTCATTTTGGGTTTACGCGGCATGCCGGCTGCGGCTGAAGATGTTCACGTCATTCGCGACTGCGTCTTAGCGAAACTAACCGGCGCCTCAGTTCACATCGCGCATGTTTCAACGAGCGGCGGGCTCGATGCAGTTCGTCGCGCCAAAGAAATGGGACTGCCCGTCACCTGCGAAGTAGCGCCGCACCATTGGACTCTGACGGACGAAGCACTGGCCGAGTACGACACCAACACAAAAATGAGTCCACCACTCAGAAGCCAGAACCATGTAAATGCATTGTTGGAAGGTTTGCGCGATGGCACCGTCGATGCAATCGCGACTGATCACGCGCCACATCACGCTGATGAGAAGAACCTGGAATTTGATCAGGCGCCGTTTGGTATCACTGGACTGGAAACAGCGGTTGGACTCGCTTTTGATCTGGTTAATCAGGGAATTATTGACCTCGAACAACTGGTCAGGTTGTGCTCGACGAATCCGGCTCGCATTTTCAGTCTAAAAGATCGCGGAACCTTAGCGGAGAACGCGCACGCCGATGTGACTATTCTTGATCCGGCATGCGAATGGACCTTCGACGCCGCGACTTCCAAATCGAAGAGTCGGAACACACCGTTTCACGGCAGAACGATGACCGGCGCCGCTGTCGCTACGATAGTCGGTGGCCGTGTCGTCTATCTGAATCCCAATTACACACGAATCACTGACGCAAAACACCGCCAGGCGTCCGCAAAGTAGCCCCATCAACAGGGCGGCCACGGCTTTGTCATTGGCGAGTTCAGGTTTGAGGTGCAACAGATGCAGAACCGTAAGCGGTAGCGAGCGGATACAAGCACTCAAGTTGAATCCGACCGACCGTTCTTGTCATTGTTGACTGTAGCATCCGCTCGCTACCACCCGCGCTTCTGCAATTCGGTCCTTTGAAAACGAAAAAGCCCGCCGCGCTCTCCCCTTCGCGGCGGGTTTTCCGTTAGTCGCCTACTTACGTTATTACCGGGGCGACCGAAACCATTTCATCAATCGATGTTGGAAGCCCGCCCGCGCTCTCCCCTTCGCTTGCGGGCTCCCAACGTATCGGCGGCCGCGAGGCTGCCGATGCTTTGACGTCTGACAAACTTCAGTTTGTCGAAGACGCTGAAAGAACAAAGTTTGGGATTCGCTCGACTATGCGATTTTTCATTTCCAGTCGCCGCAGCTTTAACCGGCGCAACTTCAAACGCTTCAATTTCGAGTGCGTCGCATTCAATGCTCGCAGCCGCAGTTTCCAATTCGTTACCGTAACCATTTTCAACTCCCTCAACGAGCGCCGCCGCTGCTAAAGTCCAGTTGCAATGGCAGGGGCGGGAAGTAGTTTGGCAACGACCGTGCCAACCATGGCCTCGGATTACCTGGCGTCGGAACTCTTGTTATTAGTCGAATTACCGGGGAAAAAAGTTGTTGTGAGATTCTTCGTTTACAGGGTGTAGACGATAAGCGAATTTATTCAGGAAGAGATGCACGATATGGTTGAAAGACCAAACCCCAACGGAGCTACGGCCTACAGCCCAGGGGTCGCCGCTTCGGCTACCCTGGGTAAAGAAAGTCTTCTTGTCCTCAACCGCACGCGGCTGCGCTGCTCTGTGCATTTCCTCTCTGAGAAAACGACACAGCCGCGTTGCGCTTGAAATAGCTCAGACCCGGAAGTGATCCGCGCGCCATTGTTTGATCGCTCGCTTAATATCTTTGGTTTTGACGAACTTGCCGGTCAACACGGAGTTGACCAGGTTTTCCAGTTCCTCGTCTGCGGCAAAGCGGAGCGCAACTGTTTGTGCGGCAGTTAAGTTGCTCGCTTGTTGTGCGAGAGCAGGGGAGACGACTTGCTGATAACGCAGTCTCTCTTCGAGCCGGATAACTCGGTCCTGCACTTTGAGAGAATAAGTTCGCACAAAAGTCGTCAGAATCAAGAGGGCTAACGAGACGACGATCCACCAACCTGAGTTCCAGCCGGGTGCTTTAAAAAACACGACTACCGCCCAGACAAAATTAACCAGCATCACAGGCAAGACAAAAAAGTGGAAAGTTGGATGCCAACGGGTGTGGTTTGCGAAATTTTGGGTATCCATGTTTTCTCCTTTTAGGTCGAGGGCTTTTGCGTTTTCGTCGCCTTTACAAATTCGTAGGCATCGCGTCGGAAGCCGGCGATGCGTTCGCAGCTTTAGGCAACTCCGGCGTGAAGTCTTCGCCCGGGTTTATGAACTGGTTCCGCTCGAAATGGTACTGCTTGTCGTAGAGTTGTTTGTAGCGGCCGCTGGCGGCGAGCAGCTCTTCATGCGTGCCGCGCTCAACAATTTCACCAGCTTCCAGCACCAGAATTTGATCGGCGCTGCGAATGGTGGAGAGCCGGTGTGCAATAACAAAGGTGGTGCGGCCTCGACGCAAAGACTGCAAGCCATCCTGAATCAACGCTTCGCTTTCGCTGTCGAGACTCGAAGTGGCTTCGTCAAGGATTAGAATTTTCGGTTCCGCCAGGATCGCGCGCGCGATTGCCACGCGTTGCCGTTGTCCGCCCGATAATTTCACCCCGCGCTCGCCGACGATGGTGTCGTAGCCCTCAGCGAAGCCGTCGATAAACTCCTCACAATGCGCGACCCGGCTAGCGGCGACGATTTCCTCGCGCGTGGCGTGGGGATGAGAGAAGCCGATGTTCTCAGCGATACTGCCATCGAAAAGAAAGTTATCCTGCAAGACTACGCCGAGTTGCTGGCGATAGTCTCGCAGTCGAACAGATTCCAAATCTTGACCATCGACTGAAATGCTACCTGCGATCGGCCGGTTGAACGCCATCACCAAGCTAATAAGAGTCGACTTTCCCGATCCGCTCGAACCCACGAGCGCAGTGGTCGATCCTGCCGGCGAACGGAAAGAGACATGCTTCAAGACTGGTGTGTCGTCGGTATATTCGAAACTAACATCCGTAAATGCCACCTCGCCGACAATCGCCGGACAAGGTTCGCGGGTAGCATCGTCTTCATCTTCAGTAGCCATGCGCTTGATCTCGCGAATGCGATCAAGCCCGGCAAATGCCTCGGTGATTTGTGTGCCGATGTTCGCGATTTCGATCAAAGGCATCGCCACCAAGCCCGTAAAGATCATGTACATGACAAAATCGCCAAGCGTCATGCGACCGGCGATGAGGTCGTGGCCGCCGACCAGAATCAAAATGACGCCGATGATGCCGACGATCATTGTTGAGAAAGCCATCACGCCGGAAACCGCAGTCATTGAGCGCGCGACGTTTCGAAAGAGGCGGTGTGCGCCGCGAGCGAAAATCAACGCCTCACGCTTTTCCGCGGCGTAGGCTTTAACAATTCGAATGCCACCGAGTGATTCAGTTAAGCGTCCGGTAACCTCTGCATTGATCTTGCCTCGCTCGCGAAATAGCGGTCGCAGTTTGTTGAAGGCGAATGCCATGACGCCGCCGAATGCGGCAAGCGCCAGCAGCGTGACCGCTGTCAGTCGCCAGTTCAAATAGAAGAGAACGGCGAGCCCGATGGCGGCTGTTACCAAGCTGCCGAGGAGTTGTACCAGCCCCGTGCCGACGAGATTTCGAATGCCTTCCGCGTCGGTCATGATGCGCGAAATCAGCACTCCGGTTTGCGTCGAGTCGAAGTATCTAATGGGCAATCGTTCAACGTGTTCCTGCACGCTCTTGCGCATGTCAGTGATGGCCCGTTGCGCAGCCACACCCAGCACCTGAGAGAGTGAAAAGGAACTTAGCGCCTGAATTATGGTGGCCCCGCCCGCCGCGAGAGCGAGTGGAATCAGCATCTGCGAGCGGTGCTTAATTACCACTTCGTCTATGACGTATTTGGAACTGCTCGGCAGAACAAGACCGGCGAGCCGGTTAACGATCATCAGAAACATGCCGAGCGACAGGCGATAGCGATGTGCCCAGACTAACTCGCGCGCGTCGCGCCACGCGGTTGCTGCTGTGATCCGTTTCTTTTCGGGTTTAGTGATTGCTGTGCTCATATGCGAAGCAATGGTCGCAGCGCAGGGATTAAAGAGCAAGTGGGGCTCAAACTGGCGGGAGGTAAGTTTTGGGAGTACCGTCTGATACCAGCGGCGAAAACTATGTCCGTTTCGACCGTCGATTCCTCTTCTTTTCTTCTCTTTTCATTAAATAGCTCGCCAGCCCATCTCGCTCAACTTCTTCGAGGAATCGATCAGCCCAATCCGGAAAGTCAGAAGTTTTTCGTTCCCATCGCGATGGCTCGCCCGAGCCCTGTAGCGGAGCTGTCGGTATGCCTTCCACGTCGTCATCCATCCACCAAGCTCCGGTGAGGCTATTCACCGATTCCTGTTTAAGGAATGCGAAGCCAGAAGCGTCACCGTCCATCCAACAAAAGCGGGCAAACCAATAGTCGCCCATTCTCTTCCAGTTGTAGTAAATACCCGTGAGCTCGTTATCGCCACCATAGCAGTAGGGAACCAGGAGATCATTGTCGACGATCCTGGCGTAAAGGTGACTTCTGGAGCCCAAATTCACCCAAGCTCCCTGAAGCAATGAGAGATTCGCGGGCGCAGGTTTTTCTTCTTCTTTTGGACCACTCGCCAGGTTCAATGCGCTGACGGCATTACTTACCATCGACTTGAGGTCATTCACCTGATTGAGCAATTCCCCTACCAGGTTAGCACTATTAATCTCAGAACCGTTGCCTGATCCCGACTTCTGTACTTCCGCCTGCATGGTGTCGATAACCATTTGCTTTAGATGTCTACCGAGCGTTTCGCTTAAGTGACTTCGATCATAAACCAGGTGCTGCATGTCCTTGATGTCGAATGGGAGTTCTTCAGCTTGTTGCGTAATGATGATAATTGGCTTTTCCAAAGCCATCGCGAACCCTACTTCCCACATCACGTTTGGCTTAGTGCCAGTTAGGTCGGCAACGCAAATCGATGACGCCTTCAATTCCCGCAGTAAGCGATCGGTGATTCGCCCAGCCGGCCGTGTATCGCTAAGTCTGAAGCAGTGAGCATTAGGCGTGGTCAAAGCGGCTTCGACGCTGGTTTTGATGGTGGAGTATACATCGTCAAATTCCCGCGCGTAGGGCATTATCACGAAACAATTCATCAGGTCTCCCTACTCCACGTGTCGCTTCGGAAAAGAGCAACGAACGATAACTAAGTGGGTGCACGCGGTTGATTGAAACTTGGCTCACACGATGCGTGAGAACGCTGGCTTGCGAGAACGGTGGGATAGTAAATCCTGGTTGGCGAGAATGCAATCAGCAAGCTGACGGTGTGTATAGCCGCAATAGGTGCTACTATGCTAGCAACTCTGGAGGTGGTGATATGGGATGGGATGGCGATGATTTAGCCGGCAAGATGGAAGAAGTGTTTGAACGGCAACAGGCGGCAGCTGATGCCAGGGCCAACCGCGGTACCTCCTCAGTTGAGGAACGTGCGCGCAGTGCCAAGTTTGAATCTCTGCGACTCTCGCGTTCACGTATCATGACCCAATTGGCCGGGGCCACTAACCCCGCACATCGGACCATGCTTGAGAGCGCGTTGAAGTCGATAAACGATGAGATGGCGGAATAAGAATTTCGGAAATTGGATTGCGGATTTCGGAATTGTCTTTCGCTCTGGCTTGAGCATTCAAGGTAGTCGCCTCCCACTCAAGCTTAGTAGTCTCAAGGTCAGGAAGGTGGACTTGCCCCCGCTCTTTTTAATACAACTCTCCGATTTGCCTCGGTAACCAACTCGACATTATCCTTCGCGGTCCGTCCATCCGGCAGAACAACCGTGTCTTCGAGTCCAATCCGCACGTCATAGCCCCGCGCGATTGCTTCGTCCATCATTGGCCAGGCGGTGGCTTCAGTACCATGAAGTAGAAAAGAAAGATCCGCTGCTACAGATCTCAGGACGTGCTCCATAGCATTCACAGTTTCAATTGCGTTCTTCAGTTCCTGTTCCTGTGGTTCGAGTAAAACGCGCAGGCAGCTGGTTGCCAATCCGCTCTGCATAAAGATCTGCGCGGCAGCGGCGTCGCACAATCCGGCCTCAACAGCCACCCCACGCGTAAGCAGAAGTTTCGCAAGCTCAACTGCGCCCTCTTCACCGAAATTCACCGAAGCAAATCCCGGCAATACGGCCCAATTCTTCGCTGCTTCCAATCGCGCCGGGTGCGGCAGAATCCAGGCGCCCGTGCTTATGCCAATCCGTTTTGTTGGAGCGACGGCGAGCACGGCACGGACCGTCCGATCGATATCTGCTTTGTCGAGGCTTTCTTTTTCTGAACTATCTGAAGTCGAACGGACGTGAAGGTGGATCGCATCTGCTCTGGCCTGCAGACACTCAACAACGTCGGCGGCGAGTTCAGCAGGGCTCAGCGGCACTGCCTTATGATCATCCCGCGTTCGTCCACCGTTGATTGCAGCTTTGATTAACAATTTGAGAGCCTCGGCGTTTACTCTGAATCTCCGAAATCTGCGAACAACAGTTCTGTCAGCTTCGCCGTAAAATCGAGTCCCCGTACTGACTACTGCTTTTTTTTACTCTTCACCAGCCCGGCGTGTTTGAACTCGTGCCGATAAGCACTCGAATTATCACTGGCGAATTTGCTAATAGCATCGTCAACCAGGTGCGCCGGCGATGGATGTCTTCCGCAAGATAAAACATGCGTGGTGGGAAGTAAATCAAGAGCGCGATAAAGCAGAGGAAGAAGAGCCGGCCGAGGAACTCGACGACGCCGGACGGATGACCGAGGTCCGCAAACGTCAACATGTTCCAGAACACCTGAAACAGAATCATGTTAAGAAAGAGACAGATATCGCCGAGCGTTTCGCTTTGTGGAGTGCGCAGTAAATCCCATTTCGGCGGTTTTTTCGGTGGAGAGAAATAACGATAAATTAGAAACGTTTGCACGATGGTGAGGATCAGGATGGCGAAGATTATGGGCACGAAGACCGGTCCCGAATCCATCCCGCGCCTGCCGAAAAAGAAATCCCCGAGGCTCGCCAACACCGCCGAACTGATCACCAGGTTAAGGCAAAAATAGAAAAGTGGATTGAATAAGCAGCCGCCCAGTTTCAAATCCATGGAATCAAGTGTCAGAGCGTTACGTCGCTGGTGATAATGCCAGCGTTTCAAAACGGCCCCTGCCGCGGGCAGGATCCACATCGCAGCGAGAGTGAGTCCGAGGATCAGTTTTGCCAGAGGATTTTCAGCGGAAACCTGATTGAATAGATCGATGAACTGCGCTGTCAGGAAGCGCATCAGGAAGATGTTCAGAATGAAGACGACGATGTCTAACAGCAGCCCGCGGTTGGTTTTGGCGAAGAGCTTTGTGAGAAGGCCAGAGCGCGACTCTACCGCTCCCGGGGAGGCTTCGTTCTCAGGTCCATGTTTTGAAGGCTTCTTTCTGGGCATCAATTGACGTCCACAGATTTCGCAGATTCAAAAGCCACGCACTACTCAGCTCAGTCAGAGTTTGGTAGTGGGTCAGTTTGAAAGGTTTGCTCCGGTTCTCGAACTTTGCCGAAGCGCAGACGAATTGCTAA
>Ga0134126_10000654_pt1 | contig 43737 bp, 26 predicted proteins | sample KB31752_FD_96881 | JGI IMG/M metagenome (GOLD analysis project Ga0134126, IMG submission 96881) | Terrestrial soil microbial communities with excess Nitrogen fertilizer from Kellogg Biological Station, Michigan, USA - KB3-175-2 | ecosystem: Environmental > Terrestrial > Soil > Unclassified ...
AAAAAAAATGAATATAGCGAAGTTTTAAAAACTATGAATCAATACATCTTAAAATGTCATTTTTTACTTTACATTTCCCCAATTTGAGGGCTTCAGCATTTACTGATATAGTTTCTCCGGCTTTTACAGAAACGACAGAAGAAAAGGCTTATCGGCCAGGAATAATGAAACAATATGAAAAAGAAACAAAGAGCTTAACCAAAAGAAATCATTCGTTTTGGTGTCCCAGCGGGGTTTTCCGTTCACTATCTTATCACTTCAAAAGAACTCAATCTGAAACCCCGATGTTTCAGTGATGCTGAAATATGCTTCTACAGTAAACAAATAAATAACAGAGATTTTTATTTTTCTTTTATACATGCTTATACTGCACGCCGCATGAAAATGTGATATGGTTTTATTGAGCTTTCAACTCAAATCTGCGGCGTTTCTTGTAAAATTTTTCCTATCCATAATTTTGATTTAAAAAATTGATTTCAAATTCTTATACTTTTTTAAGAATAATTGGATCCCCAATTTCTTCTCCCTTTGCATCAGTCTCCTGCAACGACCAGGTATTTTTATTCAACTCTGTTAAGTGCCAGTGTTTATCAGCATTTTGTAATTCTTTTTTTAATGCAGAGGAGAAAACACCGGCATTTCTTGCATCTTCCCAAGCCTTGAAAGTCGCGAAGAAGGCCGTTTTATCTGTACATTTTTCAACATTGTTTTCACTCAGACCCAGCATATACATTGCATTCCAACCGATGGCGCGTGATTGTAAATTATCAGCCTGATGATATGTCCAGCCGAAAGAAAAATTCTGAATACCAAAAGTACAAGGCAAATAATTGCTTTGACTGCTGTTGCGAATATCTTTTCCTTCGATGCCCCAATTGTCGGTAACAGGATTGTACATATTGCCATCGCCGCCAACATTATTCACACTCATAAACTGCCAGCCACCTTCTGAAATACCCGAACCCATTACCCTCAAATATTTTCCGCCCAAGCGATGGTATTCATCAAACAACTTCCTGAAAAAACGTTTTTCGGAGTAGGTTCCCTGTCCCTGATATACGCAACTTTCTAATCCATCAAAATCAATATAATTCATACCTCCATCAATCAACCATTTTGCATAATATGCTGCATACTTATCCTGCAAAGGAATATTCGGTGCAAAACCATGATAGCAATTGGGCTGCAGCTTATCAATCCTGTCGCCGGCAGTATGTGCGGCAGTAAAAGTTTTGTAAAATCCACGTTTTACATGAAGCAAAGTGTAAGGCCTGGTAATGGTTACGCCATTATATTCAATTAACTCTTTACCCAATTTCAAAACATTTGTATGATTGCCTTCCCATCCGCCATATTCATTTAAAAAAGTAGTATCGGTAACATAGATAACTGTATCGTTTGGAGAAATATTTTTTGCGAGATAGGTTGAATACAATGTTTCTAAACTATCGCTTGGACTGGGCGAAACATCGCTGCAATTAGGTTGCAAAAATTCACACAAAGTATGCAAGCCATAGGCGATATTGTACGGATTAGTTTGTTTTGTAAAATCTGCAATGGCAATTTTTTGATGATTTATTGTAACTTTTTTTCCTGCCCAACGATCAGCAGGATTGGGATAATATTCCCCCAAACCCTCGTCCTGCACAGCATACACGCCAAGCTGCCTTGCATAACTTACAAGGCTATCGTGCTTTCCGTACCATGCCAAATCTTCTTTGAATGATTGCGGATCACGAATCCATTTATTGTCCAGCGTAGTGATGTAAGGCAATTTTTCAGTCTTAGTAATTTTTGCCAACATAGGAATTACAGCAGTATCCTGACAAGCATACATTGCAATAGACGTACCAATAAAATCAACAGGAATAGAGTCCACCCATTGATGACGCGGCAGGTTCATGTGTTCATATCCCGGCAATAAAGTAATGAAATCCAGATGCCTGATTTTCCTGTTTCTTGATTGCAAAGCAATATATGAACCATATTCCGGCGCAAGTTGTGCGGCAATGCCTGTATTCGTTTTATAACAATCTTCGGGATGAGAAGACATGGCCACATCACTGATACCATTACCACCAAAACGAAAGCGCTGGCCTTCGTGCAAGCCAGCAGGCAAAGGATCTGCAATAGGATCAGTTGCATGCGCATAATAATATCCCTGTGATAAATCGCCATCGCAGGGGAGGCCTCCAGTGGTATTATCTTTTAATGAAAAAATACCGAAAGCAAACTCGCCATCATGAACCACGCCGATCATATCACCGATATATTTTGAAATAGTAGTTTTATAAGGCCCCCACACGATGTTGGTAATATTGTTTCGATTGGTCAATGAAAGCAATGTGAATTTCAAATAATCTTTTTTGTCAGCTACTTCAATACTCGCTGCCGATCCGTTGGAAAATGCGAGTTTAATTTTTTTGTTTTGTTTGTTATAAGAAAATGATACAGGCTCATATACTTCTTTGTCCGCATACAGCGACATGAAAGGCGAAGTGTATCCTTTAGGGCAGTATTCTTTTTCACTTTTACTTGCGGAAATACTTGTAACAAAACCGGCATTATTAATATTTATCTTTAGCCATTTTGTTTGAAGCATATTTTGTGCAAATAAAAAATTCACTATCAAAATACAAGTGAACAGCAATAAACTTTTTCGTAACATACTTTAATTTATTTTATTTTTTCAGCACTTCCAACAATAGTTTTTCACCATTTTGTATTTTATATAATTTCCAGGTGTTGTCGTCGGTTTGTTTTAAACTATAGTTATCATCAGGGTTACGCATAGCTATTTTTATCTTCGCAGGAATGACATTTGCATGTCTTGCGCTTTCCCATGTACTGATAATAGAAAAATATTCCCGCTTCTTTTCTTTACCTAAGCCCTCTACCATTTTTTGCGACATACCAATGGATGCAGAGGCATCCCAGCCAATAGTAAAACGCATATATTGCTCCAACATATTTGCGTTTTTAAAATCGGCAATACGCGGCCCGTGCGTGGATGGCGTATAATAATTGGAATAATATATTGATAAAAAGTTGATACCTTCCGAACCATTGTGTCCGGGATTGTTCATCGTCAAGCGATCAGGATTGCAGAGATAGCCATTGTTTTGAGCTGTTACAAAAAACCAGCTTTCGTAACACAAACTGCCACTCATATTACGAACCGCAGGATACCCTTCAGCTTTAGCCATTTTATGTACTGTGGTTAAAAAGTTCAACACTTCATAAGGATAGTTCAATGGCGAACCATTCGGGCCGCCATCCCAATCTACATAGCCTCCCCACTTTCCTACAGCCATACCATAATATTTTGCATATTTATCCATAGCCGGGTTCGTGTTTGGGAAAAATCCTGCATAACAGTTCCGCAATAATTTATATAAAGTATCTCCCGCATTGTGCGCCGTTGCTATTGTGCTATACTGTCCTCTCAACACGCGGGTAAGTTTGTACGGAAACGTTGTAGAAACAGGCGTGTACGTTGCTACGATTTCTTTTCCTATCCTAAAGTAATTGACGCTGTCCCTGTCCGGGCCGCCATAAGAGCCTAAATTAACCTGATCTAAATAAGCCGTATCGCCAACCGTAAATATACTGTCAGAAGCCGAGATAGATTGTGTAAGTGCAGTTTTATTGCAATATACTAAACCATTGCTTGCATAAGGATTTACGTCTGTTTGATGTTTATTATTCAAATACAAAGTCAATGTGTGAGGACCGAAAGTAATACCGGGCTTACTATATTTTTTTAAAAATTCAGTAAACGTTACGCTGCCTGTACTTAAAGGAACTACCGGCTGTTTCAATTGATTTGTTCCGGGATTAGGATAAAAAAGCTGGCCATAGATTTCCTCATTCTGTATTCCCGGATGATTGCCCCACTGTGCTGCGTAACTAAAGGCAGAATCGCAATTGCCATACCAGAACATATCAATCTTAGCCGATGACGGGTCGCGAATCCACTTGCCTCTATCATCCATAATATGCGGCATACCTTCGGATACGACAATGTTCTCTAAGGTTTTTAAAGCCTTATCATCAGGCGTACCATACAATGCAATTGCGCTGCCGATAAAATTAGTATTTCCATTTTCTTCGGGATAAGAAATCCAGGTTCTGAACCTGTCGCCTGGATAACCCGGAGAAGTCGACTGAACAGCAGTATCTGCAACCTGTGAGTTACGGCAATGGTAAGTAAGATAAATACCATGATAATTGGTATCAATAAATGCGGCCGTACCAATAGTGTTTCTGTAATACATTTCCGGGTGACAATAAAAATCCCAGTCCCTGCCGCCCGCGCCGCAGGCGGAAAAAAACTCCCCTTCGCGCAAGCCTTCCGGCAACGGGTATTTTTTAGCATCAGGCGTATGAATAATATAACCGCTTCCTTGTAACGGCGATACCTGTATGGGAATGCCCGGCCTTGTTTTAAAATCGCAACCTAATACACCAATAGCATAGTCCACTGATTTGGCCGTATCTCTTGCCACACCAATCACTTCCCCAAACAGGTTATAGATATTTGTTTTGTAGGAACCCCAAACAATGCTACTCACTTTATTTTTATCATAATTATCCAAAGCAATCAGTTGAAGCCTGATATATTTTGGTGTAGGCTTAATGACAATAGTAGCCACTTCCCCGCCGGGATACGTAAGAACAATTTGTTTTTTACTTTCCTCATACTTTGCTTTTATAGGAAATGAATACGCATAGTTTACAGTAGTTTTGCCATCCTCTTTTATCCATGATTTTTTTAGCAATGACATCAATGGAGATGGGTGACTTTCCGGACTAAACTCATGTTTATAACTTGGGCTGCCTTTAGCAATATTTACCATACTTGAAATATAGCCCTTATCTGTAATTTTTATTTTCAAATAATCTGTCTGAAAGCTGCATTGAGCCTGCAATAGGTTAAAACTAAACACTACAAAAAGAAGAAATAAAAATTTGTATTTATTCATACTAAAAAGGAATTTTAGCCATAGGATAAGCAGCAAATTCGAGAGAAAATGTTTATAAACTTAGCGTAAATCCTAGCGTTCTCTGGGGTTGAAATAAAAATGTAATTAATCAAACAACTTAGTCACATGAAGGCAACCAAGTTGTTGTTCAATAAGAAAAAACCATGAAAGAAAAACATTTTATTGCAGAGGATCAAAAGTGCCGACCTATTCATTATTGTGCATAGCCAGTAAGTACCAGTTGACGTTTGAGCAATAACTGAACCATCTGCCAATAAAAATCTACTGGATCACCGGGTTAAAAGTGCCATTATCCCACCCTATCGTTTGTTCAAGATTTTTATTCTGCAAAATATATTGCGGATTTATCGCCCCGAAATAATAATAATCCGGAATATTAATTTGATTAGTGGCGCTATTATCAATTGGTTGTGCTACATAAGTTGTAATTGCCTTAAGGAAACCATCACGGTCGAAACCAGCGGGAGAGTTCACCATGATATCGCTAAGCTGTAAAGCAATTCCACTATTACTTTGAGTAACGTCAATACCATATTGGGAAGATGCTGCAGCAGGGTTAAAACTCGGTCCATACGTATGCAGTGTCCCATAATTATTCAACACACCAAACATCCTCCTGCGACGCAAGTCCCAAAATCGTTTTCCTTCATACGCAAATTCTATTTGCCGTTCCTTCATAATTGCATTAAGTGTGGTTTGATAATCAGAACCAACTAATGGATCTAATCCGTAGTCTCCACTTCCCGCGTCAATATGTGCTCTCTGGCGAACTTGAATAATTAAATTTTTGGCATCGGAAGAGTGTCCGGTTTCATTAGCAGCTTCAGCAAGGTTAAGCAACACCTCAGCATACCGGATTATTGGCCAATCGAACGCCTGGTGACTCCAAACGGTTGCCCCTAAAGTAGTATCAATTTCTTTTCTGCAATAAAAACCGGTAATATTAAAGCCTGGAGACTTATATCCATCCAGGTCGCCAATTCCATTAAATATCCATTGAACACGTGGTGATACATCTGCGAAATCATATCTTGCGCCATTATAGACAATAGCAGTATAAAAGCGCGGATCCCTGTTCTTCCAGAATTCAGTTGGATCGTACCCGGAATTGGGGTCGGTGATATCCATGCCATTCTTCATAGGATATTCTTTAACCATTTCCCACGTAGGCTCACATACCCCTGCTAAACCCGATGACTCAGTTAAAGGCCGTTGTCCCTGTTGATGTCCATTGGTTTTTTCAGGATAATGAAAGCGGACATATAATACCATTTCTTTTGCAGCATCGCTCTTATCATACCACATGTTTTCATTTGTTTTCATGGTATTATCGGTGTAAAGGCCATATCCGTCGGCATCTAACTCGGTTTTAGCAGCAAGCAAAGAATTATATGCATCACTCCAATAGCCTGCGTTTGTGGTTTTGCAGAACAAGGGGCTTGCCTTTAATAAAAGTACTTCGCCTTTTACTGCCATCGCAGCTCCTTTAGTGATTCGGCCAATATCGCCGGAACCCCACGTAGTAGGCAATAAATCAATAGCGCTGTCTAGTTGCTGACTTATATAATTAAAACACTCCAGTGTGGTATTTCTTTTCACTAACAAAGAGTCCATATTGGCAGTAGGGTCCTGGATATCGGTGACAATGGGCACTCCACCTAATACTTTTACCATCCTGTAATACAAATAGGCACGGAAAAAGTATGCCTGTCCTTTCAGACCATTGTAATCCTCTGATGATAAAACAGATTTTCCGCTTTCTATATTTGCAAAGAAAGTATTGAGGGAACGAACGTCTCCATAATCCCATACCTCGTCAGGATAGCCAGTTTGGCTGTTAATAGTGCCTTTCAAAAAGGAATTAAGGCCATTGCCTCCCGAACCATCACCAAAAGCTTCACCCGAAATATCGAAATCTCTGTTCCATGAAGGCAATATGTTATAAAAATTGTTCACATACCCTTCTATAAAATCGGGATTCCCCCACTCCTGATCTGGTGTAATCGTACCACCGGCATGTTCTACATCGAATACTTTTTTGCATGATGCAAAAACAAGTAATCCAACTAAAACGGTCAATATTTTGATTTTTATTTTCATATAATGATAGTTTATCTTTTTAAAATGTTGCATTTAATCCAAAAGTGAACCCTGTTAAGACGGGATAGGTTCTAAAATCCCCTCCCATTTCAGGATCCCAATCCTTGGTATGGTTCCATTCAAATAAGTTGTCTCCGCTGAAATAGACTCTTATATTTTTAATCCTGGAACTTTGTAATACCCTGGCCGGGATATTGTAATCAACTATTAAAGATTTGAGCCTAAGGAACGCACCGTTCATTAGCCAAAAAGTTGAATTCACTTCGGAATTGGAAGTTCCCTGCCAGTCATTCATGATTGCACTGGGCATAGTTGCGGTAGCAGCATTTTCCGGAGTCCAGGCATTTTTCCAAATGTCCAGGTTAGCATTTCCAGGCAAAGGACGCGTGTAATAGACGTTCGTAGGCATAACGTCGTACTTGGCCAAACCTGAGAAAATAGCCGATACGTTAATTCCCTTCCACCCAACTGTAACATTGAACCCGTAATTAATTCTGGGTATTCCATTTAAAGAAATAGGTTGTTGATCGTTACCATCAATTTTACCATCAGGGCTATCGGTACCTAAAGGCCCGCGTATATCCTGGTAGTTCAACATTCCCAACTGCGGTGCGCTTCCGAAGATGGTATAATTGGCCCCATTTTTTTGTAAAATATTATCTATGTCGGATTGCGTTCTTATAATTCCCTTAGCAACATAACCGTATATTACGCCATTGATGGGTTTTCCTATTAAATTTTGGTAATCACGAACAGATGCAGCCTGGTCAACTTTCAGATATTTATTAGAAGATACGGCCCAATTAGCGCCAACGCGATAGAAAAATGCGCCTATATGGTTTTCATGACTAAGGGATAGTTCGAGCCCTTTTGCTGCTGCAATACCATAGTTAACTGCTGGTAAACTTGCGCCAACTGTGCTGGGTACTGATGCATTGCGTGGCCCGAGGATATCCGTTGTTTTTTTATACCAGTAGTCTACTGTACCACTTATCAGTCTGTCCGGCATGGCAAAATCTAATCCTATATCATAATTATGATTTCTTTCCCAGGTGATATCTGGATTAACGGTAGAACCCAATGATGTAGAAGGCGGAAGCGAAGATCCGATGTATTGCCCTGAACTTGCATTAAAATTATACGTTTGTTGCCATTGCCATGGCGCGGTATTATCAGTACCTGTAATACCGTAAGACACCCGTAATTTCAGGAAATCAAGATATTTGGTATAATTTGAAAAGAAATTTTCTTTCGCAATATTCCATCCTGCTGATACAGCGGGGAAAGAACCCCACCTTTTGTTCGGCGGAAAAACGTAAGAACCATCCTCCCGAAAAGTTATACCTAACATATATTTTGAGGCGTAGTTATAATCAATCCTTCCGAGATACGAAGCATACCCTGTAGGCTGATTTATATCGCCTTGTATATACCAGTCGGTACTATTAGGCGAGCCTCCATTTATTTGTTGATAATTAGGGTTACTATAATTATTATCCCATATATTCGAAAAATGTCCTTTTGATGCGGATTGTTCATACCCACCAAAAGCTGATATATTGTGCTTGCCAAATGAGCGCTCGTAATTGAGCATCAAATCCAATTGATAATTTGATGATTGAGAATAAGATTCATTCAATTCTGTAGGCGCTCCTACTCCTGCTGTCTGAGCCTGATCTATTATTTTGTATCCACCCGAGCGCGATGAGTCCAGTTCATCGGTTATGATATGATTATGCTCCCCGGCCGTTTTAAAATAATAAATATAAGGGGAATTGCGCCACGCTTTCGTATAATTGTTGGAGGTACTATAGGCGAAGGTACCTTTTGCTGATAATCCTTTTACTCCCGGGATATCATATTTCAATTGAAAAGTAGGAGAGATAATATTATTAGTAGGTCTTGTATAGCCACCATTTCCCTCAGCAAGATTAGCAGTGTTCGTATTATCAAGATTTCCTACAGGAAGGCCGTTAATAAAAGGAGGGCGCCAAGGAGTTGTCATCAGGAGCCTGTTATACATGTTTGACAAATTGAAATCTCCTCCATCATATGCCCAAAAAGGTCGCGTTCCATTTCCCCATTCTCCATTGACGATTAAATCATAGCTAATCCGTTTGGTAATCTGGCCATTCAATTTTGCTATAAAATTGTACTTATCAAACGAATTCGAGGTAGCGCCCTCCTGGTGGAAATAGGCTCCTGATATGTAAAATCTTGCCTCCTTTGATCCTCCACTTATCGATAAATTATGTGAAGTATTCCAGGGATTTCGCCATGTAGCATCTACCCAATTGTAAGAATGAGTTTTGAAGTAATCCAATTCGTCAGGAGTATAGATACTGGGATCAGTAGCAGGTACTTTTTGCAATAATGCATTATTGGAAAAAGTAGCTGCATCAAAAGCATCCATAATACGTGGTATAATTTCACGCGTATTCCATGTATAAGAAGCATTGTAAGATATAGAAGTCTTTCCTGCTACTCCATGTTTGGTTGTAACTAAAATAACACCATTCCCACCCCTTATTCCATAAATAGCAGCGGAGGCAGCATCCTTCAGAATACTTATATTATCAATGTCTGCGGGATTGATAGAAGCGAATGTTGTAGCGTCCCTTACAAAACCATCAATCACATATAATGGATCAGTACCTCCCTGCCAGGTAGAAGTTTCTCTGATTTTAATGTTCGCACTGGCTCCCGGATAGCTACCCTGGGTCATGACCGTCAATCCCGCAGATAACCCCTGTAAAAGATTTGCAGGAGAAGATGTAGGGCGGTCGCTAAGGCTTGACGATTGAATAACTCCTATAGCTCCTGTAACATTCTCCTTCTTTTGTGTGCCATATCCTACTACTACCACTTCATTTAACCCCTTAGTAGAAACTTCTAATGAAATATTTATCACCACTCTCCCATTTACCGGCGTTTCTACATTATCGTAATCGACTGATGAAAATAACAGAGTGGATTTATCAGGAACATTGATAGAGTAATTACCATTGGCATCCGTTGTTGTACCGGCTTTGCTTCCTTTTACAAGAATGCTTGCTTCGACCAATGGCTTACCGGTTGCATTATCGGTCACCTTTCCTCTCACGGTGATAGTCCCCTGCCCCTGAGAAGTAGTAGAAAGCAGCAGTAAGCAACAGAAGCTTACAACTAAAAGTAAAAATTTTGGGAAATTGTTCATAACAATTGATTTTGATTTTATTTATTAATCTACCCGTATTAATCCACCCATCTTTTTTGCGAAAGAGCGACAGATTGAATTTCAATTGTGTAAATCTCAATTTAAATATTTTTGTGAACTACACTAAATTTGATAAGTATTGATGTTATTTTTGCATTATTTAATCAAACGGTGTTTCTTTGAGGTAAATAAGCTGCTGATGGAATATATTTATGAAAATTTCACTTTTCCTCCGGACCAATCTTTCACGATCCGCTCACAGTTTATGGAGATAAAAAAATACTCCGAATTCAAGTCCCATGTTAATTACGAGATTGCTTTGATAGAAAACTGCTGCGGTAAACGCTTTATCGGGGATCATATTGAAGATTTTAAAGGCGCTGAACTGTTACTGATGGGAAGCTATTTACCACATTGCTGGCAATTTTATAACGTCATTGATCCTCAAATACAACCTCATGCCATTATAGTGCACTTCTTTCCCGATTTCCTCGGGAAAGATTTGCTTCATAAACCTGAAGCAAAACACTTAAATGAATTATTCAGTAATGCCGCAAAAGGAATTCGCTTCACAGGATCTTCATTAACAGAAGGCAAAACGCTGCTGAATCAAATGCTCTTTACAAAAGGCCTGCACAGGGCATCTTTAATGCTTTACTTACTTGATGTGATGGCTCATTCAAAAAATCAAAGAATACTATCTTCCCCCGGGTTTAATCCTATAGAAAGTTCGAAGGACGCAGATAAAATCAATGTTATTTACGAATATATTTTCAAGAATTTTCACGATCATATTGTTCTTTCAGATGTGGCAGCATTAATTCACATGTCACCTGCCGCATTTTGCAGGTACTTTAAAATAAAAACCAACCGCACGCTTATTGATTTTGTGAAAGAAGTCCGCATAGGATATGCTGCAAAATTATTGGTGGAAGGTAAATGTAATGTTACCGAAACCTGTTATAAAAGTGGCTATAACAACTTGTCCAATTTCAACAAACATTTTAAAGAGAGCAAAGGCTTATCGCCCAGGGAATTTATGAAACAATATGAAGAAGAAGCAAAGAGCTAAACCAAAAGAAATCATTCGTTTTTAAATGAGTAAATGCGTTCAGCCTGTACCCATTTTTGCCCTTCAGAAGTACCCGCCACGCCAACCTGGTACTGATCCATCATCTGATTCCATTGCCTGCATTTCGGATCATAACCTTCAGCAATTTTCCCAAGGCTGTCGATGTTTGCATTCTTAGGAATTGTTACAATCATAACAAGGGATTTGTTGAAACGATAAAGGTCAATTTTTTTATACCCGGCTTTTCGAAAACCGGCTTCCACCTCTGGCCATACTTTCTGATGATGGGCTAAGTATTCATTTATTTTCTGTTTATTATTTACAAGATCCACTATAAAAACAAGAGTTTTAGTTTCTTCTACTGCAGCCTTTTTTTCACTGCATGACGGGTATATAAAAGAGGAAACAATTAAAAAATATAAAACAGTGTAAGAACAAAAAAATTTCATGTTATTTTTTTTAGATGTTTTCAAAATTATTTATTTCCTTTTTATTTTAACCCAATTTGTCGACGGGTAATTATTTATTGATATGCCTCAGTTAAAAATTAAATAGATCATGACCATGACGATTGCTAATGCACTCCAAAAAAGCCATACTCTTTTTGAATCATATTCAATATGGCGATTGCTTTCTGCTATTGATGGTAATGCCTTCCCGTTAGTTGGCCTCGTCAATAGAGAAACAATTATCATCACAATTGCGAGACCCAAAAACGTATAAATGAAAGCAGAAGAAAATGTGGCCAATACCCTTTGTAAGGGTAATTAAGCACATGGCAGGCGCCAAGAATTAAGCAAATGAATCCACCGCCATAGAGTACTACTTCGGCAGCGATATTGTTCGATCTTTTCCAAACAGCGCCAGCCAGGAAAACAACCGATAACGGCGGAGCTAAAATGGAAACCAGCCCCTGGCTCAAATCAAAAAAATCTTTTCCTGAATGAGAATATAGTACGGCAATAAATAATGCCAGTACCGCCGCCACTACGGTAACTACACGGCCTGTGAACCTGCTCTGCCTTGTGTTCAGTTTTCTAACCCGGCTTACCACATCTAAAGTAAATACCGTACTGAATGAATTAAGGGCGGAAGCAACAGTATCAATTAAGGCAGCAATTAAGGCAGCAATGCACAATCCCAGCAACCCATGGGGCATCAATTGTTTTACCAATGTTATATAAGCATCATCAGGCTTTGCAATATCTTTAAACAAGACAAAGCACATAATGCCCGGAAATATAAAAATGAAAGGCATTATTATTTTAAGGGCCGCAACAAAAAAGGCCCCATATTGCCCTTCCTTAATACTTTTTGCTGCCAGTACTTTCTGAACAATGGTCTGATCTGTACACCAGTAAAAAATAGCCACTACAGGATATCCTAAGACAATAGCTACCCACGAATATTCGCGGTCACTGGCCGGGCGGAACAAATGCCAGTACGATGATGGTGCCCCGTGAATGAATTGTTGGACTCCACCAATTTTTTTAAAAGACAGATAAGTAAGGATAATTGAAGATAAAATAATAATCAGTGATTGAAAGATTCCTGTTCGCACAACGGCTTTTAAACCACCAAAGGCAGTAAAACTCGTGGCAATCCCAGCAACAACTACCATTGCCTGTAACAATGTACAGTCAAATATTTGAGAGATCAATAGACCCCCCGCATATAAGGATCCCCCAAGCCAGACAACCAGGATGGAAATAAGACTATAGATAGTAAAAAAATTGTACGAACGTTTACCATAACGCACCAGTAAAAATTGTGGCATGGTGCTTATTTTTGTTGCCAGGTAATGAGGAATAAAAACCATCGCAAGCAACAAGAGAAAAATCCAGGCCAGCCATTCAAAATTGCTTCCTACAACGCCCTGGGTAAAACCTATACTGGCAAAACCTACCAACATCATTGGCCCGGCATTGGCGCTAAAGATGGAAAATCCGATTTGCCACCATTTAAGGCTTCTGCCACCTAAAAATAGATCGGCGGCAGATTTCTTTTTACGATCAAGATAAAATCCAACAATAAAAAGCATTACTACATACCCAAGCAAAACGAGATAGTCTACACCGGCGAACGTAACTTCCACTATTTGAATTTAAAATTTGTGATCGAATTTTTATAATAGAACGGAAGGTTGGTATTTAATCGATTCCTCTGCAGTCCAGCTTTTTTTCAATATCACTTTATTTTGCCGTTCCCAGTAATCCCAGTCTATTCTTATAGGTAAACCTTCAATATCCGGTAAAACAAATCTTCCCTTTTCCAATTTTGGATAGACTGAAAAATAAGGCTCCAGCACACTCATCAAAGTAAATAAATACTCTACCCTAAACTTCTCCGGTGAAGCTGCCATCAGGGAGGAAGTATACAGCGAATAGCCACCGGATGAAAATTCAATCCCGTGCCGGACAGCAAGATCTCTAACTTCCATCCATTCGTTGAGGCTGCTTAAATAGTTTGGAATAGGTTGCAGATGAGTAACACCTGCCTTCACTAAAGCAGGAAAAACCTTTCCGCTCCTTTCAGATTCTCCAAACGCTATACTTACCGGCGACTCTTTACAAAGTTGTTCTATATCCGTCAATGATGCGGAATGGACCGGCTCTTCAAACCATGCGATTTTTTCACTTCCAATAGCATCTGCGAAATGAAGCGCCTCTTTAGCGCTCCAAATCTGGTTGGCATCTACCGCCAGCCTCACGTTGTTACCAATCAACTTTCGCACAAATTTCACCCTTTCTATATCTTCTTTCATTTTGGTACCATGATGCTTTCCCACTTTTATCTTTATGCAATCAACACCACATCCAAGAAAATAATTTATTTCTTTTTCCAGGTCGGCGTAAGAATAATTTGTGCCGCCGCCGCTACCGTACATCATCGCATAATTGCGGGTTGCATTAAGATATTTATGGAGGGGCATTTTTTTACGCCTTGATGCTAAATCATATAAAGCCATATCCAACTGCCCTAATAATGCAGCAGCTGACCCCCTAAAGCCTTCATTACGAATAGGCCAGTATAATTTGGGATATAGTTTTTCATAGGAGAGATTGTGGCAATTAAATAAAATTGGTAAAATACAATTTTCTAAAATATTTGTATAGCCGCTGAATACAGGAGCTTCGCCTATATTTCCATCTTTATCTGTTAAACTAATAACCGCTATATTGAAAGCTTTGAAAGGACCCATCGTAGAATCTTCAAAAGGAATAACGGCTTTTACTGGTTCTAATACTCTTACTTGTACTTTAGCTATATTGAATACTTCATTATCTATGTTATTCATCTTTTTACTATTAGGTCTTTTTAAATCCGCTTTAATTTAGTTGTTCAGTTAGAGGACACATACCCGGATTAAGTGTCCGGGCACACATGCCCCAATCCGTCACTCGCATTTTGACTAATAAACATGGTTTTTCAGGTTCTTAATTTCTTCAAATATTTTTTCAGGCAAAGGCCCTTCTTTGAAATCAATTATGGTCTGATTCAACTGGTAAGGGTCTTTTGGTCCAATTACAATCTGAAAATTTTCAGGAATAGACAGCAAAAAACGATGAGCCATTGATGGCAACGACATCTGATACCGGTCAGCTACCATTTTAACCTTTTCAGCTCTTTTATTGTCACTCTTTTTCAGCCACTCAGGTGGCAAAGCAGTATATTCCTCAAACCGGTTTCCTACTAAGCCCATATAAAGTGGGCTTGCAACATAAAAATCCATGCCCTTAGATTTACAATCGGGCAGACTGGAATACAGTGCATCTGTACAACAAACATTCAACCGATTATATTCCATTACAACATCAAACACATCGCCGGTAATATACTTTTTAAACCAATCGGGGCTATTTCCTCCCAGTCCAATTTTTTTTGTATAACCGCCTTTTTTAAACTGAATCAATTTTTCAATAATACGCTCTGCGTTTTTCTCAGGTATTGCCTCCGGATCATGAAGGAATAATAAATTTATACACGGAACGCCCAAAGTTTTCAGGCTATTTTCGACACTTTTTTCCATACCATCATTGCTATAGTCATACAGACCTTCCAAAGCATTATAACTTTTCAGGCGGCCAACCTTTGTACTTATATGTGGCTTTTGGCCTTCCCATTGATTCAAAGCAACGCCTACAAATGACTCCGCATCCCCATAGGCTGGTGCCGAATCTATGCAGTTAATACCATTTTTCAATGCCAGAAAAATTGCTTTAATTGATTCTTCGCGATCAATTTTACCCCACACCCCGCCTAACCCGGCAGTACCCAAAACACAACGGGATAAAAAGTCCGAAACTTGCATAAATAGTTGTCTTTGTTAAAAATATATAAAGTGTAAAAGTATTTTTTTTCAGGGTAAGTAATTATTACAATCTTGACTTATTTTGATGTTTTCTTACCCCTTTGTGCATCTCGCCTTTCTTGCGATCAACTGATTTTATTGTAATAAACTTACTTATCGGAAATTAAGATTCATATTTTTCATAAAAAATATATCCCCAAAAATAAAGCACGTAAAAAATTATACCTACTAAGAATATTGTCTGTTTGGCTATAATCGCCAGCGGGCATCGCAAAAATATTTTGCTTATTGGTGACGAATGCTTTTTTATCAATATGGATTTTGAAATAATTTTTTGATAAATCTAATTGTATTAATCAAATGCTCTCTTTAAATACCTGTTTTACTCTTACCTTCTTATGATAGCCGAGTATAAGTTTCCTTTGTTAAAAGCAGATGGCCTTTCATTGATTTTAGTCACAAATGAATATCCGGCATTGTTCAGCAGTCTTTTTAACGAGGAAAAGTTTATGGGATATGGAACCCAGGGATTGGGAACTTCCGTGTTATACTCTACGATTAAAAAACAGCCATTGTTATTGAGCGAGCTTTTTATATTCTCAAAAAAACTCTTTTTATCTTTCACAAAATGAAGGGAATTGGCCATCAGGATTCCATCAAGATCTTTAAAAGGAAAATTTTCTTTTTCAAAATCCATTTCAACAGTCTTTATCGTAACCTTCGTGAAAAAAGAGGTGATTTTGAAAGAAGAAATGATTTTATCAATTGCATAAATAGTGCTCTCGCCGTGCAACAAACCTGCTAACGCATAAGTAAAAAGACCTGAACCACAGCCCAAATCAGCCCAAACATTTTTTGAATCTGAAATAATATTTTTATCCCGGATTAAGGTTATGGCTTCCTGTAAAGTCATCTGGATTTATTTTAAAAAACAAAATGCATTAAAAAACAAAGAAGGTTTTAAAAACCTTCTTTGTTTTTTCGCATGATAAAATTACAGCAAAACAACTTTTATTAAAGATTTTGGTTTCCAAGCTGTGCGCGGCCGGAGAGATTCCAAAATACGATTCATTCATAATTCTCCCTTAATCTTTCAAAATCCACACGAGCGGGCTCAGTCATTTAATTACTTTGCTTGCGGCCCGTAAAATTTATTTTCTTTAGAATATCTTCTATGGCGTCTTCCTGGAGCTTCTGTCCTTTTTGAGTGTCGTAAATGAGTTTTTGAACCTGGTCTTCAAGGGTATTATCTACCATATCAGGATAAGGAGCGCCTGCACCAAGTCTTTCAGGCCATTCTTTGGCTTCTTTTAATTTTTGAAGCGCTTTTTTATAGTTACGAACCTTCAGAAATTGTATTGCCAGATTCAACTTCGTTCTCACATATAATTTGTGCGCTCCGTCTGCTCCTTCGTAAGGCAAAATATTAATGTGATCTAATATTTTCTCAGCAGCGGTATAATTATTATTCAACGTCAAACATCGGGCATCTAATAATCCTGCCATATAATTACCCGGATCTTTTTTATAGTACGGTTCTATAATTTGCAATGCAGCATCGAATTGATTTTGAGACAAAAAGAACTCAGCCAGGTATTTTCCATACCTCCAGTCGTTTTTATCAATCTGCTGTGCTTTGGACAAATCAGATTGAATACCCTGGACGTCGGAAAGATCGCGCAAACGGGAACGTAACACGTAAAAGGGCGCGAAGTTTTCCGGCGCCTTGGCTTCGAGCAATAAGTTTAATGCTTCTGATTTGTGGTCATAAAATGCGTCAATTAATGCCAGGTAATAGCGACTTTTCCAATCGGACGATTTATTAACAGCCCATTGCATCACAGGAACCGTCGCGGACCGAAAAGGAAAAGCAAGGTAAGCATCACCGTTATTGGCGTCTTTTAAATATCCATCTGCATTGCTATCATCTCTATGAAGCCATGCCAGCCAATACAAAATTTCATTATCCTTTTGTGGACAGGCTTCCAGCACGGCTTTGCTTTCGTCGATAAGATTCAGGTTAGAATACCAGATGGCCAGGTCCAGATAAGTTTGTTGTGGTAATTCGTCCCGGATAAGAAAAGTGAATAAATCTTTGTTTGTTGCATTCTTATTTTGCCAATAATCCTCAAAACGAATGAAATGATTCATTGGATCTAAATGAAGAATTCTTGCCTTTAGATTTTCCTGTTCAGTTTTGTTTCCCATTAACCTGGCACAAACATATTGCAATTGCAAGCCCGATATATTTTCAGAATTATTCACCAGGCTTTTACCGGCATATTCAAAAGATAGCTGGTAATTCTTTTGGCGCAATTTTATTTTACTCAGTTCTGTGTAAGCGGCAGAGCGGTATTGAGGTGTAATGGCCGCTACCTCAAATCCATCCTCGGCATCATAAATTTTGTCGAGTTTTAAAGAGGCAAGGCCGTAATAATAATTGGAACCAGGGTCATACGTGTTTACGCTCAAAGCTGTCCGTGCGAAATACCAGGCAGAATCATAATTCATTTTCCGGTACTGTAAAAAAGCCATTTCATCCAGCGCAGGTATGAACGCCGGATCTTTAAACAAAGATGTTTGAATATTATTTTCTGCAAGTACGTAATGTCGCGTATCGGATTCATATTTTCCTTTGAGATAAAATCCATAAGCTGTATTCCAGTCAAAATTTTTGTAAGGTTCCAATGGTCTGTCTAATATTTTTGCAGCGCTGTCATTTATTTTCACTTCACTCCCCGCCAGGGTTAGTTTCTCAAAAGACGCTCCGTTTGCAAGAGGAATATTTTGTTGAAAAGATTGTAAGGGCTGCAATTTTACGGGCATATTTAAAACAAGATTTTTCCTGGAATCCCACACTTTTAACGTGTCATTGATATAGCTTACCGGAGAAATAAAAACCACTTTTTTCCCATCCACTGTTTTAATATTAATAACTCCGTTCAAATCCGCACTGGCTACGCCATCCGTATTTTGAAACGGGTACCAATACTCAGTCCACGTGTCTGTGTTGTAAGGCGCAAAATCAAATTGCTTGAAGGGGCTGAATAAACTTTCAGGAGCATTTTGATTGTAAAGCCTGCCGCTTTGTATTTCGGTATATTGTCCGCTGTGGTCCGTCAATAAATTTTCCCAAATCATTCCCTGGCGTGATAACCCCCATATCCAGATTTTTTTCCCAATCTTATCCTGGCGCTCTGCATAATGGATCATCCCAAAATTTTCTTTTTGCCAAAGCACACCAAAATATTTACTGTGGGCGCCGGTAACGTGATAGGACTTGGGGCCACCGAAATCGTTTTGATCATAAACAGCAATATTTTTATGATTCTCCGGGTTAATAGGAAAATCATAGACTTTACCATCATGATAAATGTAATGATTGCCTGGAAAAATATATTCAAGACTGTCGGTCACTTTTTCTCCCAGGTTCATCCAGCTATAATAGGGCTGTGGGAGCGGTGTTGCATTGTGCCAAAAATATCGGGTGATAAAATATGCTTTATCCTTTGGCAAATTTATTTCCATGTTCCAGCGTGTTTGCGTAAGCAAGTCGAGCAGGCTGATGATACAACTTACACTGCCATCTGCATTTTTCCGGGTAAGGTAATTTACCGGAGTAGCTACGCCGGGCGTGTGACCGATAATGCCGAAATTGGCTTCCAGGCCACCACTCGTCCATGGGCCACGCATGGCAATATCCCTAAACTTGATGGCATCATTATCATAAATAAAAGGTTTGCCATTTTTTTTATCAATCGCAGTCCATATTTTACCGCCTACCTGCGGCAGGATGATTAATTTAATAAAATCATTCTCCAGTTCCACAACCTTCCACTCTTTTTGGATTGCATGATCGGTAAAACCGTCATAGCGGAAATAAGGATAAAAAAGTGAGGCAGGATCCGGAACAGGATTGGGGTTGGAGAAAGGGTAGGTAGTGAATGTTTTATTGTATTCACGAAGGGTCGCATCGGATTGAGCGAAGGAATGAACACTTAGAGAAATAAAAAAGCAACAAAGAATTTTTTTCATTACGCAAGATTTTTTTAAAAGTACTACACAGTAAGCAAACCTACGTACCGGTAAGCAAGCAATTTTTCAAAATCAGATTTATAACGGGTTCTGGTCTATACGTATCATTTCAAAAATAGGCGTATATTTGAGAAAATCGCTTAAATAAAATGACTGTCAAACTTAATCTCACCATAAATGAGTCTGTCGCCAGGCGCATAAAATTATATGCTAACCGAAAACAAACTTCTGTATCCAAAATAGTCGAAAAACAATTGGAAGATATACTTAATTCAGAAAAAAAAGACGATTCATTCCGGAAATTTATTGATAAATATGCGGGATCTATTAAGAGGGATAAACCAATTGATATTGATGAAGAGAGAGATAAATATTTAAAAGAGAAATATGGCGTATAACATTTTTCTGGACACGAATTTTATTATTGATTTCCTGGATCCGCTTCGCGCATTTCATAACGATTCAAATATTCTCTTTAAGATGCTGGAAGAGGGCAAGTTCAAAGCTTATTATTCTGAAAGTGTGGTTACTACTACTGCATACGTTATAAGAAAGGACTTTTCTAAAAATAATATTTCTGAAATTATGGATAATTTAAATCGACAAATCATTCTCTTAGCTTGTACCGCTCAATACATAAAAAACGCAGCCAGCATGTTACCACCTGACTTTGAAGATGCCTTACTTTACGAAATAGCCCGGCATCATCAAATGGACTATTTTATCACTTCAAACATAAAGGATTTCAGGTCAATTCAAAGAGCCGACTTACCTGTGATGAATGCAAAAAATTTTAATAAATTATTACTGGCCTCTGAATCTAAAACTCGCTGAATTAGCAAAGAGTCTGCAGCAATATTTCCATTCAAAGGAATGATTCCAACATCGTACCATGCCTGAAATTGTCATTTAAACCCATCAATTATTTGACGCGAAGCGATAATGCTTTTGCATTATTTATTCCAACAACAATTTGTACTTTGTCTTTATCCTTTACCGCAGCAACGCTACGAACATTCTCTCTTATGTTCAATCCGCTTTTAAACTGGGGCGCATAAGAAAAATTGCCTTTACCGTCTCCTAATAATAACACGCCATGATTGGCTGCATATCGTCCAAATTTTATTCTTGTCCATGTATTATCGCCGCACAATAGCAGATCCTTCTTCCCATCGTGATTGGCATCAATTGAGGTAATGCCATAGATCGGCGCGTACTGTGCTTCTAACGGTAGTTTGTGTAATAAAAAGCCTTTATTCCCCGAGTTTTCGAGATAAACAGTCTGCATCGTTTCCGCTTTTAAAACAGTTGCGTCTTTAAGCTGATTATCCGGAAATAAGTCATGAATAGTAGCATTGGCGTAATCTTTATATTCCGGAAATTTTTTCTTTAACGAAGGAAGTTGATCTGTGAGATCATCAAGCGAGGCTGCGGGATATGAAACTCCATCAATATAATAACAAAGTATAGGATCAACAGAGCCATTGTTGTCAAAGTCCTTAAAGTACATTGTCATTGGTTCTTTTTCACTACAATGAAACTGTGTGTTTAAGCCATAATTCCCGATGATAAGGTCTGTATCTCCATCTCCATCCATGTCTTCTGCGTAGATACGATTCCACCATCCATAGCTGGGAAATTTAATATAATTGGCAGATTCGTCAACCAATTTTCCATTATGATTAATGAATACTTTTATCGGCATCCATTCTCCTACTATTATCAAATCCGGTTTGCCATCTTTATTAATATCCATCCAAACTGCATCTGTTACCATTCCAATATTTTGCAAGGCAGGCGCAACGCTGGCGGTGGCATCTCTAAAATTTCCTTTACCGTCATTTAGCAAAATTTTACTTTCAGGTGCTTCCGGATATTTGCCCGGAACAACACGGCCACCTACAAATAAATCCATCTTCCCATCACCATTAATGTCCGCAGCTTTTACACAGCCTGTACTGATGGACATTTCAGGTATCGCGTTTTCCTTTTTGGTAAAATTTCCTTTGCCGTCGTTAATGTATAGTCTTCCCTGCAATGCCGGATCATTGTCCTTAAATGCATAACCACCACCTCCCACATACAAATCCATGTCCCCGTCGCCATCTGCATCAAAAAATTCAGCGGCTACATCCTCACTTGCAATATCTTTTATAAATGCAGGCTCTGCTTTCTTAGTAAATGTTCCATTTGAATTTTGAATAAATATTTGAGATGGTTGTCCTTTGGCTCCCCCGAAAAAAATATCATCCAATCCGTCTCTATTTATATCAGCGACTGCAATGCAGGGCCCCTGGTGTGAAAGATAATTAGGCAGCAATGACTGTACTGCAAAGTCATTGAAATTATTTTCCACATGAACTATATTATTTAAGGTATCAGTTGAAAAATATTGTTCATTTTTATTTATAGCAGTATCATAATGCCATTTTGCATGTGCGTCGGTAATTTTTAATGTCAGTAATTGATTTGGTTTCACATTTCGTAAGATTTGCATATTGTCATTGGGCCAAATGATTAGCAAAGAATCTATGACTGTATGTTTACCAACTCCAAAATTCAATACCGGATCTACCGATGATTGAAAACCCCGGACAGGAAACTCCTCCTGGTAGAATTGTTGCTTCCCGCAAAATAGTTTCACTTTAGAACCAATACCCCCGGTGTTTTTTGAGTCTCCTATTAATTTTATTTTCAGGTAATTATTATTCAGTAACGTTCTGCTGTTGTTTTTATAAATACCAGCCAGGCCATTGGTGTTATTGATAACCAGGTCCAGGGCTCCATCATTATCTAAATCAGCATAAGCGGTGCCCGACGAAACCGTTTTTTGGTCAAAGCCCCATTCATTCGATCGATTTGTAAAAGTCTGATCGCCGTTATTCTGAAACATATAATCAGGTGTTTCATTGGTTGGCATTTTATTAATATAATCCTTTTCCGAAGTTGCCTGTCCTCCTCCTTGTTGCGCTTGTAAAACGCTATTCATAGTGGACTTCAAAAAATCCATATTGGTATAATCTTTTACATAACCGTTGCTTATAAAAAGATCTTTATTTCCATCATTATCAAAATCACTAAACAAGGCACTCCAACTCCAGTCGGTATTGGATACTCCCGCGAGTTGGCCAATCTCGCTAAAAGTTCCATCCCCATTATTCTTTTGCAACATATTACGACTGTATTGGTAATAAAATCCCTGGTTAAAGAGGTACTGAAACTTATCAAAATTTTCTGCTCCGTTATGCATCTTTTGACCTTCATTACTTTCAGGTAACATGTCTAAAGTCATCAGGTCAACCAATCCGTCATTATTATAATCTGCGGCATCGCAACCCATGGAAGCTAAAGGAGCTTCATCCATTTGCTTTGATAATTGTTCACTGAAAGTGCCGTTGCGATTATTAATGAATAAATAATCAGGCTCGCTAAAATCATTGGTTACATAAATATCCGGCCATCCGTCATTATTGATATCCGTAACCGAGACACCTAATCCAAACGTAAAGACATTGGAAGTAATTCCAGCTTCCTTGCTTACATCTGTAAAATGCCCGTTATCATTACGGTATAATTTATCGGCAAAATTAGGATTGCGCTGATTGCGTAACTCCGGATTATTTTGCGCACCGGTTGTATATTGCTTTAAGGAGTGATTAGCGATAAAACAATCCAAATCACCATCTTTATCATAATCAAAAAAAACGGCCTGCGTTGAATAGCCCACATCCGCTAAACCATATTTCTCGGCTTCTTCTGTAAATGTCAGATCTCCGTTATTGATAAACAATAAGTTTTTTCTTCTTTCACTGTTAATATCAGCACTACGGCAAATGTAAATGTCTAATAGACCATCTCCATTAATATCCACCATAGTGGCACCGGTACACCATCCTTGCTTTTCTGCGATTCCACTTTTTTCGGTAATATCTTCAAATTCAAAATTGCCTTTATTTAAAAACAACCTGTTTCTAACCATGTTGCCTGTGAATAAAATATCGGGTAATCCATCATTATTGATATCTCCGATGGCCACGCCTCCGCCATTATAGAAATAGGTATAATTCAGCACATTCAATGCTTCGCCTTCGAAAATAGTATTCTGAAAATTGATTCCTGTCCGTCCTTCATCTAGACTTGTAAACAAGTGAGAAGTATTATCATGACAGCCCAAAAAAAGGCATATTAAAATAAAGGAGCAAATATTTCTAAAAACAGTTGGCATATATCAGATTTCATTTTCCAAAACGAAATGCCCAAAACTAAAGATTCCATTTCTTTTACAAATGGAATCTTTTAGAAACAATTATGGCATCATGAAATTAATTCTTATCCCACCACAATGGGGTCATTTCAGTATCAGGGCCATTGAGTAAAGGAACTGCGGCCTGCACAGCGGCGCTATTGGTTTGCTTTTCCGAAAGTAAAAAGGGTATTCTCCTCAGCCACTGAGTAGATGTATTGGTAATAAGAGGATTATCAGAATTTGCAACCGGATAAAGAGGAAGCACATGACTTCTTCGATAATCTGCCCATGCCTCCATTCCGTCAGGGAAAAGCGCAAGCCATTTCTGGGTCATGATTTGCTGCAATTGCATTGTCGGATCAGCGCTCCAGGCAATGGGAACTTTTGATACAGCAGGGGAATTCAAATAATCGCCCGGGGCAATTGGTGTATTAGTGCTTTTGATATATGCCGCGACAGATGGACCGGTAATACCCCATTGCGCCATAGAATTCGTGATTCCAGCCTCATAAAGTTGTTGAGCGGTACCCTGCATATTCCACCCCAACAAAGCACCCTCCGCACGCAGAAAATACGATTCTGCCGTTTCCATTACATTTTGAGGAGTATTTGTATAACTGGCTTCACCGACAACAGTGCCACCAACTGTAACATTTGTAGATGACCATCTCGGCCCCTGGTGAGAATTTGCCGCAGCCAAGTTCGGTGAAAGCGTCAATTGGGCTACAGATAAACCGTTGCGCAGACCCTGATAGTTCGCAAAAACTCCCGGAGTGGGGTTTCCGCTATTTACAGTTGGCAGAAAATATTGCGAAATGCGAGGATCCTGATACCCCCTTAATACTGATGACATGGAGGCACTCATCCGGAATTCATTCCAGTCAGACATCGTTGAAAGACCATTGATATCACCTCCCACGGAAGACCTTTCAATAAAAGCATCGTCACCAGGGCTGCTTATCATAGGGCCTGCCGCTACTGAGGCTTCAGCCTCTTTCTGAGCTGTAGCAGGGTCCACTTTAGATACCCTTAATGCCAACCGAAGACGAAGAGAATTAGCAAATTTGATCCAATGTGACACGTCGCCGCCATATATAAGGTCATAAGAACCATAGGCATTGGTACCAGCCAATGGTGTGAGTACCGCAATTGCTCCATCCAGGCGATTGAAAAAATCTGCATAAATCTTATCCTGGGGATCATAGGGTACTGAGATTGCAGCTTCACCGGCATGAAAATAGGGAATAGGACCCCAGTAATCAGTAGCCTTCATGAAAGCAAGTACCCATACAACCTCTGCCATAGCGTGTTCGGCAGACATGGAATCAGTGTTTGCAAAAATGGTTTGTAACTGGGGTAGTACATCTGTATAGTAAGGATTAAAGTTTGCACCAACCCATGCCTGGTTGATAACGAGACGGTCTGATCCAAAATAAGTGGCCTCGCAGGCAAAATACTGTGCATATTGGTCTGCGAAAAGATTCTGCGCTATCTGGTAATTAGCCTGGTTTACCGTTGCCACATCTTCGGCATGCGAGAAAAGAAAAGGTAAAGTAGCGGCGCCAACTGTGGCAATACTGTTCTTATCAGTATTAACACTATCAAAACTTTTGGTACAGCCCAATGAAAATAACACAAGGGTTAAAACCAAAGCCCCGTAAAAGCGTAAGTGAAAGAATTTATTGTTTGATTTCATATTTTATATTTTAGAATTATTAAAACTTTAGAAGTTGACTTTAAGGTTGAAACCCAATGTTCGGGATGAAGGGAGTGCGCCATATTCCACACCCTGGAAAGAAGCGTTTCCGTTGCTCATATCAGGGTCCATCCACATTTTACGCTTCCCAAGTCCTGGTATATCCAAAATCGAGCTACCCCTGTATATCCAGAAAAGATTTCGCGCCACAGCAGAAAGCCGCATTTTCTTGATAGTGTTACTGTGCCAGGGAATATCATATCCAATAGAAAGTTCTCTCACACGAAAATTGGTAGCATCATAAGTAAAGAACTGACCAACTCCATAACGTTGACCGGAGGCTGTTTGCCAAAATTGTTGAGCCGTGATAGTCTGGGATACCGGGTTACCCGATGCGTCAACGCCACCCAGGTTGAGACCTCCTTCGCGAAATTGTTCTGTTCCTTTGGTAATTCCGCTAAAAGCAAGGTTCATCTCTGTGCCTGAGACTAATACGCCTCCTATCCGGCCATCAAGGAGAACGCTTAAATCGAATCTTTTATACTGAAAGCTATTCGACATGCCCACAACTTCTTTTGGATTATAATTCCCAATATATCCGAGATCGCCGCCAGTGGTATAAGAAGTTAATGGCGTACCGTTGGCCTGAACTTCATATTGACCTTTCGGGTTCTTTAACCACTGATATGCATAAAGGTCACCAAAACTCCCTCCAACTTTAACTTCAGGTTGAGCAGAACGATTATCAACACCGCCCAGATATGCAGTAGTTAAATCCGGACTAAGGGAAATAACCTTATTTCTGTTGAGGGAAAGATTTAGCGATATATCCCAAGTAAAATCGCTGGTTCTAATCGGGGTGCCATTGGCAACAAACTCCAGGCCATGATTCTCAACATTTCCCGCATTTATATATTGAGTTGAATAACCTGTGCCCACCGGCAAACTGATCTGTAGTAACTGATTAAGAGAATTACTCTTATAATAGGTAGCGGTAAATCCAATGCGATCGTTAACAAAGCGAGCTTCTATACTTGCTTCATAGCTCTTTACTAATTCAGGTTTCAAACCGGGGATAGCAAGAATTGTACTCCTGTTAATACTTCCGTTTCCGGCACCCTGATCGTAACCATACGTGGTTGCCCGTATCCCAAATTGCCCTCCGTTTCCTACTACAGCGTAGTTTGCACTGGCCTTTAAGAAGGAAATGGCTTTGGGAAATCCATTAATCAGATCTGATAATATTGCAGATAAACCAATGGAAGGATAGTTAAAACTGTATGGTTTTGGAAGCCTGGAATCCCAATCATTCCGGATACTTGCATCAAGGAAAATTGCATCCTTCCAGGAAAAGTTGGCCTGACCAAAAACCGATTGAGTAATAACTTCCGTGCCAGATTGGGTATTAGATGGGTTGGAAGCAAAGTTAAGGCTGAATTTATTTGCTACATTCAGACCATTTGTGGAAGCAACCGCTTCATTATATATGTTATCCTGGTAAATTGTACCCACGTGATACGCTACTTTCAAATCCTTTGTGATTTGATTATGTCCTGCCATAACAAGGTCAAACCATTTATTAGTGGTTACAAGATTCGTTACGCTATATGAACCACCTGCATTGGTATTCCATAAAAGAGTTCCCTGCTGATACTTTTCCTGAATCTGATCAGCAGTCCGGTCCATATTTGCCGATCCCGGACACTCAGCCAGGGAGTAATCTGGTATGTGGCTGCCGCAAAACCAATCACCCTCTCACGGGTTTCCCCAATCGACGTATTATAAATCATCCAGTAAGGGTTTTGGTATATGGAAGTAAGTGTAGAAGCCCAGTTGGTTGGAACAGGTATCCCTACATTATTGATGCTCTGATATTGCTGAGCATCAGCACTGCTTACGCTACGGGGCATCTCGTAAGCATCAAAAACAGGGCTGTTTTCCTCACCTGCTCTTGGGCGACCGCTGATATTTTGTGCGATGTAAGTGATCTTCGCGTCAGTAGAGAACTTTGAGCTAATCTGGTTCGTTATACGCCAGTTGAACGTATTGCGATCAAGGTTGTTATTCCTGATAATACCCTTCTGTTGATTGTTTGTGTAAGAAAAGTAGCTCTGCATTTTGTCGGCGCCCAGGGAAAATCCTACCGAATTATTCAAGCTCGTCCCTGTATTAAAAAAGTCGCTCACATTATTGGGCTGCGGGCTATAGGTACTCTGCTTGTACAAGTAGTCAATATAACTCTGCCCGGTCATTTTTGCGCCCCAACTGGCACCTGATTGAGATGAGTCTGTGGCAATGAGCCCATTATTCCCCTGTCCATAGGTGTTTTGAAATTCCGGAAGTGCAAATGGCTTTTCAATGCCTATGCCAGAGTTTAATGTTACATCAATTTTTCCTTTCCGTCCTTTTTTGGTAGTTATTACAATAACGCCATTACCAGCCTGACTGCCGTATAATGCCGCGGCGGAAGCACCTCTCAGGATTGTCATTGATTCAATATCGTCCGGGTTAATATCGGAAGCCCCATCAGAGGATTGTACTGATCCAAAATCATTACCCGCTGCACTATATGTGCTGTTGTTTATGGGCACGCCATCAACTACAATCAATGCATTGTTGTCACCAGATATAGAACGATTGCCACGTAAAACAATCTTGGCGCCACTACCTAAACCACCCGATCCCTGGTTAACTACTAAATTGGCCACCTTACCGTCCAATGAACCGAGAAAGTTATCGGTAGCCCTCACGCCAGTTAATTGGCTTACCGGAACTACTTGAGCAGCATATACTAATGACTTGGCTTGCCTGGTTATACCTAACGCTGTCACTACTACCTCACTTAACCCCCCATTGTCTTTTATGAGGTTTATCTCAACGTTCGTTTCATTTTCGCCAACAGCCCGTTCAGATTTGATATATCCGACAGATGTTACCACTAAGGTAACTTTTCCTTCGGGTGCGTTTAATTTAAAGGATCCATCCGCACCGGTTGCTTCACCGGTTGTTTTTCCTTTAATTAAAACGGAGGCTCCGGCTACGGGGCCATCGACTGATATGACTTTTCCTTTAATGACCCTGGTTTGCGCCTGCAGGAATGTCGCAAGGAACAGGAAAGGAATCAGTATCAGTAATTTTTGCATCATTTTTCCCATATACATAAGTGTTTAGAATTGAAAAGAAATTAAATCGTTAATAAAAAATTATATAAAAAAAGCTTCGAAAGTCTCTCACGAATTAGGTATAATTAAAAATAGTCAGGTGCAAAATTCTCATAGTCGTTAGATGAAAATATCTTCTTAATCGCAATGTTCCGGGATGCCACTAAGTAAGTATCATTGATGTCTTTTTAACCAAAGTGGTCCTTTTTGTTTTGGATAAATAATTAAAGCCGTTTCGTTAGTTTAACAGAATTTTCAATTCTCTTTAACTATTTGTTATATAAAGATGACAGCTTTTTTTTGAAATATGCTGCATCAAAATACTTTGTCATCAAAATTTTACGCACGCAAACGTTTGATATTGTTACGCAAACGTTTGCGCTATTTTAAAAAATTATATAAAGAATTTTGCGCAATCGTTTGTGTCAACCCCTAAATTATAAGAAGAAATAAAAGACCAGCCGGAAACAATGGATAAACCGATTAAGTTCTCAATCTGTTTCGTATGCTCCCTTGAAAATATTGAATTAAACGCTTAGAACGTGAGTTGGTTTTATAAATATTGGTTTTGGATTCAAGCGCATTGCATTCAGTAGAATCCTTAACAAAATTGCATGAAAATTTTCGGGATTCATTTTTTAATCATATACAGTGAACCAACAAATATCACGAATTCGTGTTTTAAATAAACCTCATGTAAAAATAGTATTATCATTTGTTACTCTACTCCCGAATCTTTTTACAGGCATGAAATTTGAGTTTGTTTTGAAAAAATTAAAGACAGATTTTATGGAAAATTCACAAAAATCAGAATTCCGCGAAGGCTCCCTGGCAAAAAGAATTGAGACCGAAACAGCCAAAATACCTTCTGATGTTTTTTTATGGGCAGCTATAGGTTCAATGGCTGTTTCAATGTCACTTCAGATCGCAGGCAAAAAAAATAAAAGCTTATTTTTTGGACAGTGGGCCGGGACTTTTTTGCTTTTGGGAGTTTATAATAAATTAGTAAAACAACTTGGCCACGACCAGTACAGCCAGTATTGATAAATAGTTGCATCACATGTATGCTTATCGAATATTAATTTGACAAAAACTATTATTATTGCCCTGTATCATAATAACATCTTCGTCGTTTTTTTATCGGAGTATTTTTGTTCCATGCTCAGTATCGCTGGCGGTGAGCAGGCTTGTTTTGAGGAATTGGATGGAGGCATTAGATCGTTCGTCTTGCAATTTTTTCTTCCAGATACATTGAAAGGGGAAAAGGGAATTATTTGATTACCCCAAAAAAGCAAAGGAAAAAGAGCAGTTACACCGCAACTAACCTAACTACAGCAGGAAGACATTTACACTAAATTCTTATTTTTTTGGAAATACAGTAAACAAACTTTTATCCTGAATTCTTATTTGTTATTTGAGTGAGAGGAAAACTTAACCTGATGGGAGGAAAAAAAATCCCACAAAGTCACCAAGAGCACGAAGGAAAAATATTGTCTTTTTATAATAAATCACTTATTTTTTTTAAAATAACGATTCAAGGTTTTGAGCCTTGCGATGAATAACAAAACGGATTATCGAAACGTCAGGATATTAATTACTGCTTTCTAACTTAGCCAAAAGATAATTCTTAATTTCACCTTTTAAACGTATCGTTCAAAGGGTGAAAACCTAAAAATGCTTTCATTGATGCATGTACAAAAAAGCTATCTTCAAATCCTTCTCATTTGCATAGTCACAATTTTTTTGGCAGCAGGTTGTAACCAGCAATCAAAGAAGAAAAGTGAAAAAAACATTGAAAAACCAAGTAACGATCCTAAAGCACTGGCCCTATTATATCTTTCCGAAAACCGCCTTGATGAAGCGGTAGCGGCTTTTCAACAGGCTATAAAAATGAATCCCGAAGATAGCGCTACCTACATTGGCCTTGCGCGTCTCTATCTGTTGCAAAAAAATTATGATGCTGCAGAAAATCTGTGTAAGGAAGGATTAAAAATAAAACCGGGAAATATAGAATTAAAGCTGCTGTTAGCAGAAATATATGGCCTGAAAAATGACAAAGAGAACGCTGCAAAAGAATTAAAGGAAATAATTCAATTAGATCCTAAAAATGTAAACGCTTATTACCTGCTTGATTCCATCAGTTCAAATCAGAACTCACGAAAATACTATTTGCTTAAAGTGCTAAGCCTGGCCCCGGCCAATATTGTTCCACGCCTTCAATTAGCAGAACTTTTTGCGGGGGAAGGTAAAACTGATTCTTCCCTATTCTATTTGCAAAGCGTAAAAAAAATTGCTCCGGGCTTTTCAGATGCAGCAGAAAGTTCCTATGAACAAGCTGCATCGTTATTAAATGCTAATACACCGGCCCTTGCATTACCTTACATTAAGCAGTTTCACAGCCTGATGAAAATAACACCTGAATATGCAACAGGAAGCGATGCAATTAAAATCCCGAAGATGATTGCCGGGTATTTTACAATGAACACCAACATACCTGCTTCATCATTTGGTACAACCCAGTCATCCGATGCAGAGGAAAATAATTCGTTTAGCGCACCATTAAAGTTTACAGACGTTTCGGGAATACCCGGGCACTCGATTGGCAATAATCTGAAAGCGGAAAATGCGGTAATAGCTGTAGCAGATTACGATACACAGGGAAATATGTATTTATACTCAAGTTATCTGACACCGGGCTCCGCTACTTCTCAATCTTTTTTGTCAACTATCCAGATGGGCGCTTTCAAAGAGTGTAAAGTTACAGGAGGTATTGAGCATCAAGGGACGGACACCTATGCCGCGTTTGCCGATTATGATAATGATGGGTACCAGGATCTTTTTATTGCTACGTCTAACGGGATTCTCGTTTATAAAAATAATGGAGACGGCACCTTTTCCAAAGTAACTGAAGATATTGGATTGCACAACGTATCTAACGCCACTAAAATATTGTTTGCAGATTTTGACCAGGATGGTGATCTTGATATGTATGTTTCTCAAAAAGGCACGAACAAATTTTTCCGCAACAACGGTGATGGAACTTTTACTGAAAATGCAACCGCTATGGGTCTTACCGGCGATAAGCAAGGAACAAAAGATATGGATTTCGGCGATTGGGATAATGACGGCGACCTGGATATAGTTGGTGTAAGAAATGACGGCAAATTAGAATTATTCAATAATAACCGGCATTCCAGTTTTAAGGACATTAGCGCTTCTGTTGGATTGCAACATCCCGAATATACCGGCACAGCAGTTGCCTTTGGAGATTACAACAATGATGGAATGTTGGATATTTTTCTTGCGGGTGGCCCTGATGGAAAATGTACCTTGTTTAAAAATGCGAACGGTCATCAGTTTATGCCCGATACCAGGGCATCTGATCAAATAAGTAATTCACTTAAAGGCATAAAGGTTTCTGAAGTTGCTTTTATCGATTATGATAATGACGGACATAAAGACATACTGGTTGCAGGTGTTAACCAGGATAGCTCAAAAAGAGGAATACGATTGTTTCATAATAATGGTTCAAAAGGATTTAGTGATGTTAGCAACCTGTTGCCTGAAGGGGTAATGCAGGCCTACCATTTCGGAATTGCAGATTATAACTTTGATGGTGACAGAGACATTTTTTTCGGCGGCCCGAATGGCATTCGTTTAGCAAGAAATGATGGAGGCAATCACAATAATTTTGTACAGGTTCAGCTTACAGGGCTTTCATTTGGGAACAGTAAAAATAACAAGTTGGGAATTGGAGCGCAGGTAGAACTAAAGACCGGCGACTTATATCAAATTAAAACAGTGAAAGGGCCTCTTGTTGAATTTGGAGTGGGCAAAAGAACCAAGCTTGATGTTTTGCGTATTATATGGCCAAATGGAGTTGCAGAAACTATCAATGACCCTTCGAGTAAACAAAGAGCTTTAGAGGAGGCGGAATTGAAAGGCTCTTGCCCTTTCCTTTTCACATGGAACGGTAGTAAATATGAATTCCTGAAAGACATGTTGTGGAGAAGCGCGCTTGGCATACCTGTAGCCATTCATGGAACTGATACCACATTTGCCTATTCTAATCCTTCAAAAGAATATCTTCTTATTCCGGGAGAAAAACTGAAACCCAAAGACGGTTTGTATTCGATTAAGATTTCTGAGGAATTATGGGAAGCTGTTTATTTAGATAAAGCGGAACTGGTTGCAGTAGATCATCCTGATTCTGTAAATGCCTTTGTTGATGAGCGGTTTGTGGCTCCGCCTTACCCGGGCAGAAAAGTTTACCTGGTATCTCAGCAGCATTTACCGGTTTCTGCCACTGATGGTTTCGGAAATGATTTAATGCCAAAAATCAGCAAATATGATTTTCAATATGTATCGAATTTTTCTTTAGGAAAATTCCAGGGCGTTGCCAGGGAACATGATTTGATTTTAGACCTGGGAAAGAAAGCAGCAGCGAATAGATTGCATTTGTTTTTGAGAGGATGGATTTTCCCAACGGATGCCAGCATTAATGTTGAACTTACTCAAACTAAAAAATGGCAGGTGCAACCCCCTTCTTTGCAGGTAATTAATAAAGAAGGAAAATGGCAAACCGTGATAAAAGATATCGGTTATCCCATGGGAAGAGATAAAATGGTTATCGTAAATCTTGCCGGTAAATTTTTAACTCCTAATGACAGGAGAGTAAGAATCCGCACTAATATGCAAATTTATTGGGACCACATATTTTTCTCTACAGGGCCATTAAAAGCGCCTGTAAAAATGCATGATTTGAAAATGGTGAGTGCACAATTACATTATCGCGGGTATTCATCTTCTTATCAAAAAGGCGGACCTTACGGGCCACAGTGGTTTAACTACGACAATGTGTCCAGGGGGCAAAAATGGAGAGACCTTACGGGCTATTATACCCGTTATGGAGACGTATTACCTTTGTTACAGAAAGCGGATGACGAATACATCATCGCCAATTCTGGGGACCAGGTTTCCATAGATTTTGATGCTAAAAATGTACCCTTGTTGCCAAAAGGCTGGACGAGAGATTTTCTTATTTACAGTGAAGGGTGGGTGAAAGATGGCGACCTGAATACCGCGCATGGACAAACGGTGGATCCGTTGCCATTTCATGGGATGCCATCATACCCTTATGGTAAGAATATTAACTATCCTGTTGACAGAGCACACAGGGAGTACCAGGAAAAATATAACACGCGGAAAGTAAGTGATTATGATTTCAAAAATGCCGTAAGATTGGGTATGGAAGATCCATCAAAATGATTTTCTCTTCTTTTGTAATGCGGGGTTGTGATTTTATAAAGTTGCTGCGGTATGAGGATACCTATTTTTAAATGCGGGATCCGGCAAACCCGCAGTATTGATTGGCTGTATTCTCTCCTTTTGCACACGGTAAACCAACAAATAATCCAGAATCCTATTTTCTTTTTTGCTATATTCTTTAATACCAATCTCAATAGCCGACAGTGTAATGGCCACGCCAAAAATTCCATCACTAATGCTTCTAGACTTCCTGTTTGCTTTTCCATTTAATTATTGATAGAGGTGGATACTCCCATAATTATTTAAAAAAATATTCATCGGGTTTACTACATTTTTAGCTCAAAAAGTGGATGTGGAATTCCTTAACAATCACAGCTTCACATCAAAAGTTAGCACAATATGCGAATTAACCGAAGAAACTTCGTGATGCGGATTTTTATTTGTTGGTTGCAGTGTTTCTATTTGTACTTTAAGCAAAAAGGGTTGCTTGCTTTGTTTCAGGAGTGCCTTTTAACTTATATAAGTTTCTCTTTTTTTCTTTTACAACTTCGATATATTCTAGCTTCTTCAAATAGTTGTTCAGCTTTTGAGACGTCCAGTTCAGATTCAATTTCTCAAGTAATTCTTTTGTAGTTTGTGGTCTACCATTAAAAGCAGAACGAACTTTTGCTTCTAACGATTCTACCCCGTCTGGTTCCTGTACCATTGATACCATTTCAGAACTTGATGTATCGTAGATTTTAGTTGATTCATTGCCATTGAAATCAACCGCTATTGCACCTTTTTGTATTAAGATTAGGTTTGCATTTTTTTCATTTGGGTCAGGTTTCCGAACATAGATTTTTCTTCCCTTTCTTAACCCATCAACTACACCTGACCAGGTTCCACCTTTGTCTGAAGATTCCGCAACATAGATTTCATCTGCAAGCCCATATATAATAGGGTTTCTTGCCATTGCTAATTCTGCTTTCCAGGGGGCTTTTGGGAAAAATGTGCTTAAAACCAAAACATCTCCATCAATTATTTGCTTATAGTAATTTTTGAATCCCGAACCAAACGTCATTATACCCTGTGGGAGAACGATAATACTTTGTCCTTTATAATTAATCGCTGAATCTAAGGCTTGCTTATCCACTCCTTTAGCAAAACCGCTGACAACCACCTTGAAATCATTACTTGCAAGTTTTGCAATGTTGTCGGTAAACTTTAATGCAGTTTGGGATGCATCTCTTGAACCTACGATTGCCATTGACTTTTCTTCTAATATTTTTTTATTACCCTTTATGTATAGCACAGCGGGGGAGTGAGTAGCTTTTAAATTAATCTTTAAAGTTTTTGAATATTCAGGCGATGTAATAGGAATAATTTCAAAACCCTGGCTAAGAAATGATTCGGCTAAAAAAGCATTGCCTGCCAATTCCGATTTTGCCTGCCTTAAATCGAAAATTTGTTTTTCATCTAACTGGTAGTTATCTCTCCAATCGATTTCTGACAATTGAAAAAATTCTTCTACCGAAACCTTGTTTTCGTGAAAAAACTTTATGATTAGGGTATTTATTTTTAAATGTCCCCATCTTGGCAAATGTGCCAAGGCAACCCAATATGCTGCTTCGTTCTTCATACTAAATCTCCTCCTACGGTTCTTGCAATTATAATAGGAGCTATTTTTTTTGCTCCAAAGTTAGTTAATAATTTCCCTATTTCTTTTACGGTTGCCCCACTATCAAATATGTCATCAACAACCAAAATGCTTTTGTCTTTGATTTCATCGGGTGTCAAAAATGTAAAAGCTCCATTAACATTATCTATTTTAAGAAACCTGTTTTCAAATACCTTTTGTTCTTTAGTCTCCCTGCTTTTTTGCAGATTATGAGAAATCGGGAATTTCAAAACCTGAGCCAGTTTAACAGCAAAGTTTTTTACTAAATCTCCTGATGAAGTTGGAGGAACATAAACAACTAAGTCAAATTTTTCCTGCCCATATTTTTTCCTAAATGCTTTTAATACAAGCTTCAAAAGGAAATCAGGAAAATCTCCTCCCTGCTCATATTTTGAACGATGAAGCGCGGCCCCAACATTGGAGAAACCATAATAAGAAGCAGCAACACCATTTACAATGTTTGAGCCTTTCGACTCAACTTCTAATTCAGGGAAGTAATCTTCTCTGAAGTTTTGAAGTTTCTCTTTCCATTCAGGCGTTATTGATAAAACAATTCTCTTCTCACCTGTGTTATCGCAATTTGTGAATGTATGATTTGAGGTATCGCCCAGGTAATCACAAAGAAAATTCATCCTTGATTTAGTTGTTTCCACATATTCAATCATATTTTCAAGGTCTTTCAGTTTAGCATTGCGTAACTCCTCAAATGCTTTAGTGTTTAACGGCTGTGAGTTTGGAATAAACTCATATTTTTTACTATTGCCAATCATCACTTCACGAATGATTCCTTGTTCAATTAAATCAGCTTTAATCACTCTTATTTGATTTTGTTTTAAGTTGGTTCGCTTCATTAAATCTCTTTCTCCAAGTAATTCCAATTTTACTATGCTAATTACTTTTTCATATTTTTTAATAGCTGGTCTGCCACCTTCGATAAATGCTTCAGGTAATTTTCTGTCTTCGGGATTGTAAAACAAAATGATATAAGAGGGGTGGTCATCTCTGCCTGCTCTGCCTATTTCCTGATAATAATGTATTGGGGACTGAGGGATTTGAGTGTGTATAATGAACCGAATGTCGGGCTTGTCAATTCCCATTCCTAAAGCATTTGTGGATATGATACATTTCCATTTGTTAGCCATTAATCCATTTTCAATTGAAATTCTCGAATCCGCGTCAAGTCCGGCATTGTAAGCAGTAGAAGAAACTTTTAAATGCTCAAACCATTTTGAATAAATTTCTGTGTCAACTCTTGTTCCGGTGTAAAGTATTCCCGAACCAGGGAGCTTCTCTAAATTCTTACCCACCCAAATCAGTTTTTCATCTTCTGAAGAAACTTTAACTACAAACAATTTAAAATTGTCTCTCATTAAGTTTCCGCGAATTGTAGTTATATTATTACCTATTTGTTGAGCTATATCCTGTTCCACCCTTTTCGTCGCTGTTGCTGTTGTTGCAAGAACAGGAAGCCCTTTTGGTAAAAGTTTTACCAGATTAATTATTCTCTTGAAAGCAGGCCGGAAGTCATGCCCCCAAACTGAAATACAATGTGCTTCATCAACTACGACCATTGATAAATTCATTTGTTGTGTCGCCTCAATCCACTCGTTGTTCTCCTGTCTTTCTGGTGCGATGTACAATATTTTTATTTTCCCCTGCTTTGCCTCATTGATTATTTGTGTATTTTCTTCGCGTATCTGTTCACTATTGATACATTTTGCGGATATACCGAGTGAAGTAAGTTTTTTTACCTGGTCTCTCATAAGTGCAATAAGTGGAGAGAATATAATAGTTGTCCCTTTAAAGATGGTTGCGGGAAATTGATAACAAAGAGATTTTCCGAAACCGGTTTTTTCAATGAGCAGCACTTTTTCGCCTTTCAGGATTTTGTCTATTGTCAGCCATTGCTCATCGTAAAACTTTGGCAGCTTAAATGTTCGTTGTAATATTAGTTCTGCTTCTTGCCTGGTCATACGTTATAGTTAAAATAATGCGATGATGCTTATATGTACCTCTTTACAACTGAGCGATATTGCTAAATGAATGAAATCTGGAATTGTTCTACCCAATCAATTTTCTCTAAAAAACTAAATTCTCGAATTTTTCGAATCTGTTTAATTGCCATAGGCAGGTTTAATTATTAGAGCGCTCTAATAACATGCAGTTAATACCCAAATATATATTATAAAGATTAAAAGAGGATACTTTTTTCAGTTTCAAAATAATCCATCCTGTTATATAAAATTCTTTATTCCATAGTGTCTTTCTAAAGACCACAGGAAAAAAACAAGCAAAGCCACAAAACCCCACAGTAAATCAACAAATATCCCATATTTCTATTTCTCTTCCTTAAAAAAAACAAAACACTAATTTCTCTTCTCATTTTACTTTTTAACTATCACCTCTTCCCCCGTATAATCAATTATCTTATCAATTTTTTGTTCACCTCACCAACGGTACCATGAGAGGGATCGACAAAAACTACATTGAAAGTCTGGCCTTATAACATGCCGGGAAAGTTCCTGGTATTTATCGATAGTAAGCTCATCGACCCAAAACAGCATCCTGCTTTTATTTTTTCGTGAGCTATTCTGAAAGAGAAAAAATTTAATTAATCCTGAAAATTTGAAGCCAATCATTATTATTGGCAACGATTATAGAATTATCAATCCTGATTAATTTTCTCGCATCTTTATCTGTTTGAAATCCGCTATCGGTAACAGGTAAAAAGTTACCAGCTTTGCTTTGTAAAAGAAGCAATCCTTTTCCTGCGTCATCACGCCCGGATTGGACCCGCTCTGCATAATCATTGCCGGTCAAAAGTATATCCTTCAATCCATCATGATTGAAATCGTCAATTAAAAAATCTCTTACCGGGAAAATCTGGGCTTCAATTGGGAAAGGTTTAAAATGAAAAGTTCCATTATCATTCATAAAAACTCCTGACCTGAATTCTTCCGCTTTTAAATGAATTGCTTTTGCATACTGTTCCGGAGGAAAAATATCTTTTACTGTCGCATCGCTATAAGATTCATAGGTAGGAAATTTAGTTTTTAAAGTAGGTACCTGTGCCAGTAATTCGTCCCTGGAAGCCATTGGATAACTTTTTCCTTGTATAAAATAACTGATTATGGCATCAATGGTTCCGCTGTTATCAATATCTCCGGCATCTACTGTTACGGGCTCTTCAATAGTTGGCTTCATTTGATTATTTAAGCCCTGGTTGCCCGCAACAATATCCGGGTATCCATCATTGTTAATATCTTCTATTTTTAAACAATTCCACCAACCAGTAGAATTAGGGATTTGCAACATTTTTTCCTTAGTAAAATACGGCGCTTCCCTTTGACCCCATAAGATCGTTACAGGCATAAATTCACCGGCCAGCACAAGATCTGGTATGCCATCATGATTGATGTCGGCCACTTCAGCAGTGCTGACCATCCCAATATTTTTCATAAAATCAGGAGTAACGTCTTTAAATACTCCGTGATCATTTTCAAATAAATAACTTGCCGGCGGATATGGATAAGAGCCGGTTAAAACGCGCCCACCTCTAAAAATATCCGGGTAACCATCGTGGTTAAAATCGAATGCCACTACCGCACCGCCCGTTGAAGTGGTAGATGGCAATACCCCTGCCTTATAGGAAAAATTCCCTTTTCCGTCATTCCAATAAATACGGTCCTGGAAAGTACTTTCGTTACCACCGCTCACTACATATAAATCAGGATAGCCGTCGTGATTAAAATCAGCAAATACAGCTGCTACATCTTCATAGTTACTGTCATTTTCAAAAGCAGGAATTTTCTTTTCTTCAAATTTGCCATTACCCTTATTTAAATAAATAACGCCCGCCTGGCCTTTTGCTCCGCCTACATAAAAATCTATAAGACCATCTCCATTTACATCTCCTTTAGCTAAAGCCGGACCCTCTTTGGAATATTGACGGGGAAGCAATGGTTCTCTATTAAAGTCATTGTAATCATCTTCAACATGCTTAAAAAGGCTGTCATTTTTTTCTTCAGAAAAGAAAGGATGAGGTGAAACATCTTTAGGTATGGTGTCAGTGGCTTTATCTTTTTCAAAAATTATCGTTCGGTTTACGGCCTGCTGTGTAAGCGTCTGGGATTTCCCGTTTTGCCAGATGACAGTTATGTTTACCAATTTCCTTTTGCCAAGCCCGAAAATAAGGCACGGTTCAACAGATGACTGAAAACCATGCACCAATTCCAATTCCTGTAATTGTTTAAATCCATCATCTGCTGATACAATTACTTTTGTTCCGATACCAAAAGGATTTTTACCAGCCCCCTTAAACCTGAATTTTATGTAATTATTTTTCAAATCCTCGGCATGATTTTGCCAAATAAAAGCGGGTTGATTAATATTGTTTACTACCAGGTCCCAATCGCCATCATTATCAAAATCTCCATAAGCGGCGCCATTGGAAAAAGAAGGCAGATCCATCCCCCATTCTTTACCCACATTTTTAAAAGTCAGGTTGCCTAAATTTTTAAATAAATAATTTTTCAACTCTGTGGATGGCATTTTTTTAACCAATTCGTACATATCCGGCTTCTTTCCCTGTTCAAGACTTTTTAACATTTCTGCCGGTTTGGTATATTTTATAAAATCCATGTTTGTATAATCCCGCCAATACCCATTCGTTATAAACAAATCCTGCCATCCATCCAGATCAAAGTCGCAAAACAATGCCGACCAACTCCAATCTGTATTTGAAATACCTGCTAATTGACCGATTTCGCTATATTGGATCTTATTATTATTCCTGGAACCCAAATGCAACATATTGCGCATGTACTGGTAATAATATCCGCTGTTCAAAAGCATTTGGAAATGATTGTAGCGATCCGGGCCCACCAGGATTTTCTGTCTCTTGTTATCTTCAGGTAACATATCCAGTGTGAAGAGGTCACTCATACCATCATCGTTAATATCAGCGACATCACATCCCATCGTCGATTTTGACGTATGCCCGAAATAGTCTCTCAGAGACTCTTTGAATGTTCCGTCCTTTTGATTTATATACAGATAATCATCTTCATCATAATCATTACTAACATATAAATCGGGCCACCCATCTCCATTAAAGTCTGCTACTGAAGCGCCCAATCCAAAACAAATGGAATTGCCGATAATACCTGCCTTTGCTGATACATCAGTAAAATGCCCATTACCATCATTTCTATATAATTTATCTCCGGACGATGGATCACGCGTAGCCTTAATCTCTGCAACATTGAAACCACTCATTCTCTTGATAGAATGGTTTAAAAGAAAAAGATCCAGGTCGCCATCATTATCATAATCAAAAAACACTGCTTGTGTGGAATTGCCCGCATCATCAATCCCGTATTGCTTAGCTTCTTCTTTAAAAGTTCCGTTTTTTTGATTGATAAATAAAAGATTGCGACGAGTGTCATCAGGACCATTACCCGATCTGCAAATATAAATATCCAACCAACCATCGCCGTTTACATCTGCCAGGGTAACACCTGTTTTCCAACCATCCGCTTTTACCTTAGATTGTTTGCTGATATCTTCAAAAACGAAATTGCCTTTATTAATATAAATTTTGGGCTGCCCCTGATTAGATGTGAGAACGATATCGGGCAATCCATCATTATTGAGATCTCCGACGGCCACTCCTCCGCCATTATAGAAATACTCATAAGCTAAAACATTTTGGGTGGATGACTCTGTAAGTGTATTTTGAAAATTAATCCCGGATTTTTCAGGTGGTACCAGCGTAAAGAGGCTTTGACTTGCACAATAAAACGGCAGAAAGACCAATATAGAAAAAGCAATTTTCATATCATAGCAAATTAATAAAAAAGGTAAAATAATATTGATATTATCTTACCTTTTCTAACCTTATACCAGGCATTGATATAAGCGTAATGTAATATTCAAATTATTGTTTGTCCCACCACACACGCGTTGTAAGCAAATCAGGCCCCTGGTTCGTAAGTGCTTGTTGATATTCCGCAGCGGATAGTGTTACTTGTTCTGTCGGATAAATTAAACGGCGTGGGATAGTTCCATTAGTTGCATTACCGGTATAATTTATAGGAGTCAGCACAGGGAATCCTGTTCTGCGCCAGTCAGCCCATGCTTCATATCCATTGTAGGTGTCGGCAAATAAGAGCCATTTTTCGGTTTCTATCTGGTTCATCTTTTGATCCATCGTACCGCTGGCAGGATAAGGATTCGCGGTTTGGTAGGCAGTTACACCGCCCGACGTTGGCATAAATGAAGAATTGTATGATGCCATCTGTTGCAATGCAGCTTGCTGGCCATTCTGATAGGCTGTGGTTGCAGAACCTGTAGTCCAACCTCTCTCAATAGCCTCTGCTGTTAAGAATTCCACTTCAGCATAAGTTAGAAGAATTAACGGGGTGTTGTCCTGGTAGGTAAAAATATTCATAACAGAATATTGAGCTACCGTAGTACCTGCAGGTGCATTATCTAAACCATTGGGCAATCCAAGCTGATGGGCAGACACAGTATCTCCCATAGATGTAGTGCCACCCGCCAGTCCTACCTGGCCCACTGCAGAAATCTGTCCAAGGCGAGGATCATTCCGGCTTTTCATGGCGTTAATAAAGGTATTCGACCACTGGATATTGCCATGAAGAACTTCTCCTCTATGTAAGTTATTAGAGGGTCCCAGGTCGTAAGCAACCCCGTTTGTGCTTTGAGTCGCACCACCTGGATAATTTATCATATAAGAATCAGCATTACTGGTCATGACGCCACCTGCAAATGCCTTAGTCACATAAGTTTGGGCCATAGCAGGATCTACTTTCTGTAAGCGCATGGCGAGGCGCAACATCAGGGAATAGGCAAATTTTTTCCATTGGGTAATGTTGCCACTATATCCAAAATCTGCCGCTGAAGGTATATATGAACCTGCATTTAATGCTGCAGCGGCCTGGTCCAATTCGTTCAACATGTCGGGATAAATAGCCGACTGCTTGTCATACGTTGGAGCATAAATACCACCGAGGTAACCCAATCCTGCCTGGAAATAAGGAATATCCCCATACAGATCCGTCATAGTGCTCATCTGTAACACTTTCAGGATGCGTGTCATGCTTAAAATATTCACATTAGTCACAGAATCCGCCCTGGCAAGGGCAATCAGGTTTACCATATTCTTAATGGAATTAGGATAGTTACCTTCTCCATCACTAGTCCCAAAATAAGCGCCTGATGCGCCATTAGTAGCGGAATAAAGATATTTATCGCCTGAATAAAAAGTACCGAGAGAAGCCATTTGCTGCATCATTGGCATGCAATAGATCAAGTTACCTCTCCATTGGGTATATCCCGGATCCCCGGCGGATCCTGCGTACTGCAATTGCACCTGCCCAAAAATATAATCTAATGGAACGCTTGCAGGCGCTGTTGGATTCACATTGATCTTTGCAAAATCTTTAGTGCAGGAAGCCAACGCAATCCCCAGACATGAGATTAAAAATAATTTACGAATCATAATAGTTTTATTTAAATAGTTTATAAATTAGAATTTGAGATTAACATTTACGCCCATCGTTTTTGTAATCGGCATACCGGTGAATTCGAGTCCCTGGGCATTACCACTACTATAGTCAGATTCAGGATCTATATTCGGAGTATACTTCTTTATTGTCCAGAAATTCCGGGCAACCAAAGACACGGTCACCTCCTTGAAGGGCGTATTGCTGATTTTGCTGTGAGGAATGGTATAGCCAAATGATATGGTGCGAAGTTTTATAAAATCAGATTTAAAAACAAAAGGTTCCCCAAAGTTATACAGGTTCGTATAATAGGCTTCTGCTTGTACTACTTGAGTATTGGGCGTTTTTCCATCGGCTGCTTCTACTCCCGGACCTGTAACGCCTGTCTCTCTTCCTGGCAGGGTTTCCTTAGCCAAACCATAACGGTAAGCCAATGCTTGTGTTCCTGAGTAAATAACT
>Ga0134126_10000656_pt1 | contig 43704 bp, 38 predicted proteins | sample KB31752_FD_96881 | JGI IMG/M metagenome (GOLD analysis project Ga0134126, IMG submission 96881) | Terrestrial soil microbial communities with excess Nitrogen fertilizer from Kellogg Biological Station, Michigan, USA - KB3-175-2 | ecosystem: Environmental > Terrestrial > Soil > Unclassified ...
GACACGCAACGGAGTTCTCTCTGCAGTTCCTTTCCTGCCGGAAGATTTGCTCAAGATGAGGAGCTTCTTTCGGTACAACAATCAGTCGCCGGATACCAACGCGGCACAGCAGTCATCGGCCGTTGACCCTCACACCGCGTATGGATGCGTTGACTGGTTCATTTATCCAGACTCGAAGACCAGCCACGCCTAAGCTGGGCGCCCGCACCTGACTTCATCAGTTTCGCGGCGGCGGTGATTGGACCGCCGCCGCACCCGCCACCGGACTCAATCCAACATAACCGCCGCCCGGTTGCGCTCAGGATGATTGCAGGTCAGGGGGCTGGGTCGCATCCGGGTCGATTACGCCGAACTCGGCCGCCGTGCGGGCGTAGAAGAGACGCAGCCGCGCGGCGTGTACCAGTTTCAGCAGTTGGCGCGCTTCCTCGTCGGAAACGACGAACTCGACTTCCACGGTGAGCGTTCCGGCCAGCTCGAAGAACTTCTGCTCGTGCAGCAGGTGGTGCCGTCCGAAGCCGGCCATGGCGCGGAACGCCGAGCCGCCGCGGATTCCGAGGCCATTGGCCTGCTCGAGCAGCCACTCCCAGACCAGCCGTCCGCCGTAACGGCTGCCCTCGTGAACGTAGAATCGCAGTAGTGAGCCTCGCATGTCGTTCTCCCCGCTGCGGACATTCTAGGAGCCTGTGTGACCGATGATCGCCTACTGCGGCCGCCCGTCAGCGGCAGCTTTCGGCGATCGTTTCCCTTACATAGCATCTACTATGCGCGGGAAACGATCGCCGAAATCTGCTCGCTGACGGCCGGCCTCGCTACGGCGATCATCGGTCACACAGGCTCCTAGCCGCTATGGCTCTGGAGCCAGATGAAGGTGCCGATTCCGGCGAAGGTCATGAGAATCGACCCGAGCAGGTGAGTGGCCGCCGCTCCCAGTGCCCACCCTGCCCGGCCCTGCTGCAGAAGGGTGGTGATCTCCGCTGAAAACGTGGAGAAAGTGGTGAGTCCCCCGCAGAAGCCGGTGATCACGAATAACCGCCACTCGGGCGCCAGCGCTGTGTAGCTCCCGAAGAAGGCGACCGCCAGGCCGATAATGTACCCCCCGACCAGATTTGCCGTGAGGGTGCCGGGCGGCATGGTGGGGAAGTGGGCATTTAGGAGCAGTCCGAGTCCCCAGCGGAGCACGGACCCGAGGCTGCCGCCCACGGAGATTGCGACGATCGACTTCCACATGACCTGTCCTTCTGCAACGGTACATACCCCCGGACAGGCTTCGAACACGGCTACGCCTTTCCGCGGGGGCTAAGCGTAGGCATCATCAGCCGCAGGGAGCCTGTCAGGCGCCATGTGGCGGTTCGAGGAGGAATGCCATCTCCAGTATCCGCTCAAGTTTAAGGGGGGTAGCGATTGCAAGCAATAAGCGCAGGGAGTCTCAGGATGGCCGGATGGATGCTCAGGCTCTTTATCATAGTGACCTCGATTGCCATGAACGCATGTACTCAGGGACCCCAACAGCCGCAATCCCAACAGGCTGACGCGAAGCAACAGGAGGCCGACGCCCGGTTACGATCGATTTACACAACCGAGTGGAAGTGGCGCGAGGAGCAGTTTGCCGACGATGAGGACTCGCAGAAGCCGATTTCCGACCACCTGCCGAAGGTCGATCCGGCCTCGCAGCAGGCCCGGTTGCGGTACTGGGAGGATGTGCTTCACAAGCTCGACGCGATTCCACGTGCCGACCTGTCACCTCGCGAGCAGCTCAACTACGCGGTTTACTACCCGCAGATCCAGGTGTTGATCGCCAATCAGCACTTCCGCGACTACGAGATGCCGGCCAACTCGGACACCACCTTCTGGACGGATATCGGCTACACCGCGCGGCGTCCGTTCCGTCACTTACACGACTACAACAACTGGCTCGCACAGATGCGGGACATCCCGCGTTACTTCCACGAGCAGATGGATGAGATGCGCGCTGGCATGAAGCGAGGTTTTACGCCTCCGCGAGTGACCATGGAGGGGCGTGATGCATCAATCACGGCGGTGACGGATGCCACGCCTGAAAATAGTTTGTTTTACACGCCATTCAAGGACATGCCGGGCGTGCAGGCCGGGCAGCAGGCTGCATTGCGCGCGCAAGCGGTTCAGGTGATCCGTGATGTCGTGCAACCCGCCTATGGCGAGCTGCTGAAGTTCATGCGTACCGAGTATGTGCCGGGCTTGCGTACCACCCTTGCGGCGCAGGACCTTCCTGACGGGAAGGCGTTCTACCGCGCCAAGATTCGGGAGTTCACCACTCTCGACATGGAGCCGGAGGCGATTCACCAGCTCGGTGTCAGTGAGGTGGCGCGGTTGCATGATGAGATGCTCGCGGTCATGAAGGAGACCGGGTTCAAGGGGGACTTTCCGGCTTTCCTCAAGTTCCTGCGTAGCGACCCGCGGTTTTATGCGAAGACCGCGCGCGAGTTGCTCATGCGCGCTGCCTGGATTGCGAAGCAGTTCGATGGCAAGGCGTCATTGTACTTCGGTTACTTGCCGCGGGCGCGGTTTGCCATCAAGCCGGTGCCGGATGATATGGCCCCCTTTTATACCGCGGGCCGCGGCGGGCCGGGTGTCTACTTGCTCAACACCTACGATTTGCCGAGTCGGCCGCTCTATAACCTGACGGCATTGACTCTGCATGAGTCGGCGCCTGGTCATGCGTTTCAGTTGCCCATTGCGGCGGAGCACAAAGATCAGCCTGAGTTCAGGCAGCACACCTATATTTCCGCGTATGGCGAGGGGTGGGCCTTGTACTGCGAGACGCTGGGGGTCGAGATGGGTATGTATGAGACGCCCTATGACCGGTTCGGGATGTTGGGGTATCAGATCTGGCGGGCGGCCCGGCTGGTGGTCGACACCGGGGTGCACTCGCAGGGTTGGTCGCGGGAGCAGGCTCTCGCCTACCTGAAGGAATACACCGCGCTGCCGCAGCGCGAGATCGAGACCGAGGTGGATCGTTATATAGCATGGCCCGGGCAAGCGCTGTCTTACTATCTCGGCGAGCGGGTGATTTTGCAGGAGCGGGCGAAGGCGGAAAAGGCGCTGGGCGAGCGATTCAATATTCGCGCTTTTCATGACGCGGTGTTGGAGTTGGGATCGGTGCCGTTGCCTGTGCTGGAGGGGCGTATCGATCGGTTTATTACGGATGGGGGGCAGGGGCCTCATCCGGAGATGGAGTAGGCTCGGGGTGGGTTGTGGATTACCATAGGGGTGTTGCGAATAATCCATAACGGTGGAGGGGCTTATGAAGCGGTCAATCGGGTTGGCGGCTCTGGCGGCGGTATTTGTTGTGGCAAGCCTGGTGCAACCGGCTGCGGCGGATAACAGTCAGCAGGCGAAGATGACTAGCTGCAATGCGGATGCCAAGACTAAGGGGCTCTCGGGGGATGATCGCAAGGCGTTCATGAAGAGCTGTCTGTCGGCGGGAGGGGCGGGGGATAGTAAGCAACTCAACAGTCAGCAGCAGAAGATGAAGACTTGTAGTGCGGACGCCAAGGGGAAGGGATTGAAGGGGGATGATCGCAAGAAGTTTATGAGTGAGTGTCTCAAGGGGGCGGCGGCGCCGCAGTAAGCGGGCGTTGGAGCGGATCGGGCCGGGGGCCTTTGTGGCTTGGCCCGATTTCGGTTGTGAGGGCCGCCCGAAGGGTGTGCGTCAAGGAGGCCGATGCGCAGTGTGTGCGCCATGAGGCCGATACGCGGTATGCGCAGCCACGAGCGAAAAAGGTCTTTCCGGGGGGACGGCGCAAGTACGTCCCTGTAGCCTCTGGCCCTGTTCCCTACAGGGCAAGCCCCCCGGAAAGACCTTTTTCGCTCGCGGCTGCGCAATCCACTCGCGTTCTCTACAGCGCAGGCCCCCGGAAAGAACCTTTCTCACTCGCGGCGGTGCAACCCACTCGATTTTTCGTGAACAGCTGATGCTGGCTAGTCAGGAGGAGCCCTTTAGCAGTTTGAATAGTGCTGGGTGGCTTGACTGCAGCGTCTTACGTAGTCGCAGCTCTTCTTCCTGGTGACGAGCGCGGCGGGCGCGGATGCAGGCGTGGAGGGTGCGGTAGTGGGTTTCGGCGGGGGTATCGCCGGGTGGCAGGTCTTCGGCTAGTTGTAGTACCAGGCCGGGCTCTTGTAGGAGGAGCCACGCGGGGAAGTCGGCTTCCTGTAGGGGCTCTTCCTCGTCGAGGAAGCGGTGCCAGAGGGTGGTTAGGTCGGGGTGATGCAGTCGGGTTACGGCTGCGGAGGTGCTGGCGGGCTCGCGCCAGCAGGCCTGGCACCAGGCGGCCAGGGCTTCGACGCGGCGGCGGCGGTTGAAGGCGCTTTCGGTTTGGCGCAGACATAGCGGTGTATGCCACTGCCAATTCAACTCGCGCATGACGCAATCGCTTACGGCGGCCCAGTCTTGTGCCTGGCACAGAGCGAAGCTGGCGTGGAGGTTGGGCTCGTTGGGGTTGAAGGGCGAGCCTTGCAGCGCGTCGGAGAGTTGGCGCCATAGCGGGGAGAGGAGGTCGCGGGACTGCGCGGCCAACAGGCGTCGGGCTGTGGGCGTGGCTTCGAGGAGGAAGGCCAGCGTCTGCCGTGGGTCGTCGATAGGGCGGCTGAGGCGGCTCAGGGCATCCAACAGTTGGTCGAAACCGGCCAGGTCGGAATGGGTGGGCGCCTGGGCGTATAGTTGGTCGAGGCGACGTTGAGCGTCTGGCAGGTTGCGGGTTGACAGGGCATGCACGATTCCGTTGGTCAGTGCGACGATGGGATTGTCGAAGAACAGGTCCATCTGCGGCACGCTTTGTGCACGGACGTAGCGGCTGCTGATGAGGCGTTGCAGGCGGGTGTCCAGGCTGATGCGCAGGGGGCGGTCGTTGCCTGAGGTGTCTGGCGATGCTTCGGTGTGCCAGGCGTGAAAGTCCTGTAGCTGCTCTACGAGCCCGATGCGGAGCGCGTAGCTGACGGCCTGCTCCATCTCTGCCTTGATTTTGTCGCTGTTGCCCATGAGCGCGCCGTCGAGGAGCTCCAGCTCGCGCCGGCGCCAGGCTTCGTAGTCGCTGTACAGCAGTCGTCCCGAGTTGAATAGCAACTCGAGCGGTGTGAAGGCTCCTTGTTCGAGGAGTTGGGCATCTACTTGCGCTTGCAATGAAGGGTCGGCGGCGGTCACGGTGCGAACAGAGCCTCGATGTCGGCGGCGGTCCAGGAGGTGGGGGTGCTTGCGCCTTCGGTGTAAAGACGGTTCGCCAGGGCATGTTTGTCAGCCTGCAGCTGCATGATCTTTTCCTCTACGGTGCCCTGGGCGATGAGTTTGTAAACGAACACGGGTTTGTTCTGACCGATGCGGTGGGCTCGGTCGGTGGCCTGGGCTTCGACCGCCGGGTTCCACCACGGATCGTAGTGAATGACGGTGTCGGCGGCCGTGAGATTCAGGCCGGTTCCTCCGGCTTTCAAGCTGATCAGGAACAGCGGCGCCATGCCGGACTGAAACCGGGCAATGACTTCAGGGCGGTTCTGGGTCGCGCCGGTCAGCAGACAGTAGGGTATGCCCAGCTCGGTGACCCTCTGTTCGATGAGGCGCAACATTGAGGTGAACTGAGAAAATAAGAGGACGCGCCGGCCTGCTTCGATCAGCTCCGGGAGAGCGTCCGTCAGCCATTCGAGCTTGGCGGAGGGCACATCGTCCTTTGCGCCGGCTACCTCCAGCAGGCGCGGATCGCAGCACGCCTGCCGGAGTTTCAGCAGCGCGTCGAGAATGGTGATCTGGCTGCGCGCGAGTCCTTGCTGCCGCACGATGTCCTGGATCTGCCGATGGCCGGCAAGACGAATGCCGTCGTAAAAGTCGCGTTGGCGTTCCTCGAGGGCGATGGTTTCGACAATCTCAGTCTTGGGCGGCAGTTCGCGGGCAACCGCGTCCTTGGTCCGACGCAACAGAAATGGGGCCACGCGTTGTGCCAGCGCCCGAGCGCGTGTGCGATGGCCATCCTTTTCGATCGGCGTCCGGTAGTGCCTCTGAAACTGTCGTTCCTCACCCAACAATCCAGGCTGTGCGAAATCAAACAGGGACCACAGCTCTCCGAGGTGATTCTCGACGGGGGTGCCGGTCAGGGCCAAACGGTGCTCGGCGCGCAGCGCACGGGCCATGGCCGATACTTTGGCACGCGGATTTTTGATCGTCTGTGCTTCGTCGAGAATGATGAGGTAGTAATCGTGCGCGAGCAGCACTTCGCTGTCGAGTTGCAGCAGAGGGTAGCCTGTTATTACGACGTCGACCTTGTCGATGAGCTGGAAGGACTCTCTGCGGCGGCTGCCGTGCAGGACCAGGCAGTCGAGCTCGGGCGCGAAGCGGTGCAGCTCCTGCTGCCAGTTGCCGAGGGTGCTCACCGGCGCAACGATCAAGGAGGGTTTGCTCAGGCGCCCCTGTTGTTTCTCGAGCGCCAGGTGCGCGAGGGTCTGGACTGTCTTTCCCAATCCCATATCGTCGGCAAGGATGCCGCCAAGATGGTGCCGCCGCAGAAACTGCAGCCAGCCGAGACCTTCTTGCTGGTACGGACGCAGGTTCGCCCGGAAATGTGGCGGTGCCTGCAGTGGCTGGATTCCGCCTGTTGCTTCGAAGTCGTCGAGAAGCGCACGCAGGTCGGATGCTTCGGTGCGTAGGGCCGATCCATTCAGTTCACGCGAGAGTTGCGCGACGCGGCTGGTGTGGCTACGCGGCAGCGACAGGGCTTGTTGCTTCGTCAGGCCGTCGCGGTCGAAAAGCTCGACGAGTGTGTTCGCGATGCGTTGGATACGGTCGACGGCGATTGGGATGTAACGGCCGTCGTCGAGTTGGACCAGCCACTGATCGCCCACGCGGCAGCCGGCGTGATCGCCCGCAGCGGTGGTCTTGCGGGGCGCGGCGTTGGGAGACGGCGCGGTGCCCGCCGATGCGCCGGCGCTGGTAGCTGCGATGGGCTCGCAGGCTGCCGCGGCGGCGTCAGATGCGGCAGCGGCGGCAGATACGCTGACGTCAGCGATGGGGGCGTCGGAGGATGTTGGGGTGTTGGCGGTTGTGGTAGTCGCGTCGGTGGGCAAGGATGTCTGGCCACCGGCGAGGGTTGTTTGTAGGTAGTGGGCGAGGGCGGGGAGCAGGTTGACGTGCTGTCCGTCGACTACCACACCCAGTCGCAAGTTGAACCAGCCCTGGCGGCGATCCGATTCCAGGTCGCCGTACCAATCATCGGCCGCAGCCACGCGGTAGGGGAAATCGTCGCGCGTGACGATCTCCCAGTGCTCGTCTTTGAGTGCCGGGAGCGCGCGCAGCATGAATTCTAACCACGGCTCGCGCTCCTGGTTTGCGCCCGGCAGGACTTCCGCAAGGCGTGCTCGCCAGTTGCGCTCAGTCTGGTGATCGCGAGGAATTTCGTACAACACGCCGCCCATGATTTGACGGGCCGCGTCGTGCTCATTCTGCAGTCGGTTGCTGTCGACCGGGAGGCCGTTGTAAACGAACTCGAGGGTCGCTGCAGGACCAGCTGAAAGGACCAGTCGGGCTGTCAGGCTCGACAAGGAGTGCTTCTGAATCGGGAGGGTTTGCAGCGTTGGGAAGGGCGCACCTCCGGCATCGCGCTGCAGTTGCTCGTTGGTGGCGGTGACCTCTTCCGGTGTAACAGGCGGGCGTTGCCAACACTCGCGAACTATGCTCAATGGCTGCGCCGACTCCAGGCGTCCTACCGTGGCGCTTGCAGCGTCGATGTATGTCGGTGTGTCAAGGTCTAGCAGTACTGCGAGAGAGGCGTCAGCCTCACAACGAAGCTGCTGATCGCCGTTTGGTAGGACATGCCACGCGAAACGTACCTCACGATTGGCGGCGGCGCGCAGGGGGCGGGCGCTGCGCAGGGATCGCCAGAAGGCGCGTCCGGTGGCGACGATCTGGTCGATCAATGCGGTAACGCCAGTCTGAGTATTGCTGCTCAGGGGGATGGTGCCAGCGGCAGTTGCGGTGCTGCCGTTTCCCCCGGCGCCGCCCACGGTGGCTCTCCCGTTGAGAGCCTTCAGGATTTCCCGATCGCTGGCGTCGACGTAGCGTGGAAAGTTGAGTCCGCCCAGCGAGGGTTTGAGCGCGAAGGCGTGAAGCGTGTCCGGGATGGGGCCGGCCGTCGCGCGTCCAGTCTGTGTTTGTCCGACCCAGATGGAGGTTTGGAGGCTACCGCCCGGTGTTGCGCTCAGCAGATAGAAGAGGCGTTGCACCGGCGATGCCGGGCCCGCTCGCGCGCTCAATGGCGGCCGGTCGCCGACACTTGAAATGGCGCTGGAGCTCGATCGTGCGCTGCCGGCCAATGCGGCGTTGTTAGCCGATGGAACGTGGGCCGCCCGCGAGGCATGACCTACGGGCGGAGCATGACCTGCCTGTGGGGCATCACCTGCGTGGGAAGCATGACCCATCTGCGAAGCCTGACCTGCGTGCGAGGCATGGCTTGTCTGTGGGGCAGTGCCTGTCTGCGGAGTATGAGCTGTCTGCGGGCCGTGACCTGCGTACGGAGCATGACCTGCCTGCGAAGCCTGGCCTGAGTGCGGGGCATGGCTTGTCTGTGGGGCAGTACCTGCCTGCGAGGCATGATCTGTCTGTGCGGCAGTGCCTGCTTGCGAGGCATGACCTGCCTGCGGGACATGTCCTGTTTGCGAAGCATGGCCAGTATGCGATGTATGAGCTGCGCGCTGTGTCTGACCTGACGCGCGAGCGTGACTCGGCGCTGAGGCGCCGGTGTTTGCGCTGGCACCCTGGTCGGCGGCAATGGAGACTGCAACAACGTGAACGCACGGATTGCGCTCACTACAGCTGCATTCGCCTTCAACCTTGCCGTTTGCACGACGAATATAAACGCGGGCGCGTCCGACTACGCCGGTCACTACCGCGCCGCCTTGGAGGGTGCGGACGTCGAGCACGCTACCGTCGGTGACAAGATGGAGGGCGGCCTCGTAAGCGCGTTCGCCAAAGATCTCCCGCAACGGACTCGGGCGAGCTGGAGTTGGAGTCACGCACGCGCCCCGTGTTTGGGGACGGAGCCGTCGCCCGGGTTGCCGGACAACCTCGACACGCTCACTAACACGCCCACGAGGGCGACCGCGGCAGCCGCCACTAACGAAAAGTTGGAGCCTTTGCCTGGAAAACTGCGGAACAAGATGGCGACGCCTGCGGCGCCGAGCGTCTGTCCCAACAGTCGGGCGGTTGCAAGCATGCCGCCGGCGGCACCGGCGCGAGCCCGCGGCGCCGAGGCGATCAAGGTGCGGTTGTTGGGTGCCTGGAAGAATCCGAACCCGAGTCCGCACAGCCCCATGCGCCAGACCAGGTCGGTCGAGGAGCCGTTATGCGGAAACAGCGCCAGCAGCGCGAGGCCGGAAGAGAGTGCGAGCAGTCCTAGGCTGCCCAGAATTCCGGCGGGGTAACGATCCGCCAGGCGTCCGGCAAAAGGAGCAGCGAGAGCGACGCCGGCGGCCCAGGGGGTCATCAACAGGCCGGTCGCGGCCGCGCTGTGGCCGGCTCTTTGGATCTCGAACGGCAGGGAAACGAGGCCGGCCGTCTGGGCCATGAAGGAGCAGATGGAGGTCGCCACCGACAGGGAGAATAGCCGGTTGCGCAGCAGATCGAAGGGGATGAGCGGTGCGTCGCGTACGATCTCGTGACGTACGAGGAGAGCTCCTAACACGCACCCTGCGGCGATTGCAGCGAATCCAAGGGCATTCGCCGAGTCGTGGGCGAGTGACTGCAACCCGCCGATCAACAGTGCAAAGGTACCGGCCTGCAACGCCACGGCGCCATAGTTGAGCGGTCGCGACGAGCGCTCGCTCTCGGGTTGGGAATACATGGCGATGAGGATGGTGATAATGCCGACCGGCACGTTCACCGCAAACAGCCAGCGCCACGTGGTGATAGCCAATATCGCGGATGCGACTGTGGGACCGATGGTTCCCGCCACGGCTACGGTGAATGCGTTGATTCCAATCGCACGTCCGAGCATTCGATGCGGGTACGTAAAGCGCACTAACGCTGAATTCACGCTCATGATTCCCGCCGCGCCCAGGCCTTGGATGATGCGCGCGAAGCTCAGAACGGGCAGAGAGGGCGCCAGCGCACAGGCCAGCGATGCAATGGTAAAGAGCGCCATGCCATATTGCGAAACACGCCGATAGCCGACGATCTCGCCCAGAGCCGCAAGCGGCAGCAGTGCAATGAGTATGGCCACCTGGTAGGAATTGATGACCCAGATCGAGGCTGCGTTGCTCGTGTGGAAGTCACGTGCCAGTGACGGCAAGGCGACGTTAACGATGGTGCTGTCGAGCACCGTGAGCGTAATGGCCAACAGGATCGCGACGATCGCCCAGTAGCGGCGGGGAACAGGAAGACCATCGGCGTGAGCGGCGGGCGCCTCGCGAGGAGCAGGGCTGGACATCAATCAGGGTCCCGTCGAGTTTCGATCGGCCGCCCGCCGATCAGTCTTCCGCATGACCGCGGTTGACGAGCAGCGCGAATTCTCCAGGGCGTCGTTGAAGCCCCGCAATGTAGTCCCATATCTAAATTGGCCAGTCGGCCGCGCATCGCACATTGCATTCTCATCAATGCCTAAATGAACCTTCGCCGCCTCACGCCAGTCATCATATTGGGTCTCCTGCACGTGTATATCGGCGCACGTCTGTTGCCTGACCTCTCTGCCAGTGCGGGAATTCGGTTCGGGGGCGCGCTGTTACTGCTGCTGTCGTGCGGGCTCATGCTGGCAGGCCTGATGGCCCGCTCGATGCAGCCCCGGACCCTTGCCGACAAGGTGGCGGCGGTGGGGCTGCTGGCCGTGAGCCTGTTCTCGTCTCTGTTCGTCTTTACTTTGCTGCGCGACCTCGTCCTGCTGGGCGCCATTGTCGCGTTGCCGGCCCGCTATGTACACATTCTGGTGAGCGCCACTGCACTTCTGGCGGTGGCTCTGGCTGCATTCGTTACTCTGGTGGGCTTTGCAGGCGCGCGGCGCCGCGCCCGCATCGTGACCGTCGATGTGCCACTGGCGAGTCTGCCACCGGCTCTGCAGGGCTTCACGATCGCACAGATCAGTGACGTCCACGTTGGCCCGCAGATCAAGGAGAGTTACGTCGATGCGATCGTCGCAGCCGTGAACGGCCTCAATGCGGACCTCATTGCCGTGACGGGTGACCTGGTCGATGGCTCGGTACAGGATCTCGCGCGCCACATTGCCCCGCTGGGCCGGCTGAAGGCCCGCTATGGCACATTCGTCGTCACGGGCAACCACGAGTATTACTCCGGAGCACCCGCTTGGACGCGGGAGTTTCGACGATTGGGTTTGCACGTCCTCTTGAATGAGCACGTCGTGGTGAAACACAAAGGAGCGCCGTTGGTCGTGGCCGGAGTCACGGACTACAGCGCGCATCACTTCGATCCCGCGCAGCGCAGCGATCCGACTGCCGCACTCGCGGGCGCCCCTGAAGACGCCGCTGCAAAAATCCTCCTGGCCCACCAGCCGCGCTCCGCCGCCGCTGCCGCTGCCGCGGGCTTTGACTTGCAACTCTCCGGTCACACTCATGGTGGTCAGTTCTGGCCGTGGAATTTGTTTGTGCGTTTTCAGCAGCCGTTTACCGCAGGGCTGCATCGTTTGAATCATCTCTGGGTCTACATCAGTCGCGGCACGGGTTATTGGGGACCGCCGAACCGTTTCGGAGCTCCATCTGAAATCACGCTGCTGCGACTGGTCGCTGCAGAGAATGCGGCCGAGGCGCTTACGCCAGCCCCGGCCTGACGGACGGTTCGTTCCCGCTCAGGAAGCACTATGATGGGCCACGGACGACCGGCGCGGAGGGTTCTTCATGAACACCGGTAGAGGCGAGTCCATCTCGGTCAGGGCAGCAGCCCACGAGGACGAGTCGCGATGGCGCGAGCTCTGGGTGGGGTACAATGCTTTTTACGAGGAGAACGTGCCGGAGTCGATCACCCAGTCGACGTGGCGTCGGATTCTCAATCCGGCGGTACCCGTCCTGGGGCGGGTGGCGGAGCTCGATGGACGTGTGGTTGGGTTCTCGAACTCGGTGCTGCACGAAAGCACCTGGGCGGCGGCTCCGATCTGCTATCTGGAGGATTTGTTCGTCGACCCTGGCGTGCGCGGCCATGGTCTCGGACGCCTGCTATTGCAGGATCTGGTGGTACTGGCCCGCCAGAACGGCTGGCCGAAGTTGTATTGGCACACTCGCGGCAACAACGTGACGGCGCGGCGGCTGTATGACACATTCAGTCCCGCCGACGGCTTTGTGCGCTACGTCGTGAGTCTGGAAGAGTGAGGCTACCTGTGAAATTGAAACATAGCAGGGACTGGGTGTTTGCCGCATTGAGCGGCGTTCTGGTTGCCGTGTTCGCGATAGCGTTTGCTGGTGTTGGCCGGTTGCACGCAGCGGAGGCGGCTGCAGTCGTGCCCCCGCCCGCACTCGATAATCCGCAGGCGCCGGGCACCGTGCAAACCGCGGTGCTTGCCGGCGGTTGTTTCTGGGGCACACAGGGCGTGTTCGAGCACGTCAAGGGTGTGCGCAAGGTGTTGGCCGGCTACGCCGGCGGCTCCAAGTCGACCGCTGACTATGAGACCGTGAGCACGGGTACTACCGGACACGCCGAGTCGATTCAGGTGGAGTTCGATCCGTCGCAGATTTCCTACGGGCAGATCCTGCGAGTGTTCTTCTCGGTGGCGCACGATCCCACCCAGTTGAATCGACAGGGGCCCGACAGCGGCAGCCAATATCGTTCGTCGATCTTCTACGCCGATGCGACCCAGGAGAAGATCGCTCGTGCTTACATCGCACAGCTACAACAGGCGCACACCTTCAGCCGCCCGATCGTGACCCGTGTCGACCCGTTGCACGGCTTTTATCCGGCCGAGGGCTATCACCAGGACTATCTGGTGCACAACCCGCAGCAACCCTACATCGTTTATAACGACCTGCCGAAGATCGCAAATCTCAGGCGCCTGCTCCCGGATATGTACCGGGACCAGCCAGTACTTACTGCGTCGCGGTAGCGGGGGATCGCTCGAGGCTGTTGCGGTCCCACTGCGCCAGCTGCGCGCCGGCTTCGTAGGTGCTACGGAAGAAAGCCTCCAGAGTACCGGCGGGATCCGGGCTCGTGCGGACGGCGTCGTAAGGCAGGATGAATTCCGACAGCTGCCGATTGTAGCTGGCCTCCGACGGCAGAACTTTCGCATCCTTGAAGCCCGCCGGCTCAGGCGCCGCATAGGCATAGAACGCTGCTGACGGTATGACGCCGCCGCCAGGCCAGAAGCCGTGGCTGATGACCTCGTGAGAGAAGGCTTCACGAGTGATGGGATCGGCACCAGGACGTTCCGGCGCTTTGCGCCCGGAAAAGCGCGTGACGGCCAGATCGAAGCTTCCCCAGAAGAAATGCACCGGACTGCATTTGCCAACGAAACCGGCCCGAAACTGTTGCATGACCTGCGCGACCCGCAGCAGAATCAGCCAGAAACGTCGTGCGTAATGGGGGTCATAGGAGGCGTGGACGGTATCAGACTCGAAGCGGATCGGGTCGGGCACTTCGACCGGCATCGTCCAGATTCGCACGCTGACACCCAACTCCTGGAGCATGTGCATCGTGTCCTGATAGAACACGGCAACCGGTCGCGCCGTCAGAGGAATGCTCCGCGAGCGTCCGTCGGAGCATCGTGCACTGAGCTCGTGAGCCACGAAGTCGAACGTGATGTTGAGGGTGCGGCCACTGCCGCATGGTATTGCCGGTGTGGCTAGCCCGCAGGAGGACACCTGGAAGGCGATATTCCAGAAGTGGTTGGTCCGAGGAGTCAGCGCGAGGCAGACTTTGCCGACGATCTGTGTCCACATGTGCAGGGTTGCACAGGTATCCCGCCATGCTTCCAGCGGCAGCTCCGGCCATGACTCGTTTGTCATAGGTAGCCCTCCAGCGCACTTCGTTACAGCCACTTCGCCTTGCGAAACAGGTAAAAAAGATAACCGTCGAGAGCGGCCATGACGCCCATGCAGACGGGGTATCCATAGCGCCAATGCAGCTCGGGCATATCCTGGAAGTTCATGCCGTAGATGCCGGCGATCAGTGTCGGAATGGCGACCAGGGCCGCATACGCGGTGAGACGTTTCATGGTCTCGTTTTCCTGCATCGCGATCATCGACAGGTTCACCGAAGTGGCTGAGGTGACCGTGTCGCGGTTGGATTCGATGGTCTGGTTGAGCCGGTACAGGTGATCGTAGATGTCGCGGAAATATTCCCGCAGCCCCGCGACCCTCGCGGGCACGCGGGCGCCGGAGAGGTTGGATACGGCCTCGAGCAACGGTGCGACAGCGTGCTTCATGGTCATCAAGCGTTGCTTCAATTCGTAGAGCGCCTGGATGTTGGCACGGGGCTCACCATTTACGGTGAAGATGCGTTTCTCGATCTCCTCCAGCTGCTCTTCGAGCTGATCCAGGATCGGGAAATAGCGGTCCACCACTGCATCCATTAACGCGTAGAGTACGTAGCAGGATCCATGCTGCAGCAGCTCAGGCTCGGCCTCGCAGCGCGCGCGGACATCGTCGAATCCCTTCTTCACTCCGCTGCGCACGGACAATACATAATTGGGGCCGGCGAAAATGTCGACCTCGCCGACCTGCAGGTCGGGAGTACCTGGCTCGATCATCTGCAGGACGGCGAACAGGCAGTCGCCGTATTCCTCGAGCTTGGGCCGTTGATGGCCGCATTGGGCGTCTTCCACAGCCAGCGGGTGCAGATTGAACTGCTCGCGCATTTCTTCGAGCAGGGCGACGTCCCGGTCGCGCATTGCCACCCAGATGAAGCAGCCCGGGCGACAGACGTAGCTGTGAATATCGGAAGCCGGAATTTCGCCTAGTTTTCGGCCATTTTCGTAAACGACGCATTTTAGGAGCATGGACGAACCGTTTGACCTGCACTGCTGCGAGGGCGAGTCTAGCCTCCGGACATGTGCTACGTCTCGCGGGCGATGACACCACGCGTGGACGCCTCAGAGGCTGCTAAGCTCCGCGGCACTATCGGCAACTCCTCCAGAGAGCACCCATGGCAGCATTTCAGCGCGAGATTCTCGTACGGTTCGGGCATTGTGACGCCGCTGGCTGGGTGTTCTATCCGCGTTATTTCGAGATGATCAGCGATTTCGTGGAGGACTGGTTCGAGGAGGGACTCATGGCGAGTGCTCCCGGGCTGTTTCATCACAAGAAACTCCTGACACCCTCAGTGCATTTTACCGTCGATTTCATCAAGCCCACGCGTTACGGCGACAGGCTCACTTTTAATCTCTGGGCCGTGAAGGTCGGGCGCTCCTCGTGCGAGCTTCGTATCGAGGCCTCCCTCGGTGGCGAGTTACGCATGCGGGTGAAGCAGGTGCTGGTCTTCATCTCTTCCAACACGTCGCGGGCGACGGAGATTCCGCCCGAGCTGGTAAGCCGCATGCACCGCTTCTCGGAAGAAGCTACGCCTGCCAGCCCTTCGTCCTAAGGGCCTTGTGTCAGTAGCCGACAGTGAAGCGGCGGCGGCTGTGCTTCGGATTCTCGATCTCATCGAGCATGGCGACCGCATAGTCTTCGTAGGAGATCGAGCTCTTACCGTCGGGTGCCGTCAACAGATTGTTGTCGCCGAGTCGGAAATGTCCGGTGCGCTTGCCCGGGCCGAAGAATGCCGAAGGGCTCAGGTAGGTCCAGTCCAGGTCTTGCACGTTGCGAAGCATATCGAGGAAGGCTTTGGCAGCTGTGGCCTCGGCCTTATACGCGGCCGGGAAATCCGGCGCATTCAGCAACATCTGTCCGGGCGCGATTTCCAGACTCGCCGCGCCGCCCACTACCAGATAACGCTTCACTCCGGAGCGATGCACGGCGTCCATGAGGTGGTGTGTGTCCGTCCCGTGGAAGCGTAGCGCGCTGACAATGACATCGTGCCCCTTCAACAGAGGAACGAGCTCATCGGGCTTGCTGACATCCCCCTGCGCCTCCGACATTCCCGTGCGCGGCGCAAGCTTCTTGGTATGGCGCGAGATTGCGGTGACAGCATGGTGACGATCGAGTGCCTCCTGAACGAGGCGGCTCCCGACATTGCCGGTCGCGCCGATGATGGCAATCTTCATATGAGGTCTTCCCATTTCGCCGCTTATTCGCCTTGCCATACTGATTCGGGTTTCCGGCTGCGTCAATCTCCCGGACGGCTTGCGCGAAGCGGCCAACGACTGCAGAGTGGGCAGGCTGTGTTATGGACTAAGGGACCTGCTATGACTTGGAGCGCTCACACCCAGCAGCGCGCTAGCGCCGCGTGGGATCGGTTGTCAAGAATTCTGGTTGGTTGTACTGCCGCCCTGCCGCTTGTCACAATGTCTGTATCCGCAGACGGGGCCGGTAGCGCTCACGCTCCGCCATGGCCCGACACTCCAGCTACCCGCATCGAGGCTCTAGCGTTACTGGAGACGTTGAACGCTGACCTGTTGAGTAACGACAGCGCAACACTGACCCTGGATCGTTGGTGCGAAGCCCACAAGATGGCGACCCCCGCCAAAATAGTCGCCGAGCGCGTGCGCGATACCGACAAAGAACCTACCGACGACGTTAGAAAGCTGCTCGGAATAGCCGCCGCAGACCCAGTACGCTATCGCCATGTACGACTGCGCTGCGGCGGCCACGTCCTCTCCGAAGCAGACAATTGGTACGTTCCCGGAAAGCTCACCCCTGACATGAACAAGGTGCTCGACACAACCGATACCCCCTTCGGCCGAGCCGTTCAGGCTCTGCATTTTCACCGCCGCACTCTCTCCGCCCAGTTACTTTGGTCACCCCTTCCCCAAGGGTGGGAAATGGAACATGTGCTTCCCGCGGGGGGCAATGGCTCGTTGCAGATCCCCCCACAAACCATCCAACACCGCGCGGTCCTCTCCACGCCCGACGGCACTCCTTTCAGCGTAGTCGTCGAGACCTACACTAACGAAATCCTGAGCTTTCCCCAGCCCCCAGCCCTATAACTTTGATGGCCGCCGACTCGATTCCCCACAAAAGCGCGAATGGTGCGCCGGTCCGGTGGGAAAAGGCTCTTTCCGGGGGCGGGCGCTGTAGGGAACAGCGCCTGCGCCGAGACGCGCGCTTGCCAGCAAGGAGGACCGAGGCTGTAGCCGAAGCAGCAGTCGGTTAGACTACCCCCAATGCACACAGTCCTGGTGTTAGGTGGCTACGGTTTTTTCGGAGAGCGAATCTCCGCCGCCCTCGCATCCGACCCAGCAATCCGCTTACTGATAGCAGGGCGGAACGCCACTAAAGCCGCAACCGTTGCAGTGCGACTGAACCTCCCGCCCGATCGCGGCGTAGCCCTGGACGCCAATGACCCTGAGTTGGCAGCACGACTCCACGCCCTCGACGTCGACACTCTGATCCACACCGCCGGCCCCTTCCAATCCCAGCGCTACACCGTAGCGACCGCCGCAATCCAGGCCGGCTGCCACTATATCGACCTGGCCGACGGCCGCGAATTCGTCACCGGAATCACAAGCCTCGATGCCCCCGCCCGGGAGCGGGGCGTAACAGTCGTAAGCGGCGCAAGCTCCGTCCCCGCATTGTCCTCCGCCGTAGTCGACCGCTACCTCCCGCAGTTCGTCCGCCTCGACTCCATCGAATTCGGAATCAGTTCCGGAGGCCGGGCCCCCGGCCTGGCGAGCATGAAAGGTATCTTCGGTTATGGCGGCAAGCTTTTCCGGGAATGGCGCCGCGGCGCCTGGCGACCCACGCACGGCTGGCTCGATCTCATCACCCATCGCTTTCCACAGCCGGTCGGACTGAGGTTGCTCGCCAGTTGTGACATTCCCGATCTGACACTCTTTCCTCAGCGCTACCCGACAATCAGGACCGTGACCTTTCATGCCGGGTTCGCCAGCGCACCGGGCCAACTCGTCCTCTGGTGCCTCGCAGGTTTGGTACGCCTGCGCATTCTCCCCAGCATGGCGCCCTTTGCGGCACCGTTGAAGCGCGTGAGCCAGTGGTTGGAGCCGCTCGTGAGCGAACAGGGCGGCATGTTCGTTTGCCTCAGCGGCGAAGGTCCCGAAGGCAAGCTGCTCCACATCAACTGGAATCTGCTCGCCAGGCAAAATCATGGGCCCCATATTCCGTGCGGCGCCGCCATTGCGTTGGCACGCAAGCTGGCGAGCCGGACTCCTCTGCCAACCGGAGCGATGCCCTGTGTCGGGCTGCTGAGCGTCAAGGATTTCCTAGCGCCGCTGCGCAATCTGGACGTCAGAGAAGTGGTTGAGTGAGGGGCTGACCCCGGCTTGCCGGGTCGGTCCGGAGTCGTCAGTGCGAGAGTTCCGTGCGATGAGGCGTGCGCCTGCGCCGCTATACTAATGTGCTCTCCGGTAACGACGCAGGTTCCATCATCCGAGTCTTCAATCGCAAGTCATGGACGCAGATGTTGTTGGCATTTGCGGGGCTGGGCGTGGCAGTTGCCGCGACAGCCGCCGAAAGCGCCGGCGCGCAGACACACTACGATCCATTGCAGACGTTCGCGCCCCTTGCTTTGCCGAATCCGGTGAACCGGTATCGTTCGTCGAACGGCGCGCCGGGGCCCGACTATTGGCAGAATCGGGCCGACTACGAGCTTCACGCAACGCTGGACACCGCTGGCAAGGTGTTGAGTGCGACGGAGGTGATTACCTACTCGAATCACAGTCCGGACTTGCTGCCGAGCCTTTGGCTGCAGCTCGATCAGAACACCTACCGACCGGACGCCCGATCCGTTGCGGCGGACGAGGAGCTCCGTAAGGAGTTCACCAGCGGCTACAGCCTGGATGAGGTGTCGATCGAGACCCAAAAAGGCCAGCTGACCAAGGTGGACTTCGAGGTCTCGGACACGCGCATGCAGGTCCGCTTGCCGCAACCCCTTGCGGCCAGGACCGGCAAAATCCGCCTCCATATCCGGTACCACTACACCATTCCCGGTGTGTTCGGCGGGCGCACTTCGTGGACGACAACCCGAAATGGTGACATCTACGACATCGCGCAGTGGTATCCGCGCATGGCGGTCTACGATGACCTGCATGGCTGGGACACGCTGCCGTACATGGCGCAGGAGTTTTATCTCGAATACGGCAGCTTCGATTATTTCGTCACCGTGCCTTGGGACATGCTGGTCGCTGGAAGTGGGGCGCTGCAGAATCCGGAAGAAGTATTGACTGCAACCCAGAGGGCGCGTCTGGCGCAGGCGCGCACCAGTGATGCCACGGTTGCAGTCAGGACCCAGGCGGAAGTCGGTGACGCTGCGACGCGCCCGACTCATGCCGGGACCTCCACGTGGCATTACCACATGGACGATACACGCGATGTTGTTTTCAGCGCATCCAAGGCATTCATCTGGGACGCTGCGCGCATCCGGCTTCCCGACAACAAAACCTCGCTGGCGATGTCGTTCTATCCGGCGGAAAGCGCCGGCGAGGGTGCCTGGGGGCGCTCGACGGAGTATTTGAAACACGCCACGGAGGAGTTCTCGCGTCGTTGGTATCCCTACCCATATCCGGCGGCGGTGAATGTCGCGGGCGGCTCTTCCGGAATGGAGTATCCGGGTGTGCTGTTTGACGGCATCGATGACAAGGGCAAGGACTTGTTCGTGGTCACCGCGCACGAGATCGGGCATACGTGGTTCCCCATGATCGTGGGGTTCAACGAGCGGCGTGATGCGTGGATGGACGAAGGATTCAACACCTTCATCGACATCTATGAGTCCGATGCATTCGGCCACAGTGTGTATGGGCCCAAGCGCGACCCGGAGTACGCTCCGGGCGGGGGCAATCCGGTCGATGAGATCCTGCCCACCATCGCTGATCCGGCCGCTCCCGTGATCATGACTCGCGCGGACGCCATTCTCGAGAAGTACCGCCACCCGGTGTCTTACTTCAAGTCGGCATTGGGGCTGTATTTGCTGCGCGAGCAGATTCTGGGGCCGGCGCGCTTCGATTGGGCTTTCCGACGCTTCATCCGCGACTGGGCCTTCCGACATCCCTCGCCGTCGGACTTCTTCCGCGCCATGGAGAGTGAGGGTGGCGAGGACCTGAGCTACTTCTGGCGCGGCTGGTATTTCAACAACTGGTCGCTCGATCTGGCGGTCAAAAGTGTGTCTTACCAGGACGGCGACCCGGCCAAGGGGGCTCTGTTGACCTTCCAGAATCTGGATCGGCTGGTATTGCCGGCCACCGTGCAGGTCGATCTCAAGGACGGTACTCGCAAGCGGTTACGACTGCCCGCTGAGACCTGGATGCTCAAGTCCGTGGCTACGCTGCGCCTGGACAGCAACCAACCCGTCGTGTCCGTGACGGTGGACCCGGATCATGTGTTGCCGGACAAGGATCGGACCAACAACGTGCTCACAGTGAAGTGAGGGAACTGACGCGCTGGCGGAGCGTTCATCGGCGTCGGTGTGTAGGTGACGATCAATTACGAAGTCAAAAGAGGGGAGATAAGATGAGCTCAATTCTTCAGCGCGCCGCTTTCGCGACGCTGCTTGCCGCAGGTCTGAGTGTGGCGAGCGCCGAGGACGTCAAAGTCACGCTGTCCGGTGATCAGGAAGTCCCCGCCGTGACGAGCACCGCCAAGGGCGAGGGGAAGATCAAGATCGGTGAGGACAAGTCCGTCAGCGGCAAGATCACTACCACCGGCGTTCAGGGCACGATGGCCCACATTCATGAGAGCAAGGCGCCCGGTGGGAATGGGCCGCCTATCATCACCTTGGAGAAAGAGGCGCATGATTCGTGGAAAGTGCCTGCCGGCACGAAGCTCACGGACGAGCAGTACGATGCCTTCAAGTCAGGTCGCCTGTACGTGAATGTTCACAGCGCCGAGCACAAGGGTGGAGAGATTCGCGCGCCGCTGAAGCCGTAAGCTCTTTCGGGCACGGCGGTTTGGGCCGCCGTGCCACCCGGCCGCACGGGATGAGCGCGTGCGCCGCAGGCCGCGCTTCAGGCGGGGAAGGGCACTCCCGACAGTTGCGCGCACTCGGCCAGCAGCCGCTCCTGAGTCTCTGGATTTGAGGCCGCGGGATCCGCGGCGCGGCGCTTCAGGTGATAAAAATATTGCCCGGTGACACATGCGGCCGGATCCTCGCTGGTGGCCAGCCACACCTGTGTTGTGGGCCCGGCTTCCAGATCATCCGGAGCGCCCGGGCCGCCCATCTTTGTCGGCACCCATCCCGGCTCCAGTGCGTTGGACAGCACGTCCAGCCATTTCCTTGCCACGGCGAACGCCAGAATCACGTCATGTAGCTTGGTGTCCGCATAGGCGCTCGAGCCGTTCCAGGGCCGTTCTTTCCACTGCAGATCGTGCAGACTCGAATCCCCGCTACGGTGCAATCCGGAGCTGAGGTATACCAGCCGCTCAGGCTTGTTGATGAGAGCGGTGAGTATGTAGGGGGCCAGTGTGTTGATCGCGAACACATGCGACAGGCCGTCCTCGGTTTCGATGCGGCGTCGCTCCCGATAGCCGATGGCTGCGTTGTGAATGACTGCATCGAATGCGCCGAGATCGTTGACCTGGTCGGCGAGGTCCCGGGTTTCGCGAATGCTGGACAGGTCACCGGTGACGGCGGTCTCGGCGCCCGGGATTGCGGCTAAAGCTTGCGCTGCACGCTCGCTGTTGCGTGCATGCAGGACGACCCGATGGCCATCGGCCACCATGAGACGAGCTGCCATCTGACCCAATCCATCCGCGGAGCCGGTTACCAGTACACGAGCCATGGGTTTCTTCCTTTGCGGCGGTGGCGCTGGAGTAAGCTACCGCCGGTAGCAAGGGGGAGGTTACCAATGAGTCGAATGCGTGTCCGTGGAATTGCAACGTGCCTGCTGGCACTCACTCTGGCGACCGCAGCGGCGGCGCTGCCTGCGGCAACTTCAGCGACTTCCGCGGCTCCGACCTCAGGGGCCGATCTTGCAAAGCTCAAGGCGATCGTCGACGGCGGGCAGCGTTCGGCTGCGAACAAGGCGCGCGATGAGTATCGCCACCCACTCGAGACGCTGACGTTCTTCGGCATCCGACCAAACATGACTGTAGTGGAGTTGTGGCCCTTCGGTGGTTGGTACACCGAGATCATCGCGCCGTACGTGAAAGGGACCGGCACCTACTACGCCGCCGCAATGGATCCAACCTCGAACGATCGGGAAGACAAACAATACAACGCCGAACTGAAGGCGCTGTTTGCTGCGCATCCGGACCTCTACAAAGAGGTCAAGTGGTCGGTTCTGGCGCCGGGTAAGTACAATCTCGCTCCGGACAATTCCGCGGATCTGGTAGTGACCTTCCGCAACATCCATAACTGGGTCTGGACCGGTGACCAGAAGGAAGTGTTCGCTGCAGCTTTCCGTGCCCTCAAGCCTGGTGGAATCCTCGGTGTGGAGGAGCACCGTAGCAACGATCCGAAGGCAAAGCCCAAGGACGGCCAGGCCTACGTGGGCGAGGACTATGCGATCGGGCTCATCGAGTCGGTGGGCTTCAGGCTCGCCGGGCGCTCGAACATCAACGGCAATCCCAAAGACACCAAGGATTACCCGAAGGGCGTGTGGTCCCTGCCGCCTACCTTTGCTGAAGGCGATAAGGATCACGCCAGGTACGCCGCCATCGGCGAGTCCGACCGCTTTACGCTCAAGTTTGTGAAGCCCTGACGGCCAGCCCTCATTGACGGCAAGGAGGATCACCTCCTTCCGAAGAGAGAGGCGGCCCGGTCCGGAAATCGGTCAGGATCAGGTTCTGCCATGACCATTCCATTCTCCGTGCTCGATCTGTCGCCCATTGTGGAGGGCGGCACGGCTGCCGACGCTTTGCGCAACACGCTGGATCTGGCGCGGCATGCCGAGCAGTGGGGTTATAAGCGCTACTGGCTCGCTGAGCATCACAACATGACGGGCATCGCGAGCGCCGCGACCGTTGTGGTGATCGCGCACGTCGCGGCGGGCACCCGCACCATTCGCGTCGGCTCCGGCGGCATCATGTTGCCCAACCACGCGCCGCTGGTCGTTGCCGAGCAGTTCGGCACGCTCGAGTCGCTGTTTCCCGGGCGCATCGACTTAGGTCTGGGGCGGGCGCCGGGGACGGACAGGCAGACCTCGCTCGCCTTGCGGCGTGATCTGGCGACCAACGCGGAGCAGTTTCCGCAGGATGTCCTGGAGCTGCGCGCTTACTTCGACGATGTCCAGCCAGGCCAACAGATCCGCGCGGTACCCGGAGCCGGCCTGAAGGTGCCGCTGTGGATCTTGGGGTCGAGCCTGTTCGGGGCGCAGGTGGCAGCGATGTTAGGTTTGCCGTTTGCATTTGCGTCCCACTTCGCTCCGGAGGCTCTGATGGAGGCGCTGGAGATCTACCGCCGGCACTTCAAGCCATCAGCCCAACTCGATAAACCTCACGCAATGGTCGCCGCCAATATCATCGCGGCCGACACTGACGCGCAGGCGCGGCGCCTGTTCACCTCTCTACAGCAGTCGTTCGTGAAGCTCCGCCGGGGCACGCCTGGGAAGCTCGCGCCGCCATTTGACGACATCAGCGCATGGGCGGCGCCCGCGGAACTGGCGGGACTGAATCACGCGCTCGTCTATTCATTTGTCGGAGCTCCTGCGACCGTGACCCGTGACGTGCAGGCTTTTCTGAAAATGACGCGCGCGGATGAGCTGATGGTCAGTGGCCATATCTTTGATCACCAGGCGCGGCTGCACTCCTACGAGCTGGCTGCGCGGATTCGCGACACGCTCTGACCGCGCTGGCGGGCGCGCTCGTTGAACCAACGCTGCCGCTCGAGGTCATACCATCGGGAGCTTGGCTGGTGATGAACCAACAGAGGAATTTCGCGCGTCTGTCGGGGATCCCCGACAGAAATGGGCTTTCCGTGCCGCCCGGTGCGGCTGACGCGGCCCAGGCGGGCCCCACTGTTTTCCATAATGCCGCCCCGTTCACCATAAAGTAGTCCAAGATGCCCTAGAATTCGGACATGACTTTCCGATATCGCTCCGTGCTCGCGGCCACGGTTTTTACGCTCGCGAATGCAATCGTTACCGCTCATGCCGATCCGGCGCCGTTCGACCTCGCCGGTCCGACGCTGGACGTGAAAGTCACTCGTGGCTCGCAGACTCTGCCGATCTCCGAGGTGCCGAATCTCGCCACTGGCGATCAGCTCTCCATCAAAGCCGATTTTCCGGCCTCGCAGTCCGCGCACTACCTGCTCGTGGCTGCCTTTCTGCGCGGGGCCACCAATCCGCCGCCCAAGGAGTGGTTCTCCAATTGCGAGACCTGGAGTCCCAAGTGCGCGAAGGGTCTGAACATTACGGTGCCGCAAGAGGCGCAGCAGGTGCTGCTGTTTCTCGCCCCGGCGACGGGCGGTGACTTCCGGACGCTGGTGAATGCGGTACGTGGCCGTCCGGGCGCGTTCGTCAGGACCTCGCAAGACCTCAATCAGGCGAGTCTGGACCGTTCGCGGCTGGAGCAATACCTGACGGCAGTGCGCGGCCTCAATGCTGCCGATCCGACAAAGTTGCGGGCGGCCACCCCTTTGCTGGCTCGAAGCCTGGCCATCAAGGTCGATGAAAAGTGTCTCGACAAGATCCCCGAGCTGCAGGCTCCCTGCCTGATGCAGGGCCAGGCCGCGCTCATTCTCAATGACGGTCACAGTACCTCGATCGTCGAGGCTCTGACCACGGGGCCGGCGAGCGATCTGGCGATGGAGGCGAGCTTTACTCCGCAGTTGAGTTATGGGTACTACAGCCCGTACATCGCCTCTGTGCTGGATATCGCAAAGATCTTCGATTCCTTCCGCACGGCGCAGTATCAATACATTCCGGCGTTGGGCTCGCCTCGCGGCGACACTCTTGCCCTGACCCTCAACACGCCACCGTCCTTCCACAACCCGAAGTCGGTGCTCGTGGCGGCGCTGCCGGCGGTAGAGCAGCAACAGCTGCCGCCGTTGCATGCCGTGGATCCGAAAGAAATTTATTGCGCCCGTAAGACCTCGCTGGTGCTGCCCGTGGAGGGCGCGCCGTTGGTGTTTTCAACCGGCTACGCGCATGACGTCAAACTGAGTCTGGCCGGCAAGGACGGCACTTCGATCGAGTTGCCCGCGCGAGCCGACGCCGAGCAGGGCGGATTTGTGGTCGACACGACGGCGCTCGGCAAGGCTTCCCTCGGTGACAGCGTGCACGGTTCGCTGCACGGGTACTGGGGCTTCGAGGTTTATTCCGGGCCGACTTTCCAGCTGATGAACGCGCATGCGCAGGCCTGGGCAGTCGACACCAAAGATGATGGGGCGCTCATTGTCGGCCGCGAAGGCACCATCCACCTGCAGTCCGCCAGTGTCAGCTGTGTCGACAACATCATGTTGAAAGATCCGGGTGGCAAGGAGCTCACCGCCGAGTGGAGGACAGTCAAGCCCAACGAGGTGGAGATCAAACTCCCGTTGCAGGAGGCGAAGCCAGGCGCATTGACGCTGCTGGTGAAGCAGTATGGCGCGAGCGATCCGCAGTCCGTCGCCGTGCATGCGTTTTCCGAAGCCGGACACCTCGACAGTTTCGCCATTCACGCCGGCGACGCACAGGGCGTGCTCAAGGGGACTCGACTCGATGAGGTCGCGAGCCTCGAGATGAAAGGGATCCAGTTCCTGCCGGGCATTCTGACGACCCAGAAGGGCGGCGATGAGCTCACCATGTTGGCGCAGGACGCCGCGGCTGCGAATGCCCTCAAGCAGGGCGACATTGCCGGCGCCAAGGCTACTTTGAAGGATGGGCGGGTGCTGGCGTTGAGCACACTGGTTGCCGCTGCGCGGCCCAGTGTCAGGCTGTTGGGAAAGAGTGTGGAGCTGTCCTCCGCCAGCAACGACAGCAACATTCAACTCGGTAATCAGGACCAGGTGCCGCAGGACGCGCGGCTGACCTTCTCGGTGCGAACGGTGGCACCTGCCTCGTTCGCGTTCGACGAGAAAATCGAGGTGGCCACCCTCGATGAGTCGTATTCGTCCGTTCTGACGCTCAGCAATGGTGGGGTCACGTTGGAGAATTCGAAGGTGGCGGTGGCGAGGCTCGATCCAGCCAAGGCATTTGGGTCTTCCGCGTTCGGGCCATTGCAGTTCCGTGTGGTGCTGAATGGCGTGCCGGGCGATTGGCAACGACTGGCTACACTGGTGCGTTTACCGGTGTTGCGGGAGCTCAAGTGTCCAGCTACGGCGGATCTGGCCTGCAAGCTTTCGGGAGCCAACCTGTTCCTGGTGGATTCGGTGTCCAGCGATCCGAAGTTCTCCCATCCGGTGCAGGTGCCGGATGGATTCCCCGGCTATTCCATGCCGGTGCCGCATCCCACCGATGGCAATCTGTATGTCAAGTTGCGTGACGATCCGACGGTCGTGAATTTGACGGCGTTGGGTGCGCAGCAGCTGCCTGCGTCGACTGATGAGACTGTGCGCGCACCGGAGAGACATGCGGCGCATTCGGAGCCGGAGCCGGCGCCAGCACCCGTGCCGGAGGGAACGAAGTCGACAGTGTTGAGTAGCAGCGGGCCCAAAGACAACACGCCGCCGCCACCGCCTCCTGCGGCACCGCCGACAGGCGCTGCGCAGGTTACGGCGGCGCCCGCGATTGTGGCGACTGGCGTACAGCAAGAGGCAGCTGCTTCGGCACCTGTTGGGTCCGGCGCGGCCGCCGGGAAGGAGCCGCAGTCTGCGGTCGCCACGTCGGTGTCGGCGGGATCGTCTGCGTTGCCTGCGACGCAGCAGGAGCCGGCAGGGAAACCCGCGCCAGCGGCGCCGCAGGGGTCTGGTGCGCACCCAGCACCGGCTGCGGGGCAACGACCAGCGCCTGATCAGGTACCGGCAGCGCAACGTACGGGAGCGGCGGACCAGGGCCAACAGCCAGCCGGTTGAGCCGTTCCTGACCAATCAGTGGTCGAGCGACCCCCGGCTTTTGTCAGCCCGAGGCGCCATGCGAGGGGCTAGCGAGGCTTGGCGATATCTCCTTCTGGGGATGGAAGGGACCCTTTGGCTCACGGTAATTTCGTGCAGCCGAAGCTGCGCATATTGCGCGGTCGTCCACACGAGGGATCTGCACAATGATCAAGTTCTACTTTCACACGGCTCCCAACCCGCTCAAAGTCGCGTTGCTTCTCGAGGAGACCGGGCTGCCTTACGAGGCGGTGCCTGTCGATACGAAAAAGGGGGAGCAGTTCACGCCGGCCTTCAAAGCCATCAACCCCAACTCCAAGACGCCAGCGATCGAGGATGGCGACGTCAAGGTGTTCGACAGCAACGCTATTCTGCTCTACCTGGCGGAGAAAACCGGTCGTTTCCTGCCGCCCAATACTTCCGCGGCGCGCGGTGAGTTGCTCTCGTGGTTGATGTTTGTCGCAAGCGGTATCGGACCGTATTCCGGACAGTGTGTGCACTTCAGGCACTTCGCGCCGGAGCCGAAGGAGTACCCGCAGAAGCGCTATCTCTTCGAGGCCGAGCGGCATTGGGGCATCCTCGAGGCGCGGCTCGCCAAGCAGCGCTACATGCTCGGCGATACCTACACGATCGTCGATATGGCCGTTTGGGGCTGGGCACGCGCCGTGCCATTCATTTTCGGTGAGGGAGCCTGGGACCCGCGCCCCAATGTCAAGCGTTTGCTGGATGAGATCAATGCGCGTCCGGCCGCGGCACGTGCCGAGGCCATCAAGGAGCGCTTCACCTTCAAGACAGAGAATGACGATGAGAGTCGTCGGTTCCTGTTCCCCACGCTCGCGGCCATGGCGAAGGCCTGAAGTAGCGCAGCTCGTGGGTTAGCTCTTGCGGAGGACTGATGAGTTTCAAAGACTTCATCCTCAAAGCACGCAAGCTCGGCGCGAGTGACCTGCATCTGGAGGCAGGCACCGCGCCGGTCGCGCGCATCAGGGGCGAGCTCACGAGTGTTGGCGAGGTATCGCCCGCAGCGCAGGTGACGGAAGCCGCCAGGGAGTTCCTCGGGCCGGATGAATGGGCCGAGTTCGATACCCGTGGGTCCGTCGACGTCTCGGTGGTCGTCGGCGGTAGCCGATGCCGGATCAATGCTTACAAGACCATTCGGGGCCTGGCAGTGGCCGTACGCCTTCTCGCCCCTTCGGTTGGCGATTTGCGTGCCTGCAACCTGAATCCGGAGTTGAAACGGCTGGTTGCCGCATCAACCGGACTGGTCATTGTCTCGGGGCCGACGGGCTGCGGTAAGTCCACTACGCTGGCTGCGCTTCTCGAAGAGGTGAACGGCTCACGAGCACTGAACATCATCACTCTCGAAAGTCCGCTCGAGTATGTGTTCACGAACCGCCGCTCGTTCATCCGGCAGCGGGAAATTCCAACTCACTCGCCGAGTTTCGAACAGGCGATTGTGGATGCCTTACGCGAGAATCCCGACGTGTTGGTCATCAGTGAGATGCGGACGCCTGAGGTCATGCGTCTTACGTTGAATGCCGCAGAGACGGGTCATCTGGTGCTCGCCACGATGCACTCCGCTACCTGTGGCGAGGCATTGAGCCGGCTCTGTATGTCATTTCCCGCGCAGATACAGGGGAGCATCCGGGCACAACTGGCTGATTGTCTGGTGGGTGTGGTATGCCAGCGTTTGGAATACCTCGAGCAGTGGCAGTTGAGAGTGCCGCGTTGTGAGCTACTGCTGGCGAGCTCGGGCGCGAAAGGGACCATCCGGTCCGGCCAGTTCGGTGGGATTGCAAATGTCATTCAGTCGGGCGGTGACGACGGAATGTGGACGTTTGACCGCTATCAGCGATGGATGGAGCAACAGAGGGAGTGGGTGCGGCCCGCGGCGTTGCCGTCTGGCGCCGGCGCGATGGAGTCTGACACGATCAGGCCCGCGGCGGCGCGAGTGACGCCTCCGGCTGGGGCAATCGCCCCAACACGGGCGCCGGTTTCCGCGGGGCGCAAGGCGGCTACCCCAGCGCCGCCATCTGCGGCGGTACCAGAAGAGGTCAACATCGACGAAGAGATGGACCTGGAGGAGTTGGCCGAGCTCGCTCGACGGATCGAGCAGCGGACGCCTTGATACAGGCGGCCGCAGCGATGAAATCAGCTCGAATTGATTGCTCCTCGGCGCGTGCCCTTGCCTTAATAGTCAGGCAGGTGCCTGGTCGTGCGTTTCACCCGCCAGCGGTGTTGCCAGCATCGAAGGTCGCTGTGCGAACTCATCGAACCAGCCCACCAGCCGCGGCCGCTTCGACCTGAACGAGGGGAGTTCGCGAAACTCCAACCAGCTCAACGCGGTTGCGACGGCGACGTGGCCGACGTGGAGGGCCGAATCGACGTCCAACTCTCTCTCGAGCCAGTCATAACTGCTGACGAGCTTTTGGATATACCCGTCACGCAGTGGTGCGTAGCGCAGTGGCTCGGGGCGGCGAACGGTTTCCCAGCGTACAGCGATGCCAGCGTCCGCGAGGCCCTGCGCAACGGCTTGCACACGCAAAGCCTGCCAGCGAGTTTCGCCATCCGGCGGTATTAACTTGCGGCCGTCATGCAAAGTGTCGAAATACGCACAGATCACGTCCGAGTCAAAAAGGGGTGCGGCGTCGGGTCGCAACAGGGCCGGCACTTTGCCGAGGGGATTTTCGGCAAAGACACTCTCATTGCGCAGCGTCGGACTCGTTTCCTGATGGACGACTTCCAGGCGCGCCGCCAATCCGAGCTCGTGGGCGAACACCAGGGCTTTGCGCGCGTAGGGGGAATGCGTTTGGTAGAGCAGCTTCATGAGAGAAGCGTAGCCCCCCCGCCCACGAGCGTTTGCTGCGTTATGCGATGGGAATGTGCGCTTTTTTTGCGCGCACCCCCACGATGCTGCGGTCTAGTGGTGTGAGCACATCGCCAGCAGGATGATGATCGGAATCGGCACACCCAGCATCCAGAGCAAAACCGCGCGTCCCATATGGATCTCCCGTCAATGTTGCTGTGTGGAAGGACGTAAGGAGGCTAAATCATCCGTACCAGCAGCACTGTCGGAGCGGGGGAGCATCGGCGGGTACATTAGCTTACGTCGAGGCCTAGCTTGGCCGCTGGAGCGGATTGCTGCGGCGCAGGCATCATTTGATGGGCTGTGCGTGGTTCCGGCTCCCTTTTAGGGCGCTGATATGTGAACTCCGTTCCAGTCGTTCCTCACGGGGGCGGCGAACGTCTCAAGAACCCCTAACCGGCTGTCGATACCCCAAGCGGCACCGCACCGCGGACGCCGGGATTTTTGACAGAGGCTCAAGCTTTGATGACTTCCAGAACGGCCGTAATGGAGGACGCAGAGGCGTCTGCCGCGGACGAAGCGGTACGGGGTACTGTGTACGCCGAAACGCTTCCCATCTGGGCAAAACAGATAGAGCTGGCGCGCCGTCAGACCGAAGAGGCGATCATTGCCCTGAGCTCGCGCTTCGAGGGCATCGTCAATCGACTCGACCGCGCTCTGGGTTCGGGAGCTGATTCGGGTACTAAGGCCATCGCCGAGGACGCGCAGGAAGGCGAACGTCATCTGGCCGAAGTCATCCAGGCGCTCAAGCTCATTCAGCAAAGCCGCGACGCGCTGGCCGAGGACATTCGTGCTCTGGTGAAACACACCGAAGAGCTGCGCAAGATGTCCAGCGACGTCGAATCCATCGCTTTCCAGACGAACATGTTGGCGTTGAACGCCGCAATCGAGGCGGCACACGCGGGCGCGGCGGGTAAAGGTTTCGCGGTCGTCGCCCATGAGGTGCGGGCACTTTCCGAAGCTGCACGCACCACCGGTAAGCGGATCACGGGCACCGTCGGCCTGATCAGCACAGCCCTGGTCGAGATCGGGGCCAAGAACGAGCGCGTATCGAGTCGGGACCAACAGGCGGTCGCCGATTCGCAGCAACACATTCGCACAGTGCTGGAGCGGTTCAACCAACGCACCACACGTCTTGCGGAGGCGGCCCAGCAGTCGCAGCAGGCGAGCGCGGCAATCAAGAGCGAGGTCTGCGAGTCGCTGGTGCAGTTGCAGTTCCAGGATCGTGTCGGACAGATCCTGCAACACGTCGTCAGCAGCATGCAGCATGTCGATGACTTGCCAGACACGGCGCACCCAGGCAGTAGCGCGCGCGATCAGGTCCGGCAGCATATGGAGAACATGGCGCGTACGTATACAACCGATGAGCAACGGCGCCTGCACCGCGGGCTCGAGACTCAGACGGTCGCCCCTCAGGACGTCACTTTTTTCTAGCTCAGGTGAGAGCAAATGGCCAAGAAAATACTCATTGTCGACGATTCCTCGTCGGTCCGGACAGTCGCGCGCATGGCGCTGCGCGAGAAAGGTTACGACGTGGTCGAGGCCTCCAACGGACAGGAGGCACTCAGCAAACTCGAGGGTGAGCGCTGTCATCTGGTCATCAGTGACGTGAATATGCCCACCATGGACGGGATCACGCTGTTGAAAGAGATCAAGCGTCATCCGAACTACAAGTTCATGCCGGTCATCATGCTGACTACGGAGGCGGGCGAGGACAAGAAGCAGGAGGGCCGGGCCGCCGGCGCCAAGGCTTGGATCACCAAGCCGTTTCAGCCGCAGATCCTCGTGGATGCGGTCTCCAAACTCATCATGGCCTGATGTTTCCGGCAGTACTGAAGAATGCAATCCCCAGTCCGCTACAAGCAGCGCCGCGTGCACGTCGATGGTGAAATGACCATCTACACGTGCGGTGAGATCAAGGCGCGATTGTTAGAGCAGTTACAGGCGCATCCCAAGGCAGCCGAGCTCGACCTGTCGCGTGTTACTGAGATCGACACGGCCGGCCTGCAACTGTTGTTGATGACACGACGTTACCTCAGTGAGGCTGGGTTGGCGCTGCGCGTGGTCAACCCAAGTCGGGTGGTCAGTGAGGTGCTCGAGCTGTGCAGGCTCGATACCCTGGCACCAGCTGCGGCCGTAGAGGGTGCGCAATGAATCTCGACGAAGCACTGCCGGGATTCGTTGCAGAAAGTTACGACCTGCTGCGTGAGATGGAGTCGGCGCTGTTGGAATGCGCGGGTGGCACGACAGATCACGAGAAAATCAACCTGATCTTTCGCGCCGCGCATACCATCAAGGGCTCCTCCGGGCTGTTTGGACTCGACGGCATAGTTGATTTCGTTCATGTAGTCGAGACGGCTCTCGATCAGGTGCGTCTGGGTCGAGTGCCCATGAGTGAGGAGCTGGTGGCTCTGCTGCTGCGCTGCAAGGATCATATCGAGGACCTACTGGTTCCCGTCAGCTCCGGGGGGGCGGCCGGCTCCGGCGTGGAAACCCGCGGTAAAGAGTTGCATGCACTGCTGAAGATGCTTACCGAGAGCGAGCAACCAGCACAGGCCGTGGGCGCGGCTAGCTCTGCGGCCGAGATGGCGTCCACGCCTGCTTCCGACGCGCTGGCCTACTGGGATGTTTGCGTGCGGTTCGGCCCGGGTGTCCTCACCTCAGGTATGGATCCGCTCGGATTCGTCCGCTACCTACAGACTTTTTGTGAGATCGTCACGCTAGAAGTCCTCGACGATCAGTTGCCGTCAGCGGCCGAGATGCAGCCCGAAACCTGTTACCTGGGGTTCGCGATGCACCTGCGGACCAGCTCGGGTCGCGCCAACATCGAGGCGGCCTTCGAGTTCGTACGCGAAGACTGCACCCTGACCATAACTCCTGTTGTCAAAGCGGCCGCCTCGACAGGGGTAGCCGCGCCACCTGTCGCAGCGTCCGAGCCGCGTGACCTGCCGGGCGAAGTGGGGAGGAAGCAGGCCGCTGCCAGCGGTGAGATCGCCGCCGCAGCGGCCTTTATAAGAGTCGACGCCGGGAAGCTCGATTACCTCATCACCCGCATTGGTGAGCTCATCATTGCCGCGGCCGGCGCCAATCTGCTGGCGCGACGCACCGGAAACAGCGAGCTGGAGGAAAGCACCTCCACTCTCTCCGGTCTGGTGGAACAGGTTCGCGAGGGCGCGCTTCAGTTGCGCATGGTGAAGATCGGCGGCACCTTCAATCGCTTCCAACGCACCGTACACGATGTATCGCGCGAGCTCGGCAAAGAGATTCAGCTGGTGGTACACGGCGAGGATACGGAGCTCGACAAGACGGTCGTGGAGAAGATTGCCGATCCTCTCATGCACCTGGTGCGTAATGCGATCGATCACGGTATCGAGCCGGCAGATGTGCGTGTTGCTCGCGGCAAGCCTGCCGTCGGTACGGTTACCCTCAATGCATATCATGACTCCGGCAGCATCGTCATCGAAGTCGGTGATGATGGCGGGGGTTTGAAGCGCGACAAGATCCTGGCGAAAGCCATCGAGCGCGGTCTGGTCGAGGAAGGGCGCACGCTCACAGACAGTGAAGTATTCAACTTCATCTTCGAGGCCGGATTCTCCACTGCCGAAAGCATCACCAACCTCTCCGGGCGCGGCGTCGGCATGGATGTCGTCAAGCGCAACATCATGGCGTTACGCGGCAGCGTAGGGATGAAGAGCGAGGAGGGCGTCGGCACGACGGTCACTGTACGGCTCCCTTTGACGCTGGCGATTATCAACGGTTTCCAGGTCGCGGTCGGCAAGTCGAGCTTCGTTCTGCCGCTGGAAGCGATCGAGGAATGTGTCGAATTTTCGGCGGAGTCGGGCCACGACTTCGCGAATCTGCGCGGTACGGTGCTGCCTTTCGTACGCCTGCGCGATGTGTTCGGTACGCGCGAGCCGCCTTCGCGCCGTCAGAGCATCGTTGTTGTCAAGCATGCGGGCGAGCGAGCCGGGCTGGTCGTCGATGCGCTGCTGGGCGAATTTCAGACAGTCATCAAGCCACTGGGTAAGCTGTTCCGCAGGGTGGACTGCGTCAGCGGTTCCAGCATTCTCGGTAACGGCGAAGTCGCATTGATTCTCGACGTTCCCTCACTCATACAACAGGCCACGGCGCGAGCGCAGCACATTCCCACGCGCACCCTGGGCAATACGCATTAGCGGAGTCTCTTAAAATGTTTACGGATCTCAAGGTTGGTACACGCCTGGCGCTGGCATTCGGAGCCGTGTTGCTGCTGTTAGTCGGCATGGCCGTAACCGGCATCACCCGGCTGTCGGTGGTGAACGATCATCTGCATGCCATTACCGACGAGAACGACGTCGAGGCACGCGATGCGAAGGAAATCCGTAGCAATGCGTCCCTGGTCGCGCTGGTAGCGCGCGATCTGATCATCACGACGGATGTGGTCGCCCTCAAGAGGCAGCGCGAGGATCTGACGACCCACATTCAGGGTATGCAGAGCAACATCGACAAGCTCGATCAGCTGTTCAACTCGCTGCCCAGCACGACGGCCACCGAGAAGGATTTGATGGCCAAGATCAAGCAGATGGTACCGGAGCTGAAGTCGGCTGCCGTGGGTGTCGCGGATCTCGGAGCCCTCAACAAGAACGACGAGGCGACAGCGCTGCTGCGCAAGGACTTCGATCCCCGGTATGAGGAGTTTTATCCAGTGGTCGAGCAGCTCGCGCAATTCGAGGACAAGCTCAACGAGCAGGCCGCGACCGAAGCAGGCAAGGTCTATTCCAGTGGCCGCACCACCATGTTGGTGCTCAGTGTGTTCGCTGTGCTGATGGCCGTCGCGGCCGCCCTCCTGGTAACACGTAGTCTGTTGCGCCAGCTGGGCGGCGAGCCCGCATATGTGGCCTCCGTGATGCAGTCGCTCGGCAGTGGCGACTTCGGTATCACAGTCGTGACCAAGGACGGCGACAAGGAAAGCATGTTGTATTCGGTCAAGACGATGGTCGAGAGGCTTGCCACCATTATCGGTGAAGTCAATTCGGCTGCGGACGCTCTTGCCGGTGCGGCGGAGGAAGTCAGCACCACATCCCAGTCGCTGTCGCAGGCTGCGAGCGAGCAGGCCTCGGGGGTGGAGCAGACGAGCGCCTCTATCGAGGAGATGACCGCCTCCATTGCGCAGAACACTGAAAATGCCAAGGTGACGGATTCGATGGCGACGAAGGCCGCGGGGGATGCGGCCGAGGGCGGCGAGGCTGTGAAAGCAACTGTGACGGCCATGAAGCAGATCGCGCAGAAGATCAGCATCATTGACGATATCGCATACCAGACGAACCTTCTCGCGCTCAACGCGGCGATCGAGGCGGCGCGCGCAGGAGAGCACGGTAAGGGGTTCGCGGTCGTGGCGGCCGAAGTACGCAAGCTCGCCGAGCGCAGCCAGGTCGCGGCACAGGAAATCGGCACTGTCGCCTCCGGCAGCGTGGAGTTGGCGGAGCGGGCCGGCGCGTTGCTCGCGGAAATCGTTCCCAGCATCAAGAAGACTTCGGACCTGGTGCAGGAAATCTCGGCTGCCTCTCAGGAGCAGTCGGCTGGTGTCGGCCAGATCAACTCGGCGGTGACGCAGTTGAGCCAGACCACGCAGCAGAATGCCTCTTCGTCCGAGGAACTGGCCGCGACAGCCGAAGAGATGAGCGGGCAAGCCGAGCAGTTGCAACAGACCATGTCCTTCTTCAAGAACAGTGGTGGCAGCGGAACAGGGACGCCCCCGGTTCGCCCGGTGGTTCGCAAGACCACGCCGCTGGTCAAAACGGCAGCGCGCCGGTTGCGTCAGGCGACCACCAGTGTCGCGGGAAATCTCGCCATGGCGAGCGAGCCCAACGAGGCTGAGTTCGCCAAGTTCCCGTAATTCGGCCTCTGGAGGTCAACGTGGCACAAGCCAACACAAAGTCCCCGGCCGAGTTGGCGGGAGTGGTCGAGCAGACGCATCAGTATCTGACCTTCGTGCTCGCGGGCGAGGTCTTTGCGATGGGGATTCTCGCGATCAAGGAGATCATTGAGTACGCGAGCCTCACCGAGGTGCCGATGATGCCGGAGTATGTGCGCGGGGTAATCAACTTGCGCGGCTCCGTGGTGCCGGTCATCGATCTTTCGGTTCGCTTCGGCAAGCCGGCGAGCGCCGTGACCAAGCGCACCTGCATCGTCATCATTGAGATCGTGGCTAACGGCGAACGTCAGGTCCTTGGTGTCGTGGTGGATGCGGTGAATGCCGTCCTCGACATTCCGTCAACGCAGATCGAGCCGCCGCCGGCCTTCGGTGCGAGCATCCGCACCGACTTCATTCACGGGATGGGCAAGGTGAACGGCAAGTTCGTCGTCCTCCTCGATGTGAGCCATGTGCTCGCTGCTGATGAGATGAGTGTGCTCACCGAAGCGCAACAAGCCGCGGGTGCCCAGGCGGCGTGAGTGAGTAAACGGCGGCCATGATCAGAATCTCGGACAGCGAGTTCGGGCAGTTTCAGCGTTTCATTTTCGAGACCGCGGGTATCACGCTCACCGACGCCAAGAAAGCGCTGGTGAGCGGCCGGCTCGCAAAACGACTGCATGCCTGCAAGGTGCGCAACTACGGCGAGTATTTTCGCCTTTTGATGAGCGGCGAGTCGCCATTGGAGCTGCAGACGGCGGTCGACCTGCTCACGACCAACGAGACCTACTTCTTCCGCGAGCCCAAGCACTTCCAGTTTCTCAAGCAACAGATCGCCTCCAGCGCATTCCGCAGCACGGCGCTGCGGGTGTGGAGCGCCGCGGGCTCAACCGGGGAGGAGGCCTATAGCATCGCCATGTTGCTGGAGGACTGCCTGCCCGGTCAGCCTTGGGAAGTGGTGGCATCGGATATCAGCACTCGAGTGCTGGAACGCGCCCGCGCTGGTCATTACTCCATGGAGCGCATCAGTCATTTCCCGCCCGGCTATCTGCAGCGCTTTTGTCTGAAAGGGCGCGATGCGCAGGAAGGTACGCTGCTCGTGCAGCGCAATCTGCGCAGTCGGGTGCGTTTCCTGCAGGTGAACTTGAATGCGCCGCTGCCGCACCTGGGCAACTTCGATATTGTCTTCCTGCGTAACGTGCTGATCTATTTCAACACCGAGACCAAGCGGCAGGTCGTGGCCCGCGTGTTGAATACTCTCAAGCCCGGCGGGTTTCTGTTCATCGGGCACTCGGAGAGCCTCATCGAGGTCACCGAGGCGGTCGAGCTGGTGGCACCGGCCATCTACAGGAAGGCCACGTGAGCCGCATCAAGGTCATGATCGTCGATGACTCGGCCGTGGTCCGTCAGGTGTTGATTGGACTTCTGGGCGCCGATCCGGGGATCGAGGTTATTGCGGCCGTTGCCGATCCGTTGTTCGCCATGCAGCGCATGAAGGCACAGTGGCCGGATGTTATTGTGTTGGACGTCGAGATGCCGCGCATGGATGGGGTGACGTTCCTGCGCAAAATCATGCATGAGCGTCCGACACCGGTCGTGATCTGCTCGACGCTCACCGAGGCGGGCGCGCCGACCACCATCGAGGCTCTTGCCGCGGGCGCGGTGACGGTCATCACCAAGCCGAAGATCGGCTTGAAACAATTTCTGAACGACGCTGCCCACGAATTGACCTCGGCCATCCGGACGGCATCCCGGGCCAATGTAAAGCGGCTGGCGAATCGTAACGAGACATCCGCCGCGGGAGCTGCGAGCGCTCCGGCGATCAAGGCAAAGAACACCGCGGATGTGATTCTCGCTCCGGCCGGCGAGCGCGCCCTGACCAGAACCACCGAGCATGTGGTGGCGATCGGCTGCTCGACTGGCGGAACTCAGGCGCTGCAACAGGTGTTGACCGTGTTGCCGTCCGTCTGTCCGGCGGTTGTGATCGTGCAGCACATGCCGCCTACCTTCACCGCCGCTTTTGCGCAACGCCTGGACGGCTTGTGCCGGATTACCGTGAAAGAGGCGCAGAACAACGACCGTGTGGTACCTGGATGCGCCCTCATCGCCCCTGGAGGCAAACACCTGCTCCTGCAGCGCAGTGGCGCGCAGTACTACGTGGAGGTTCGTGAAGGTCCGCCGGTCAACCGCCATTGCCCGTCGGTGGATGTCTTGTTCCGGTCCGCGGCGAAGGCCGCCGGTCCCAACGCGCTCGGGATCATCATGACAGGAATGGGGGACGATGGGGCTCGCGGGTTGAAGGAGATGCGCAACGCCGGAGCCAACACCATCGCACAGGATGAGGAGAGTTGCGTCGTGTTCGGAATGCCGAAGGAGGCGATTCGTATGGATGCCGTCGATCGCATCATGTCGTTGGATGATTTGCCACGAGCCATTCTCGCGGCGTGAGGCAACGGGGCGAGGCCTCGTTACTCTCTAGGTCGAGGCATCACAGATCGGGCGCGTTTTTTCGGTAGGCGCAAAATCGAGCTGCTGATTGTACAACGACTCCAGTCGGGCTGCTGCTATGGACCAGTCGAGGTGTTTTTCCGCGCGGCGCCTTGCCTGATGCCCCATCCACTCGCGGGTTTCTGCATCCGTTGCCAGACGTTGGAGCGCGGCGGACAAGTCTCCCACGTCGCCTCGCTCGAACAACAGTCCCGTCTCTTTGTCCGTCAGGATGTCAGGTATGCCGCCAGTGCGGCTCGCGACGCAGGGAAGGCCGCTTGCCATCGCTTCCGCAATGGGAAGCCCGAACGGCTCCATGCAAACCGACGGCACCGCGAGTACATGAACGCGCTGATAGGCGCTTTTGAGCATTTTGCGTGGCAGTTGGCCGTGAAAGCGAACCCGGTTGCGAACGGACTCGGGGATGCTCCGCTCGAGCGCACGCGAGTAGCTGCTATGACCGCGCAGCAATTGTTTATCGAGGCGGCTCAAGAAACCGGTTCCGTAGAACTGTTGCAGCGCTGCGATCTGTGGGTCGCCTGACAGCAGTTGGATCTGGCTGAAGGGCAGCAGGCCGGGCGGTCCCACCAGGTCCAGCTCGTAGCGCTCGTCCTGGGTTGCCAGTCGGGCGAATGCTTCGGTCAGGATGTGAATGCCCTTTTCCGGCGAAACACGGCCGACATACAGGATGCGGAATGAGTCGCGATCGGGGTTTTCAGCGGGCTGAAAGTAGTCAGTATCCACCCCGTTACCGACGGTGTGGATGCGCGCGGCGAGCCACGGCAGCCGTTGTTGCAAGCGTCGTGTGACGAATTCGCTGCACGTGATGACGGCACTCACGTGTTGTAAGCGCGGCTGGATGACTCGTTCCGGGAGCAGAGCGAGAAACTCATCGTGGACGTGCAGGAACAGACGGGCCCCGGGGGCCGCATCGTGAAACATCGGCAGGAACTGTGTGGAGTTCTGAACGTGTACGATATCCGGTCGCTCGCGCTGCAGCTCGCGTGCGACGCTCATTCCGTATTCGCGAAAATACAGAGCGGAAGCGAAATAGGGGGTGCGCAGGCGTAAGCCGCCCGTTCCGAGGTCCATCGCTTTATGGAGGGAGCGCAGCGCGAGCGGCATTCGCCGGATACGCGGACCATAGCGACTGGTTTCCTCGGTCGCCTGACCTGGAGCACGTGGTGCGAACACAACGACGCCATGCTCCCGCGCCATGCGTTTCGCGAGCTCCCACATGACAATGGTTACCGAGCCTGTCTGAGCCTCCGCGCCTTCGACCGTGTCTCTAGGTTGGCTTACGAACGCGATCTTGGCTGCGCGCAGCTTATGGCCTGAAGCTCGGGTCGGGAACTCTTCTGTCAGATGATTTCCAATGATGTCCGTTGACCTAGAACACGTTATCAAGTGTTCCTTTCTGCAGCCTTTCGTGTGACGTTGGGTGGTGTGCCAGACTCCAACTGGCGGTGGCGCCTGCGAACCAGGCTCCGTGCGCGCGCCAGTAGCGCGCCGACCGTCAACACATGCCGCTTGCCGTCGACGAGAGTCATCTTTCCCGCCGCGCTCAGGGTATGCAGGCCGTCTGGATAAGGGCCCTGTGCTGCCGGAACGAGTCGAGTGGCCGGATGTTCCACGAACTCCGTGGGCGTGAGCCGTTGTATTTTGTTAACAACGACAGCCCCCCCGTACTGGGTTGCGCAATCCTGGGCAGGACGGTACAGGTCCCCATCCATGACAAACAAGGGGCCGGCAGATCGCGCCGAGCGCAGGTCGCATTTCACAGGATTCGCCGCATGGGGCAACCAGGGGCCACGCAGGTCGGAGGCATGGAAAATGAACAGTTTCGTCTCGTCCTGGTCGTCATGGTTACCCACGAACATCCACCAGCGGCCGTTGTAATGCACCACCGTAGCGTCCGCTCCGGGGAAGTCTTCCAACAGCACGGCGTCCGGTACCCAACGGTGCGGGAAGGGGTCCGCCTTGAACAGCTGCACGCGCCGTTGCGCTAGTGTTTCAGGGATGCAGTAGATGCCACCCTCATGGTCGATGAGGTGCGGATAGGAGGCATGAGTGCTGAAGTCGATGACTTCCCGCGGGGCGCTCAGGGTGTCATCGGGCCGCAACTCGAATGCAACTATCCGTCCACGGCCGTCCTGCCATGAGAGCGCCTCAGCCAGGATGACCACGGTGCCATCAGCAAGTTCCCGGCCAAAAGGGTCGGCGAGAAAGCCGTCCGGTGGCGCCGGCAGCCAACGGATTTGTGTCGGGTTGAACGATCGGCATACGTCCTGAACGGGGGCAGCGATCACCCCCACCGCCCAGTGTTCACGGGTGATCTCCAGAGCGAGGCGTGTCAGGATGTTACGCACACATGCGAAAGGAATTTCCCCATACAGGAGCAGCCGGGCGAGGACTCCCCGGCGACCGAGTCGAACGGTGGACGGCGTTGCATCCTGGCGGCCTTGCAACAGCTCCTGCAATACGCGCCCGGGCCAATCGACTATGGCTTCCAGCAGGCGGGTACGGGTTGCCTTGAGGGAGTGACTAACCGTCTTGACCGCTCCCTCGCGCAACACCGTGCCCCCGTCGGGGTGATCGAGGCGAATCAGCCGGGCATACGCCGCACGGCCGCCGGCCAGGAACTCCTGCAATCCTGGCTCGATGCGCTCAGGCTGTTCGCCGTAAGCGAACGTCCAGTACCCCAGCTTCTTTCTGGAGCCAAGGAGGTGCGGATCGGGCGGTTGGGTCGAGCAGTCCAGGATCAGGTCCGCCTGGTTCGCCACGCTTGCCGCTGAGAGGCTGCCGATCTCGACATGACCGGCGGCGGCCAGCCCCGCGAGACAACGCTCGCGCCAGTGGGCGGACGCGTAGGAGGGAAAGCGGACGGCGATCCGCAGCGGCTCGGTTTCTTCGGACATGGATGCAGCTGATAACGCGCGAGGGGGCTTCAAGGGTGCCAAAAAGCCGCGGCGTTTGTGCAAACGGATGGCATCGAGGCACCCGGCTGGTGCCAGGGGTGCCGGGACGCGCCAGGTAGTCCAACGGGCTCCTAAGGTCGTGCGGCGGCTATTGCGCTGTGTCGGGGTTGTACCGGCACCGGTGCACCCATTTCCAACAGGGACTCGCGGATGACCTCGTCCGGGGGAACAGGGGGTCTCACGCCGGCGGCGAGCTGGTCGGCGTAGTCGAACAGTTTGTGGAACAGGCCTGCCTGGTCTACCGGGGCGCGTAGTGTGATCTGCGGATGGGCAACGAATAGTTGTGTCCACGTCGACAGTACACCGTCCCAGAAAGGACGAGTCCGCTGGTAGTACTCGTCGGCCGCGGCGAAGTCGTAATCGCGGATACGGGAATAGCGCGCTACTCCGTACTCGCGTGCGAGGTAGGGATGCGCTGGATCTATCGTGCGCCCAGGTGTCAGGACGGCTTTCAAGTTGTTTTCTTCCTGCACCCAGCCGGTGGCGGTAATGGTGTGCCGATTGGTCCCAAGGAGCACCTGGTAATCTTTACGAACGCTCCATTCGCGCCGCGGCAGTGGCCGCCAGGTGTCGCCGCTGAGCCAGGTGGAGAAGCTGCTCGAGTGGGTCCAACGCCCCACGCTGGCATAGCGGGGCGATTCGTCAACCTGATAGACCGTCTGTGACCAGTTCCCCTGGCGTTCGGCCGCGGCCAGCGTGCGTCGCTCCCAGCGATCGCGTCCTTTGAACTCTACGATGTCAGCCGGCTCGTATTGCCAAGTCTGACGCCAGTGTTTGGTAACGATGGGTTCGCTCGGGGATCCATCTTCCTTGACGATGCGCATGTCGAGGATATGTACGAGGCTGATCGACTTTCCGGTGTCAGCATCCACGTATACGCGCTCGGTCCCCCAGGACTGATACGGCTTGTCGCGGGGTGTCTGTGGCGGGAAGGTGTCCACCTCGAGGAAATCGAAGGTGACCCGGTAGTCCCCCGCCATCGCAAGAATGGCGCGGCGGTCGCGTTCGAACTGCGACAGGCCAGGCTCCTGGAGAGCCTTCCAGGCCTTGGTCGGTTCGTTGTCGAGGGTGACTGCGGGACCGCGTGTGCTCCCGCCGCGGGGAGCTGGAGCCTCAGGTCCCAGCTGCCAGCTGAATGTGTAGCGCGAGGGAGCGGGCGCGGATGCAGCTCCGGCTGGCGCCGCCTGCGTTGGCACAGCCGCAGGTGTCGGTGCCGGAGTCGCCCGCGCATCTGCCAGCGCCGCCGCGCAACTCAGCGCCACGCAAACGTTTAGTGCCCAGCTCAGCCACTTCGTCACAATTGCCACTCCAGATCTGTATTTTCCACAGTAGTTCCAATAAACCGCCTTCGCAAGCTCAGGGCAACAGCGTAGTGGTAGACTTACTTGTGAGGGGGGGACGATCCTGGAAATGCTGTCGAGGCGCGGCCGCTGGCCCGTCGTGCTGGTTCTCGCGCTGTTATGCATCGCTACGGCAAGCGTGGTGGCGCTCCGAGGCTTTCGTACGCCTACGCCGCAGCTCCTGCGGCTTGCCGATGGGACTGAAGTCTTCTACCTTTCCAACACATCGGTGCAGCCCTCTGCTACCTATCCACTGGCGCGCGAAATAAAAATCGACGGCGAGGCGTTCATCCGTGCGCCGGCCGGCGAGCGGCCCTTGGAGGTTCGCACACGCCTCATGCTCCTGACCGTCAGCGGTGCGTCCGCTTTGCGTGTCACCGCTCGCTCCCAAGAGACTGGCGAAGAGGCCGATGTTCTCTACGGCCACGTGGTGGCCAGGAAAGCCTATCCCTCACGTCAGAATGAGCCAGACACTCTGTTGGACGGGCAGGAGGTCATGGTCAATGAAACCATCGATCTGCAGGAGAAGGAAACGGCCGATGTCCCAGGCTTACGCGCGTGGAGCGACGCTCTCATGGCGTCGGTGGCTCGAGCGAAGGCACGCTGAGGCCGGCGACACGACTCACCGTGACGCCGTGGCGTTTCAATCTGCGATAGAGCGCATTGCGGCTGATGCCGAGCTGCCGGGCGCTGGGACATAAGTTACCGCGATTGGCACGAATGGCCGTGAAGGCGGCAGCCAATGACCTGAAGAAAGTCGCTCTGGAGCTGGGTGGCAAGTCGCCCAACATCATTCTCGAGGATGCGGACCTGGCAACCGCGATCCCCGGCGCTGCGAACGCCATCTTTTTAACCAGGGAGGAGATCTTCGGGCCGGCGGTCACGGCGAGTCCGTTCAAGGATGCCGATGAGGATCTGTTGAGGCGGGCCAACGATACGAGTTACGGGCCGGCCGCCGGCGTCTGCACGCGCGATATCGGCAAAGCGCATCGCATTGCCAACCGGCTGCGCGCTGGCACGGTGTGGATCAATTGCTACAACATCTTCTGCGACGCTTTGCCGTTTGGCGGTCATAAGTAGTCGGGTTGAGGACGTGAGATGGGGCATGACGCCGTCAATAATTATCTCGAGACCCAGGCGATCTGTTCGGCTTTATAGATGATCGAGGTGAGGTTGCGGGGCAGGCAGCCCGTGACCCCATCGCGCGC
>Ga0134126_10000657_pt1 | contig 43643 bp, 62 predicted proteins | sample KB31752_FD_96881 | JGI IMG/M metagenome (GOLD analysis project Ga0134126, IMG submission 96881) | Terrestrial soil microbial communities with excess Nitrogen fertilizer from Kellogg Biological Station, Michigan, USA - KB3-175-2 | ecosystem: Environmental > Terrestrial > Soil > Unclassified ...
GCAAATGACGCCGAGAGAACGCGCACTCAAGACTGCGGAGGTATATTTCACGCTTAAGGATCGCGATGAAGGGGAATCCCTGATTTCTCTGATCCATAGCGCCATCCTCGCCGACCGTGCCGCAACCAAAGGATCTAGCATGAAGCCGAACCCAACAAGACAGTGGCCTTCGCAGGTGATTTTTGGACTAGTGCTGATCGGCGTAATTCCGCTGTCTGCTGCGATTTTTGGTTATGCGAGCACGCCGCGCCAACTGCCGCCGCAACCCGAGCCGCGTCCCTATCACCTGATCCTGCAAACGCTGGACGACCGAATCGACATTTGGGACTCGATGACGGATCAGGAATGTCAGAAGGCCATGAGCATCGCCGAGTTCGCAGCGCCCGTGTCGCCCAAGCCGGAAGCGAAGCCCGAGAAGAAGGCGGAAGCAAAACCGGCGGCGGAGCCGTCGCCAGTGGCGCAATGGGCTCAGATTCCAACAGCGACCGGCGCTGTCGTCCAACCCTATTATCAGCAGTATTATTTGCCCGGAATGCCTGGGGTATACACGGTTGTTACAAACTCGGTCGGGACGATGATTCCCTATCCATATCCCTCATACTCCGCACCCGAACCCGCCCCGGCCAAATTCAAGATGTCGCGGTGCTTCCGGTGAGCCGCGCCGACGGAGAAGATCGCTGGCTGCTGCTCAAGGCCGCGCTGCTGGTGCTGCTGTGCCTGACGGGCTTTGGGCTGGGGTGGCGGCGCTAGGCTTGCTCGTTCCGTTTCACCGCATCCAGCAACTCGCCCATCCGATCCTGGCCGCCGCCGCGCAGCGCGCCGCCGTTGATGCGGCCGAACAGCGACAGTACCGAGGTCGCCGCGCCCTGCTGGAGCGTCAGGAGCTTGGTGTAGTCCTTGGTCGTGAGCGGATCGAGTTGAAGCCGCAGCAATTCCATCGAGCGCCGCAGCGACAGACTCGCCGCCTCGTGGAACTCCTCGGGCGTGATCCCTAGTACAGCAAGCTCGTCGCGTATCCGTGCTTCTGAATCTGCGGCAGTTGGCGGCTCAACCGCTGGCCGATGTCGATGCGCCACGACGGCGAGTTCGGTATCTTGATCCTTTCCAATGCTGCGTAGGCCGCGCGCCGGGCGCTCCTGACCCCATCGCCAAGGCCCGTTGCCACCAGGACGTAATCCCCCGCCGTCACCAGACACGGCGCCGTTACCACCCGGCCCGCGGTATCCTGCGGCGCCTCGCCCATCATCACCTCCAGCGGCGAGACTTTCTCCAAGAGCGAGGGCGTCAGCCCGTAGATCGGAATCCCCGTCACGTCCTTCGCCGTCGCGTGGCTGTAGGGATAATCCGGGATCGACAGTACCACCCCGCAAGCGATCCTGTTCAGCAGCAAGTCTTGCGGCCTCGCGTCGCGCCCTTCGGATAGGCATGCCAGCCATTCGATCAAATCTCCCTGATGCAGGCATCGCTGGATGTTGAGGGTGGGATAGCCGAACCGCATGGTAAATTCCAGCGGCCACGGCACGCCTTTCTCGTCGATGATGCAGTTGACATCGACATAGCCGCAATAGCCGGTCTTTTCGAGCGCCGCGGCGAGCGGCTTCAGCACCTTGTCCGCGAGCTTCGACTTCTTGACGTAGCGCAGGATGGTGCCCTGCTCGCCGGTCGAGACGCCGAGATCGCCCGCATAGAGCTTCTTGAACTCCCAGTTCTCGCACCAGCCCTCGCTGAAGCCGCCGGGGCCGAACCAGCCGCCGACCGCCATCTCGCAGCCCTCGACCTTCTCCTGAAGGATGAAGGCGCCCTTGTGACGCTGGTTCTTTTTCCACCGCTCCAGCATGAACACCAGATCGGCCGGCGACTTGGCGACATAGGACAGCGACTTGTCAGGCTCGTCGCCGCAGGGCTTAGAAACGAAGGCGCGGCCCTCGCGCTTCACATAGGCGATCGCGGAGTCGTAATCGTTGAACTCGCGATAGGCCGGCACCTCGATGTCATGCTGCTGGAACACCTTCATGCCGAGGGTGCGGTTCAGCTCCCACTCGGCGGCTTCCTTGGTGGCGCCGACCACAAGCGTCTTGGGGTTGTTGCGGCGGAACGCATCGGTCTCGCGCAGATAGTTGGTGTTGCTGGTCAGCACAATGAGATCGGCCCAGCGCGTCCACTCGCGCCAGTCGGCGACGCGCTTCACCATGCCCTCGCCGACGCGCTTGTTGCGGTCGGTCGGCCGCACATACCAGCGCACGTCATGGCCCGCTTCCTGCGCGCGCCAGACGAAATCCATCTCCGGCCGGTCGTCGTCGAGAACAAGCAGACGGGTCACTGGCGGACATCCATCTTTTGCTTCAGCTTGACCTTGCGGGAGATACGTTTTTTCTCGTAGCCCGCTGCGCGCTCCGGCTCGCGGATCGAGTAGGGGGCCTGCCTGATGCCGAAAAACTGCTCCGGCCCGCTGATCTTGCTTTCCTGCATCCCGGTCTGGGGCCGGATCGAGATCGGCGAGAACTGCTGCATCAGGTAGTTGGCATAATCCTTGATGCCCTGCACCGGCTGGCCCTGCCGCGTATCGGTGATTGCGGCGCTGTTCCATTGCTCGTTGTTCATCATGTCGTAAAGCGTGGTCCAGAGCGGGTGCACCTTGTTGATGGCCGTCTGCTCGGGCTGGTTGGCCCACTCGACGGCATCCTTCATATACCCCGGCATCGACACGCGCTCATCGCCGCCCTGCGCATCCTTGCCGCCGGTCTTGGGAAAGAAATAATCCTTGAACTCCTGCGGCCCCTTGCCGGTCTTGATGTACTGGTAGAACGCCCCCATCATCGCCGTCATGATCGGCATCGCGACGACATAGGACGCGCGATCGGTGATCTGCTTCATCCCACCCGGAGATTTCTCGCGGCCCTTGATGCCGGTCTTGGCGATGTCCATAGCCCCGCCGCCCAGCTCCCGCAGCGTGCCGAGGTTCCAGCCGAGGGAACGCACCGCGATGTGGCCGATGTCCTTCATCGTGCGGTTCCAGAACAGATTGTCGTAGGCCAACTGGCCGAGCCGGTTGTCCACCGAGTCCCAGATGCGCCCCGCCACCTGTCGCAACTGCTTCTGGTCCATCTTCGGATTGACGCGCAGCTCGTCGCTCATCAGGTCATAGAAAACGCCGAGCTTCATCTTCGGCACCATGTCCTCCATCAGGGGGGCCATGATGGTATCCATGACACGCGGCACGAGCTGCGCCGCGGCGCGCACCTGTCCCGGCGCGATCTGCATGCCGCCGACTTTGATGGGCGCGGCGTTGCGGAACATTTCCCGCAGGTCCTGGTCGATCCTCTGCCGCCCGCTCGACCTCATGGCGGTGCCCCGGAACGCCTGCCAGAACGAGCCGGCCGGGGAGCCGCGATAGAACGACTCCATCCGCGCCCGTCCGCCGCCGGCGATCAGCGCGTTGACGATCTTCTCCATCTCGGGGCCGTAGGTGCCTCGGCCCAGGTATTGGTTGAGCACCTTGCGGCCGGTCAGATAGTTCTCGACCGGCGCCGTCGCCTGCCGTCCGAGAAGATTGCCCAGCCCGCGCGCGATCTCGCCCGGCTCGCCACGGCTGATCTGCTTGATGCCCTTGGCGACCCGCGAGGTCGCGGCGTCGGCAATGACAAAGAGGGCATGGAAGCCGGAGAGGCCAAGCTGCGCCGAGTTCATCATGTTCCCGGCCGAGCGGATGGTGTCATAGACCGGCTGGCCCGAGAGGCCCGGCGACAGGGCACGGTTGACGATTGTGGCGGCCGGTTCGGGCGCGTAGTAATGGGCGTTGCCGGCGCGGGCGATCTTGTCCGCGATCGGTATCCAGCCTGGCGGCGGCCGCTCGTCATGCGGCACCTGCACAGCCAGTCCCTCGTCCACCATCTCGTCGAACACGTCCCGCGCGGTGATGAAGCGGTCCATCTGGTGGAGCTGCATCAGCGACATTTCAATGGGGTTGTCGGTGACGGGCTTCAGCCCGGCCTCGATCCCGGCGCGCACCGTGGCGAAGGTGCGCTCTTTCAGGAACTTCTTGCCGCCCTCCAGCGAGCGGCCCCCATACTGGGCGAAGGTATTGGCCGCCTTGGCCGGGTCCTGCCACAGATGCGGCAGATAATCCTGCACATAGTTGGGCGCGATCCCGAGCTCATCCATCTTGCGCCAGCGCTCGTCGAACAGGCCCCGGATTTCCTTCGCCAGGCCGCCGAGCTTGGTCCCCTCGTAGGGGCCGAGTTTCCCGGTCTCGATGGCGTCCATGTAGGCAAGGCGCGCGTCCGGCGACAGCTTGCCGACGGCGGCGCCGAAGCTGCGGAGATTTTCGGCCGCCTGCTGGAAACCCTGTTCCCGGCGTGCCAGCCCCTCCCGAACCATGCCCGCCGTGGTCGATGCCGCCTCGCCGCGCTTGGCCGGCGAGAAGATGCGCCGGAAATCGTCCGCCACGCCCGAGGGCGGGATGGTCGTGTCGGCCTGCCGCTTGATGTCCTCGATCTGCTCCGGCGCCATCTCGGCCGCCATCGGCTTGGCCGACTCGGGCGCGGCCGCCGCAGAAGGCATAGGAGGGGCCTCGGGGGGCTTGCGGGTCTCCGTGGCCGTCTCGGCCCCCTTGACCGCGCCAGCGGGCTTCCCTGTGGCTCCTGGAGGCATTTCAGGCGGGGGCTTAGGTTCGCCCAGCCCCTCGGCCGCCTTTCCGGGGCCTTGCGTGCCCATCGCGACGTTGCGCGCCTGATCGAGGGTGTTCTGGTATTCCGGGCTTTTTGGATCGAGATGGCGCGCGGCCCATGCCCGCACCCCGGCCATCGTGGTCAGTTCCTTGGGATCGGCCCCGAACTCTTTGGCGGTCTGCTCGCGCTGCTCCTTGCCCAGCCCCTTGTACCATTGCCAGATGTCGTCTGCCGTGCGGGCGATGAGGCCGGGCTTCTGCTGCGGCGCAGCATCGAGCCTGAACCCCGGCGGCGGGGGGGGGGGCGCGGCAGGAGCCGCGGGCGGCTTCGTGGCGGCGTCGAGATTGAAGCCGGGAGGGGGTGGCGGCGGGGCGTTGCCCGGCTGTTTATCGAGCGTGAATCCCGGCGGCGGCGGCGGCGGTGCATCCATGCGTCATTGCGCCGGCGCGGGCTTCCATTGCGTGCCGTCCCAATAGATTTTCTCGCCCTTGTCGTTGGTCGCCGTCGGCGCGCCCGGCGGGATCGCGGCGGCCGGAGCCGCAGCCGGGGCGGGTCCGGCGGCAGCGCCGGAAGCCGCCGGGGTCGTTCCTGCCGAGACCCCGGAATCGCCCTGCTGCAACTCGGCGGGCGACGGCAGGCCCGCGGTTTTGCCTTTAGTTGACCAGAACTTCACGATGGCGTCGTTGGCCTTCGCGAGCTTCGCCGTCTGGTCCGGGGTGGCGGTGCCGCCATTGGCGGCGATCTCGTCCTTGATCGCGGTGCGCTCGGCGAAGAGGGCCTTGTATTGCGCCACGGCCGCCTTGTCCTGCGAGGATGCGCCGCGTCGTGCCGCCGCGCGGGCGTCGATCCGGTCCTGCACCGTGCTGGTGCGCTGCTGCTGCGCGGCCATACTTTTGTCCTGCCGCTCGCCCGCCGCCCCGATCCGCTTGTCGCTGATGGTGATGTTGGTGGCGTTGCGCTTGTCGGCGATGATGTTCGCCATCTGCAATTTGAGATCGGCGATGCCCTCGCGGCTTTGGATATTGGCGCTGGCGATGGCCTCGCGCGTCGCATTGGCGTTGGCCGCCATCGCGAGCCGGGCGTCCAGCATCATCGACTGCATCTGGATGCGGTCCTGCGGCGCCATCACCGGCTCGGCCTGTTTCAGTGCCATGAACAGGGTCACGTTGTCGATGTTGGGATTGCGCTGCCGGATGCGGTCGGCCAGCTGGTCGATGGTCAGCATGCCCTGCGGCGGACCCGCCGCGCCTGCCGCGCCGCCGGGGGCCGGAGGGGCAACCCCTTGCGGGGCTCCGGCTGGTCCCGACGGCGGGTTCTGGGGCATGGGGGCGGCGACCGCGCCCTGTTGCTGCATCGGCGGATTGGCGGGCTGGCTGGCCTGTCCCGGCGCGGGCGGCATCGGCCCCTGCTGCGGCAGTTGCGGCGGACCCGGCTGCGCGCCGAAGGCAGACCCGGCGGCGGCTTCCGCCTGAATCTGCTTTTTCATCTGGTCGAGCTGGGCCTGCGCCTGCTGGACCTGAAGCCATTTCATCTGCGCATCGGGCAGCGCGCCGCCGAACGCGGAGCCCACCTGCGCCAGATTGCCGAGGGCCGCCATCGCTAATAGGCCCCGTAGCCGGTGCCGGACTGGTCGATGTAGCCGTAGGTCGAGGCGGGGTTGTAGGACGAGCCGCCATAGGCCACGGCGCTGTTGCCGTAGGGCGAGCCGCCGCCGAACAGGCCATTGAGCGAGTTCGACAGCGCCGGGTTCGAGAGCGAGGTGGCAAGCTGCGATCCCAGCACCTGGTTCTGGTTGAACTGCTGCTGCTGACCCTGAAGCGCGAGGCCCGAGGCGGACTGGCCGAGGTTCAGGTAGGACTGCAAATCCTGCAAGGTCTGCTGCGGCAGGCCGAACACGGCGGTCGAGGCGTTGGTCAGCGAATTGAGGCCGCCGAGGCCGGTCTGCGCCTGTCCGGTCGAGGTCGCATAGGGCGAGCCGAAGCCCGAGACCAGCGTGCCGAGCGCGCCGGTGCCGAGCTGGTTGGCGGTCGCGAAATCGAGGCCCTGCGACTGGTTGAGCCCGCTCGCCGTCTGCGCGCCGGTCTGCTCGCGGTTGAGGAGATTGTTCTGCCAGTTGATGTTGAAATTGTTGAGCGCGTTCTGGTCGAGCGAGGCCGCATAAGGCGTACCGCCGAGACCGCTTTGCGCGTTGATGGCGTTGGCCGAGTCGAGCGTGCCCTGCCGCTGCTGGGCATAGAGCGCCTGCTGCGGATCGAAGCCGGTCTGGAGCGCCTGATTGATGTAGGGCGAGAAGCCCTGCCCCTGGTTGAACGCGGTCTGCGCGCCGCCCAATTGCATGTTGGTGACTTGCGGCGTCGCCCCAGCCGCGAGGTTGGCCCCGCCCTGCGCCGGCGCGGCATAGGGATTGTTGGTGAGTTGTCCCGCCTGTTGCTGATACTGCGGATAAAGCTGCTGCGGCAGGTTCTGGCCGAACGCCTGCATCTGCGCCACGATGTCGCGATAGTTGGTGGCTTCCTGCTTCTGGTCCGGCAGTTGCGTCGGCTGTGGCACGGAGCCGCCACCACCGCCGCCGCCGAACAGCGAGCTGGCCGACGAGGCGATGGAACCGATGGCGCCGACCGCGCCCAATGCCGCCGCGATACCCATCAGCCGACAAACCTCCCGTAGCTGGTCTCGAACGCCTTATACCCCAACCACGTCAAAACCGCACCCAGCGTATCGCCCTGCGGCCCGTCGGTCAGTTTCAGCCCGAACTCGTGCTCGAGCACCATCAGCGCCTCGACCGCTTCGAGGCTGTCCTGCGGCCCCATCTTCAAGTCCTTGGCCTGGTAGACCACGCGCACCGGCTTGGGCGCGCTCCATTCCTGCAATTCGCGGTCGGCGCTGAGGATTAGCCGTAGCCCGGTCAGGCCGCGATGCTCCGGCACGACATAGATCGCATCGTTCATCGCGTGCGGCGTGGTACGGTAGTGGGGATGGCCGCGGAACGTCATGAACGAGCTGAAGCCGATCAGCTTGCCGCCGAGCCGCGCGCCCATGCAGCGGAACAGGCCGTTATCCTCCATGCGCTGATACTCGTCCCAATCGAGGTCGAGCGGCATGCGGTCGCGGTCGATGGCGACTTCCTCCCACTCGCGCCGCACCAGCGCCTCGATGCCGTCATCGAGCAGCCGCCCCAGCGGCTCCCACGCGAAGGTCGGATCAGCCGTCCGCTTCGCCATTGATCCGTCTCATCTCGAAAATCAGGTGGATGCGCATCGACGCGCCCCAGTTCGCCGCCGAGTGGACGGCGCGGTTGTTGAACCACCACACCGAGCCGACCGGCATGTGGACCTGCTCGTTGCCGGAATAGAGCGTCACGCCGGGGTTGGTGACGAGCGGGATATGGAAGCGCGCGTGCTTGTCGTGATAGGGGCCGTCGTCGCGGTGCCACATGATCGTGCCGCCCGGCTCCAGCACGGTCAGCATGGCCCGCGCGATCGGCGCGCTGTTGTCGAGCGCGGCGCGCAGGAGATTGTGCTGAAGGATTTGCTTCCGCGCGCGGTCGAGGAGCCGCTTCATCGAGGCCCATTTCTCGATCTCGGGGCAGTCATGCACCGGCAAGTCCTCAAGCCAGTTCTCGACCGTGGGCTTGTTGTGCGCCCGCAGCAGAATCGAGCGGGCCGGCAGCCGCGTGTCGCCGATCTCGCCCCGCGCCTGCACTCCACGCCAGTGCGCCGGGTCCATCTTCGCGAGGATCGGCATCACCGGAAACGTATCGACATGTCCCACCCAGATGAAATTCACGGCCTGTACCTCGTCTCGGTTGCCCGCCATTCCGCCCGCCGCGCCAGCACCGCCGCCGTGACCCACGGCTCGGCTTCATGCTCAACGACGATGTGCCGCAAACAATCGCCGCAAAAGGCCACGCGGCTCGGCAGCCCGCAGCACAGGCAGCGTTTCACAACTCGGCGCTCTCGACCCGCTTGCGGTAGCCCTTCTTGGCCTGACCCGATTCCTTCAACGCGATCGCGACCGCCTGTTTTCGGTTCTTGACCTTCGGCCCCTTGGCGCTGCCGCTGTGGAGCTGGCCACGCTTGAAGCGCCCCATCTCCTCCTTCATCACGGCCTTCTTGCCGGACTTGGTTTTCGGCTTGCGAATCGGCATCTTCTTTCTCCTCCGTCCCGCGATGTAGTTGCTGCTGTCGGCCGAGACGCTCCCGGCCGTGACCGCCGCCACTACGCGTCTCTCGGCCCCAATGTCTTCGGGTTCTTCGCCACGCTGTCGCGCGTCGCTTCGGAATTGACCGAGGGCGATTTCGGCAGGCTCACCGACTTGTCCACGCCGGGCGGGGATTTCCGCTTCAGCCCTTCCATCAGATTCTTGGTCATGCCGCTCTCCTGGTTAAAACCATTTCATGAGGATGGCGCCCAACTTACCACCGAGGACGCCGCCAGCCAACGATGCGCCCGCAATGATGCCGATGCCGATGTTTTTGGCGCGCATCAGGGCGTCCACCTTATCGTTGATCGCCTGCGTCGCCCTCTTGGCGGCCTCGATGGCTTCGCGGTTCTGGGCATGCTGGTCGATGTTCTGGCGCCGGAAGGTGCGCAGCTCGCCTTCGAGTTGGCCGAGCGCCCGCGCGATCTGCATTTCGTCCCGGCCGTCCATCACCGGCCCTTTTGCGTTTGAAATACTCTATCTACGTAATAACACAAACCATCAATGCTATCCCAGATTGCGGGCGTTTCCACCTTTTGTTCGGCCATCCCGGCTGCGTGGCCTTCCGCCATCGCGGCTTGGGTGCTGACCGCAAGCAATTGATCCATCCGGCTGTTCATCGTCAGGTGGATTTCTTGAATCTTGCTGCGGTTGAGAAAGCCGAGCGCGACGGCGCCGACCGCGCCGAGGGCCGAGAGGATCGAGGGGCCGTGATTGGCGAGCCACGACAGCACGTCCATATCAATGCACCGGCACCACGCCCGGCGATGCGCCGCGGCCGACAGCAAGAAAGTCGGTAAGATGCCCAGTCTCGTCGCTCATTTTTTATGACTGGCTTGCTCTAACTTTTGCGCCTTGGCTTTCTCCGCGCCGAGTTGGCGGCGCAAATCGAAAATCTCCGTATCCTTCTTTGTCGCGTCGGCCTTCGCCGACATGACTTGCTGATTGAGCGTTTGAACCACTTGCTGCAATTCCTTCACCACCGCCTTGAAGCGGTCGAGCATCGCGGTCGTGGCCGCGCGGTCGGCCTGCGCGGCCTCTAACTGATCCTGCACGTTTTGCAATTGCTGTTGTAGCTGCGCCGGATTCGGCGTCTGCGCGAGCGCGGGAACCACCAAGAGGCAAAGGGCAAAAGCGAGTGCGTATTTCATCGTGCTGAAATTCCCCATTTCCAGAGTTCGTTCGGTGCTTGCGAATATAGCACAATCATTGAAGCCAGCCCGGACCTTCCGGGTAGTCGGTTTTCAACAACGTACCAGAGACGGCCATTCGCGTTTGCATCTCGCTGATAAGGCTCGCGGCGGAGGTTACCAGCGGCGGCACGCCTACGTGCTTAAACATCCACAATGCTCCAAGCGCATAGGACGCGTAGCTGTTCGGGCCAAAATCCGCCGTGGCATCCAATGTTGACATGCCAGCCGAGGCAATCGGACAGGAAGTGCCAAAGGTGAAGGTCAGCGTCGTGCTGCTAACTGATTGGGACGGACTGATCGCCCAAGTGCCAGATGGGCCGCTAGGAAGATAATTATAGACGCCGTTGCCAATCGGCGGTGCGTTTGGCTGGCCCAAGACTGTGCCGCCAGTGACGCCAGTTCCGGTAACGGTGGAACCCGGTTGTGGGTTTAGACCTCCGGTGTCCGTCATTACGAGACCCGAGATCGAGCCTGTATTCGTGACCGTCGTTTGAGTCGCGAAAGATTGCCCCGCACCCAGAAATTTGGTGTAGGCAGTCGAGCGCGAGCCAGCGGTCGCTTCAACCGTATTAGTATAGGCATTAGCACCAAACTCACATCCCGCCGTCGTTGAGTCGGCGGAATCGTTCGTGCCATACACAAAATTGACGCCGTAGCCCGTCAGGAATGAAAGCATCGTCGAATTGCCGCGCCACGCTTCGAGAGCACCAGTCAGATACGCCATATAAAATTCCCACGGCGCGGAGCAGCCTGCTGTGTTGTTTGGGCAGCCATTGTCCATGGTGTTATGGACGCCGTCATCGAGATTGCCGAGAGCGGCGTAATTGGCGTTCTGATTTCCGCCCCACGCTACGAGATATGCGGAAGTGTCCGCCATCAGATCGGCAAGGTAAGGCTGCACTGGATCATTGATGGGGGTGACCCACAGTGCATTCGAGACGTGATCGGTTGACCACGCGTTAGCACGGGGCTGCGCTGCGTCAGGTGTGTTTATCAGCCCCCAATAAGTTACACCGCCTATCGTGGCGCTGGTCGGCTCCGTGCTGAGCGCCCCGCGCTGCGCGAGTGTGAAATTGTTGGAGAGGCTCTGAATTTCCCTCAAATAAGTAATGTCGCCGGTTTGCAGATACGGGCCATACCCAGGGTTTGGTAAATGCGACGACGTTGCGATTCCGGTTTCTTGACCGGACGAAAACTGGTTGGTGTCGGCAAGCGTTGTGCTAACCGTCCCCGGCACCGGAGACCCGGCCCCGGCAAAGATGCCATAATCTGGATTGACTGGCGCGAAGCCAGCATAGGTCACGCCGTTCTTAGCGTGGCCGTCATTGAGTATTCCCATGCAATGACAACGCTCGTCCATGAGCGCCGCCATCGTGAAGCCTTGGAACGTGTGCGCCAGAACTTTGGCGTTCCAGCAATCCTTTGTATCAACTGCGCTCGCAGCCATCGAGTAGAGGCACCGCACGGCGCTATGGTTCATCACGCCGACGTTTTCTCGGCCAACATTATCGCCGAAATTGTCGATGTTTCCCGGCCACGGCAGCGAGTTTTGGCTAAACGCTAGAATTTCCTGGAAGCCGCCCGACGCGCAGCACGGAGCCGTGACGTTATTGATCGTGATTCCAGATTGCCACGGCAGCACGGCTTTGCTCTTGGTTGCAAGATAGGTGAAGTCCTGCCCCTGCAAAACCGTGGCGACCGAGTTTCCGATACGCTCACCGCCTGGCGGTACCAACATCGCTTCCGTGCGTGGGAAGGTCGCGATCAAGGGGGAGAAAGTTATCGTGCCGCTGCCCTGCGTCGTGAACAACGTACCAATAAAATCCCAAACACAAGTTCCATCGGTGATTCCGTTGGCAGCGGTCGATGTGAATGGATTGGAGCCGCCAGAGGTGCAGGGCTGCGCCCCGTCTTGTTTATAGAGAATGTTGTTGGCAACTACGCCAGTTGAGCCAGTCGCATAGGTGTTGTAGCCTGTTGTTGCGCTCCACGTCCCGCCAAAATTTCCTCCGTCATTCCAGCCAACCGATTGTGTCTGATTTGGTGCAAGGAAGGCCGTACTGCCGCCCGGCGCAACATACTGATTACATGCGAGCCAGTAGGGCGTTGAAGAACTAAGTCCGCTCGGGAGCGAGCCGCTAAGTTGCCACGGAGCGCCGCCGCTACCGTAAGTCGTATTAGCTTCGCTGCATCCTGTTGTTCCACCTGCATTAGGGAGCGTTACATAACCGCCCGCGACATTGAACGCCGTACTCGATACGGTGAACTTACGCGTGTCGTTTACACCGCCGAAATAGCCGATGACACTCGCGCCGTTCAAAATCTCGGCGGTGAAATAGTGCGCCCCCTCTGGTGTCGTGCCGACCGTGCCCGCGTCGTTCGGGCCGTACATATTTTCCTGTGCGACGCTGCCGTTGACCTCGAAATTACCGTCCGACCATGCGCGGATGTCGAGCTTGCCAACGAGGAATTTATGAAACGCCCCGTCAGTAGTGCGCTGTAGAACACCCCAGCACTCGATCTCGATGTCCGAAGGGCCGGAACGAATTTGCTGACAACCTTCGATGGGCACGGTTTTTGTCACACTCGCCAGCGTCTGCGAGATATTGACCGAGTACGTACCCGCACCACCCGGCGTTCCGCTCAATTGCGATGTAATGATCGTCCCTGTCGCCGCGCCGACAACAGCGTTGCCCGCTGCGATGTAACCGCAGCTAGACGCTCCAACCGTCAGCATGGTTCCGCTGATCGACGAACTTGTCAGGCATCCCGACCCGCCAGGTGTTCCGGTTTCGACGCCCCACGAAAACGCCGTCGCACCGACATTGATGATGTTGTTTACAGTGACATCCCAATTATCGGTGCCGAGATCGCCGCCCGCACCCGTGACCTGCAATATCCAATTAGAATTACCGGCAAGCTGAGTCAGCGTTTCCCAAGGTGTATTGTTCGGAGCAACAGAACTGGCGTAGAGGTCATAAAGGATCGTGCTTCCTGCCGTGATTGTATCCGGCGAAATGAACGATGGCACCACGAATGAATAACTGCCGTCGGTGTTCTGCCTTGCGCCTTGATCCATCTGCACGTTCGATATGATCGTGCTGCTGCCGTGGGCGCGCAGTTGCAACGAATATCCGTTCGGCAGATCGCCTAATTGAAGCGGCTGGCCGAAACTTAAATCAGGGTTCGTAAGGGTAGAAGGGCCGTTGTTCAAAAACGTAATGGAAATGCCGAGGCTCGTTGCTGAACTCCCCGTCAATGTCTCGGGTTGCGTGAACGGCGAACTGCTGGCCCCCGCCATAGTCGCAATGAGATTGATCGAATAAGTGCCCGCCGCGACCGTGCCGTTGCACTCCAACGAACTGCCGGAAACCTTGAAGCTCGCCGCATCGGTGCCTGAGAGCGAATAGCTACCGGTGAACGATCCGCCCGTCGTCGTCGTGGAGATCGTCGCAATAACGGTACTGTCGGCGCAGGAGGTCAGGAATGAGTTGGTGCTGAGGCTGACGCCTGTAATCGTGACGCCGCCTGCACCTGCGCTGATTGGCATCAAGAACGCATGAGCATTGCCACCCAGCCCCAAGAGAACCGCGAAGGCGAGAAGCAGGCGGCGCATTTTATGAGTGCGTGTAGGTTACGACGATGCCGCCGGGACACCCGTTGCCAGTGCCGCCCGGCGTGGTCGAGCCGAAAGCACCGCCGCCGCCGCCCGCACCCCATCCGTTCGTCGGGCAGGAGCCGCCGCCATATCCTGTAGCCGTATTATTGCCGCCGCCGCCACCGCCGCCGGTCGGGCCATAGGTGCCGCCGTAAAGCACTTCGATGCCACCCGATGCGCCGGGATTCGTGTCTCCATTGCCATATCCGCCTTGACCACCGCCGCCAACGGTGCCCGCCCCTGGTGGGGGGACTGAACTTGTTCCCCCACCAGTACCACCAGTACCATTACCGCCGTTTGCGCCCGAGCTGCTAGTCGCGCCTGTTCCTGCGGTGCTGCTTCCACCATCCGAGCCGCCGCCGCCTGAGCCACCTGCGCCGAAGGAGAGACCGGCATCGCCACCGCCCGCCTTGCCGACGCCGGTTGGCCCCGGAGAACCCGCGCCGCCGCCGCCGCCCGTATTATTGGTGACGCCGCCTGCTGCGCCGTTGTTTTTCGTATCGCCCGTGCCCGTTGAACAGCCTGTCCCCGCCGTCCCGGTCGCGGTGCTGTTGCCGCCCGTCCCCGCGCTTGCTGTACCGTTCCACGCCGTCGCGGTGCCGCTGCCATGCGCGCCTATCGTGTAGGAAACCGTGCCGCTCGGCGTGACCGTGCCGATGTAGGTGCCCGTTGTCGCGGTGACGTAGCAACCAGAGCCGCCACCGGAACCGGATTGATAAGCCGTCGTCGTGCCCGCGTGGCCGTCGCCGCCCGCTCCGTATAATTCTACTTTCGTGACGGCGCAAAGATTAGCGGGGACAGACCAGTTATTCGTGCCGGTCGTCGTGAGTTCGACGACGGTTGTGCCGACGACGCTGCAACCGCCGCCCGCCTTCTTCGTATCCCCATACACTCCCCCGCCGATGATGGTGGAGTTCTGGGCGAGGGCTGGCGACAGCCCCGCCAACAGGAAAGCCAGCGCAACGATAAATCTCCGCATGGCCTAGTACCCGTAGTAACCCTGGGCCGAACAGTAAACGGTGCTGACACCACTGCTTGCGGTGAAGGTCAGGGCGGTATTTGCGGCAACGACGAGCGGAACCAAAAAATGACTATTGTTCCCGCCGCCACCGCCATTATTCGGCAGGACCAAAATGGTTGATGCTCCGTCATTCAAGGTGACATAGATCGCCGTTGTTCCTGCGTCAGTACGGCCACATTCAACATCGGTCACATACTCTTTCAGCGAAGCACTGCCGCTCGCGGCTAGAATAGTTCCTGCACTTGTGTCGGTTTTGCTCGCGCTTCCCCGCACATAATTTTCGCGGTTGGCGTAAGGCGAGGTCACTTCCTTGCCAACGAGATCACGGAAATCATCTGCCGTATTTCCGGACGTAACCTTGGTCGGCTCGGTAACGCCCGAGCCAAAGCCAATGCCCTGCACCAGCGAGCCGTTACCCGCTGCCGCGTTATTTGCCGTGCCAGTATTCGGTGACACCGCAACCACAAGGGCCTTGTCTGTCGCCGCAGGCGCAGTGCTGGCGGCTTTGACGGCCGCCGGGCCATTGGTGTTATCAGTGATTGCGGAGAAAATACCATTTGTAGCCGACAACACTGAGCCGCCTTGGTTAAGAGTCGCCGTCGCCAGGATCGGCGTCATTGACGCGATGCCTTGAATCGTGACCACGCCAGAATTTGCGCTTCCGGCAGTTCCAGCGCCGATAACCGTAGCATTAAGATTGGATGCCGTTGCCTGACTCACTTGCACCGGGGTCATGCCGGTGATGCCCTGCACCGTCAGAACGCCTGTTGCGGGCGTCCCAGCCGATGCCGAGCCTGTTGCCGTCACCTTCAGATTTGCTGCTGTGGGCTGCACAACAGTCACTGCGCTTTGATCGCTCGCGATCACAACCGGCAGAGACGCCGCGCTCAAGGCAGAACCGAGAGCGATATTCGAGCCGCCGACTTGCGTAAGATTGACATTGCTGCTGGCCCCGGCGCCAGCGCCGCCGCCATAACATGTGTTGCCGAGGCCCGAGCCGCCGATGAGATTAAGGGTGGTCGTGCTTGATGCCGTGATGCCCGCGATGAATCCATTGGCTCCGACGGTAACGGTACAGCCACCTAACGCGGGAACGGCCAAGTCCGAAGTTGTAGCCGTTACGCCTGACGTTGTCCCCAGCTTTATGTAGGCGACATTTGATCCAATGTTTTGCACGAGCACCACGGCGCTTGCCGCCGGTAATGCCGTCTCGCTGGTGCTATTCGAGACAGAAAGCGGCGTGGCATCGGTGCCGTTGGGGGTGAAGCCCGTCGTGGTCGCGGAAAAGCTGCCCGTAATTTTGAGATTGCCGTTCGCGTCCATCTGGAACGGCGCGGTTTGGTAATTCGTGAGGGTGGGCGGCGTCGAATTATAGATGCCGCCATTGACCGCGTCCGGCTTGGTCTGCTGCGCCTCGGCGGAAAAAGCGGCGAGGCAAAGAAGCCCCGCCGCCAGGATCGCCCGCATCATGCTAGAAATCCGAACTGAACGTGACGGTATTGGCCGCCCCGGTGTTGGCGTAGAGGCCGACATGCATGGTGCCGACCGCAGCGGTTTCCGACAGGGCGCAAGTGAACTTGGCGCTGTACAGTGTCGCGGTCGAGGCAACGATTGCCAGCGTCGAGCAGGCCCCGGCGGTGCCGTCCGCCACCTTCGTCATGCCGAAGGATGTCGCGGTCGCCACGGCAATGGTGGGGGCTACCCGCATTGTCTGGGGGAACGCCATCAGGCACGCCGCCACGGTGTTGGCGGTGTACTCGGTGCAGGTCATCGGCAGCACGTAGGTGGCCGCCTGGTTATCGGCCAGCTGCCAGTAATAACGCTGCGCCTGGACAAGTTCCTCGCCATAGGGGCGATACTCGAACGCGGAGGCGGTCGAGCCCTGCTCCAGCTGCGCGCCGGTGAAGCGGAAGCCATCGGTCGCCCCCGCCGTGCCGCCCGTGGTCGGCGTCCAGCACAGCGCCATCGCCGCCTCGGTCGCCGTCGCCGGGACCTGGAACGTCGCGGTGTAGCGCGCCCAGGACGAGGTGATGGTGAAGGCCGCCGTCTGCGAGGACGAGATGCCAGTGAAGGCGGGCGTGACCGCCGGCGAGGCGGTGAAGGATTGCAGCCCTTCATCGGCCCCGGTGCCGGTGAACAGATAGGCGTTCACCGTCGTGCTCTCGGCCAGCATGTTGGCAAGGCCCTGGATATAGACCGAGAAAGTCACGGCCTGACCCTGAAGCGGGGTGATGCGGCTGGTCGGGATTTCCTGCATCACGCATTGCGGCTGCGCCAGCGAACCCGAGGTGCGATAGAACAACTGCGCCGCGTTGAAGATCGGCTGCGTCGGGAGGCTGGCCGCGATGACCTGAAGCGTGCCCGCGCCGGACGTGACGTTGACATTGCAGCCCCAGCGGTCGGCGGAATAGGCCGAGGACGGGATGGTGGTGGTGCCGCAGGTGCGGGTGCCGGTGCCGCGCTGTTGCACCTGCATCTGCCCATTATCGAGCAGATTGCGCGGCGTCGAGAAGGTCGCGACGGATTGCGGCGTGATGTACGAGTTGATCGCGTTGATCAACTGGTTGAGCGTCGCGATGCCCGGCGGCTGGTCGGCGGTCGGGTTCGATCCCGAGGGGCCGGTGAACAGCGGGATGCTGGCCGCATAGGCGGCGGTCGAAATGAGGGCGGCGGCGATGCCGAAAGCCCCCAGCCATTTCGGAAATCTCATTGTCTTTCTCCTCCGCCGTCTCGGCGTCTGTTGCGTGTGTAACACAAAAACCGTTTCCGCTGTAGCGCGGTCAATATCGCCCCTGAAGGATGATGGATTGGTTCGGCGATCCGCCAAAGGTCATCGAGCCGACCGCGCCGCCCCATTCCATCGCCTGTGCGAAGTGCAGACCCAGCAGGGGAGCCGTGGCCAGATTGACAAATACCATCCCTTTGTTGCTTCCGGTCGTCCCGCCGGGCTGCGTGTAGGTTCCATTGATCGTTGGCGTTCCGCTCGTCGCATCGAAAAGAATGCCGATGGCCCCCGATGCGGTGGCCGCTGTGAGAGTAATCTGGTCCTGATACGAGGCCGTGACGGAAATCTGTTGCAGGCCGTCCAGCCATGTCGCGCGGTTGTTGTTGTTGTTGTCCGCGACCCGCCACGTCGAGGTGTTGTAACTCCACGGGACATTGCTGTCCGCCGAGGACAGTTTTGCGGACACGCGGTTATAGGCGTTGAACAATCCCGCGATGGCGTTGCCGCCGCCCGCCGCCGAAACCGGGGCAACGTCCATCGTGGTCTGGCCGTTTCCGGTGGCATAGATCGAGCCGAGATAGGTGCCCTTGTTGGCCGCGATCGCGCCGTAATCGGTGGTTCCCGATGCGCCGCCCCAGCAATGGGTCAGCGATACCGTGTTCGTCCACAGCCCCAGGGATTGGTCGATCTGCGTGGTGCCCGCGCCGGTGCCGCGCGTGCTCGTAGTTGACCATGCCGGGCCGGTGCAGGTGGCGAGCGTCCCGGAATTGCTGACGCCGAAAACGTCATAGATGCTGCCGCTTGCGATGTGCGGTGTGCCGGAATCGAGGCCCATTGCCAGATTGCCGGACGGGATCGCCAGCGCCACGAAGTTGGTGCCGTTCCAGACCGGCACGGCGAGGCCGGTATAGGCGACGTAATAAACGGTGGTGGCCGCCGAGACGTTGCCCGTCATCACGGCGACGGCGCTGGTGAGCGACAGCCGCCCCTGTGGCGTCGTCCCGCAGGCACCCGAGACCCATGCCGGGGTCGAGTTGCCGACGAGGCAATTGTAGTTGGCGGCGGCAACGCCGGTCGGCGAGTTGTCGCCATGCGAGATAACCGCCTGCCCACTTGAGGGCCATGTCACCGTCAGCGAAGATACGCTCGCGCCGGAATCCCCCGCCTGCTGCCGGTTCGAGGTCGCGGAATAAAGATGCCCCGAGGTGATCGAGGCGGGCGCGTTGACCGGGTTCGGCACCTGCTGGCCCCATGCCGGGGCGGCGGCGAGGAGCAGCGCGGCGAGGAGATAGCGCATCATGGCACTTGCACCCATTGGCTTCCGTTGAACTGAATTTTGAGCATTTCGTAAGGGAGACTCAGCGTCGGGTTTGACGACCCTCCCTGGTAATTGTTGCCGTTCAAGGCGATCGTCACCGGGTTGGTGTTGGCGTTCCCCGAGGTATCGACGAACACAATTTCGTCCCATTGGCTCGGCGAGGCGTTGAGCGTCGCCGTCATCGCCCCGGCGCTGGTCTGGCAATGGTAGATGCCGCCCGCGGCCGCGCTGAAGCTCGACGTCTCGATGGTCGGCGTCGCCACCACCTGCCGGACATTGCTCACCGCCGTCTTGACGTTGGCGCCGCCCTGCACCAGCGGCACCAATTCGCTGCCGGAAAGCGGCAGCGTCGCGTCGGGCAATTGGGAGATTTTTTCGTCGCTCATGGCGAGCTTTCGAGAAGGAGGTCGCCGCTGCTGTCCTCAAGCACGATCTTGAAGCCAGTTTCCAGCAACAGATATTCCGGCACCACGACCGGCGGCACGATGGGACCGATCTGGTAGCCCAAAATCTGGTAGCGCATGTAAAGGTTGCCGATCTCGACGTTCTGCGCCGCCTCGAACGTGGCCGTCACCGCCATCTGCTTGAAGACGACGGGCGCGGGCCACGGCAGGGCCTGCTGCGCCAGATTGCCGCCCACCCCCGGCAGCGTCACCGTGCCGAGGAGATTGTCGTTCTCGTCGGTTGCCGTCACGGTCACGGCGAACGGGGTCTTGAACATCAGCGACGATTCGACGACGGCGTTTTCCGCCATCATCTGGTTGTCGGGCAGGAGCGCGGTCTCGTAGGTGCATTGCAGCGTGGTGCCGTTCTCGACGTAATCGGTGCCGAAGATCGACACCACCGGCGACTCCCAAAGCTGGTTCGGCTGGTCGTAGGGGAAGCCGACAAAGCCGTGATCGGCGTTGCCGACGGTGCGGCCCTGCCACGGCGCGATGAGGCGCATCGGAAAACTGTGCGGCCCCGACCATACCTTGAGCCGGAAATCGTACCAGTATTCCTCGTAAGGCTGATCGGCCTTCGCGCCGTTCTGAACCGAGACGCGGTAGACGTTCTGATTGTAGGCGGCGCACATCCGCGCCGGCCATACCGCGTTGATGAACGGCACCGAAACGCCGTCGCCGTTGGCCCCGATGGGCGGCGACAGCACCGCGAAGAAATTGAGGATGCGCAGCCCATCCGTCCCCATGAAAGCAAGACCGGCGTCGGTCTGGACGATGGTGTTGGGCGCAAGGCACCCGGTGCCGACCGAGATGTTGTTGCGGGCGAGGTTGTTGGTCGCGGCGTCGCCGGTGATCTGGGCCATGTTGGAATCGCCCTGGAACACCACCAGCGCCTGCACCATGCCGCCCAGCGAGGTCGAGTTGAGGGGTAGTTGCGCGAGCGCCGTGACGGCGAGGCCGTTGGCGAAGGTGATGGCCTGCACCGAGGAAAGGTTGCTGACCTGCGTCGCGTTGAGCGTGTCGGAAAAGACGAGGCCAAAGCTGCCGCCGTAATAGGCGCGGCCGTTGAACTCGGCCACCGTCGCCGGGATGCCGGGCAGGGCGAAGCCGTTGGTGTTGCCCGAGGCCCATTGCGGCGCGACCGGGGTGCCGCCGTCGATGGTCAGGGTGTCGCCGACATTGGCCGAGGTGGTGTTGGCCGAGATCGTGATCGTGGCCCCGCCGGTGAAATCGACCGCGAGCGAGGTGCTGGTGGCGGTCGCCGCCGCCGAGAGGGTGACAGTATTGCCGCCGTCGATAGTGAGCGAGTCGCCCGAGTGCGAGCCGGTCGCGGCCTTGGTCAGCACGATGGTCGAGACCGTGACGCTTGCCACCAGCGTGCCCGCCGGGATGTCGCCGCTGCCGTCGGTGATCGACATGCCGGGCAGCACGCCCGTGGTGGAGGCGACGCCCGAGATCGTGGTGGTGCCGTTGGTGGTGCCGGTGGTCGAGAGCGAGAAGGTGCTGACGGAGGACACCGTGGTGCCGGCCAAGATCGCCGGGCCGGAGACCTGCATGCCCGCCAGCACGCCCGTCACATCCTGCACGTTGGTGATGATGAGGCTGCCCGCGTTGAAATTCCCGTCGGTCTGAAGGTCGAACGAGGGCCGGGTCATGGCGATGACGGTCGAGTTGGCCGGGATGCCGGTGCCCGAGATCGTCATGCCGATGCCGACGCCCGCGGCGATGGGGTCGGTCGAGAGGCTGGTAATCACCGCCGTCGAGCCGTCGGTGTTGCCAGTCAGCGTCGCCGAGGAATAGGACGAAATGTCGAGCCAGCCGAAAAAGCCGTTGCTCGATCCCAAAAAACCGGGATGGCAGAAGATCACGCGGCTGCCGACGAGGGCGATGATGGGCGGGGTCCAGTTGCCCGTGGTCGATTGGCTGACCGGCAGGTTCGAGGCCGTGATGCCGCTGATCGAGAGGAAGGTGCCGGTGTTGAGATTATAGGCCCACGGCACATCGTAGCCCGAATACGTGCCCGACGAGCAGCCCATGAAGCCATAGGCGATGTTGCCGACGACGAGCAGCCCGGTGCCGACCGTCGGCGCCGCGATGCCGGAGAATGCCGTGACCTGCCCCGAGGCCGGGCGCGGCACCCACGCGTCCTTGGTGGTGGGCGATGGGATCAGGTTGATGAGCTGCTGCATCGCGCCCGGAAACGAGTCGGTCGCGTCCTCGGTGTCGGAAAGACCCTTCGGTTTCCAGATCAGCGGGCGGGCGTTGCGGATCGCCATGTCACCAGCCGATCGTCTTGGTGTTTCTCAAGACGCTGAACTGACTGCCGAAGCGGCGGCGGTCGAGCTTCACCTTCTTGGCCCGCGTCTCGGGATTGTCGATCATGGGCAGGATGCGGCGCAGGATACCTTGAGCGCCTTCCGGCCCCTCGCCCAGAAAGGACTGCCAGCGCGCATCGTCCGCGAGCTTCATCATCTCGCCGGCGAGGCGGGTGTAGAGATAGGTCGAGGACGGGAACCACAACGTCGCTGTCGAGGTCGGCGAGGTCGAAGTCGGCACCGCGTTGCCCGCCCGGTAGCGGACATAAACCGGGAAATTGCCGGACGGCGGCGGGTAGACATACATGCCCGCGTTCTCGCTGGCGTCCTGCCCCAGAATCACCGTGTACCAGTAGGGATAGGCTTGCAGCCCGGCCTGCTGCACCGTCATATCGAACTCGAAGGGATCGAGGGCGATCATCGGGTACGGCACGCCGAGCAGCGTCCAGAACACATCGCCGAACTCGGCGCGGAGAAAATCGGCCGGCATCGGGTAAGGCCCCGACCCGACCTGCACCGGCGAAGACGCGGGCGGCGTCAGCGCGGTGTTGAAGTTGAAGGTGAAGAACTTTTCCTGCGCGTCGAAATCGTAAGTCTGCGCCAGTTCCTCAAGGATCGCGACAAGGATCAGCGCCGCCTGCGAGGCAAAGCCCGGCGTCTTGGCGATCTGGTTCGCGACGGTGATGATCTGCGCGAATGTGAGCTGTGCGCTGGCCGGCATCGCTCATGCCGTCATGCCCACGATACGCTTGCGCTTGTCGATCTCGGCCTCGATGCGGGTGATTTCCTCCTCGTACCGCTTTACCCCGGTCTGATCGTGGCCCCGGATGAACTCGGCCCGCTCCGCCTCGGCCTTGGCCTTGGCCTCGGCGATCTTCTCGATAGCCGCGTCCACCGTTTTTTTGCGGGACTGCATCGCGTTGGAGAGGGCATAAGGACCCTGCTTCCGCGCCGCGTGGGCAGCCCGGTCCTTCTCCATTTCTTCATTATAAATCCGCCGCAGCGTCTCGATCTCGACATCGCGGGCGGCCTGCTCCTTTTTATAGGCAGCTTCGGCCACCGGCATGTCCTCGGTGAAGCGTGTCAGCGTCATCCGGTTCTTGCGCAGTTCCTCGGCGAGGTCGTCGAGCTCGTAGCGCGCCTTTTGCCGGTCGAACACGCGGAACACGCGATCGACGATGACATGCGCATCGGCCTCGCTGGTGTCCTGCCGCAGCATGGTGCGCACCGCCATCTGGCGATCCTGGCCAAAATTCCCGGTCAGCGTGATGTCGATGCCGGGAACCTCGGTCTCGATCTTGCCCGTTCCGTCCGGCATCAGGCCCCCGTCGGCGCGTTGCTGACCGCGCCCGATTTCATCGAGACCTTGGTGAGGCGCTGGCGCTGATAGAACTGCGTCAGCGGCTCGTCCTTGAGGGTGTGCTCGTGGCGCCAGGTGTTGAACATGATCTCGCGCAGGGAGTCGGCGACGCGGCGCTTGCAGGTCACGATCTGGCCCGGCCAATACTGTCGCCCGTCGAGGGTGATGTTCGGCGCGTAGGGCGCGATGTCGATCTGGATGGTGACGAGATCTCCGCCGGTATCGTCGTCCGGCCGCATGTTTTCCTCGTCGGCGAGGCGGCGGATTTCCTGCTCCTCGACCATCTTGGCCGCGACCTTCTTGCGGTCGGCGATGATCTTGGCGCGGGCCTTGGCCTGCGCCGCCTTGAACTCCTCGTTGGTCAGGTCGGGATGAAGCCGGGGCTCGTCCGCCTCGGCCTTCTGGGTTTTCTCGGTCATCTTGCCCTCAAGATCAGGAATGCGTGAAATCCGACACGGTGAGCGTGCCGCCGACATTGGTGCCGGTGGCCGCCGCCGACAGGACGAGGCTCAAGCCCCCCGCCGCGATCGACACGATCAGCGTTCCCGCCGGGATGTCGCTGTTGCTCGACTTGATGAGCATACCGGGACGCCACCCGAGGGTAAAGACGTTGACGGAAAGACTGTCCACCAGCGTCGTCGTGTGGGTATTGCCGGTCGCCGTCAGGGTCGCGGGCAGCGAGGAGAACGGGATCAGGAACGGGAAGCCCTCGGCATCGACCGCCACCCAGTCCCCCGGCCGCATCTGAAGGACGCCGCGGTTGGGGATATAGAGGAGGCCGTTCGAGGAGAACGCGCCCGGCCAGATCTTCTCCTTGCTGCCGAGCCCCGCCCCGACCGGCGCCGAGGGCTGGCCGCCCGCCGTCGCGAAGTCGTCCATGATGGCATTGGCGATGGTGGCGACATCCGCCGCTGCCATGCCGCCCGGCTGGAATTGCAGCGCGGTGAGGCTGGTGGTGGCGTTGGTGCCAAGCGTCTTGGTTGCCACCGATCAGCCCCCGCCGGTTGCGAAGCCCTGGATGCGCCCGATCTGCGCGTTGAGCGCCCCCGCCAGATTGGTGGCGAGCGTCGAGCACGCGGTCGAGACGTTGGCCGTCGAGGGCGCGTCGGCCCCCGGCACCAGAACCGGGCCGCCGTTGCCGCCGAACAGGGTGTTGACCGTCAGCGTCTGCGCGCTCTGGACCGACATCGGGCCGGCGCCGTCCGGCACCCACGCGATGCTGATGCTGCCTACGACTTGGTATGCCATGTCAGATTGCTCCTTAGCCGAAGGTCGCCGAGAACGCCGAGGTCGACTCGATGCGCGCCGCGAACTGCGCATTGAGAATGATCGTGCCGTAGTAGGCTTTCCAGCCCACGATGCGCAACTGATTGAGGGGGTCGCTCTTGTCGGCGTCCTTGAGGTAGGTGAATTTGGCGTTGTCGAGCATGACCTGCCCGTAAGCGCCGCGCCCGAACAGGAACGACGGATAGACCGTGATGCCGCTGCCGGGCGCCGCCGGGGGCGACTGCGCGACGCCGAGGCCGGTAATGACCGCCGTGGTGCCGGGCTGCAATTGCACCGCCTGACCCTGGAGGGGGCCGACCGTCGGGCCCGCCGCCGAGAGGCCCAGCTGGCCGGGCGAGGTGGTGGTGCCGACATAGATGTTGTAGGTGAAGCCCGGATTGGCGGCGAGGACCACGCTGATCGAGCCGTTGGGGCCGGTCACGCTGATCGAGTTCGAGACCGCGTAGATCTGGCTCTCGTACTGGTTCTGCGTGTCGGACGCGGTGACGATGATGTAGTAGGTGCCGGTGGCGAGGCTGCCCGCCGTGCCCGGCGTGCCGTTGACCTGCGCGTAGCCGGTGAAGGTCGGCACCATGTTGGACTGGCACCAGCGCGTCCCGGCCCACTCGCCGATCTCGTAATTGTAGAGCCGGTTGAGGTCGGAATAGGACCGCGCCAGCACAACGGTCGCGTTCTGCGACCAGTCGGCGGTGACGAGGGTGTGGCAGATGCCGACATAATGCGGCATGCCGCGCGGATTGGCCGAGGCCCGCGCGCCGCCCGCTTCGGCGGCGATCTTGGTGTCGGTCATCTCGTCGCCCACGAAGCGCGGCGCGCCGATGGTCTGGAGCGCGGCCGAGGTGCGCAGTACGGTCGTGGTGTCGAGCACGTCGCCGGCGACAAGGGCGCCGCGGCTGCCGCGCGAGTTGACGTAATTGACCTGGGTGAGGCCCATCAGCGCGTTGAAGGTGTTGCGCTCCAGGGTTTCCGAGAGCTGCAGGCCGACCAGCTCGATGGCCTTCTTGAACAAGGGGTGCTTGGTGGTGAGCTCGGCCACGTCGGTGATCGTCACCTTGTCGCCCCATTGCTGGGCGACGGCGCTGACCTGCTGGATGGTCATGGTCTCGCCGATGGGCGGCACGCCTTCCGAGAGCGGGGCTTGCGGCAGCGGGATACGATTGTACCGGGTGGCGGTGTAGGTATTGCCCATGCCCTTGGGGAGGGTCAGGGGGTCGCCGAACTGGTAGGCGACCAATTGGCGGCGGGCGAGCGGCAAGGTCTCGTCCGCGATGTAATTCTGCATGTCGGACGAGAACTGGCTCGCCGAGTTGGTGGCGAAGGCCACGTTGGGCGAATGGTATTCGCCGAACTGATCCCACCGCGATGGCGCGTGGAACGATTGGAAATCGCCGCCGGGTGCGGCGCCGGAACTGAAGTCGAAACCTTCCATCGTTACCCTCCGTTGGACGGAGGGCTACGAAGTCCTCCGTCAGATCATGCCGTCGCGGTCGTACTCGTCGATCCGCTTCTGGAGCGCGTTGGCGGTGCCGCCGCGCCCCGGTGCCGTTACATCGCTGCCCCTGCCGCCACGCGCCGGAACGGTCTGGCGCGCCCGTCGCGCCTCGGCCCCGTTGCGCTGCCGCGTCGCGGCCGCCGGGCCGCGCTTGAGCGCCTCATCGCCAAGAATCCATCGCAGAACCTCAGCCCTGCCGGGGTTGGAGCCATTGTTGCGACGCCACTCCTGCAAAGTTTCCTCGACCCTTTCGCGGTACTTTTCCGCGACCGGGTTGCGGTCGCACAGCCGGTCGAATTTCGCCTGGTCGATGGCGTCGGCCGTCTGAAACTGCATCCCGCCAATACGGGCATTGAACTGCTCACGCTGCTCATTGAGTAAAAACTCGGTCCTCTGTTCCGGGTCCATCAGCGCCAGCCGCTGGCGGCGCTCCTCCTGAATCCTCGCCTGTTCCATCGGGTCGGGCGCGCGCGGCGCAGCCTGCCGACGGAGATAGTCGTCCCGCTCGCGTTCCGCTTTCTGCGCGCGTTCGCGCAACTGGCGGATGGTGCGGGCGGCCTTGCTCTCGGTCTTGGCCGGCGCCGAGACTTGATCGACCTCGACTAGATCGGGGTCGATCTCATCGGGCTCGGCGGCATCGGGTTCGGCGGCGGGTTCCGCGCCGTCCTCGTCGCCTGCTTCCGCCTCGGTGTCGATCTCGTCGAGTTCGTCGGGTTCAAGATCGTCCGTTGCGGTGCCCGGTTTCGGATCGTCGGCCATATCAGTCCTCCAGCACCTTACGGGTGCGATTTCGGGTGGTTGACCGCTTCCGGCGGTCGGTCGCAGCCCCTTCCGGAGGCCAGTCGCTTTTCACCACTGATACAAAAAATGCGTCGCGTCAAGGTATTTTACATTTTTCTCGGCATGCCCACGGCCCCGGCGCGGGCCATGCTGTCGGGCCTGATGAGGCCCGGCGGCCCTTTCCCTTGACGCGGCGGGGCGACCTGGCCCCCCGGTCGCGGCGTGCCCGCGACGCCAGGCCCCGCGCCCCCCGGCACGCCCGGATTGCCCTTCGGCATGTTGGCGATCGCCTTCATCTGCACCGCCCGCAAATGCATCTGGATATGGGCGTCGCGCTGCGGCGACTGCGGCAGTTCCATATGCACCTCGATGTGCTTCTGGTCGTCGTCGAGGGGATGGGTCAGCACGTCGAAGGTCTGCTGGAGGAGCCTGTTCTCGTTGTGGGGATCGGCCCCGAGCTGGTGCTTCAAGTCGGTGAGGATGCGGCCGGCGAGGCGCGGCCCGAACACGTTGAGGGCGGCGTGCATCAAAAGCGGCGCCATGTGCAATTGCAGCCCTTCGAGTTTCTCGGGCGGGATGCCGTTCAGGACGTTCATGAAGCTGATCTGCTGCTGAATCTGCTGCGCGTTGCGCTGCGCCTCGACGCCGAACCAGCGCAACTGCCAGCGGTTGTTCATCTGGATCGGCGGGATTTGCTCCATCGTGACGTGGACGCCCATCTCGCCGAACTGGCGGATCGTAATGTCGTCGTCGCGGAACTGGTGGTCGTATTCGGCAAAACGCTGGACCAGCGGCGTCAGGATGCCGCCTTCCAGCACCGTCACCGCGTCCGAGGTGTTGAGGAGATCGACCTGCTGCTCCTGCGCCACCATCGCCTGGTTCTGCTTGGCCTTGGGGTTCTGCTGCGGGATCATCGAGGAGGTAACGCCGAGGGACCGGCTGATGCCCTGCCGCGCCGCGGCGATCTTCTCCAGCCCTTGCGTCGTGGCGTCGGGGAACTGGACGAACTTCGTCGATTTGGGATCGGCCTCCCACACCGCCGCAAGGTCCAAGACCATCGAGGCGTAGCGCGGGTTGCGCTCGGGATCGGTCATGACAATCGGCAGCATCGAGAAATGGCCCTGGTCGGCCATCTCGTTGGCAGTGTCGTTGGCCCAGATTTGCAAATCCATGACGCCGGGCGAGACCAAGGACATGCCCTTGAACACGCCGCTGATCTTCTCGACCGGCGCGGAGATCACCGGAATCTTGTCGCACCAGAACGGGTTTACCTTGCAGCCCAGCACCACATCGTCGCCGCCGTAATAGGCGCGGCAAAGGCGCATCTTCCCGTCCACCTTGAGTCGGGTCCAGGTCTCGTAACCGAGGCAGTATTTGCCCGATTCGGAGGTCTTGATGCCCGCTGTCTCGGCCTGCTTCTTGGGGATATTGGCGCTGCCCGGCCCGTCCTTTTTGGACATGGCCTCGAGCACCGTCTCGCCCGCTTCCTCGGTGAAGTCGCCGTCCTCGATCATGCGGTGGATTTCGGCCTTCGACCAGCGCCGCCGCACCGTCACCGAGCCGCCGCGCTGCAAGGCGCGATCGAGGCTGTCCACCGTCACCGGCAGCACCAGAAAATCGGCGTCCGAGATCAACTCGACCACCGGCCCCTCGTCGGGGATGGTCTCCTCGGTGATGTCCTCGATCTCGCCGAAATCGGGCTGCGGGATGCCGTCGATCTCGACCGGCTTGGTTTCACGTGAAACAACATGCCGCTCGGCCTTGGCCCAGTCGATATAGATAGTGTACTGGCCCTCGACATCGCCGTTGACGAGGAGGGCTGGCATCACCTCGGTGCGCAGCTTCACCTTATCGACGTAGTGCTCCATCAGCGCGATGATGGCGTTGATGTTGTCGGCGTCCTGCGCCACGACATCGACATAGCGGCCGATCGGCGGGAACATCTGGTTGATGAAGCGGGTGCGCCGCGCCTTGATGGCGTCGCGCACGAGCGGCAGAAAGAGCTTCGAGTTGCCGTTGTAGAACTGGCGCGAGCCGAGGACGCAGTTATAGGCGTCCCAGTAGTCGAGCGTGTCGTCGGCGCGCTGCTGCTGATCGGTGAAGCCCTTGTCCACCTCGGCAAAGAGCTTCGTCAGCTTCTCGCGGATTTTGGCGCGGCCGGAGAGTTCCTCTTCGCGTGATGTGACCTTGGGCAACCCCTACCTCCGTGGCATGGTCGAGCGATAGGGCGCCCGATCCGCGACGGTAGCATAGTGAAAATTGTCGCGCTCGTCATCCGGCTCGCCGGTCTTGAGCAATCCGGCGAAGGATTCGAGGCCCTCCATCAGCACCCGGTACGGCCCTTCCTCGGCAAAATCGGCGAGGAGGCCGCCCCTCAGGATCGCGCGGGCATAGCCGCCGCTCATAGCGTTAAGAACCCACCGTGCTTCCGTGGACACCATGAATGAGGGCATGCCTCGTGTTGTTTTACGCAAATAACTGCGGATTTCCCCTCGACCGCTATCAGGCCGCACCCCCCGCCGTACATCCGTAACGGTTCGGCGAACAGACTGGACAAGGCCGACGTTGTTGTACTGGTCGAAGTGGAGGGGGCCGACAATAAGATTGACCTTGGTTCCTGCGGCAAGATTGGCCTCCGTTACGATGTCGGCGACGACCGCGCCGGGATCGCCCTCGCGCACCCAGTCGGCGAAGATGCGCAAGGCGCCGTCGAGGAGCTGGACGAGGATGCCCGTGGTCATGGCCTGGGTGGCGTTCAAGGCAAGCCAGCACGGCCGGCCCGGCGCCGGGGACAATTCCTCGGCGATGTTCTGCATGGTGAAGTCGTCGTAGATCGGCGCGCCCGGCCGCATCCTGAGGGCATAGGCGAGGGCGTTCATGCCGTCGATGCGGCCCGTCGGGAAGTTGGCGAAGAGGGCGCGGGCCTCCTGATTGTCGGAGGCGAGCACGATCTCGCGGGCCTGGGCGAAGGGCTGAAGGCCCCGGATGAAGTCGAGCTTGCCCTTGGGGGCCTTCTCGGCCTTGACCGGCAGGACGACGCCGCGGCGGAGCTGCTCCTGCCGGATCGGCTGCATCAGCCATTCGTTGAGGCCGTCCGCTTCGACGCCCTGGACCACCGGATGATACCGCTCATGCTCGTCGAACAGGGAAGCGACGATCTCGTGCGGCATCAGGGGCCGCTGCCATAATTCCCAAATTAGTAATTTCGGGCCCACCCAGGACCACACCGCGCCGCCGGTATAGGCGGCGTTGGGGCCGACCGTGCGCGCCGGGTCCTTCATCGAGTAGACCGCCTGCCAGGCATGGACCGTGGGCTCGACGCGGATCATGTCGGGCTTGAAGGGTTTGCTCTCCGGCGACTCGGAATGGCACATATACTCGCGCTCGTACTCGGCGCCGCGCCCGAGGCTGTAAAGCTGGCGGCGCTTCAATTCGATGGTTTCGAGCGGGTAGCGGTCGGGCCAGGTCGCGAGGCGCTCGCCGTGCTCGCCGCGATATTCCCAGGGATAGACCCGGACGACGAAGCCCGAATCGGGGGATTTCAGCTTGTTGGCGATGCACTCGGGATGCATGTCGTTGGCGAGCATGCGCACCCGCAAGGTCGGCTCGTCGCCCGCGGGCAGCAATTCGGTGAAGAACCAGACCTGGACCTTCTCGCGGCCTTCCTGAGTCGAGACCGAGGTGAGGTCCTCGATGTCGTCGGCGAGGATGAAGTCGGGGCGGTAATCGACGTTTTTGGTGCCGCGGATCGCCTGCCCGCGCCCCATCGCAAGGAGGGTAGCCCCGGTGGACAATTCCAATTGGTCGTCGCCCCAGGGCTGGCCCCGGAGATCGCCGAAGAGTGCGAGGATGCGGGCGTTTTTCTCGAACTGGCGGCGGATGGCGTGGAGCCGTTCCTGCGCCTTGTCGAGCGAAGCGCCGACGATGAGGCCGTGCTTGATCTCGCGGGCGATGGTCTTGATGACGATCCCTTCCTCGGCGATGGTCGATTTGGCCGAGCCGCGGAACGCGATCTCGCAGAGATTGCGCATCTGGGGCGCTTCCGAGTGGAAGTCGTCGATCATCTCCAAATGAAAGGGCGCGGTTTTCGAGCGGTGGCGGTGCTCGAACAACACGGCATGGGCGAGGCGGCGATCGCGCAGGAGCTTGAGAATCGTGGCGTCGCGGACGGCGTCAGACGTAATGATAACCGCTCCTGTCACCCCGCAGATAGACTGCCCAAGGCTGAGCCGGGCGCTGTGTCGAAAGCCCGGCGCTGACGCCGGCTTTAATCGTCACAACACGCCAGTTATGGGCATGCACGTCAATCTCGATCTCGCCAGATCGGACAAGGTGCTCGGTTGCCTTGCGAATATCGCCGCCCTGCACCAGCAGCGCACTCAGTTGCCCGTAGGTAGGGCAGCGCAAGCCTTCCCTCGCGTGCCGCACGAACACGTCAAAAATTTCATTCTCCAGCGGCGTCATCGTCATCCTCCTCGCCGGTCTCGTCGTAATAATCCTGCTCGAACGAGTAGCAGAACGGGGTCTCGTCCAGATCGTCGATGATGTCGGCGCTATCCGGCATGAGGCCGGTGATTGTAGCGGCCTTTGACGTGGCGGTGGAAGTACTGGCCGGCCGAGCGCGCCGTGGTGACGCCGTGAAACACCGCGGGCGGCACCTTCTCGTAATCGTGCCGCGAGCCGTCGGCCATGCGGATGGTCAGCGTCTGGTCGGCGTCGTCATATTCCCACTGGATCGAGTGGGAGGATTGGGGGGTGTCGTGGACGTGCTTCATTTGACGTCGCGATAGAAAATCTGGGTGCCGAACTGGCCGCAGAAGGTCGCCCCCTTAACCCAGAACGGCTCGGGAATGGTGGGCGAGTAATAGTGGGTCGAACCGTTGGTGAAGTCGTTTTCCTCGCCGCCCGTGACCTGTTCGATGATCGCCTTGCATTGCGCCAGAGCCGGATCGTCCGGGTTGGTGATGGCGAGGCGGCGGCGGTTGGGGTCGGAGGTGTTCCAGCACGAGAACTGGAGCGGGTGGAGGCAGACGGCGGCGAGGAAGGGACCCCAGCGCGGGTCCTTCGAGCGGTTGACGAGGACATGGGCGACGGCGCGCTTCCCCTCCTCAGGCTCGGCGGAGGCCTCCATCCACAACGTCATCGTCGCGATTTCCATGTCATAGGCCATCGTCGGTCTCCTCGGGATAGGGCGGGGCGGGGCGGAAAGAAAAAGCGGCGAGGCCGCCGATGATGATGCCGACGAGAAGGCCGAGGACGAACCAGGTCATGGGCAGTGGGCCTTGAGGTAATCATTCACGGTGTCGGCCCAGACGAGATCGGCATGGTCCATGCCCGCCACCGCCTTGCCGGTGAATTTGTGCGGCGCGATGGCGGCGCAGATGGCGTCGCGCGTGACGACGGGATCAGGGCTCGCGGCGCAGCCGCTCGCGCAGAGCGTCGTCAGAAAGAGCATCGTTACGGCCTTCGATCGAGCGCGCATCCTCGGCTGCCTTCAGGGTTGCATCCTCGTCCGCCGCGCGCTGCCGGTCCTGACCCTGCTCGATGTTCTCCTTGCGCTCGACGAAGCCGAGGATGGCCTTCAGTGCCGAGAAGAGGGAGCCGAGGAAGGAGAGGGCGGCGCCGGCAAAGCCCAGCATTTACGCGGCGGGCTGTTCCGGGGACACCGCCACGGCCGGGGCCAGCACGTTCTGGAGAGGCCCGCCGGCGGCCTGGAGCGCGGCATGAGCGGCGCCGAGATTGGCCCAGAACTGCGCTTCCTGCTCCGCCGTGATCGGCGTGGTCTGGCCGATGAGGTGGGCGATGTTCTGCACCAGCGTCAGGAGTTGGGGAATCTGCGGCAGGAACGCCTGAAGGCCGGCGATGATGGCGGCGATGATGGGGAGAAGGGCTTGCATATCGAGTATCCTATTGCAGCTTGAGGCCGGTGGTGAGCGCGCCGAAAGCGGCGACGGCATTGGCGGCCGGCGTCAGATCGACGGAGCAGGGGGTGATCTGCCCCGGCGGGCATTGCGCCAGGATCGCGGTGCGCGCCGTCGAGAGGGCGAGGAAGGCGGTATTGTCCGCCTGCTTGATCCGCTCCACCGTCGCCGGGTCGGAGCATACCGCCGTGGCGCCCGCGGCGCCGCAGGCGGGAAGCCTGATATAGGCCGTCGCCGTGATCTCGGCACCGGTATAGGTCTGCTCGATGGCGGCGAGGTCGTTGATCACCGGGGTCGAGCACGCGGCCACCATGAGGGCGGCCAGCAGCAAAATCCGTTTCATGTCACGCTCCCAAACTGTGCGGCAGATAATAAACCAGGATCGCGGTGATGAGGCCCTGCGCCTCGCCGTCCCAGGTCTGCCCCAGATCGATGCCGTATTTCTGCAAGGGGATCAGGATCAGCGGCATCAACACCCCCGCCGCCAGCGCCGCCACCGCCTTGTTGGGGCCAATGCCCCCGCCATTGCCGTTCTGATTGCTCATCGGGTCCACCCCCTGTTGCGCTCCACCTATATCGTGGCTTGCATGATCATGCAAATGCTATTTGCAAAAATGTTGCTGCAAAAGGCAATGCTGTTTTCTGGAACAGCGAATAATTCTTGGGTGAGGGGTAAAATCTCTTCTCTCCCCCGTCCCTGCCCGGATTTTCCCCGAATGAGCTTTCCCCACGACTCGCGCGTATCACCAGGCGCTCATGCTCTCCGGCATGAGCTACTTAACCGGATTGTAGTTAAGTTCCGGGGTTGTTTCCCATCCCCAAATTAGTTGGGCACCCCAATCATTTGGGTAACTGATTGTGTGGTGTTCACATCACTATGCGTGTCTGCGCGCATGCGTGCGTGAAAGGGCTTCCCCTCTGTCTGCATCTGATGGCCCCTTTTCCGTGGCCCACTTCGACAGCCTTCGGCGTTGTCCCTTGCGATGGTCGCTATCGCTTCGCAAGGGTCTAATAACATATACATAAGGAAACAGTCCTTTTTCTCAATGATTTCAATGGGGGTAATAACTTGACCGATACCGGTTTTCTACTATACCGTACATGCCTTTCCACTTTGGGAGTATAAAATGCGGCGTTATGCAGAGGCTCCGCTGATCGCGATCCGGCCACGGCTGGCGCATCCGTATGGAGATTTTATGCAGTTCAGCCAACTTCATTTGCGCCGCCTTGCTCAGGGCCGCGCGCTCGGCCAGGAAGCCACCCGCTTGTGGTGGGCCTGCCTTGCCCTCGCCGACTACGAAAACCGCATCGACGCCGACGCGGCCGATCTCTCGCGCTTCTGCGATATGCAGCTAAGCGCCGTCTACCGCGGCCTGAAGGTCCTCAAGGAGCAGGAGCTCATCGAGCCGCACCCGACGCGCCATCGCGCCTTGCGCGTCAATCCCCTCGTCGCGTGGAAGGGGTCCGTCAAATCGCTCAAGGACGAGCTGCGCCGCATCGAGCAGCGTGCCGCATGATCGCACGCGCCGCCGAGCTCGCCCTCGTCTGGCTCCTCATCATCCTCTTTTCCGCCCTCAGCGCCTGGACCTTCCTCGGCTTCATCTGGTGGTCCCTCACCGGCACCATCTCCCCTCATTTCGCCCTCCTGGCCTGGCTGGCTGGTCTCCTGCATTAGCTTGCATAATGCAGCAATGTTTCTGTTGACAGGACAGAAGCGGCCGCGCTAGTCTTTGCATGTAACGCCAACCTACGGGGGATTACCATGGACAACGACATTATCTGGCAGGGCATGCAACATTCCGTGCGCCGCGAGCTGTGGGGCTACGGCGTCTATTGCGAGGGCACAACCCACGCCACGCTGGTGGGCCGCTACGGGCTGAGTCAGGGCGAGGCCGGCCGCGCCATTCACGATGCCGAGCGGCGCGACGGCGAGCTCGACTTCGGGCCGCTGATCCGGGTCCCGATGGTGACGCGATGAGCACCCTCCTCGACGCGATCGCCCTCATCGTGCTGGTCGGCGGCGTCACGCTGTTCCTGTGCGGCACGATGGGGTTTTTGCTGTTTGTCGGCGGCCTCATCCTCGAAGCGCGCCGCCTGCGCTAGAACGGCATAGAATCGTGTTCCTGCGGCTCGGACCAGTTCCGGGCCGCAGTCGTTTCCACCCGCTCGAACACGCCCTGCCGCCATTTCAACTCGACCTTGCCGCCCGAGGCCGAGTAGTTGGATTTCCGCACCCGCAGGAACCGTATGTCGGGCTTGTCCTCGGCCTGCTTTCCGGCATCGGTCAGATACATCATCGAGCGCACCTCGTTGCGCCAGGCGCGGTTGCCCGCGATGCCGGAGCCGGTCGAGATGCCCTCGTTGGAAGGGTGCAAGGTGAACAACACGGTGCCGCCGATCTCGATGGCGAGACGCCGCAGCATCACCGCATAGGCCGTGACCTGCTGATCGTTGATCTCGTTGCCGCCGAAGGTCTTGCGCGCGGTGTCGAGCACCACGAGCTGCGCCCCGGACTCCTTGACGCTGGCCCGCACCGCGCCCCACAATGGCGTCGGCACCATCCCGCCCTCGAAGCGGTTGGGAAAGCGGCAGAGATAGCTGGTCTGATCGACCCGGCTGGTCAAGGTCATGTCCTCGCCCAAATCGTCCATCTCGCAGCCGTAATGCCGGTTGATGTCGGCCTGCCGGCGCTGCAATTCCGCCATCGCATCCTCGCAGAACATGCCCCAGACCCGCACCTTGCGCGTGCCGAAGCCGAGCCACGGCCGCCCCAGCGCCATCGCCGTCATCAATTGCTGGACGATCAGCGATTTGCCGTGCCCGCCATCGCCCGAGAGCATGGTGACGGTGCCGGGCGAGATAAGATCGTCCACCAGCCATTGCCGCCGCGGCACCGGCTGGCCGTGCCAGAGATCGGGCGAGAAGGTGCGAAGCTCGTCCGCCTCGTCACGCTTGGCCTGCCGCGGGAAATTCTCGATATTGCTCATGGCCGGACGCCGCAGACGACAATGCTGCCGCGGCTGCGGACGGAACCAGACCAAAAAGCGCGGCCGCAATCCGGGCACGCCGCAGATTCGTGTTCCTCAAGAACATGGCCGGAGGGATGGCCGACCACGAAGCTCATCAGGCACTGGCCACAGACCAGCCGCCCATCCTCCCGCGTCGTATCAGGCCGGCGCTTGATCTGGCCGTGTATTTTGGACTTCCCCACCGTTTCCTCCGTCGATGATGATTCTGGGCACCAGGACAGGCCGCTCCAGGAGCCGCCGCAGCTCCATCGCGTGCTCGATGTCCTCGCCCGCCACCCCGCCGCAGCCGAGCAGCAGCCGTTGCTGATCCGCCGGCAGGCCCAGCGGCACAATGCCCCGGCATTTGCCGCGCAGCCATGACGCCACGCCACGCCGCACCGGAACCGGCTCGGGATTGAGATATTGCGGCTCGAAATGCCCAAGGCACTCGCCGAGGCCGGTCCGCATCAGCAAACCCGGCTCATCCGGCCGCCACGCGATCAGATCGACGATCTCACCCCAGAAGGTCTCCAGCATCGGTGTATCGGTCTCGACCTCCCAGCCGCGCAGCGGGGTAACGAAGAGTCTGGAATGGCCCTCCGGAGCCCACAGAAGCCCGCCGGCGAGCTTTTCGGCCAGAACCACGCCGACCATGCCCATCGCAATCATTGCATCAGGGACGCTGTAGTGGCGCAGGATGGCAATGTCCGAGGGGATCAGCGCGGCAACCGCCCCGCCATCTCGACCTCAAGCTCGACCGAAAGCTCGGTCATTTTTTGGGGAGATCGACAATTAGCTTATTGGCGAGCGCGTATTTTCGGGCTTCTTGATAGGAAATTCCGCGCGATTCGGCGATGCTTTGGATGTAGGCCGCGCGTTGGGCACTTTCGCGGGGTTTCCCGCGCCACTCGACGAGGCGGCGCGTGTTGTGTACTTGAGGCAATTCGGACATTTTCCCCTCCTGATCGTCCCCACCGGAAAAGACGAGGGCGGCGCCGAGCGGGGAAGGACCCGGCATTGGCGGCCAACCTGCCGCCCTCGCTACCGGTTATAATCCGGTTACGGGCCGGTTACAACCGGATTTGTTGCCGTATCGTGCAAATTGCGCCCATGCGCCAGCGCGTCGTGTTCCGGACAATAGGGCTTCATCCAGATCGCCGCCTTGCCGCACATGCGGAAGCCGGGCTGGCCGGGATGGCCGATGGGCCACTGGCACTCCTTGGGCCGCGGGACTGGCGGGCCGGGCGGCCTGGCGCGTGGTGTGCCCGGCCGGCGCGACGCGACGCCGATGCGATGGGCCTTGCCGACCACCTGGTTCTTGTTGAGGCCGAGCGCCGCCGCGATGGTCTCGTACCGCTCGCCGCGCTCCGCCAGCGTTATCAGGCGTTCTTCAAGCTCCGGCGTCCACGGATTCTTGTCTTTCCAGTACATCCCCCGCCCTCCATGCCTCGATCTCGACCGCGCAGCCCTCGACCGCGCCCCAGCGCAGGTGGATTTCCTCCGCCAGCGAATCGTCGGCGACGATGCCCATGTACACCAGCGCATCGCTCACCGCCTTCTCGCAATTCCCGAGATCGCCACGCCCGCGCTCGATGACGAGCGAGAGGGTGTAGCGGCCTACGAGCGGCCACGGCTGGCCGACGCGCTGCACCATGATGAGCTGGTGCGCCTCGTTGCGCCACCGCTGATACCGATCGGTGCGGGCGCGCGAGCCGCGTTTGGTGGTGAAAAAGAGATTGTTGACCGACGGCGGCCTGGGCAGCCGGAAGGTGATCACGACTCCGCTACCGCCGGCGCATCGTACCAGTCGAGGCATTGACGGATCGTGACCTCGCCGCCCGTCGCCGTCTCGATGCGCTTCAGCGTGTCGAGGCGCGGCATCACCGGCTTGCGGTTCTTGTTCGGCGAGTCGTCCTGATCGACCATGTAGTAGATGGTGCGGAAGGTGAAGCCGTATTCCTGCGCGAAGGTCAGCGGCGTCATCTGCCGTCCCGAGGGCGCGGTCTGCTTCTCGATCCACGCCAGAAGCGGATGCTTGGGTCTCATGCCGCGACCCTACCAATTAAATTTGCACGATACAACAATAATTGCTTGACCCGCCATCGGGGAGAGGTTAGTTTGCATGACATAGCAATGAATGGAGCGGCCAATGGAGAGGGAAGATTTGTTGTTGATGCTGGAGCACATCACGGAGCTGGCGGCGGAGAACGAGGGCAAGCGCCTTCGCATCGAGCGCCTCAACCAGTGCGTCGAACGGCTGAAGCGCGAGCGTGACGAGGCGCGGCTTCATGCCGAGACGCTGACGCGGGAGGTCAACGATTTGCGCGCGGCGCGGCTACCATCGGGCAACCCCCTCGCCAATCCTCTCCTCGGCAATTCGACCGGCTTCGGCGGCGGCAGCGGCACTCTCGGCCCGGTGGTCCGATGATTCAGCTTGGCTTAACCGCAGCCGCGATTGAGGAGCACAAGCTCGGCATCGGCGGCAGCGATGCCCGCAAGATCATCGAGGGCGACTGGCATGCGCTGTGGCTCGACAAGACCTCGCGCGCCGAGCCCGAGGATTTGAGCCGCAATCTCGCGGTGCAGATGGGCAGTTTCACCGAGCCGCTCAATCTCTACTGGTTCGAGCTGATGGGCCACGGCGCGGTGTCGAACCAAGGCCTCGTCTGCGTCCACGATACCCACAAGTTCATGCGCTGCACCCTCGACGGGATTGCTGATGTCTCGACGCCGAAGGCGCGCGTCATCCAGTGCAAGCACGTCTCTGGCCGGCAACCCATCGAGGAGGTGGTGGCGCGCTACACGCCGCAGGTCAGCCACGAGATGATCGTGACCGGGTTGGAGCGCGGCGTCCTCTCGCTCTTGATCGGCACCGACCGCTTCGAGGTCGTGGAACTGGAACTCGATGAGCTTTATGCGGCCGAGTACATCGAACGCTGCGCCGAGTTCTGGAAATATGTCGAGAACGACATCGAGCCGGAACAGGGCCGGCCCTTGCCACCCCCGCCGCCGATCACGCAGTTCCGCGCCGTCTCGATGGAAGGCAACAACGCCTTCGCCGATGCGGCGGCGCGCTGCCTCGCCCATAAGGCCGGCGCCGAGGCGTTCGAGCGGGCCAAGAGCGACATCAAGGCGCTGATCGAACCCGATGTCGGGCTGGCGACGGGTTACGGCGTGGCGGTGAAGCGCGATAAACGCGGTCTTTCGATCAAGGAGCAAAAATGAGCATCCGCCCAACACTGAGCGACGACGAGGCCGAAACGCTGCTGGCTTGCCTCGATTTCTGCATCGACCGGCTCGATGTCCGGTTGGGGAAATACCAGGAGGCCGTCGAGGCGTTCGCGCTGTCGATGGCGCGTCACAAGATTTTGAAACTGCGGGCCAAGCTGTTCCCGCCGAAGGGGCAAAAGTGATGGCTGACGAACTGATGGCGCATGGCGCGCTGGCGACCTTCAATCCGACCGCCGAGCAGGTCGATCTCATCAAGCGCACGATCTGCCGCGGCGCTTCCGACGAGGAATTGAGGCTGTTCCTCTACCAGTGCAAGCGCACCGGCCTCGACCCGCTGGCCCGCCAGGCCTATGCGGTGAAGCGGTGGGACAACGCGCTTCAGCGCGAGGCCATGACGATCCAGACCGGCATCGACGGCTTCCGCCTCATTGCCGAGCGATCGGGCAAGTATGCCGGCCAGGTCGGCCCCGAATGGTGCGGCGAGGACGGCGCATGGCGCGATGTGTGGCTGGCGAAGGAGCCGCCCCACGCGGCCCGCGTCGGCGTCTTGCGCACCGATTTCAAGGAGCCGCTCTATGCCGTGGCGCGGTTCTCGACCTACGCGCAGAAAAAGAAGGACGGCGGCCTGACCAAGTTCTGGTCGAGCATGCCGGACCTGATGATCGCGAAGGTGGCCGAGGCGCTGGCGCTGCGCCGCGCCTTCCCGCAAGAACTCTCGGGCCTCTATACGTCCGACGAGATGGACCAGGCGTCAACCGGAGAGGAGGTGGTGCAACATACCGGACCTAGACAAACCTCGGGCCCCGCAGACAATAAGGCGACGGCCGCGGTAATTGATGCCGCGGCCGATCCCCAATCCCGGACCGAGGCGCAGGAGAAATACAAGGCCCTGAAGCGCCGCATCGAGACCGCGCCGACGGCGGCGGCTCTCGACAACACGATGCGCGACCATGCCGACGATCTCGCCTTCATCAAGGCGGTCTCGGAAGCGGGCTACAACCAGATCATGGCGTTGAGCGTGCGGCGCAAGGATTCGCTGGCCGAGGAGGACATGCCGCGCGGCCCGGACACGGAGATCGTTCCGTGACCGGCCCCTTGGCGGCGGCAGCAGCCGGAATGGCATGGGCCATCGTTTTCGCGGCCACGGCCTATATGCCGTGCAAAACGGAACGCGCCCAGCGTTCCCAGAACAACATCATGATTCTGGCGATTTTCATGCTGATCATCGCGTCTATCCGGGCGCTCGTCCTGTGACCTACGAGGACATCGTGCTTGCGGGCATAACCCTATGTCTCATCGCCGCGCTGATCGTGATCGACCGGCTGCGCCACCAGCTTGAGGACGCCTCGAAGCGCCTCCGGCGGCTTGCCTACCTCCTCGACCAGGCCGACCGCGCCCATCGCTATGTCCGCTATTGACGATTTCATGACCGAGTACGGCGAGGCGCTTCAGGAAGCCGCCCGTCTCGGCCCCATCGCCGAGCATGAGGAACACATGCGCAAGGTGGTGCTGGCCGAGGTGGCGGCGGAGATCGGCGGCGCAGTGGCGCAAGCGGAGAATCGGGCGCGGGCCAGCGAGCGATATGCCATGCAGCTGGCGAAGCTGCTGCTGGCGCGCACGGCGGCGGAGAAGGCGAAGGCTCGTGTGACGCATATGGCGGCGCGGCTTGATGTGTGGCGCTCCAAAGTCTCGACCGAGCGCGAAAGGATGAAGCATGTCCAATGAGGAACAGCAGGCCCCCAGCTTCGGCTATGTCCGAATTGTCACCCTGCGCGGGCTGGTGGTCGATCTGGCCTTGAGCCTCGATTTTCAGCGATGGCTCAAGGATGTGCGCGGCGACGGCATGGTGCTGTCGAATCTCGGCGCGATCCCCTACCACGCAATCGACTCGATCCAGTTCTCACGCACGCCGTTTCAACCAATGCTCGGGAGCGTCCCGATGGCAGGCAACGCATGATCCTCGCAGACCTCATCGGGCAGGAATTGCCCGCCGATCCGCCGTTCCCGGTTTATGGCGAGTCGGCCGAGTGGACGCGCGCCGCCAACATGCTGTTCGCGGTTGGCTGCGAGCCGCAGGCGTTCGTCCTCCTCGCCAGCCTCGCCTCGCCGCGGATGGCGCTGATCGAGCACAAGGAGGGCGGCGCCGTCGTCTCGATCCACGGCGGCAAGGGCGCGGGCAAAACCGTGGCGCTGACCGCCGCCGCCTCGGTGTGGGGCGCGGCCCCCGATGAACTGAGTGATCTCGGCATCGGCCTCGGGCAACTCCCGTCGATCCTGACGCGGCTCGCCAACCAGGACCCGGCCGTGATCCGTCAGCGCCTCCAGTCCTTCGCCCTGGGGCCGGGCCGCAAGGCGGTGCTGATCTCGGCGACCGGCGCGCCGCTGCCGCTCAATCCCGGCGAGATACCGGGCGTCGAGTTCGATCTTCGGGTGCCGCGCGCGCTGATCGCGCCGAAGGACGGCGATCGCATCGCGGGGCACCTCCTTGCCAACCGGGGCCATGCCGGCGAGAAATACCTGCGCTATCTGGCCGATGCCGATGCGGCGATCTGGGCGCGGAAGCGCCTCGCCAGCGCGATCGCGGGGCTACGGGATGAGCTCGCAGAGGTGCCGGATGCTTGGCGCTTCGCGATCCGCCTCATTGCCGCATGTCGTGTCGCGGGCGAGATCGCCGTGCGGCTCGAACTGATCGAGGCCGACCCCGACCGCATCGCGCGGTGGGCCGTGGAGAAGGGGCTGAAAGCATGACCGACCGCGCCAAAGAGCTTATCGCCCGCGTCCGCGAGCTAGACAAAGCCGCGACGCCGGGGCCGTGGATTGCTGATGGGTATGGCTTCGAGACGCTTCATCCCGACCATCAGAATATCGACAGCGGCTCCGGCTGGCGTGAACCGTCAAATGCTGTGGGGCGCTGTAGCGATGGCGAATATGTCGAAAATGGCAACGCCGAGAATGACGCCGCCTTCATCGCCTTCTCCCGCACCGCCCTTCCCGACGTCGCCACCCTCGCGGAGCAAGCGATAGCCCGCGCCGAGAAAGCCGAAGCCGAACTCAAAATGCTGCACGATGATCCGGTCGCCGTGCATCTGAACATCCTGCGCGGGACGTTAGCCAAACCCGACATCAGGTCGTTGCTGCATTTGCACGGAAAGGAAGCGTTGGCGCGCTGGGATAACGCCGAGAAAGCCGAAGCCGATCTAGCCGAGGCGCGGCGGATGCTCAAGGAGGCGGAACACGGACGTAATGACGCCGAGCATGATCTGGTCGAGGGCATCAGCTACATCCGACAGACAAGCCGCTACGTCAATGATGACCGCGATTGCCGCGCGGCCTGGTCTTGGGCTGACGATCTACAGCAGCGCCACGACGCACGGGTAAATGCCCGCCATCAGGCGAGAGAGGGGAAATCGTGATGTGGCGCTATTCGCATCGCGCCGATCCGCGCGCCCGCGTCATTGCCGACCGTCACTACAACCGGCAAAAGATCGGCTCGCCGCAATTCGTGCCGCCTGGGCGCTGTCTTGTCCTCTACGCCGAGACGCCGACTGGCGAGGCGCTTTGGGTCACGTCATGGCCCTTCGCTGAATACGTCAAACATGCGTGGGCGGGCGCTTGGGTTTGTTCGGCGTTTCGCAACGAAGGAGCTGGTGTCGCCTCCGTCCTGATCCGCGAGGCTTTGGCCGCGACGCGCGCCGAAATGGGCGAGCCGCCCGCGCTTGGGATGATTACGTTCGTGGATCGCGACATGGTGAAGCCGACCCATGTTCGCGGCGAACTGGTGTGGGGCTGGACATATCGCCGCGCCGGTTTCCAAGAAGTCGGCGAAACCAAAGGCGGATTGCTGGCGCTGCAAATCCTCCCCGACGCCATGCCTATGCCTTGTAGGCCGCTACTTGATTTGGAGGCAATGGCATGAGTCTACCATCAGGCGAGAGAGGGACGATGAAATACACTGTTGACGCCTGGGTATTTGGCAAGGCGACGCAGTACGAGGTCGAGGCCAAGAGCCTCGCCGAAGCGCGGCGCATCGCCAGACAGGAAATGAGCAAGTTGTTCCACGGCGGGCAAATTACGAACGTGCGCCCTACTGCCGGAACGTCGTGACCGCCCTTCAATCCGGCCTCACCCAAGCCAAAGGAAAATCGCGATGAGCGACGATTTTGATATTCCGCCCTTGCGCCATAGGCAAGAAATCAAAGCCCTCAAATCCGACCTCGCCGCCCACAAGGCGGCGCTGGCGGATGTGGTAGAGAGGGCGGCGCAGGTAACAGATGCATCGGCCAAAATCTGCGACGAAGAAGGGAAGCCGGGGCCTGCCCTATATTTTCGCATTGCATCGTCGAAAATCCGCTCCCTCGCCCCGCCCGACGCAGCGCCCTACGCCAGGGTGCTGGAGGCGGCGCGGGCGTGGCGCGAAGCGAAGCGTAGAGGAAGCGGATCGGTTGAAAATCGCGAAGCGTTGGTAGTTGCCGGTTTGCAATTGCAGGAAGCGGTGGTCGCCCTCGCCGCGATAGAGGAACCCCGCCTCGCGGGCATAGGGAGGGGATGATGGCCGTCTATGTCGATGACCACGCAGCCCCATACGGTCGAATGGTCATGCACCACATGCTCGCCGACACCGACGAAGAACTACATGCGATGGCCGACAAGATCGGCGTCGCGCGCCGCTGGCACCAGAACGGCATGAGCGGATCGCATTACGACATCAGCAAGGGCAAGCGCGACCTCGCGGTGGAGTTTGGCGCGATTGAAATTACGGTTCGCCAAGCCGCGATGATGGCGCGCACCCGGCGACATACAGGCGCGCTGGGCAAGCCTGATCCTTATTACGGGCACGAATACGATCCAGCAAAACCACGCGAGGAACCCCGCCGATGACCGAGCCGATGACAGCGCGCGAGCAAATGACGCCGAGAGAACGCGCACTCAAGACTGCGGAGGTATATTTCACGCTTAAGGATCGCGATGAAGGGGAATCCCTGATTTCTCTGATCCATAGCGCCATCCTCGCCGACCGTGCCGC